>JAAUYM010078736.1_pt1 | contig 15220 bp, 18 predicted proteins | sample 7278001 | NCBI WGS metagenome assembly JAAUYM01 (sample SAMN14350224, study PRJNA611818) | marine sediment metagenome | isolation source: surface marine sediment (1.8m) | place: French Polynesia: Moorea | collected 2018-08
CTCCTGAAGGCACATGTGACGTGACCTCAGATGAGCTCGATTTCTCCCTCTATTTTTTTTTACCGCAAGCCGAGCGGTCTATTAATTATGCTTGCTGTTGGTGTCACTTATCTCACTTCCTTTCTACATAGGATAAAGCACTGTTACCTTGGAATGCTTCGAGCATTTTTCCAGTTCTTGTTACGAGTGACTTCCGGCATCACTCAGATTGACATTGGACTCCACTGAGGTAACATATCTATGTACGCATGTACGTCCCACGTGCACTACAGTATACTACAAGATTAAACGCAAAAAAGCCTGAAAACAAGCCAAAGAAAGCGTCTCCCAAGAGCTTGCTTTGAAGAGATCAAAAGTTGGGCGGCTGCTTGAATCGGGGCGTGAAGACGCGGGGTGAAGGGAAAAGCCGTTATCTACTTTTCGAGACTGGATTCGAAGGAGGAAGAGAGGAAGTTTACGTATCTATACCAAAACTCCGAGTGTCAATACGGAAAAAAGAGGGCAAAAAAGGGCAGCTCCCCCCCCCCTCAAAAAAAACCACTTTTTACGAGAAAGTGGAGAAAGGAGAAAAGAAGATCTGCAAGATTGTGGTGGCCAAGAAAAGGAGAAAGCCTTTCTTTCTCCTTTGCATAACCGCCAGAAAAAAGGGGGGGATATCGAGTATGACGTATGATCGACATATCTTTCGCCCCAGCCAAACTCTCTGGCAAGAGTGGATTGGAGGAAGGGAGGAGAATCCCTCCTCTCCTTCCTTCCTCTCCACAAAGAAGAAAGAGGATGGATGTCGAGAGAGATGAGAGAAGGCAGTGGCCGCGTGCCACTTTGATGAAGAGAAGGAAATTTTTTTGTGTGTGCAGAGTAGCCGCGGACTCCTTCCCCTTTTTTCATGGCCTTGTTGCGTGTGTTTGCGGCTACGTCGGTCGCTCTCTGCCCCCCCCTCTCCCCTTCCATCATCGGGAACTATAATTTGAGCAAGGAAACGAGAGAAGGAAGGAAGGAAGAGGGGCGGGGGGAAGGAAGGAAAAAAATCTCGGCCTCCAGAGAGCGAGGGAGGAGGGAGGGGAGGAATAAGCAAAAAAAAAGGAAGTGGAGTGGGTCATCGGACTGTTGTTTGAAAAAAAAACACGAAAAAGAAGTAGACGACACCGCATAAGAAAGCTTGATGAAATCATCTCTCCAGTCTCGGAAATTCTCCCTCTTCACCTGTCATGTTCAGAAGGCGCCGTCATTGCAACGCAAGCATTCTGAGCTGCGCAATTAGTCAGAGGCGTGTTTGCCTTCCTCCTCCTCTTCCTTCCGGAGAAGAAGACGTCAGTAGTACGAAGAAGGGAGAGAGAGAGGCATAATTATGTTCTGGTGTCGGCTGAGGGAGGCAGACACGTCAAGAAAGTCGCTTCCACCGACGCATGTACGTACACATGTAGTAGTAGTATCTTGCCACTTTCACATATACATGGGGGAGGAGATATAACTACACTGTATACAACATATCTCTCTTTCCCTCCCGTCAGACGTGTGACATGATGAGAGAGGGCTTGTTAGTGGCAAAAGCCACAACAGAATGTCACTCATTTCCGATCATTGGGGAGGGGGAAATATAATCGTTCTCTTCACCTCTGCTTGCAGCAAGATTTTTTTCTGGTTTGTTTAAAAAGCATCCTTCTTTCTCTTTTTGTTGGGCGCCGAGAAAATGAATGAGAGAAAGAACTTCTTTTCTTTCTTTTTTACCGACCGCCGCATCTTGCCCGCTTACCCGCATTTTTTTTTTTTAGCTGAGGAGAGGAAAGAAGATCTGAGCTCTTCGTTTCGGGGGGAGAAAATCAAATTTGCGTGAAATTAAGGAAGAAGAGGACAAGCGTGTCACAAAACAAGGAGAGGAAGGAAAAAACGGAGGAGGTCAGTACTACACAGGGGAAAAGACAAGAAACTGTTCAGTTATTCGCGTCCTTGCGCAGGATGTGTTTTTCTTGATGCCTTTTTCACAGGGGAAAGAAACATCCATTCAATTAGGTAACGAGGGCTTTCGGATTTTTGAGCTAAAGAGAGGAAGAGAAAGAGAGGGAGGAAGAAAGCGAAAAGGCCAACAGCCACTTTGCACAGGAGATAAAAAGAGGAAAAGGGGCTTTCAAATTGATTGCGTTTGCCACCCTCCCTTCCCCCCAGGAGAAAGGGGAGGGAGGAAAAGGAAGAAAGGTTTTAGCCTTCTCTTCTAAGAGAGATGGCCGAGGGACCAGGAGAGGGACTGCCCGTCAGGACTTCTTTTAGAATTAAGCAACGTATCTTCAAGAACTTATAGGTATAAGAAATTACATGTTCTTGAGATGTCAATGATGTGTTATGTTCCTTAACAATCGGAGAAGTCCAGATCAGTATTCTTCAACAACGGATATTGAAACTAGTCTCGGAACCTCTGACCACCAAATTTTTGCTACGCAGTCAATGGCGCTTATTAAGGTTGTCATCTTGTTTAGTAAATACAGTAGTAGTAAGTTTGTTCCATAAAAGTGTCCCGTCGGGTGACTGACTTCTATTTTTCCTTTTCGTCGCCGACCCACGCCCGCGGACTGGGCTGTCAGGAAAGTTTTGCCAAGGAAGAGAGGGGGAGAAAAAGGTGGGGAAAGTTGGTTTAGACAGAGAAGGGAAGGGAGGGGACGGTTGGTTGGGTCCACATTGTTGTACTAGTATGTATCTCTGATTCATTTTTCCTCTCTCCTCCACTACAGTCCAGCTCAGTTACTCGGACTCGGAATAGGAAACCTTGGTAAAAAAAAAAGAATTGAAATATTTGATGAAGGAGAGAATTTACTACATTACGTAACATACGTAAAGGCCGCTTGGTTAATTGGGCCATCTCTCCACCTGTCTGGACTATCCGAGTTGGACTGTATTTCGTGTTCTCACCTGGATGATGGCTGTCTTGCCCACTCCCGGCGCCCCGAGGATGGCTACCTTGACCAGGTCGTCCCCGTCCGGGCTGTATGGCTTCCCGGTGGCTGCGGCCACGGCCAGCTGCTTGGCGCTGGGCGGCGGCTCGCGGTCGTCCGTGTACGGGTCCGAGTGAGAGATGGTCATCTGCCAGTCAGTGCGGGTCTCGCCCTCCTCAGCTGGGGAGAGAAAGAAGGAGATGTACAGTGGGACCGAGGAAGGCATTCTAGAGTTGGTGAAACGGTTGGTACATAGTAATAGCATGCTATGTACGCATGAAGAGGCAAGAACTACATCTTTTCTGAAACAGTTTTGCCTTCGTCCTTTTGCACACACCCCCGCCCCAGGAAGTGCGCGCAATAAAACTTTTCACTTCCAATGCAATTTCGCAAAAGAAAACTTTTTTCTCCTCTTCTCTCTCTCTCTCTCTTCTTTCACTTCTCCTCTCCTCTTTTATTCGAAGGTTTTTCCTAACCCAATTTGCAGCCAATTTTTTTCTGTCGTCGCCGCTGACACTTTAAGAGCACAGCCCTCCTCTCCGCTTCCCTTCTGAGAGTGCCTTTTAGACATGCACACTAAGGTACTAATGTGAATCTCCAAATTCTGCAGCACGAACTTAGGACAAGTTAAGAGGTTTTTTTTTGTCCGTGCTCTCAATAAAAATCTCTGTTCCTGTCCTTGCACGCTACATTGAATACGCACATCTAGGAAGAGGAGGAGAACCAAGTCAGGTGGAGACGGCGAATCACGTCCCAGTCGCACCATTCGCTACCTCCTTTTCTTTCCTCTTCCCCCTTTCAGTTGCTCATATGGAAGAAAAAAAAATTCTATTCCCATCTTCGAAAGGTGGTAGGGAGAATCGACAGGGGAGGAGAGAAGAAGGAAGAGAAAGAAGAGGGGTCGAGCATTCTTCCTCCTCTCCTTTTTTGGAGGGCTCTCAACACGGGAGGAGGGAGGAGGGAGAAAGATGAGATGTGAATGGAGGAGGAGGGAAGAGGAGATTTCCTCAAGAGGGACGGAAGCCCGAGAGAGGAGAAAGAGGAGGCGCAGAAATTATTACTTGCATCATGCATCCCTGATTTCTCCCCCCTCTTCTCTCCTACTCCCCTCAATGGGTCTTGTTGGGGAGATGACAGTGCCATGCGATGCGAAGAGCACTTGAACATCCCGACAAGGAGGCGAGCAGACAACGTCCAATCCAAGCTGCAACCAACCTTTTTTCAAACTACGGGACGTGCATACATACAAGTACAGTAGACTGGAGATCTAATAGTAAAAGTGAAGTCTTTTGCATTTTTGGCACTGGGAACAGAGATTGGGGAGCTCGCTTTAAATTGGGGTTGGCTCTTCTGCGAAGCAGCAGAACCCAAGGCACTCGCATAGATTAGACGAATGAGAGGCAATTTCCAAATGTCTTGACAGGAGGAAAGCATCGCAGGTGACGAGGGGGGAGGAGAAAGAAGAGGAGGAAGGAGGAGGAGGAGGACGCAGGAGGAGGAGGAGGAGGAGGCAGGAGGAAGTAGAGGCGTCTCCACCTCAGGGCCTAAATCTAAACATACGAGATGACCTCCTCCCCTTCTTATCCAAACATCCGTCGCATCTCCCTCCCCTCTCTAATTTCTCTGCCTTTCTCCCCCTCTTTCTGCCTCATGCACAGAAGAAAAAGCCAGCTCCTCTTTCCGAAAAAAACATCCTTCATCCACAGATGCAGCTTCATCCTCTCCGCTCGTCGAGAGAGAGAGAAGACGAATCCGACGGAACAGTCACGGATGACCCGCAAAGACGCCGCCGACTGAGATTTCATCCACTTTTTCTCTTTTCTGCCTGCACTGCTTCTTAAACTTGAGACGTGAGACAGAAAGAAGAAGGGGAAAAGAAGGGAACGCAAGGCAGCAGAGCGTCTAAGTTTTTTTTGGCCAAAAGCAAATTCTGCATCTCTAAGTTACAATAAAGGCACATTCTGTAGTACCGCGCGGCATTTAGCTAATGGATGTTTTCGGTGTACCATACCACTCTATTATTCTTGGATTTATAAGCAAACACCTCTCACATCCTTCCCCACAAAATAGGTAGCTGGAAAGGAAATGGCAACCCAGATAGCGACAATGAGCACCATCTACTACAGTACTCTTTCTCTTCTCCTCTTCTCATCCTGGCTTTCCCCACCTCTTCCTCCTCTTCCTCCTTGTCCCACTTTTTTTCCAGCTCCTCAAAGAGCTGAATGCCAAAACCAATCATGCTGAACACAAGCGTGATGAGCAGTCCCATTATCCCTCCCTCCCCTTCGCCAGGAGGCAGGAAAGAAAGAAAGAGTAGGAGGAAAACACCCCTTTGCTTTTCTGGCGAGACTCCTACCTCCACCCTTTCTCTCTCCCCCCTAAACAGCTCTTTCTCCCCAAGAAGATCCTTTTCTGCCTATTCTGCAAGATTTCCTCAGATCCCCATCTTTCTACTCCGACTTCTCCCACTTTGTATCGCCGCACACGCGGAAGAGATTTTTTTTTTTGCCTCTCGAGTTGAAGATGCGGAGGAGGAAGAGATGGCAAAGTAACAAAGATGGCAGAGACGAGAGGAAGAGAGGAAGGACGAGAAGACGTCCGTCACGAAGTAAAAAGGAGTCGAGATGACGGCGGCGACGATGGGAGAGAGTGTTGAAGGAAGGCGGAGGAGGAGAGGGCGAAAAGTCAACAAAGCAAGGCGAAGAAGAATAAAAAGAAAAGCACTTTTCACTTCTCTTATACGTTTTCAAGGCCTCGTCTTGAGAGCACCTTTGCTTGATGCTTTTTTTCTTTGCTCCTCCTTCTCCTCCTCCTTCATCCTCTCTGTCTCTTCTCTGTCGCTGCCTCTGCGGGCGGCTTCGGAAAGCACACAAAAGAGTCTCCGGAGATGAAGAGGCAGAAGGAGAAGGGGGAGGACAAAAGATGAATTGACAAGTGGTGGAAAAAGGGCTGATTTGTCGCTGGCGGAGAAGGAGCATTCCGAAAAGAAGAGGAAGAGGAGGAGGAGGAGACGTAGGTCATCAAAGTTATGGGACGAGTGGAAGTGCTTCAGATGAAGAGAGAGAGAGAGAAGCCGAGGAGAAAGAAGAAGGAAGGGAGGAAAGAAAGGAGGTCCATTTTGCTGTCATCCGAAATAAATGTCTTGTTGTTTGCAGTCTCCTCCTTCCCATCCTTCCTCCTCCCCCAGCCTCGTTATTTCTCCCCTTCCCTTTTCCTTGTACCTCGGTCAGTTTGCTCCCTGCTGCCTCTTTTCCTCCCTCTCCTTCTCTTTGCCCACTGTAATAAATGTTCGAGTTAGCTCAGCTCTCTCCCTCTCTCTTTTCTCTTTCCAGTTGAGCAAACACAAAGATCCCGACTGCCTCTTCAGAAGGGGGGAGAGAAGGAAAGAAGGGAGAGGAGGGGGGACAGGAGGAAAAAAAAATCGAAATCGTGTGGGAACAGGGAGAGGGAGGAGAGGTGGAGAAAAAGAGGCACTGAATTTCAAAAGTTTTCCTTCTCTACCACCACAGGACAGAAGAGAGTGTGGTACCTATACTACTACGTACCTACAAGAATGGTCCAGTAATGGAGGTACAGGTACAAGAAATTTCGGTCATGTCTCTTCGCATATCACTAGCAGTACTTTTTTCTTGCTGCTCTTTTTTTCTCGCTCTAATGCTTCAAACACTCCTGCCTCCCCTCTCTGTTTTTACTGGAGCATGTCGTTAACTCAACGAGGTTGCATCCCGGGCCACCCATTCACCCACCCCCACACATGTCGGAGAAAAAAAGAGAAAAAGGTCTTTCTTTCTCTCACCCTGTAAAGCTTCTCGTGAAAGTCTTCGTCACCGAAAATAATGCTTTCCACATACGTATTGCTTTTTCTTTCCTCTTTGCCCTCTTTTATACGTATAGTGGTTTGGTCAGAGATTATGCCGAACTTTTTTTCTCCCACCATTAACAGAAGAGGGGTGGCTATTTCGCTTAAGTTTTATGGCCTGTGACGTACGTACGCGAACGGAGGCGATGTTATCCCTTCTCCTCTCCCCCTTTCCCCTCTTTCCCCCTCCTTTGTATTCAGCTATCCAAATGGGCCATAAGTAAAAAAAGAAGAAGAAAGAAAGAGCTTTTCATATTTATTAGCTCTGCATCTGCTGTCTAAAGTGCGTCTCTTGCGAAGGAAAACCCTCCTTGATGGCTCTTGAAGGTGATGCTCCTTCCTTCATCGCACTTTAGAAATATCGCCTTTGAGCACTTGGCGCGACACTCCCGTTCTCCCCGTCTCTCCCTAAGAAGACACAGTTTGTCATTCCGAGTGGTATGTAATGGAAAAAAAGAGACGAGAATTCACATCTGACAGGCGCATGTTTGCTTTCCTTCCCTCATCTTCTGACAGCGTCATCACTGCAGCAGCACCATTGCGCGGCGCGGTACTTCAGCGGATCGCAATCAACACTTGTCCTCAATAGGAACAAATAGGCCAAAAGCAGGGGGGAGGAGGGATGGGGGTGGGTGGGAAAGGGAGAGAGAGAAAAGGAAAATAAGGAAGTGGGGTGGAGGGGTTGTTGAATTTAGCGAGCCTGTTGGATAGATGCTTACAACGGTATTTGCCCGACCAAATTGCGACGCGGTTCCATTTTTCTACAAAAATCCAGTGCCCACTTTTTTGGGGGCCACATTTTGTTTTCCCGTGTATGCGACCTTTTCCTTTCCTTGGGCACGCCTGCTCCTATGCAGGTCTCAATCGATCAATCTCGCCCACCGAGGAGACAAATCACTTCTTTGCCCCTATATCCCCAGCTCCTTAGAGAAATAAATGTTGCCTGTTACTTCTTCAATCTAACAACGCGTCATGCAAACAGACAAGCTGTTTGCGGATGATTGAGGGCAAGAGGAAGTGGGGGAGGGTTCCCAACCTACCGTGTATATCTGCTATTCTTCCCTCCCTTGTGCCCTCACGTTGTACGTATTGTGCACTTACGTACCCGATCAATATTGCCGAGGTATCAACGAGGTAGCATCCAAGTATCTGTCCTTCCCTCCATGGTAAGGTAAAATGCTGAGGTAGGGGTCAACATAACTAAGACTACCGTAGAACAACAATTTTGCCTCAAAATAGCTCCGCCATACATCAAAGGTATCAATGAGGGTGCTAATATTGGTGCGGTACTACTACAATTCTCTTATAAGAGGAAGACATTTCCAATGTACGTTTCCTCCCCTATAGGACACTACAATTTACAGTGGCCTCAAAGCCATACAAATTCGTTGATCCAAAAGCTTTTCGCTCCCAAATACGACGACCCAAGGGAGGCAGAAAAAGAGCCGGGAGGGGACGGAGTTCCTCTCTAATCCTAAGCTAATGAAGGAGTGCTACCGTACTATGTGTGTGTGTGTGTGTACAGAGGTGATAGCTAATGCTTTCCTCCTCCTCCACCTTCCAGTTTGTCGGGGACACGATGATGAGGGAGAAAGGCTTTACTAATTAAGTCTGTGATGGAGGGAAAGGGAGAAAAGGGATGTGGAAGAGGAGGAGGAAAGAGACGAAAATCCAACTCAATCCGCTCTCTCCTGAGTCTATTTAGTCGTGCTAGACACGATTCCTCCTTTTCATGCATTCCTTCTCCTCTTCCTTTTGCCATTCTCGTCTTCCTCCCTCCCTCTCGCCGGAGGAGAGGAATAAGTCTTTTGTGGCGAGGAGACGTAACCGCATTAGGGGAGGTAACACACGGCGGCTCTGACTGGCAGACCGACTGACCTGCCGCTTTTTTTTTGCCCCATCAGAGATTGGGACCCGGGCTACTCTCCTCCTCCTTCTTCCCCTCTTTCTCCTCCTCCTCCTTTCCCCTTCCTTTTCTTCGGAATCCTGTGAGAGGAAATGGTTTCTCGCGTGAATGTCCGGAGGAGAGAGAGGAAGAAGGTGTCTGGTGAAAGGGACCCTCTCCTCTCTCAAGACCTGAATGCATTACACCAAGAATGGGGGGCAGACGCGAAGGGAGATTCTCCCTCTCTCCTCCATTTCCCTCTTGGAAAGAGGGTGTTGTGAAGGAGGGAATATTTTTGGGAGGCGAAGATAAGGAGATGAGGGATGGATGGTCAAGAGAGGAAAGGACGTGAGGTGACCATAATTTTTTTTACTAGAAGAAAGAAACAATGCGGTCCTCACGCCCCGTGGTGGACAGATTTCTAGGGGAAAAGTGGGTCACCCACTACCAGTTAGAAAGTTTGGACCAGCTTCCTTTTCCATCTCAGTTTTTCGAAGCCATCCTTGAAACATCAGTAGTATCTTCGTCTCTCTCTCTCTTTCTCCTTCACGTTCAGGAGAGAAAGGAAAAAAACTTTCCTTTCTTTCCTCCTTCTGCTATGCCCTCCCCTCTTTCCTCTTTCCCTCCCACCTCTCTGGGGAATAATATCAATTTCCATTCTTTTAAGCTTATCAAGACAATCTCCTCTTTTCGCTCTTGCTCCTCTCTCTTTTCTTTTCTCCCGTTTTCCCCCGATCTCCTTTCTTTTTAGTATTCCTCTCTCCCATCGACGTAATTCTGTTCGATCTCCTCTCCTCTCTTGAACACGCATCGAAGATTTTTCTCCTCCTCCTTTTCCTCCCTCCGGACTGGCCTGAACACACACACACACAGCATATGTAGTAACAGTACTATGTGTGTGTGGGTGTACGTACGGGAATACACAGCACTTGCGCACACCACTCCACCAGCCACCACGAGGAGAGGAGGTAGTAATGCCAGATGTGAATCACAATGAGCGTGTATTATAATAGTAGTAATGTACATTACAGCACATTGTGCGTTTCGCTTCACCTGGCCTGTTGGGAAAGAGGAGGAAGAGGAGGGGGAGGAGGTGGTTAGGAGGAGGAGGAGGAGGAGGAGGAGGAGGAGGAGGAGGAGAAAGAGAAGGAGGAGGAGAAACACTCCTGGGGATTCATTTGGCTTCTTAATAGTAGCACGTCTTTCTCTTTCTCTTTCTCTCTCTCTCCACGACAAAACTTTCCTCCTCACGGCATGCGTGTGTGTGTTCGCGCACGATGGGAGAGAGAGGGGAGAGAGTGGAGACGACAAGAAATGGAAGCCCCGTTAAGAGTTGGCCGATTCTTTTTCTTTCCCTCCTTCCAGAAAATCCCTTCTCTCTCTCTTCCCTTCCGACCGGTCTGGCAGGCACTGATGGATGGGGTTTTTATGCTTCGCTGAGGGTCATCCGAAGAGTAGGAGGAGGAGGAGGAGGAGGGAGCACTACTACTACTACTAACAGACCTTGGACGAGAAGAAAGGGAAGAGGGGAGGAAAAGGGACAAGAAGGGATTTTTGTCAAGACCAGAGATTCTTTTAAGGAAAGAAAAGGGGAAAAAATCCTCTTTTCCCCTCTCTCCTTCCGCCTAATGTAGCAATCTCTCACTAGCAGACAGTTTCTTTTTCCCCCATCTCTCCCTCCTTCCTTCCCTCCGTCCTTTCTTCTTCCACAACAGAAAGAGGGGGGGATGAGGAAGGCCCAGCTGAGACTGACGCGTAAATCGTACGCAAGAGAGGAGGAAGGGATGGTAGGGCAATGCTCCCGCAGACGCTCTTACAGTATGCGTCCTGAACAAGGGGGGAGGGAAGGAAGGAAGGATCGAGAAAGAGAATCAGTAGGGAAGCAAAGGAGATGCCAAGCAGAAGATAAGGTCTTCTTTCTTGGTCTGCTTAATATAATACTGTACGGAGTCTATAAAATCCCGACCTCATCAGGGGGAGCGACTCAAAAACTGATAATTTTTTTTTTGGTTCTCCTTGTTCACTCACCCATGGTTTGTTATCCCGGCTTTCTCACTTCCTTGAAAGGACAAGAGAGGAGGGGAGGGGAAGGGAGAGGCTGCGATGACACCTGTTGTTGTTGTTAGCGGCGACGGTGGCGGCGGTGGCGGGGGGATTCTGGAGAGAAGAGGATCTTCTTCCACCTTGTTATCTTTCCTTATCCCTCTTTCTTTTGGAAGGCAGGAAGTGTGCGACTTCTTTGCCTCCTCTACCGTAGTACTATACTTGTTTACTGGAAGACAAGGGAATGGCGACGATCCTCCCTGCTCGGGTTGCCTTCTCAGACTGAGGCTGAGAACGGTCTCGGCGGTGGAGAGGGAAGAGAAAGAGAAAGAGGGAAAAGAAGGAGGGAGAGAAAGAGAGGGAGAGCAACGCTCTTCTTCTCTTTCTCTCCCTCCTCTTTCTCTCTCCCTTGCAAAAGATTGAGTTTCCTTCCTCTCCAATTAAGGTGCAAATAGAGACCCGTGGCTCCTGTCAAAAAGAAGGGGAGAATTGAACTAATCCTTGTTTCCTCTCGATGTCGAAGCTACAGGATGAGGTGTGGTGGAGGGGGGGATCAGCCAACGTACAAAAATTGCGAAGAACACTGCAAGAAGTAGTACAAAACTACTAGAAGGGAAAAAAAACAGAAAGATGGATAGTTCAGGAAAAAGGGGGAGAAGTAGAAAAATAACAGTGCCGTTCCCTCATTCTGTTGAAACTTGAGGCGATCGGCATTTGTGCAAAGGATTTTTTGTTGTTGTTGTTCCGCTCAAAAGGAAGAAACTGAAGTAGAGAAAAAAGGGAAGAGGAGAGAAGTTGACAAGAACTGACTGAGGGGAGGAGGGAGGACGGACGAGTTTTGAGTGGCTGAGCTGAGGCAAGCAAACAAGAGCCAATCCGTCATCTGCATGGCAGGTGCAGAAGGGAAAAAAAAACTTTATGCATTGCCTCACGAAATCGACGGAAATGGAATACTGCCTACATTTTTGCCCCTTTTTTCCTGGTTTTAATTTTTTAATCAACGATATTTATCTCATTAAGCGCGTGGAGGGGGCCGGACAATTTTCGAGTTTCTCATTTTGTTATCCGCTTTTACCTCCTACCAGTTGTGATATTAAATTAGTTGTTGACTTTAACCACTGACAACTCGTTTGAAAATGGCGAAGGTTTTTTCAATTTCGCTACATACAGCGATACGTGCATGAGAAGCATATGCAAGAATATACGAGAAGAATATGCAAACCATGCGTGCAAGATGATGCAAAGTCACTTTTAAATATAAAAAAATATTTGTACTATATTTTTATCTTCTGTATTAGTGCGTCACATGAAATAAGCAAGAATAGGGGAGATAAAAGTAAAAGTTTTAAAAAAGCTCCAAATTGTTGTGGTAAGAAGTGAAAAGTGTCCACCTCTCTTGGACGAATCCAAGAAGAGATTAGACGGGTGGAGCCGAAGGGAGGTGAACTTGATTTAAAAATTGGACGGATAGGTTAGACATCACTACCTACATACATGGTTCAGGGGGGTAAAGAAAAGTGGGGAGCAGGTGGTAGTTCAATTAAAAAAATGGAAGTACATGTATTGATTGTGGCCCCTAATTGACCTAAACTTGACTCCGATTTGGAAAAAACAACTTTCTTCCGGAACGAAGTTCGAAGCGCTCCCTTCTTCCAAACGTACTCGTACCTCTTTCATTTCGCCTGTTCAAACTCCTGCCTTTAAATCTAGAGTACTAAATCTTTTAAATCTTTTAAATTACTCCTTTGCCTTTACCCGACCCATTTCAGAATTCATCTTTTTTAATGAAAAAAGTTTTTTCCCCTCTGTACGTAGAAAAAGAGAAGAAAGAGCGGAAGCGGCGGAAGAAGGTCTTTCCAGAACAGACGCAGACACGTAGAGACGCGTTTTGACATCGGCCGTTCCTCCATCTTCCAGTTCCAACACTTGCATGCAGTGAAGCAACGGGAGAGAGAGAGAGAGAGCTGAGATGCTGTCACCCATAGCATCTGCAGGTGAGATATGAGAAGAAGGAAAGGAAGGGAGGCAGGGATGCCGCCTGAGGCGCCCAATGACTCTCTAACCCACCCACCCCCCGCCCATGCAGCCACACCACTTCTCACTCCCGACCAATATTGACGAGGTATTATTGTACCTCAGAGGTGCACCGCTGAGATATCTCGAGGTGAAAATGTTCCTCTACTACTAACAACTATGTCTGCTTCCTGCCTCAGCCTTACCATGGGGGGAAGAACGGATACCCGGATGTTACCTCTAATGGAATATTGGTCGGGGACTTTCAACCGATATCATCTTGTGGCGGTGGTGGGGGGGAAGGGGGGTGGAAAGGGAAGGAAGAGAAGGAGGGTTTAAAACTTATACGCGTGCTTTTAAGCGTCTCTCACTTTATGGCCTGTGGGGGACAATAAAGGCTTCGATACCACCGCCCCCACCCCAGCACCCGCCATTTAGCGCGGCCGCGCTAAATGTAGGTTAACGATTTCAGCATAACGTGTTTTAAAGGGGAATTTGAACACCACAATATTTGTCAAATAGATGGATGCGGCGTGCTGTGTCCCCGCCTACCCAAGTCAGATCAACGACAAAATGAACCTGCCAACCCAACCAGCGTGAACGAAAGAAGAGATGGAAAACCGCACGAGAAAGAGAGAGAGGGAGAGAGAGAGAGAGAGAGAGCCAAACCCAAAGATGTGGTCTTGTGGGGAGAAGGGTGTCACCATCGCCTACCTTCTCTCCTCTCCCGTGAATGTCGCGTTCAGAATTCTGATCCTTCCTTCCTTCCTTTCTTTGCTTCCGGTATAATAATGCCAGATAGGTGCTGCCCATTTCAGACTTCCTACTAAATTCTGCAAAGCGCCGCTAATTTATGCAGTTTCCGGGCTGTGGCAACGATGTCGCTTGAAAGTGACTCTCCTGTGCGAAGCCAACAGCTTCAACACCATCGCCTGGAATCTAAAGTCTGCCTAATTTTTTGTGGTGTTGCATACGTGTATATGCCGAGTAAGGAAGGTTTTTTTTCGTTTAAAAAACGCCCGTGAACGTTTTTTTAAAAAAGAAATTCATTCTTAGTGTCGACTGCTTCTCTTTGTACTGCTACTACTAGATGGCTCTACTTTTCCAACAACGGATCTTCCGTTCTTTCCTTTTCTTTCGTGAGCGACATCTGGCAAAGAAAGTCGGAACTACCACTCTAGACTTGGCACCAGAGCTGGAAGATTCCAAAGAAGACTGAAGATTAAACAAAAGTATTGCTCTCGTGTATTTACAATTCCAAAGTATGTGTCCAGACCAAACACAAGTTTAAGTTGACTTTTGGCATCTGAACTTTTCCCTACTAATATACGTAGTGCGTATGTACTGTATATAGGTACTGTAACAAAAGTTGTGGAAGTAGGATAGCCCTTTTCAAAAAGATACCATCCAGTTCCCCCCAAAAAGCAACCCTCTTCGGCATTGCCAACCTCTCTTCCCGCCCCGCCCCGCCATTGCCCCAAAGCCTTGCGGCCGCCAAACTTCTTAAATCTGCAATATCTTTTAATTTTTTGTCTTGAAAAAAGTTCATAGTTTTTGAGATAACTTACTTGTCACTTTCACTTAAAAATGAAGAAAGCACGTCACTAATGTCCTTTCCTGACAATGAGAAGAGAAGAAGGAGGAGAAAAATTGGTCCTATAAGGAAGAGAAAGATGTCTATAAGAAAAGGAGAAATATGGCATCTTTTTCACTCCTTCTTGAAGACTAAAAAAGTGTTATTGAATTCTTTAATTATTCCAACAGGTCAGTTTATTGCTGTAGTTCCACGATTGCAGTCATTTCTGCAAATCCCATTAACATCCTTCTTTCGAATTTCTAGCTCATTTAAATGCATTACGCGTAATTGAGGGCGAGCAAAGCATAGCCAGGAGCACCAAAACTTGCAACCTGACTGCCAAGTCTCTTATGGAGACAGAGAGAGAGAGAGAGTTCCCTTTCCCGTTCCTCGCATACCGATCATTTGCCCCGATTGAGAAATTAAGAAACTTTTTCTTGCCTACTCATGCCAAGTCGCATGTTCCCGCTCCAAAGCAAGTTATGAGGAAACTTTTTATCTGCACCTTGCATCTCCCACCTCTGACTCTTCTTTGGAACCTGAATTCTGACTCGTCAGAAAATAAAGTTAAAAACACTGTTTGTCCAAGAGTGGTAAAAAAATGTCGTTCTTATTTTTATTTATTTTTTTTTAGAGAAAAAAATCATTACTTTCTCCTTCTCCCTGTTTTTTTTGCCGCACTTCTTCCTTAGTAATTCCGACATGCACTATCATCTTTTGCCATCACACATACACCAAGAAATTGCAGCTAAAAACTACTTTTAATTTCGTGCTCTTTCCTTTCTCCCCTCCAATTAGCTTAAAGAAAAACTGTGCCAGATGTGGGAAACGACAGTCTGCAGAATTGGCCATCGTCTTTTTTGTTCCCTCCTCTTTTTCCCTCCTGGCCAGAATTCTAATTAGTCCATGTCAGATCGGAA
>JAAUYM010057768.1_pt1 | contig 15210 bp, 10 predicted proteins | sample 7278001 | NCBI WGS metagenome assembly JAAUYM01 (sample SAMN14350224, study PRJNA611818) | marine sediment metagenome | isolation source: surface marine sediment (1.8m) | place: French Polynesia: Moorea | collected 2018-08
CAGGGAATAGGTAAGGTTTGTCTTGGTTGGACAATTGAAAGTGACTGGTAAGCACTGCTTTTTAGACTGGACAAGAAAGTGGTAACTATTGAATCCTAGATTCTGCTACAAGAACCTGGTAAATATTGCCAGATCTTAGATCTTACGTTTTTAGATTGATGGACAAGAAAATGGTAAATATTACATCCTAGATTACACAAGAAACTGGTAACTACTGCATCCTGCAGTACTAGATTGGATAAGAAACTGGTAAACATTGCTTCTGAGATTGGACAAGAAACTGGTAAACATTGCTTCTTAGATTCTACCATACAAGAAACTGGTATACATTGCTTCTTAGATTCTACCATACAAGAAACTGGTAAACATTGCGTGTAAGATTATGGAAAATGAACTGGTGACTATTGCTTCTTAGACTGGACAAGAAACTGGTAAGCACTGGTAAATATACCATCTTGAACTGAACAAGAAACTGATAAATATTCCATCTTAAATTGAACAAGAAACTGGTAAACATTGCAGATCTTAGATTAGGTCAAAAGGTATAGGTACATTTTGTGGTTTCAGGACACCCTGTAGATTTTATCTTGTGGACACCCTGTCCACACCCTGCAGTACCCACAACTCATCCTTGTTTTTCCAGATGGCGGCCACTGAAGTCTTCCTCCCCATCCTCCTCCTCCTCCTCCATCTCGGCGCCGGAGAGGCAAGCCTGGCCCGCCGGTACCTGCTGATCAAGCTGGACCAGGAGGGACCGCGTGAACATCCTGGGCAGCATGTGGAAGTGAGTGCGAATTTGAGATCGTCGTGGCACTGCGGGAGGTCGTCCCCGACCAGACGGCCAACCCTGAAGCAAGTCTTGTGACAGAATAACGGCACCTGTAAACTTGTCACGAATTTTTTTGCAAGCTTGCCGCAGTGGGTGCGGCAGGTTCGGCAGGTGCGGCAGGTGGGGCAGGTGGGGCCATGGAGAGAGAGCAGGAGAAGAAAAAGAAGAAGGTGCCAAGGTTAAGTGTTCTTGTCAGTGTTGCCAATCCGTGTGGCCAAAAAAAAAAAAAGCAGGAAATTGCCAAATTAAAATTTCGCTTAAAAGTTGGCAACATACGTCTTTGCGTCTTTGCACTGCCCTGAATTAATCCTGCAAAAAATCAAGTTTTTTTTTTCACACCAACACAAAGATGACATGTGAAGTGAAATAATATCTTAAACGCACAGGTCGGCACCTTCGCCTTCAGGGCCGGAAAAATAGGAGGAGGAGGAGGAGGAGGAGGAGCTGAAGAAGAGGAGAACATTAAGGTGGTAAACATATACGATGGGACACCCTGTACAAGTACTGTGTCAAATTACATATACCTATATATATTTTTTCATTTTAATCCTTAATTTCTTGTTTTGTAGGACGCTTACTACAACATGTACGACGGTGAGGGACAAGACTACCCCCAGCTAAACGTAAGATCTTGATGTCTACAAAAAAAAAATGCCAGAGACAACCCAACCAACAAGGGTACGTGGGATGCGAAAAATGGAATCTTTGGCCTTAAATTATGCTCCGAAAGGGAAAAAAAAGGCTATTGCCAAGCTTTTCTCCGAGCTCCGTTGGAATTCATTTGTTGTTGTTGGCTGGGAAGGGGTTTCGTGTCTGGTCGGGTATGCATAGTGCACCCATCTCACACAGCAAGGTGGTGGCCCACCGAGAGAGAACGAGTACTACAACGTGGACGAAAATGGAGAGGTACAGCTCGCCATTCCTGGGGATCAAAAAGTATTATTATTATTATTATTATTATGATTGGGACATTTTGCAGGATGTTTAATTATCACCGACAAAGATAATGTGACACTTGTTTCAGTCGACCTACTACGAGTACTTGGAGGGTCCCTCATCCCTCATTGGCAAAGGAGGAGGAGGAGGAGGAGGAGGAGGAGGAGGAGGAGGAGGAGACAAGAGCAAAAAGCCCCTAACGTGAGCAGCCGTCATTGAATGATTCCCCCCCCCCTCCAATTTCCCCAAAATGGATCCCCAATCAATTGTGAGTTCCACTGCCCCCTGCCCAGCATCACCGAGGAGGAGCTGGAGAGCGTGCTGGAGGGCGACGAGAGCATCATGAGCGTCGGAAGGGAGGGAAAGGGGAGGAGGGGGAGGAAGAACAGGAGGAGGAGGAGGAGGGACAAGGCTAGGGAGAGGAGGAGGAGGAGGAGGAGGAGGAAGAACAGGAACAAGGAGAAGAAGACTGGAGCAGTCGGGAAAGACAGGTAAATTGAAACAGCTTTCTGACAATCTAGTAACTTCCATAATAATAAAAATAAAAAATAAAGCTTTCACCAGCGTGCATGATATGTACAAGGGATGCTTAATGTGTCAGAGATCTACTGTCAGCAGGTTCCGCAAAGGAGGCAGGTGGAAGGAGAGGAGGAGGCAGAGGCAGAGGAGGAGGCAGAGGAGGAGGAGGAGGAGGAGGAAGGCCGCGCTGAGGGCCCTCTTGGTGGGAGGGAGGACGGACGACATGATGCTGCGGAGGAGGAGGAGGCTGAGCATGCTCAACTCTTACAGGAGAGATGGAGGAGGAGGAGGGGCAGGAGGAGGAGGAGGAGGAGGAGGAGGAGGACAAGAGAAATGAAGGACATTTCGACAGGAATTCTTTGAAATGATGATGGAAGATTAAATGTGATTCTTTTCTTCATCTGTGTTGAATGATTTATTGTTCCCTCTTCCCTCCCCCTGCACTTCGCCTCCCCCTCCCCCTCCCCCTCCCCCCGCCCCCTCCCCCTTTCCACCACCTTGTCAAGTTTCGTGTCCTCTCACGCCTCTGCTGCGACATGTCCGTGGGTGACAAGTCAATCCTGTCGGGCGCTCAGAGCATTGAAGCAGAACGGTATATGGCACAGTCGGACCCGCATAAGTGGGCGCGGGGTGGTACGTAGCAGGCACCCCGACCAGACATCATGGCCTTTCTCTGGTGGGTACATAGGGTAAATAGGTAGGTACATAGCTGTCACATTTCAAGCATAGCAACTTGCTTAATGCTTTATGACGACTTCACCCTTTTTTTTCCTCTCTCACGTGAACGAGACGTTAATTAAACGCGCAACTGCCATTCACGTGGGGAAAGAAAAGCAGAGTCGACATGCTCGGCAGTCGAAAACCGGCCGATAAGCTTAGGTTGTGGCAGCTCAGCTAGCTGAGAACGGCAACAAGTTTATGGTGACGGGTGTCTGGTTGGGCAGATTGCTTCCACTCATCCACCACCCAGTTATGTGGGTTTGACTGCTGCTACACAATATGGAGATCTCAACTTAAAAAACAAAACATGAAGAGGAAAAAGAGGCAAGTTACAACTGCTACTTCCAACAAAAGTTGAGAAAGAGGAGGAGGCTCTATCCTGATTGATTGGAGGGGAACCATCTTCTTGGTGCCACTCTCGTGATGCCAAGATGGCCCCTGGCCCACCATCATCTCCTTGGCCACCCTCCTCCCATCCTGGCGAGGACGATCCTGATGCTGCTGCTGGTGATGATGATGCTGGAGACAGCGTTGACACATCAGGAGGAAGGTGAGGAGGAATCTTGAACTTACACATGTTTACAGAAAAGTTTACAGACAAGTCCACAAATGCAACTTTAAATACACATGCAGATCTTTTACTTTTTGGACTAATCCTTGCCAAAGAGGGTCTCTTGCCAGGTAGGAACGCCTTAGTGGACCCCACTGCAACAACAAACATTCTGCTTATACCACTAGATACTTTTCTCAAATAGGACAAACTTACCCAACCAGACAATCATCATCCAAACATTTTGACCTAGTTAAGATACTATACAACCTAAGCCAGGAAGGAACGCCTTAATGGACCCCACTGCAACAAGAACATTCTGCTTTTGCTAGTTACTTTTCTGAAGCAGGACAAACTTACCCAACCAGACAACCATCATTCTAAAATCCTAACATTTTGACCTAGTAAAGCTAATATACAACCTAAGCTTTAATGTCCAATTTGACTGCCACACATGTCAAATTGTTTTTTTTTTCTCTCCACAAATGGATGACAGAGGAAGAAGCAAGCAATCCCTACCAGTTCGACCTGCTCTCCTTCCTCTACGGTCGACAAGAGGTGAACACACCCAAAACTATAAAAAGTAGTTTCTTTGCCACATTTTGTATCGCCAAAAAAAAACCCAGGAAGAAGCGGTCGCTACAGCGGAGAAAGTCAGGTGGCTAATTAGATATAAAAAAATTAAATTACAAGTAAGTGTCAAAAGATTAATGGAAATCCTTCACAGACAGTTTCAAGATGACGACGGGAGGAGGAGGAAGACTAAGGAGTTGGAGCCACCAAGTGGACGACAGGGTCGAGGTCGAGGTCGAGGCCGCCGGCCGCCGCAGTCTCGCCCTCCACCTTCTCCGCAACGCCTCCTGCCTTGGCAACAGAGGAACCACAGGAAAGAGGAGGAGGAGGAGGAGGAGGGGGAAGAACCATCATCAGAAGAGGAGGAAAACCTGGACGAAATGCGCCAGAAGAGGCTGGCCGAGCAGAACCTCTTGGAGCAGCTGATGCTGGCGCACGAGCTGGAGGAGGAGAGGAGGCAGCACCTACAGCAACAGCAGCAGCAACAACAGCAACAGCAGCAACAACAGCAACAGCAGCAACAGCAGCAGCAACAACAGCAACAGCAGCAACAACAGCAACAGCAGCAACAGCAGCAGCATCTAACAACGGCGCCACCGCCGACGTTGAAGCATGACCGCACCAAATCTAAGAGAAAGATCAACCCACCACCCCCCTTCTCCTCCTCCTCCTCCTACAACATGTACGACGGCTACCTGCCGCCGGCGGAGTCCGCCATGAGGAGCCTCCGAGGACGACGAGGAGGCCCACGTCCACACAGAGGAGGAGGTGGAGGAGGAGGAGGAGAAAGAGGAGCACGAGCACGTCCAGGAGAAGGGGTCGACAAGTGGGAAGATGACAATGACAGAGATGATGATCATGACGCTGATGATGCTAATGATGCTGCTGATGCTGATGGTGTTGATGAGGGCAAAGATGATGTATCTAATAATAATGACGATGAGCTTGGTAAGGGCAAGCATGATGTAGCTAGTAATGATGATGATCTTGGTAAAATGTGGACAATAATGCTGATGCTGTTGATGGTGACTATGGGCAACATAGTAGATAACAATGACAGTGACCTCGTTGATGATGAACAGGAAGAAGACGACAGTGAACCTGGAGCGGCAGGTGGCAGGAGAAGAAGACCAGATCAGGAAGCTTGCAGGCGACGCCAGCAAGAGCATGCTGGAGCGCTCCAGCGAGAAGGTAGGGCCAGGTCCCTCGGGTGGTGTGGACTTGTTCAGGCTGCAGGGTGGAGGTGACCGGACAAGCCAGTACGACGAGGAGGACCTCGGCGAGGCCATTGAGTCCGTCATGCAGGACGAGTCTGAGGAGTACATAAGGGACGTGCTGGAACAGTTGGAAGAGGAGGAGGAGAAGGAGGAGGAGGAGGAGAAGAAGGAGGAGAATATGGCCAAGGAGGTCCAGAAGACCCTCCTGGCCAGGAGGGTCCCGATGAGGTCCGGCAGCCAAACAGAGATGTTGAGGAAGTACCACCTGATGGGAGATAGTCAGGAGGAGGAAAAGGAGGAGCAGGGCGTCCCCTACGACGACGACGTGCCTCAGTCCCCACCGTCAGGCCTCTACTACGGGCAGGAAGAGTATCCCATGGACGTGTACCAGTTCCAGCCGCCGGTCTGGTGGGGAAACGAGGTCTGGATACCCCCTAGTTACCAGCACTACTCCAAGGGGCCACCCTACTACTACTCTCAGAGGACCCCGGTGATGGGCGGGACGGTCAGCCAGTCTGTGGGTCAGCGGACCAGCAGCAGCAGCACCGTTCAGGCCAGCGCCAGCTGCTGGGGCCAAGCCGACACGGCTTGGACTGCTGCCATGATGCAGAGCGAGGTGACCACACCAGGCTGGCAGGGTGCGAAGGGCAACACCGTCGCGAGCAGCATGAAGACATGGTCGCTGCTGAACTGGCAGCAGCAGACCAGTTTGCCCTCAGGATGGTCAGCTCACGACTGCACAGACAGATGGACTGCAGTGACGACTGCAGGATCCAGCTCAAGGCGAGACATGGGCAGCAGCGGGACGACAACACACTTGGACCCAACAACAGCGTGGAGTTATCATGACAAGTCCACAAGAACGTGGGCTGATGCTCCCACCTGGGAGGGGAACCAGATAATGGTGACCAGAAGGTGGACAGCCTCATCTTGGCAAGGTGAGCCCAAGGGGGCGTGGACAACCAACCCGCATGGTTGGGCTGGAGGTGACGTTAGCATCAGCACTCACTGTGACAAGCGGTGGACTGCACCAAGCACCGCCTCCACCATGGCCACGACTGGCATGACCACCTCTGCCACCACCAGTGCGGCCAGCTGGGAGGGTCACCAGCAGGCCAAACCCTGCGAGAGGATGAGTGCTACTCAGGGGACCTCCACGGTTTCCTTTGTTAACTACTACGCCATGCTGATGGGAAGAAGATGATGAGACACTTGACTGTTTTTTTGAAGTTGACAAACATTAGGATTACATGTAGTATAAGTACAGCAACATGTGCCATATTGTCTCTTTTTTTGCTGCCCATGTATTCTAGTACTACAGGCTAACAAACAACATGACAAATATACTGTTTACAGCACAAATCTTGCACAAAGTTCAAAGTTGGGTGAAACAGCATTTATGTCAATGTTTGCAAAACTTTCTTGGGAAAAATACATTTCGGGATATGGAGTTGGCCATTTCTAGCAATCTAAAGAATCCAAAATGAAGACATTTGGATTTAGCACCCATTTCAATGTCCTTGGCCCCTGTAACTAATGGAAACACAAGTCTTGAATCGTTCTTGTCACTGCAAAGCTTGTTTGTAAATCAGGTCCTTGAAGTTGAAGGTTCCAAAATGTGTCATTTGGAGTTGGTCACATTGTCAGAACCAGACACATTCAGGACCAGGGTGCAATTCAAAATGATTCAATCTTGGATTTTCTTCTGCCAAATGTGTGTAAAGCACAAACAGCATGCACCTACACTTTTGGATGACAAGGAGCAGCCTTCACGGCACTGGCCATCCATCATGTTGAAGTTTAACATGAACATGTCGACACACGTTCTTGGGGAGACACACCGGAAACCCTCCAGGACAGGCGACTAGTGCACAGCCACAGATGTGAGACCGCTCCACCGCCAGGGGCTGTCCCCTAGAACAAGGACAGGGGTGAGCACACAGCATGCAGGTCATGTGATTGAACATGGGTGAGCAGTGCCACACTCAGGCATTTCTTTCTTTCAGCAAAGTCTCATAAACATTTGACGGAAGAAAAAAGTAGTGCTGGAAAAAGCACAATTAATACACTTAGATTCCTAAACATAAATGCTTTGTCCACCCTAATATGAAACACTTTGGACAGACCTTAACACTAAGCACTCAAGTTGTTGTGTCAGGTTAGCCAGCCCTATTCACTTTTGCCCCTGTCCTGCCAAATGCTTCTGGGACCATTTGGACTATTTTTTTCCACCTCCAGGATGAAATGTCGTTCCGTCCAGGTTGCTCTGCACCTCCTGTGTGCCACAACCTTGGCCTCCTTGCCCTGCTGCTGCTCGGCCGGCCTCACGCAGGGAATGTTCCACTGGAGACCAGAAAGAGAGAAGGAGGTGGCATACGATGGTGCCTACGGGGATGGCACCGACGGGGTCGGCGTCGATGGCCCTGGCGGCAAAGATGGCAATATCCTCAGTTGGTTTTACCACATCCTGCCCCAGCTGCAGCAGCAGGCTCCATTGGAAAGAAGACGATGGAGGAGGAGGAGGAGGAGGCTTCCAGAGATGGCGTGGATGATGAAGGGGCAGAGGCAGCCATGGAGAAAGAGGAGGGGCAAACTTCCACTGGAGGAGGCAATGGTACATGAACACAACTCTTGTGGAAAACTAGGTTTCAGATTCAAATTTTAAATTTTAAGGGAAATTGAGCAGATTTTGTCCTAGATTTTGTCCTATGTCCTAAACAAGTAGTATAGTACAAGATAGTACCTACGTACATTGCAAAGTTGCTAAACTATCAGAAAAGTGGAAGTTGGACTCATAAGAAAATGGCTTTAGTAAAGATTTTTTCTGCTTAATAATGTAACAGTAGAGTACATTTTCTAGACCTTTAATTTAGAAATCCTTTCTTTCAAAACCAGTAACTTTTCTAAATCAAGGCTTCACTTCAGCAATCAATCAATTTCATCCAACAAATTAACAATAATAAAGTTAGCAACAAAGAAATTGTTATGTGAAGTGTTAGCCACTGCACAAAATACATTCTTTCTACCAGGAGGAAGAGGTGCATTTTAATGGTGCCCCATCATCACAGCCCATTCTCCACAGCCAGAGACATCAGGCTAAAGGAGGTGGCAGCAGGACGGTGGACAAGCCAGCATATCCTCAGGGCAGTGGCAAAAGGAGATGGCCTGGTGATGGGAAGCAGCAACAAGGGCCCCTCAAGAAGCCTGCATACCAGATGCTTCTGACAGCCTTGAGAGACGGCCTGGCTCAGTCAAGTGGGGAAGACTCGGAAACACTGGAGTCCATCCTGCAGAGAAATGCCGGAAGAGCAAAGGCACCAAGGCCTGCTGCAAAGCAAGTGGTGCTGAGGAGCTTGGGAGATGAACCAGAGGTGGTGGTACTGCCTAGTAGAGGACAAGTGGGAGAAGAGGACTGTGATGAAAAAGAGAGCATCGGGAAAGACCTCGTTTCATTCAGGCCACCAGGGAGTGCACCAGGGAGTGCAACGGGAGGGAGTGAAATGACGTTCAGCACCCAGGATACAAGCTTTGATCACTCAGCCACAGTGACATTCCACTCATCTGCCACTCTCCCGGCAACCTCTGGTAGTACAGTGAAAAGCAGCCACTCCCAAGTCCCAAGCACAGCAACTGAACAGCACTCTAGACCAAGTTCAGAAGCAACAACCAATTCCATTTCCACTGACACACTGGGGACTACCAAAAGTGATGGCACATCCATCTTGTCATCCATGCCAACTGGCTATTCCGACCATACAACCACTGACATAACGATCAAAGAGACCACTACAGCAGAGACTAACACTGACTACATCCTCACATCCATGGTGATGTTTACATCAGCAGTGGCCCAATCCACTATGGGCAGCTCTGTAGACAAAACAAGCCACACAAACACAGACCTGACGACCCTTCAGCAGTCCAAGACTACTCAGGCAAATGGGAACTGTGCAAGTATTGATCACTCTCTCACTGATGTTGCAACCATGCAACCCTCAGATAGCACAATGCCCACAGGAAAAAACACTGACTTCATTCTCACTGATGTGGTGACTGTAACGCCTCATAGAACAACAATGTCAGTTGCAACTGGGGGCAATACTGACTACATCCTCACTGATGTGGTGACTGTGAGACCTCCTGGAACAACCTTGTCAGTTGCAACTGGAGGCAACACTGACTACATCCTCACTGATGTGGTGACTGTGAGACCTCCTGGGACAACATTGTCAGTTGCAACTGGAGGTAACACTGACTACATCCTCACTGATGTGGTGACTGTGAGACCTCCTGGGACAACATTGTCAGTTGCAACTGGAGGCAACACTGACTACATCCTCACTGATGTGGTGACCGTGCGGCCTCCTGGAACAACATTGTCAGTAGCAACTGGAGGGAACACTGACTACATCCTCACTGACGTGGTGACTGTGCGACCTCCTGGAACTACACTGTCAGTTGCAACTGGGGGGAACACTGACTACATCCTCACTGATGTGGTGACTGTGCGGCCTCCTGGAACAACATTGTCAGTTGCAACTGGGAGGAACACTGACTACATCCTCACTGATGTGGTAACAGTGAGACCTCCTGGAACTACGTTACATGTTTGCCCAGGAAAGACAACTCACTTTAGAATTACTAATGTGGTGACAGTGAGACCTCCTGGAACAACATTGTCAGTTGCAACTGGAGGCAACACTGACTACATTCTCACAGATGTTGTGACTGTGAGACCTCCTGGAACAACATTGTCAGTTGCAACAGGAAAGACAACACACTTCCACATTACTAATGTGGTGACAGTGAGACCTCCTGGAACAACGTTGTCAGTTGCAACAGGGGGCAACACTGATTACATCCTCACTGATGTTGTAACGGTGAGACCACCTGGAACTACTTTACATGCTTGCCCAGGAAAGACAACACATTTCCACATTACTAATGTGGTGACAGTGAGACCTCCTGGAACAACATTGTCAGTTGCAACAGATGGCAACACTGACTACATTCTTACTGATGTGGTGACTTTGAGACCTCCTGGTACAACATTGTCAGTTGCAACAGATGGCAACACTGACTACATTCTTACTGATGTGGTGACTTTGAGACCTCCTGGTACAACATTGTCAGTTGCAACAGGAAAGACAACACACTTTCACATTACTAACATGGTGACAGTGAGACCTCCTGGAACAACATTGTCAGTTGCAACAGGTGGCAACACTGATTACATCCTCACTGACGTGGTGACTGTGAGACCTCCTGGCACTACTTTACCTGCCTGCCATGGAAAAATCACTGACTTCATCCTTACTGATGTTGTGACATACGCAACTCCATTTTCAACAGACTTTAAAACCACTCTAAGTGCAAGTCCTAACTATTTCTTGACAGATGTTGTCACTTTGAAACCTCCTGGCACGTTTCATTCCAGCTTTTCTACAGAAACACATCATTTTTCAACAACAGTAGAAACAACAAAGCCGCTGAGGACAAGTATCATTTCTGTCAAAACCTCTCCTTCATCAAAAGTGTCTGGAAAAGAGGAGATAAGTAGCAGTGAGCTAAAAACTCCTGCTAACCACAATGGGTCACTCTGAGAGCACCCAAAAATTTGGACAGGAAAAGACATCAGTGCACATACAGTTAATAACACCAGAGATCCAACAGACAAGAGACAGTAGTGAGCTGAAAACTCCTCTCTCAACAAACCATCCTGGCACAAACAAAACAAGTGCAAAAGAGACAAAATCTTCACTAATGATAGGAAGTGCAGTGACAGGAACAATAACAGGACAGCCTTCACGGTCCATAACATCAGTAGTTAAAGTAAGAGAAAGTAGGCAAACATCTATTCAAACAGAACCATTCCACCAGAGACACTCAACAGATCCGAGAATAGTCAAAGGAATAACACGACCTCAAAAAATTGCAGCTTCACAACACTTGGCATCACAAAAATCTAAAGTAAGTGGAACAATTACAACTGCACATTCTGGCAAGCCAAGATCATTGGTGACAAACAATCTAGTGACCCAAACTTCCAGACAAACAGAAGCATACCAACCAACTTCACAAACCAGTAAGAAGGTGCACCAGCCTTCTGGTAAAACACACATATCCCAAGGTTCTGTAGTACCAATTTTAACAAAAAAGAGGGCAGAGACTTTTGGCCAAACAAAAGCAACTAATTATTTACCACTGACAATAGTGACCAAGGATGTACAATCTCTGGGGCAAACATTGGCAACCCAACCATCAGGATCACTAGTCACCAAAAAGAAAGAGATGGAGTCTCCTGGGCCAAAAGAGGCATCTCAACATTCATCACAAACTGTCCCAAAAGAGTCTTTGGGCCAAACTGAGGCAACCAGGCCTTCAGGATCACCAATTGTGACAAAGAAGACACAAGCTTCATATCAAACAGAAAAACACCAACCATCAGGATCAACTACCACAATGAAGAAGGAAAAAGAGAATACTGGCCCAACAGAGACGATCAACCCTTCAGGATCACCATTCGTGACAAAGAAGACACAGCCTTCAGATCAAACACAGGAACGGCAATCTCCAGTTTCAGCAATCACACTAAGGAAAGAGATAGAGCCATCTGGTCAAGCAAAGACAACCCAACCTTTAGCATCATCGATTATGGTGAAGAAAGAGACACAGGCTTCCGAAAAAACAGGAGCTCCCAAGCTTTCAGCATCATCAATTAAGACAAACAAAGTGACACAGCCAATTGGTCATATAAAGGCATCCCAATTTTCAGGATTACCAATAGTGACTCAAAAAAAGTCACAGCCTTTTGTCGTCACTGAAACAACACAACCTTTAGCATCACATATTGTGACAAAGGAGACCCAGCCTTCTGGTCAAACAAAAGAACAGATTTCAACAATTATGACAAAGCTTTTGAATCAAACAGAAGTACCCCAACCGTTAGCATCACAGATCACGATAAAAAAGGAGGTAGTGTCTTCTGGTCAAACAAAGGCAACCCAGCCTATGTCCTCACTGATTGTGACAAAGAAGGAAACACAGCCTTCTGATAAATCAGGAGTGCCTAAGCTTTCAGTGTCATTAATTGTGACAAACAAGGAGACACAGCCATCTGTTCAAACAAAGCCATCCAAGCTTTCAGGATTACCAACTCCTGCACAAAAGGGCACACAGCCTTTTGTTCAGACAAAGACAACGCAATCATTAGCATCACAATTTGCAACAAAGAAGAAGACTACCCAGTTTTCAGGTCAGACAGAGACTTCAAGATTACCTATTGTGACAAAGAAAACACAGCCTTTCAATCAAACAGAGGAAGACCTACCTTCAGCATCACCAAACACAATAAAGAAAATAGAGTCTCCTGGTCTAACAGAGGCAACCCAGCTTTTAACATCATCACCAATTGCAATGAAGAAGGTAACACAGTATTCTGATAAACCAGGATCTTCTGCAGTTTTAACAACCATGACAAACAAGAAAACACAGCCTTTTGATCAAACAAAAGCATCCCAACTTTCAGGATTACCAATTGTGACACAAAAAGGGATACAGGCTTCTGTTCAGACAGAAGCATCCCAACCTTCAGGATTACCATCTGTGACAAAGAAAAAGACTTCAGGTGAAGCAAAAACTACACAGCCTTTAGGATCACCAATTGTGACAAAGAAAACACAGCCTTTCAATCAAACAGAAGATGATCAACCATTAGCATTACCGATAACAATGAAGAAGATAGAGCCTCCTGGTCAAACAAAGGCAACCCAGCCTGTAACTTCACTGACTGTGACAAAGAAGGAAACACAGCCTTCCGATAAAACAGGAGTGCCCAAACTTTCAGTTTCATCTATTGTGACAAACAAGACAACACAGACATCTGTTCAAACAATAGCATCCCAACTTTCAGGATTACCAATTTTCACACAAACTACAGGGACACAGCCTTCTGTTCAAACAAAGGCAGCACAATCTTTAGCTCCACAAAATGTGACAATAAAGACCCAGCCTTCTGGTGAAACAGAGCTATTGCATACTTTAAGATCACCAATTGCAACAAAGATGCAGCCTTTAAAACAAACAAAACAAGACAAACATTCAGTATCATTAATCATAACAAATAAGAATATAGAGAACACAGGTCAAGCAAAGACAACTCAGCCTTTAACACCACTAACTGCAACAAAGAAGGAAACCCCTCCTTCTGCTAAAACAGAATCATTTCAAACTTCAGAATCACAAAGTATGGCAAGGCATGGGACACAACCCTTGAGTCAAACGGGGTCATTTCAACATGCAGGATCATCAGTTGTTACAAAAAATACATTATTTTCTGGTGAACCCAAGGCAACCCAGCCTTCTATTCAAACCATGCCTTTAGCATCACCAATTGCTACAATGAAGAAATTGGGACCTTCTGGACAAACAGAGACTCTCCAGACATCAAAGATTGGAACAAGCAAAGAAATGGAGCCTTCAAGTCAAACCAACCCATCACATTTTGTAGGATCACCAAATGCTACACAAAAGGAGACACATACTTCTGAGGAAACAGTTGTATCCCAAGCTTTCACACAATTAATTGCAACAAAAAAAGCTCAGCATTCTGATCAAACAGAGGCATCTCAACATTCAGTATCAGAAATTGTGACACAGACACCGACACAACCTTTGAGCCAATATAAAACACCAGCAGGGACACCGATGGCAACAGAAAAGACAACCAAGCCTTCTGGTCAAAGTGCGGTAACCAAGCCTTCTGGCAAATCTATTGCAACACAGCCATCAGAACTACTGACTGCAGCAAAAAAAGTATCACAGCTTTCTGGACAAACAGAAGCTCTTCAGACTTCAGCTTTGCAGATTGTGACAAACAAGGGTACACAGCTTTCTGGCAAAACAGAGGCAATCCAAACTTCAGTAGCTCCAATTGTGACAAAGGAGGGATTACATTTTTCTGGTCAAACAAAGAATCTCCAGACTTCATCCTCACAGTTTGTGACAAACAAGGGCACACAGCTTTCTGGGAAAACAGAGGCAACCCAGATTTTAGCTTCACCAATTGCAACAAACAAGATAACACAGATCCCTGGTCAAACAGGGGCATTCCAAACTTCAGTTTCAAAGATTATGACAATCAAGAGGATAGATCATCCTGGTCCAACAAAGGTATCCCAACATGCAGAATCACCAATTGCTACACAAAAAGAGACACAGCCTTTAGGTGAAACAAGCAAACCTGCAACAGAGATAGAATTTCAGCCTTCTGGTCAAACAGAAGCATCTCAAGTTTCAGCATCAAAAATAGTGACAAAGAAAAGAACAGTGTCTTCCGGTCAATCTATTGCAACACAACCTTCACCACCATCACAGCCTTATGGTCAAACAGAAGCACCCCAAACTGTACTACCAATGACTGTGGCAAGGAAGATGACCCAGGCTTCTGGTCAAACAGAGGCATCACAATTTCCATCATCACAAACTGTGAAAGTACCATCACGGACAGTGACAGTAAAGAAAGTTCAGCCTTCTGGTCAAACAGAAGCACCTGGAACTGTACCACCACGGACTGCGACAGCAAAGAAAGTTCAGTCTTCTGGTCAAACAGAAGCACCTGGAACTGTACCACCACGGACTGCGACAGAAAAGAAAGTTCAGTCTTCTGGTCAAACAGAAGCACCTGGAACTGTACCACCACGGACTGCGACAGTAAAGAAAGTTCAGCCTTCTGGTCACACAGGAGCACCTGGAACTGTACCACCACGGACTGCGACAGTAAAGAAAGTTCAGAGATCGGAAGAGAACACGGCTGAACTCCCGTCACGACGGAACACCGCGAATGCCGTCTTCGGCGTGAAATCTGG
>JAAUYM010058932.1_pt1 | contig 15206 bp, 21 predicted proteins | sample 7278001 | NCBI WGS metagenome assembly JAAUYM01 (sample SAMN14350224, study PRJNA611818) | marine sediment metagenome | isolation source: surface marine sediment (1.8m) | place: French Polynesia: Moorea | collected 2018-08
AGCAGACATCCGTCTGTGTTTGTGATTTCATCTCTCAACTGTTCAGTCAATGTGATCAATTTTTTTTTGTTAAAGTTAAGCACAAGAATTCTGCGCACATGTTGTTTATAAGTGCCTTTGTAAATTAAATGTAAATTAAAAAAGAATCCTTTCTTACTTGTTGACCAATTTCTTTCCTGCTTCCTCGGCATTTCGAAGGGCAAGAAGGACCCAACTCTTGTCTACTGTCAATTAAGGTAACTAATTGATTAGCTAATTAACTCTTAGAGTCTCGGGGGAAAAAAATAGTCCACACTCTTTTTTTCCCCAGTAACTGACATAAAACGTGCATGGTTTTTTTTATTCCAGAAGATGACTGAGCGTGCAGCAGCAGCTCTTGACAGGCAGCATGCAGCTCTTCTCCTCCTCCGTCGTCCTCATTTTCCTCCCCTGGCGGAGCTGTTCTCCTCCTCCGGCGGCTTCGTCATGGCGGCCGTCGACTTCTTGCCCTCCATGATGTCGCTCCAGTCCGGGTAGAACTTGGCCCTCATCCTGTTGAAGTGCTGCTGGAGGTTTGTCAGCCTCTTCTCCACCAGGGTCTTGTACAGGCAGTCTGGCTGGGTGGTCAGCAGCAGGCATTGGACGAAGCCGAACAGCGTGCAGTCCAGCTCGGTCGGCCTAAACGTCAAGGTTGGGGGAGACACTAGAAATACTTCGGATTTTGAAAAAAGGTATTTTTTTTCCCCTCTTACTTGTCCCCTCCCATCACGTAGGACTTTGAGCCTAGAAAGGTGGAGAGCGCCTCCAGATCCTCGATGCCGCACTTTTGCACGCGGCCGATCCCAAGTCGCAAAAGACCTAGAGAGAGATAAAGCACAGTTTTTTTATACAATATAATAATAAAATAATATTATGATACTATAATAATGATGTTATAATACAACGAGTAATATCTCTCCACCCCACCTTGTTCATGAGCCTTCCTCGTCATCATGGCCACCATGCCCCTCCGCGTGTGCTCCCCGAGCAACCCCTTGGGCATCATGGCCCGCCCGTCCGGCCCGCGCGCCAGGCCTTGCAGGTACCGCGCCTCCTGGCTCACGTAGCGGTCGATGACCAGGACCCAGTAGAAGTGCTCCTCGAGCATCACTCGGAGGCTTCTGGAGACGGCCTTCTCCTTCGGGGACAGGTGTAAACTAAAACAACAAAAAAAGTTGTGTTTTAAAAGATCTTTGTACTTCAAGTGTACTAGTGCTAGTAGCATCAGTAGCAACAACAGTAATGGCAGACCAAACAACAATAACAGTCAAAGTGACAGTGAGATGGGTAAAAAAAATTGACCTGAGCTCTCTCATCATCCCGATCTTTTTGGAGAGTGTCTCGATGATGACTTGTGAGTCCGAGATCTCCTCCCCGTTGAAGGTGACCCAGGGCGACTTGCCGGTCTCCGGGCTCGTCGGGTGCGTGTAGTCGTTCACGTACTTGGCCCCCACCACCCGCAGCCACGTCTCCAGCTTGGCCGGGAAGGGAGAGAGGCTGAGGGCGACGGCGGCGGAGGACGAGCGGCCCGGGCGGGGGAACTGGTGCAGGACCACCACGTCCCTGCCGGCGAGCGCCCACTCCTCGCGGGCGCGGCGCAGGCGGCGGCGGAAGAGGGCGGCGCGCGCCAGGTAGGCGGCCCCGGCGGCGGCCGCGGCCGCGGCAAAGCCGGCGCTCACCGCCAGGGCCACTTTGGCACTGTGCGACACCATCTTTGGAAGCTGCAAAGAGGGGAACAAATCGAATGTTAGTTCGATTATCAAACTAACCATGAGTTGATGACTCGCGTCAACAGCAAAGAACTAATTATTCGTCACTTGTCAGCAATGAAAGATTAGCTAGTACGCATACTTGGTAAGGCGTCTCTACTTACTCTGGTAAGATGTATCGCTGAGGTAGGTGGTTTTTTTATTCTGCTGGCGGAGTGCACGTACTTTTGCAAAATCGTCGAGCCCGGCCCAACAGCAGCTGAGGAGAAGGACCCACAGAGTCGCACAGTGACTTTCTTGGAGCTGAATATCGATCGCTTGTGTCCTTTCGCTCTTTACAAAGAGGTGGGGGGGGGGGAAGGAGAGGGTGTGGACTAGTACAGTGGGAAGAGGATCTCAAACTTTTGAAAGGATGAGTGGATCTAAAAGTATGTTTTTAAAAAACTTGCATGTTGCATAAAAATCTTGGCTGAAACATGTACATAGTACGTACAATTAATATGTATATCACTGTATGCGGAGACAAATTATCATGAGTCGTCTGTCACTGCGGTCTTATTTGTTCTCTCCTACCTCCCGTGGGGATCATCACAGAGAAAGGTATTTCTTTCTGGTAAATTGATCGTGTGTGCGTGTACTGCTGCTGCTGTACAGCCATTAACGCAGAAACAAATCGTACTTTGCTGCCCATAAGCGAGAATTAATTTAACCAATTATCCGGTTAATTCACCTGTGCGCAAAGGTGTAAGTAACCCTTTGCTGAACTTAATAATCGTATCTTCAATGAGTGCTTATTTTTTATTGCCTACAATTGGCAATTTTTCCTTCAAAAATGATGCACAATGACGTGAGCAGGAGGAAGAGAAGATGACCTACCCGCCAACGCCAACGCCTACCCAACCAACATTGGTATCACTAGAGCCACACCAACGGCTATGCCACTAGTGGTAGTTAGTGATGGGGTCGAAATTTGGTTGCATTAGGATGCTCAATTTTAACACCTGATCTGGTGTTGCGACAACCCATCACTAAATGCACCCTAGCGACATTGGTTGGCAGTTCAATTTTACCGCTTGCGACTGTTATGTCGGCACGGCACAGCTGGGCACAGCAGAAAAGGAGGAAGAACAGAAAACACACAAGAGGATCGGGCATAGTAAACAACGCTGCAAGAAGAGGTGGGAGTGGGACTGTACTATGGTCTGGTCTTGCCGGAGGAAGTGTGCGTGCGGTTACTTTTCTCTTAACGCAACTGTCTGGTCGGGTCTGACTTGTGCTTGTTACAACAACCGTCTGTGTACCACCCCCCACCATCCCGGATTCTATCATTGGATGGAGGCAGTGTGAATTGTGTAGGATGGCCTCGCCTTTCTCCTCTTCGTCGTCCAACCCCAAGGCCGCCTCCAGTCCGGTGCCAGTCCGGGCCTCTCCTTCGCACCGGGGACCGCAGCAGAACCCTCATGCGGGCCCCGAGGAAGAGCCGGACTTCTCCACCCTTTTGTCCCCCGGCGGGTGGAACGCCCACCAGTGCGCAGAGAGGCTCTTCTCGGAGGAGGACTCCGTGGAGGAGGGCAGGCTGGGGAACATCAAGGAAGGCGGAGGAGGAGGCGAACAGGAGGAGGAGGTGGAGGAGGAGGAGGAAGAGGGCAGAGAGGTGTTTGAGGATGTGGACGAACTCTCCAGCAAGGGGGGAGGGGGCAAAGAGGAGGAGAACGACGAGTTCGAGGACGCCCTCGAGTCCGTCTCCACCCCGGGGAGGAGGAAGGAGCTGTCGGAGAAGGAGGACGAGACGCCGCTGACGGCCAAGAGGTGGTGGCGGAGGGGGAGGAGGCACTTCTTCATCCTCAGCGAGGCCGGCAAGCCCATCTACAGCCTGCATGGGGACGAGGACCAGCTGGCCTCACTCATGGCAGTCATGCAGGTCTGAAAAGAGGGACGGGCAAGTTGAGCTTATTTTTTTTCATCTCTCTCTCTCTCTCTCTCCTCCGCGCGCGCAGGCTATGGTGTCCTACGTGGCGGACATGGGTGGCGACTCCCTCACCTCGATGGCGCTCTCAGGCGGGGGCAGGATCGTCTTCTCCCCGAGGCCCCCGCTGGTCCTCGTGGCCGTCTCCTGGGGTGCCGAGAGCGACAGGCAGCTCGTGCAGCAGCTCACGTGAGATCGTCGCAATCAACCGGATTGCACCTTTCACATATCATCTCCTCTTTTACCCTTCTTCCAGGTACCTGTACAACCAACTGCTCTCCGTGCTGACCCTGAACCAGATGACCAAGATCTTCGAGCAGCGGAAGGGCTTCGACCTCCGACGGATGATCGCGGGGTCGGAGAGGCTGCTGGCCAGGTGAAAATTCGTCAGGGTTGTTCCTTGAATTTCACATGGATGTTGTACGTTACACGTTATTGTTCCAGTTTATGCTCTGCCATGGACACGGACCCCTCGTTCTTCCTCTCCTCCGTGGCTGTCTTGCCTCTGCAACCGAACGTTAGGTACGTCTACCACGTGATCATTCAATGCGTGCTCTCTAAATGATGATGATGATGATGACAACAACAATAATAAAATCAGGGACTCGATATCAAACGCTATCGTCACCGCCTGTTCCGGGGGCAAGGGCAAAAAGTCGTCTTCCGCTGCGCCGGCCCCTCCCGTGGTGTTCGCGCTCCTGGTGGCGGAGAACCAGCTGGTGACGCTGGCCCGGATGAAGAAGTACCTCCTCCACCCGGCAGACTTGCACCTGGTGCTCAACCTGGTCAACTCCACGGAGTCCTTCAAGCACTCGGAGACCTGGATACCCATCTGCCTGCCAAAGTTTGACTCCAGGTAAGAGGATTGGCTGCTTAGAAATCATCCGGAGCATTTTGTACAATAAGGCCTCGACTGTTTTCTGTCTAATACCACTCTTCTTCAGTGGTTTCATGCACGCCCACGTGTCCTACCTGACCGAGACCTGCAAAGCCTGCCTGCTGCTCCTGACTGTGGAGAGAGACGCCTTCTTCGAATTGGCAGAAGCCAAGAAGAAGGTCATCGAGGTCAGTACTTGCTCATGTTCTTCAGCTATGTTGGCTTGACATATAGCATGGCACGTCTGATTTTTTTTTTCTTTCCCTTCTGTCAGAGCTTGGAGAAGACCAACTGCCTGTCCGCCATGACGGACGCCCTCTCGTGCGGCCGGGAGACCACCGCCTCGATCGGGGTGCCGGAGATCCGCCACTTCCTGTACAAGGCCAAGTCCGCCTCCCAGTTCGCCTACCCGGCGCCCTCGCCGCCCTACGACTCCGCCGAGGGCGCCGCCCGGCTGAGGCTCCACTACCTGGGGCTGCAGGAGGCGCTGCACGCCTGCGCCAGGCCCCTCAAGCTGCAGTGGAGGGCGGAGCCGCGGGAGAGCGTGCTCGGATGGGTGGGGAGGACAGATTAAAAGTTGCACCTGTTCCTCATCTAACAGTTGCCATTTCCTCCGACTTTCTTTCGTTCAGGCCACCCAGTCTTTCGAGCTGTACGCCGCCTTCTCCCCGCTGACCACCAAGTCGGCCGCCATCGACGCCGTCAACCGGCTCCTCAAGTGGTGCAAGAAGGAGGAGAACGCCATCTTCATCCTCAACGGGCCAACGTTCTGAGCACAGCGCGCCATCCTCGTCACCCTTATTGTCATTTTCACTACCTATATGTTTTACCGCATACATATGATCGTTATTCTTCACGATTAACAGATACCCTCAGACGAGAGAGGGCATACCTATGAGAAAGTACAACTTCTCGATCGTGTAGTACGTAGACGGCCAGGAAACCTCCTCAAAGAATAAGCCTTTGCACTCAATATTGAAAAAATTCCAGTTTTATCATATACAATAGTTGTAGTTTAAGTAGCGGTATGAAAGTCTACTTCCATCATATTATTAATCTCAATTTTGCACGTGTGCTTGCACTGCATATGTACAGTAAGTACAACATGGCCGTCAAACAGAAATTAATTGAAATTAATTAATTGAATGCTTTTTTTGTCAGTATAAAAAATATTAATTTTTTTAAAGGCTATTTTGAAATATATTTGGACTTTTAACGAGTCTAATAGGGAATTTTTCCCCAATATAAATGTACACACCAAGTACTTAGCTTTTTTTTAATGGACCTTAGTGTACAGTGCGCACACACGTCGATAGAGGAGAGCTTGGCGAGGTTTTGTTGCGCAGAGAAGCCATGGATTGCCAGTCATACGTACATACAAAGGAAGAGTGGGTGGAAAGGCAGAGCGCGGCAGGCAGAAGGAAATTTAGAGCTTCCTCCCCTCTCCAGTCTCCTCCCTTCCGCTCCTCCCTAGCAGCACCACCACCACCAGCTGAGAGATCTTTGTGACGGAGCGGAAGGAACAACTTAAAGGATAGGGAGAGAGAGAGGTCCCCCCACCATCCCATCTCATGCCACAATAGAAGTACGATTACCAGAAGCAGGCCTCCCCCCCCCCTCTCCCCCACACCCAGTGCAAAAGTTGAGGACGCTCCTGACATTCATTCGTACAATCTGCCAACCGCTGTTGTCCTTCCCGTCGCACCTCCCCCCCCCACTCTCCTCTCCTCTTCGTGCTTAGAGCGGCGGATGCTCATCCCACCAGAAAAGAGGTCCAAGAGCTCGAAGCAGGTTGTGGTTTTTTTTCGTCATCTTGCGTATTTCTTGTTCTCCAGGGCCGACCAGAAGATGATGTCTGCGGCGGACGAGGAGTCCCCGGGCGAGGCGAGCGCGGCCGTGGAGAAGGCGGTGGCCACGGCGGCGGCGGCGACGGCGACGGCGACGGCGACGGCGGCGGAGGGAGAAAACGGGGCGTTGGTCGAGAACGGGACCAAGAACGGGGAAGGGGCATCAGGAGAGAGGGAAAAAGGAGGAGGAGAAGGTGGCGACGCCCAACAAGGTTAGGTTTTTTTCTTCCTTTCTGTGGATACTCCCACCACCTCTTGACTTAACTTTCTTCTGCCCTTCACCCTCCCCCCCCGCCCTGCCACTGCAGCTCCTCCTTCCCCCACGGTCACTCCCGTCGTTGCTAGAGGGTTTGTCCGCGGTGACGACGAGGGAGTCCACCCGCCGCACGACCAGCATCATGCCGCTCCCCCGCCTCCCGCCGCCGCCCCTTCCGCTCCGGCCGAGCTGAAGGCCATCCACGTCGGGGACCCCAAGGTCAGGTCCAAGCTGAGGTTCGACGTGGTCACGGCAAGAGTCAACGAGAAGGCTGGCAAAAAATACGTGGTAAGAGTGGCGCTGCCAGTCAGTCCAAGTTGGTCGATTTCTCATCTTTTTTTTTATGCATTACTTCTTTCTCCCCCCTCCAGAGTTATTCCATCATGATCAAGAGGATTCCCGGGAACGACGCGCACTCCGCCGTCATCGAGAGGCGCTACAGCGACTTCGTCTTTGTCTACGAGAACATCCTGAAGAACTTTCACCCCTCCATCCTCGGTGACTTCATGTTCCCCAAGAAGGTGCTGATCGGGAACTTTAAGGCCGAGGTGATCACCGAGCGCACGGAGGCGTTCCACCGGTTCCTCAACCTGATCGCCAACTGTGATAACCTCCTCTACTCGGAGTACTTCTACTCCTTCCTGTCCTCCGAGGAGCATAACGAGGCCGTCAGCCACATCAAGCTCGGCCGGTTCGAGGAGGCGGTCCCGCTCCTGGAGAGCCTCTTCGCCGTGCAGGAGAGGCTGCTCACCATCAGCAGCGTCCACGTCCTGCAGTGCCTCTGCGAGCTGGTGGCCTCGCTGCACGCCGCGCGGAGGTACGAGCTGGCCCTCAGCTACGCCCTGGTGGCCGCCCGGAGCCTGGAGCTGTCCGGAGGCCACCCGGAGGCCGAGGCCGTCCGGGTGCCCTTCCTGAAGACGGCGTCGGCCCTGTCCGGGGCGCTGGGACACGACCGGAGGCCCTACGACCGCCAGCTGTCGGAGCTGCGGTACAAGGGGGTGAAGGTGGAGGGCGCCAAGCCGCTGCTCGAGGTCATCCGGGACAGGTACATCCACCAAGCCAGTCGAACCGCAAAGTTGGCCTGAAAGCAGGAGGAGGAGAAGAAGAAGCTCCTACAGAACTTCACCATTCCTCTGCTCGTTCATGGTACCGTACACAACACACACACACATGATCTTGTCAGACAATGGGGATATTTTTCTTTCGTTACTTTGGTGGCATTACCGAGAAAGCAAGAAAATCGTCGTAGCCTATAGCAATTCGCTGTGTGCTGTTGCCTCACCCACCACACCACGGTCGCCGTCGTCGCTGTCGCCGTCGCCGTCGCCGTCGCCTCCGGCTTGGATCTTGAGGGAGGGAGCACCACACACTGGACGCCTCCCGAAAAGCTTTTACCACACATAACTTATCGATTGATGTTAAAAAAAAATGAGTAAAAGAAAAGAGGCAGGAAAGTTTGATTGCCGGATTATACAACTACTACATACGTTGCAGATGAGATAATTAATATGGTGCGGAGTACTACAATAATAATAACGAGATCACTCAAATCGTGAGCGTTTTTGTTCCAAAGTCTCGTGTGGAAGCAGACTTATTATTGTAACTTGTTCTGTTGGCAATATATGGCGTTTTCATGCGTTTGGCTGGGCTGTAGCATCGTGACCCGCTGTTGCCGCCGCCGTCGACGCCTCCGCGACCCCCTCCGCCGAGATCTCTCTGAGGTACTTGGACTCCCTGGCCAGGAATTCCTCGTCCAGCAGAGCCCCCTTCCTCAGCCCGGCCAGGTGGGCGGCCACCAGTCCGTTCTGCCCGTCTCCGGCGGTCCGCTTGTCCGGAGGCTGGTGGCGGTCGACGAGGTTGCTCCCGCCTCCCCCGGCCGGGTAGGAGAGTGGGAGCTTGCACTTGGAGCACACGATGCTGCTCTTGGTGTTCCACAGCCGCTTCCTCTCCTGGACCAGGGACCTCCTCTTCTCCTCCATGTGGAGCTCCTTCCTCTCAAAGGCCTCCAACTGGGCCTGCAGCTCAGAGCGGACCTCGGCCCTGGACGAAAACAGGGAAATGTCGCATATGAGCGCGACCAAGGAGAAGTTCCGATCACCTACTACGCACCTCTCTCCGGTCAGCCGTTGGCAGGTCTGCAGGTACGAGCGACATTCCGTGCGCAGTCGGGAGCACTCCTGACAGTTTTTAAACAAGACAGTACTAGAAGTCGCAGTCATGGGAATTTCCCCATCCCCCCCCCCCCACACACATATTCTTCTCTCCCGCCACTGACCTCTCCAAAGTCCCTCATCTCCTTGATCCTGGCCTCGTACTTCTTCTCCGCCCTTGCCATGGCCTCCGCCGCCTCCGCCAGCGCCCTCCTCTCCTCCCTGGCCGTCTCCCTCTTCTCTCCCAGCCGCCGCCGCCCAGCCTCCAGCCTCTCCCGCTCGGTGTCCAGCTCGGACTTCTCTTCACGCAGGGCGCGAAGGGCACCACGGAGTTCGAATCTCACCTTGAGAAGGCAGGCATTTTTTTTTTTTAAGAAAAAAGCCTTTTGCTAGACTTTTTTTGTCAGCTCACCTCGGAAGGGAAATTTCCTAGGGCTATTTCGTCCCCGCCTGCTCCCTCCGTTTTTTCTTCCTCCCCCGTCTTCTCCCGCCCCATCCTGGCCCTGATGGCCGCCCTGGCCCTCTCGGAGGACAACTTCTCGTTCTGCTCGGACACCAACAGCTGGAAACTCTTCCACTCTTGCTGAACAACTCTTCTCTCGTTCTGCAAAAGTTATTTAAAATGCTTAGTAGAAGAAACCGTTTCGTGCAATAATTTTCCTAGCCTGACCTGCACCCTCTTCCTCTCCTCCTCCAGCTTCGTCCTCTCAATCTCCCTCTCAGCCCTGAACTTTCTCTTGGTGGCGTCAACATCCATCTGGAATAGGGATAAATTCGTTTAATCACTCCTGGCGTACTATAGTACGTGTAGTACTTCATCCTCCTCATTCACCTCCTCCTTCCTGACCCTCCTCTCCCTCTGGTCCAACTTCGCCTCCTCTTCTCTCGCTCTCTTGGTCACCGCCTCCGCCTCCGCTCTTAGTCGCCGTGACTCCTCCTCCCTGGAGGCGTCTAGGTTGCGTATCCTGTCCTGGAGGTCTTGTATTTGCCCGTCCTTCTGGCGAATAATTTCCTCCCTGACGTCCAGGTGCTTCCCCACCGTTCTGTCGACCCTGGTCTGCAATTCGTCCAGGTTCTTCGTGTTGGACGATACCTGGGAGAGCAGGTGCGACACCGACTTTGCCGCCACCCCTGCCTCCCTGGCCTTCCCCGCCGCCTCCCTGGCCATCTCCTCCCTTCTTCCCCACTCCTCCCTGGCCGCCTCCATGGCTTCCCTGTTTGCCTCCGCCTGCTCCCTTAGCTCCCTGGTCCGCCTCTCCCTCTCCTCCTTCATCTCCTTGTCGTGGGTCTCCAGCAGTGCTCTGTTCCGCTCTGCCAATGCCCCCAGTCTTGCCTCCAGCTCCTCCACGTGCTCCGAATGCGCCGTGCGGAGGCGATCCTCCTTCTGGCGGTAGAAGGACTCCAACTCCTCAAGGCTCTCCCTACGGTACAAGCATAAGAAAAAGAAAAAGTTGTCAACTTTAGTACCGTAATACTACCTATGTTCATCAATAATAACAGCTGAATAAGATGACGCTTACCATTCTCTCTCCGACATTTCACCCGTCTTCCTTTTGCCTCCTTCCGTCCCTCCTCCTCCTCGTCCCTTTAGTCTGTCAAGCAGATCCTTCACGTCCAGCACCTGTCCCGGTTCCTGCGCCTGGATCTCGGACAGGATCCTGAGCTGGTTCCGAGCCAGGTCCGCCTTCATCCTGAGCTCGGACTCCATCCTGGCGTGGAGCTGCGACATCAGGGCCTCCGACTGGGCGCGCTGCTGCCTCAAGACGGCCTCCTGCCTCTCTTGCAGGGCCGCCACCTGCTCCTGGCACAGCTCTCTCTGCTGCCCCAGCGCCGACAAGTGCTCCCGCTGCCTGGCCTCCAGCCGGGACCTCTGCTGTTCCAGGTCCCGCTGGAACTGTTCCTGCAGCTGTCGCTCTAGCTCCCGCATCTGGGCCACCTGCTGCTGGTAGTCAGCCGCCAGTCGCTGGGTGACGTCACCAGGTGGAGCGGCAACTTGAGAAGGACCCGTGGCAGGTGTCGCTGCGGCGGCCGAAGTAGCGGCAGCGGATGGCAGCCAGGTCGTAACCGATGATGATGGCCCCTGAAGATGCTGCTGCCGCCGCAGATCAGGTGGCGACGAAGTTGCCGCCCCTGCGGCCGGGGAGGAAGTCGTTGCGAGTGAGGTCCCCGCGAAGAGCCTGTCGTCCAGGTCTTCTCCAGCGGCCGAGAGCGCAGGCCTCGGAGGAGGATCGTGGGAGGAGGCCGGTGAAACCTCCGGTCCGCCTCTTCTCCTCCGGGGTCGCCCAACCCCGAGTTCGGAGGACAAAGTGGTGGCCTCGTAAGTCTTGTTCTCCGGACTCTTCTGCTGCCCCTTGCTTCCCCCCGCTCCCGATTTGTACTTGTCGTCCAGCACAAACTCCTTCTTGGCTTCTCCTCCCTCGTCCCTCGTCGTCCTCCCTCCTCTTCCTCCTCCTGCTCCGAACAGGCTGTCCATAAAGTCGCTCTTGGCCTTGCTTGGTGTGGCTGCGCTGCCACCCCTGTTGTTGTTGTTGTCGCCGTCCACGCCGGAGGAGAGGAGGTCGTCCCCGTCCCCGTCGCCAAACATTAGCAGGTTGCTGGGCCGCCCCCTTGTGGGCGGCGGCGGATCAGAAGTGGCCGCCGTCGCCTTGGCGGGATCGTTGTTACTGCTGCTGCTGCCGCTCGTGGTGTCCTTGTCCCCGGCGCCCTTTTGGACCGAGCTCTTCTTGGATGAATCTCCCAGGACACCTGAGAGGTCGTCGTCTGTATGCAGGCACAGTAGAGAAGTGATCCGATCCGTCGTGAAAATTCTCTCATCTCATTCTCCATATTAGACAGTACAAACTTTTATCACCTCTCCCCTTGGTGTCCTCGGAGAACTGGATCCTCCTCTCCGCCTTGGCACTGGACAAGCCTGAACCGGGCCCGGAGTTGGACCGCAGGGAGCTCTTCAGGCCGGAGGAGAAGGAGGAGGCGCCCTTCCTGCCATCGTTGCCGTGACCGCCAACGCCTCCGCCATCGTCCGAAAAATCGATTTCCTAAACGAAGAGGTACCCAGTCCATAAAAAAAGAGAGAGAAACCTGCCTGGTGTGCCTGCCTCTTTCCTCACCTCCATCATCTTGGCCAGCTCGTCCGGGTTGACGTCCGACACCTCGCTCCCGACGTCAGCCGCCTCCTCCTCCTCCCGGGACATGACGGCGATGGCAGGATTCTCCTTTGCGACACTTGGAATGTCACGGCGAGAAAGCAGACAGTACTGTACGTAGGTACACGATTTTGATACCTGGGGAGATGGAACGGGATGGAGCAAGACTCGCACTTTCGAAAAAAAAAAACCCTCAATCGGAGAAAGCAAAGCAGAAGGAAATGAGTATAAAATTTCGGACGAGAAGTTTAAGTTTATTGGCAGAAACTTAACGACGACTCGTTCAGATCTTGTTATGCAGCGATTTTTTTTTTAAGGTGGGGATCAAAACAAGCGGTCACTTCTTATCGAACTAGAGTTGAATAGCCTTAATAGTACGCGCGGGAGAGCGTGCATTGCTTGATCAACGCGCTGTATAGTACAACAGTGCTTTTTCGTGGAAGACGAGTGTGATAAAAGTGTTGTTTTCTTTTAAAGGCACATTTGCGAACAATATTTGTCAAAACGAGGTGCGCCTAAAATTAGAGGGACGAACAAATAAAACAGAACAGTACAATGTCCAAAGTCGTCGCCTCCAAGACGGGGCCTCCTCCCCACTCTTTTTCTATTTTTTTTTATAGACTGCCACAGACTTTTGTTTTTGCCAAAGTGGCTCTAATGTCCCTGGCCTGGGAGGAAAGGGGATGAGAAACTGTCTTAGAGGTGAGGACTATACAAGGCACGCTGGGCTGCATCGTCGTCGTCATATTTAAGGCGTCGATATTTTTTGTTGTTGTTGTTGGACGGTGTAAGCATTTCTTTCGTCACGTGTCCTGAGATCTCTATACGTTCTTCCGTGACTGTGGATTGAAGCTGTTGGTCGTTCTTCATCTTTCTTAGTAGTAGGTCTCCCTCTCCAGCCAGCTTCCGTGGGGCAGCCTGCGGAGGAGGTACTTGCGGCACTCGTCGTAGACCCAGATGAGGAGGGAGAACGGCATTGCCGGGAGCCACCAGGTAAACTTGAGCGGATACATGCGGAGACCCTTGTCCATGCCCGGGGTGTAGGAGAGGAAGGCGGCCAAGCAGGTCTCAAAGACAAGGCCAAAGTTCATGAACATGTTCCTCATGCCCTGCTGGAAGACTGAGAGGCGACGAGTCTTGCAGATGATGAGATCAGCCCACTGCACAATGACAATAGAGACAAAGAAAGCAGTATGGCAGGTGTACTCAAGGATCTTCCTGTCCCTGTAGGTCCACTCCTGACCATACGAGTCTGTGAGGTCATTGACAGCCTGGGAGTCCCACTCCTTCCTGATTCCAAAGAGCGTTCCTGGCCTAAATCCATTTTCTGCCATGATGACAAAGTAGACAAAGAAGCCTGCTGAGGCCTGGATCATGCCAATCTGCCCATAGGCCATGGAGATTAGGCGCTCATTAACAAGTTTGTCAGTGAAGGGGTTTCGGGGCTGTCGCTTCATGATGTCTGACTCTGCTTCTTCATAGGCCATTGAGATGGCAGGGACCATGTCAGTACCCAAGTCAATGCAGAGAATAGTCACAGTTCCCAGTGGCAGAGGCACATCTGCAATGATAAACAGCAGGAAAGGTGAAATCTCAGGGATATTGGATGTCAGGGTGTAAGCAATAGATTTCTTCAAATTGTCAAAAATCAGGCGCCCCTCTTCCACTCCTGTCACGATAGAGGCAAAGTTGTCATCAAGGAGGATCATGTCAGCTGCCTGCTTGGACACATCAGAACCAGCAATTCCCATGGCCACTCCAATGTCAGCTTTCTTCAGAGCAGGAGAGTCATTTACTCCATCTCCAGTCACGGCAACAATTGCACCCATTCTCTGACAACCCTCAACAATGATGAGCTTCTGCTGAGGAGAGGTCCTGGCAAACACGATCTCGGTGTGGAACATCAGGATTTCATCCAACTGCTCTTCCGTGATATCTTTCAACTCGCCACCATGGACCACAGCTGCCCTAGCATCACGTGGGTTCACTTTGTCCACAGGGATTCCCATTCTTTCAGCAATATCCTCGACGGTCTCATTGCCCTCAGAGATGATGCCAACAGATTTTGCGATTGCCTTTGCAGTGATAGGGTGATCTCCAGTCACCATGATAACCTTGATTCCAGCAGATCTGCACTTTGACACAGCATCAGGGACAGCAGCACGGGGAGGATCAATCATGGACATCAGCCCAACAAACCTAAGGCCCTCCAGAGGGAAGTTGACATCATCCTGGTTAAAGGGATACCCTTTGGGAAACTTATCTGAGGGCAGAGAGTAGTCACAGAATCCCAGAACTCTCTCTCCGAGACCTCCCAGCTCCATATAGGCATTGTTGAAATTGTCCTTCCACTCTTGGGTGAGTTCAAGCTCCTGGCCGTTAACAAGGATAGTGCTGCAGCGGTCAAGGATCCTCTCGGGAGCACCTTTCATCACCAGCAGGTAGTTGTCCTCACCTTCTCTCTCGTGGATTGACACCTGGAGAATAAGAAAAGAAATAGTCGAAATTTTGCCACAGGAACAATGCAAAAATAAACAAAAAAAAACAGACTACGTAACTCACTCCCAACTTGGGAAGGGTGGTGGGTGTACCATACAGTCAAGTACCTACCCGTACCCACACAAAAATTTGGTTGTAAGGCCATTCCGTCAAAAGTTACCAAATCTACTATGAAACACAGGCAAAGAACCTTTTGATGGACTTGTAATAGTTTTAGGGAAAAACGTAGGTGTTTACTGCTTTCAAGCCTACCTTTCTTTGATACATGTATATGTATTGTATGATATACAGTACGTACGTACACTTTTGCTTTGCTAAATTTAATTAATTTTAATTATCTCCTAAGAACCTCACCTGGTACTTGTTGGTGGAATTGAATGGAATTTCACAGACTTTCTTGTTCTTTGCACGAATGCCCATGACATCTCCAGTGGACAACTCTGTGCACTTCAAGATGGCAGCCTCAGAAGCATCACCATTGACTTCTCTCTTCAATACAGAGACTCCAGCCTGTCCAGGCTTGAACTCTGCCCTGTTGCAAAGCACAGCAACCGTCTCAAGTGGTTTCCAGCCAGGAAGAGCCTTGTAGTTGGAGGTGCCAGATTGATCCTCAGATGTATCAGCCTCAATAATCTGATTGTCAAACCACATGTGGGCTACAGTCATCCTGTTTTGGGTCAGTGTTCCTGTCTTGTCAGAGCAGATGGTGGAAGTCGATCCCAAGGTCTCCACGGCCTCCAG
>JAAUYM010021049.1_pt1 | contig 15196 bp, 19 predicted proteins | sample 7278001 | NCBI WGS metagenome assembly JAAUYM01 (sample SAMN14350224, study PRJNA611818) | marine sediment metagenome | isolation source: surface marine sediment (1.8m) | place: French Polynesia: Moorea | collected 2018-08
GTCATTCTGCAAAAAGATCTTAAGGTGAAACTTTGGCAAGGTTTTTTTTTAGGAAAAACAACTGCTTTTAAAGACTATTCTTTGCCATTTTTGCATTTCCTACACCATATCTCTTACTTGTTTTAAAAAATCACTAAAATCCCAAAAAATGGAAGTCGCAGAAGCAAAATTTTGATTTCAACTTGGGTTCAAAAATGGCAAAAACTGCGATTTTTTGGGTTTCAATTTAGTCGCACTCGCACTGAACAGCAGCGGTCTCTATCGTAATTTGTTTTGCTTTTTTCTTTTGCATTAGTGAAAGGTTGCGTAAGCGGCGCAGATAATTGTAGAACCGAAAAACTGATAGTGACACCAAAACTGTAGGAGATTCTAGCCAGAAAGATGTAACACCTTGGCCTGACTGTTGTGCATGACAGTTTCTACACACTATTTCCAATCTGAAGGATGCTCCGTGGTGATGATCAATTTCTTGTCGGCGTTGCGTATTACTACGTAGTAGTAGTATCCAGCGCCATCTCTCGTTTGACGGACGGAAAGAAAGGGGGGAAAGGAGAAGAGAGGAAGAAGAAAGGAAGAAGCATTTTTGATACCTGACATGCTTTTCCCTACAACTCTCTCCTTACCTTTGCTCACAGTCATTTTGATTATCCCATGGCTGAGGTGCATCTGATCGGTCGCGTGGTGGGCGCCAGCGACTTCGGCGACTCCGTCACCTCCTGCGGTGGCAGCGGCCTCTTCTGCAAGTGGAGCCTGCAGACGGGCGGCGCGTGGGAGGTCCTGTCCGGAGCCAGAGACGGACAGACCCAGGTGGACAGGCCGGGGCAGGACAGCGGGGCCAGACCTGGCGTGGCCTACTGGAGTCACCCGGTGGACGCCCACTTCGCCACCAGGGGACTCCAGGGGTGGCCCAAACTCGTGGTGCAGGTCTTCAGGCAGGATGGGTTTGGACGGTGAGCAGGTTCATGCAACTAACAGGGGAGGAGGATAGACACCACCACAACAACCATTAGTTATTACGAGCAATTGCGTTAAAAAAAAAGCCCGTATTTTCTTCTCGTTTATTTCAGCAATGATCTGGCAGGTTACGGCTTCTGCCACCTACCCACCTCTCCTGGCACCCACGACTTGGACGTGGTCACCTGGCGGCCGGCGGGAAGCTTTCACGACACGGTCGCACAGCACTATCTGGGCGGAGGGCACCAGTTGAGGAATCCAGGTTTGTAATCCAACAGCGGCCCCCATAATAAACTTCCGCTCCAATGCAGAAATTTTGCTAAAAAGTGCCAATTGAGCATACCAGTAGGCGCCGAAAGCGCAAAAAGTGTATAAGCAATGTGTACACATTCCGACTGAGCTTCCATTTTGCATTGTGCTTGGGTACTACTCGCACCACGTGCTCACGTCCTCGGAATTAAGAAAACAGTTCTTCTTTTTTCCCGGCTCTCTCTAGATCTCTTGATTGCCAGCTCGGACCGGCACAGGCTGACCACCTCCACCGCGGGTAGAGTCCACGTGCAAATAGGGATCATCCTGAGAAATTTCGAAAAATACGGAGTTGAGTTTTAACATTAATTCTACCTGTCTACGTATATGTGTACTACGTATAGTGTACTACAGAGTTGGATGGAGCAGAAAAAAACCATTTTCATTTCGACTTCAACTACTTTGCTGGTTGTCTGTTGGTTTGTGCGTTTAACTAGATCATATCATGCCCCTTTTTACATCGCCTAAGAAAAGAGTGGTCATTTTTCGAGGAACTACCGGAAAATCTCGACTCGCGACGAAATTTTGCTGAATACTATTTGTACGTTCATTTGTGTGATGCATGACGCAAAGAGCAGAAGGAACAAGAGCTGTTTCAAACTATGGGTGTTTTTAAATTCGTGTTATTTATAAACAAAACGACCGCGCCAAGCCCACCAACGACCAAGCCCAATTAGAGGACAATGAGGAATTCTGAAGACAGGACCAAAAAAAAAAACAAGGTCCCGAAATCGTAAGCCGTCCCTCCTTCCTCCCCTCTTCACTGCGCCTACAAATTTGCGGTCCATTCAACTCGACGGAAGTAGGGCATCAAGAAGGAGGAGAAGCACAGCTAATCACCAATCGTCCGGGAAGGAGGAGGGCGCAGTATGTGCGTGTGGTCTGCTTGCACCAGCAGGAGAAGCAGGGAGAGGAGGTATTATACTCGTTGTCCTCCCACACACCAGACGGGGAGGCGGAAGGAAAGGAGGCTCTACTACAGTACAACTACGGTACCGCGAAGCAATGACGGACGCAAATGTGAGTCATACTCAGTTCGTCCGAAGAAAACTTCTCTTTCCCCCCCCCCCCTTCCACCAGGCAGCGATAGAGAAACGACCACCGCAGCCAGCAGCACCTCCCTCTCCCTCAGTCTCATTTTCCGTTTCATGGCCAAAGGGTCAGAAATGCGCTCTCTCTCCGACTTGGGAAGGAATTCGAATGTTGCTTCCTGAAGGGGGAAAAGAAGGTGTCGTCTTACAAGTGCTGCCTCCTCAGCAGAGGAGGGAACGAGAAGGGGGGGGGCTTTTAAAAGTGCCCCAGAAGGAGAGGAGAGACGCCGCAGCTGAAGTGAAATGTGCACATGAGCATATGAAGTCGGTCTTGGTGCCAGGAGAAGTGGAGAAAATTGTACAGCTAGCGAAGTTGAGATTTTTCCCAACGGCAGAGGTGAGAGATTGATATCTGGAGCAAAGAAAGCTGTGCGTGACAGATTTTTTTTTCAGAATTTAGTTGAGCGTTCCTGTGTGTCGCTTGCTTTTGGCGTGTAGTAGGTAGTACTGTACAAACTTGTGTGGGTATCGACTATTGATTAAACGCTCCCAAATGTCTGCTGCACGAAAACACGATGGCTTCTCTTTTTTTTTTCGTCCTGGTCAAGTGAGGGAAGGGCAAGGGGAAGAGGTGGGGGTTGTAGCGGATAAAGTCGAGCAGAAAAAAACACCCAGACCATTTTTTGTTTGTTTTCAGGTGCGACGACCGCTGTGAAGGTGGCGACTAGGTAGTAGTGCTACTTTCCTCCTCCTCCGGGACTGCCAGACTGGAAAGCGCGAGAGGGTGAAAGAAGAGGAGAGGGGGGGAAGGAGACACGTAAATGTGCTTTGCCTTTCCGCTCCAGTGAGCGAATACTATACCTACCTTAGGTGCAACTTGCAAGACAGATTTGGGGAAACACCCCGCAAAGATTCTCTCCTTTTTTTTAAATCTCCAATCTGAAGAAGAGGAGGAATTAAGAGTCGGTCCCAGAGCTATCGCCAGAGGGCACAACAGCCAAGGGTCATCTCATCTCGAGAGGGCCCCTCGCCCGCCTTCCTTCCTTCCTTCCTTCTTCCTCGGAGAAGAACAACAGGTTTTTGTGAGGATCGCCCATCATCATCACCTGCTGCCATTGCTGCCGCCAATGAATGTCATATGAAAAAGGAGGAGGAGGATCTGCTGCCCTACGCAAAAGCCAAAGCCAAAGTCGGCCGCTGCAACACGCGCGTCCATAGCACAGACAGTTCACATGCTACTACTACTACACCACGCTGTGTTGCCCTCACTCCCCTCCCTCTCCTCGCCTTGATTCAGCCCCTCTCTCCCTTCCCTTCTATTTCCTCCCCTCCTCCCCCCCTCCTTGTGTAGGTGAGTAATACCTGCGACCAACCCAAGCAACCAGGGCAGGTTGGTTTGGCTTGGCGGGCTCTCTCATGTTGCGACTGGGACGTTGAAAGGAGACAAGAAGAGAAGAAAGAAGGGAGGCATCTCCTTCTCCTCCCTCCATTCTTCTCCCTCCCTTGCACACACGGCGGCCGAGTGGGGAACAGAGAAGGGGGGGGGGCAACCCAAAGGCTGGTGGTTCAAATTTGCCACACCTCTTCGCAGCCGCAGAAAAAAAAGAAGTGGTCATATTAAAGACAGGAAGAAGAAAAAAGGGTTGTTCTCCATCGAGCTGACATGATAGATGTGGATAGGAATGGAGTGAGCCAATAATAGGAAGAAAAATTCAGTGCATGGCATTTGTGTGCTCTTGTGTCCCATTTTCGCAGAAGGGAAGCTACAGACATTACGGGAACTAGCACCGCCTCAGGCAGTGCAGAGAATTGTGACTCTCGCTTAAGTAAAAATTCTTTCAAGGCCAGGAGAATAACTTCCTCGGAAGAAGAAGAAGATTCCTCCTCCTCTCCACATTAAACGAAAGACGTTTTTGCAAGCAGGAAGAAGTGAGAGGGCAGCATCAGCAACCTCCTGTTCACCATCAATATCGCCATGTCGGTGCCCCTCCAGAGTGAAGGAGACTCCTTCGCGAACTCCGACGACCAGGTCGCCCATGACATCCATCCAGGGGTCGACGGCGACGGACAAAGGCCGACAGTCACGGGATCAGTATTGGATGAATCACAGGTGACGATTACGTGTGCCAACAATTACTACATGTACGTACATAGCAGTGTGCTATATACCCAACCACCAACGGTGGTATGCAAAAATGGAAGCTCAGTCGGACTATGTACCGATTTGTATGCTCAGTCGGTGCTTAATAACAAAATTTCTACATCGGAGCTCAGTCGGAAGTTTATTAAAGATGCGTTGTTGGTTGGGTAGGTAATTGTCGCATTGGTGTCTTTCTGTGTACGTATGTCGCCCAAATGTGATAAAGAAATTGGTACAACAGGAGCTCCATCCGTTGGAACCCTGCGAGAAGAACGTTGTGGACTGGATCCTTGGAGGCTCGCGCTGTGCCATCCTCCTACTCTTCGTCGTCTCCTACGTTCTGGTGTTCATCAACGTCTGCCGCGGCACCAGACTGAAGAACTGGCGCCTCTACTGCGTGGTGTCTGTCTGCGTCTTTCTGTGGCTGGGGATGGCGCTCTACGTGGACCACATCGACGAGTGCACGCACCTCGTCCACCTCTCCCCTCAGAGGGCGTCCATCTACATGTGTTTCCACAACCTGCTGCACGGGCTGTCTCTCTACCTGTGCCTCCTGCTCCTGTCTCACCTGTCCGACTTCCAGCACCGCGGCGTCTGGCTGTGGCTGGTCGGCGCTGTCGTCTTCGTGCCCCTCATCGTCACCATCACTATTCTCATCATCGACCTCAAGGTACCGCCAGCGCCAGGGTCACCCAGGTGAGAGGGAGAGACAGAAAGCAGGAATTCAACGAAATCTATTATCTGCCATCTATTAAACAAAACCCCGCATTTCTTTCTTCTCCTGTACTGTACAGATATGACTGGAAATGGACGGTTGGCATCGCGGCAGGGAGACTCTTCTTCTACAACGTGCTCAACGTCGTTCTTCTTCTTGCCTTCTCGCCCAGGTTGGGGCAACGTTAACGAACCAAAGCTATATATGTTGTACCTAAATCCTTGCTAACGTTTCTCCTTCAGCCTGATTTCGTCCCCTTCTGACAATGACCGAGTTTCCCTAAATTTCTCAGGTTCTGCACTGGTCGTCTGTACGGGACCTACTCGGAGCGCAGGTCCACGTTGACGGTGACCGTGTCTCGCTGGACGTTCGCCTTCCTGCTGCTGCACCACCTGGCGACCGCGGCCTCCTTCGCGGCCACAGTCATCGCCAGAACGGACATCTGGCAGGAGGCAGTGATCACGCACAGGATATTGGACGAAGTGGTCAGTGACCACGTTGACGGAGAGAAAAATTGAACTTGGCTTAATATACGGCTTCATTTTTTTTTACGTATTTCAGGCTTTTCTGCTCATCGTCCTTTGCGTGCCCATGTCCTATCTGGTTGGCGTGGTGGGACAGCGATGCTGCGGGGCCAGATCAGAAGCAGAGCTAGAGATGGAAAAAATGGACAAGATCTACCAAGAGGTGAGGCACTCGTGTACCTACCTACGTAAACTCCCGGTGATGCCGAGACGGTGAATATGAAAGTTATCGACTTCTGTGCAGAAAGCAGAGTGGAAATTTGCGACGTTAGGCGCAAAGGAGATTGACCCAGCAATGGTAGTTGTACATGTACAAGATTGCTTGCAAAAAATGCTTTGCTTTTATTCTTAATGACTAGTTACATAGACTTGAAGATATACGTAATCATAACTGTACGTACTATAATACGGTACATATCTGAGGGCATCTATCGGCAGGTGTGGACGACAAACCAGGAGATGAAGCGCAGGCGTCACAACGGCGGCCCCATCATCAACACGAACCCCAACCCCGACGACGCCAGTGGCAACATCAACAGGACGACGGCGGCAGGAGGCAGCAACCTGAGCATCGCCAGCAGCGGCAGCAGCAACAACCCGACGACGGGCGTCACCTCCGCCCCGGACGTCACATCCCCGAGCAGAAACCCGAATGGAAGCATACTCAACGGGTCCAGGGCCAGTTCCATAGTGACTCTGCAGGCATGTGCAGTACTGTGTACTACACTAAATCAACTTACGTACATTACATGAACTGACCGTGACAGCAGCACTGACTTCTTCCCATGCTTTGTCCCTGTCCAGGCCTCTCCTGGCAGCGCTCGTCGCGACAACGCGCCAGATCTGAAGACCCCGGAGAAGCGTCGCAACCGCGAGTCCTACTTCGAGGCCGTCTCCATGGGGTCGCTGCAGGGGGCAGACGACGTCCGGAGCGGCCCCCGCAGGGCAGCCAGGGGGGCCGCAGGACCCGGGGACGGAGGGGCGAGGAATCGGGGGGACAGAGCCTCGGTCACCAGCGAACCGATCGACCTGTAAAACGCATCACGACAAAACTCACCACAAAGAAGAAAAAAAAACACCACCACGCAGTTTTACATAAGTACCTATAGTCAAGAAAAACAACTCGTATAAAGCGTAGAAATAAATCCAGCAAGTAGGGCTAAAATGCTGTGAGACAAAGCATTTAGGGTTTAAGCACAAAGGATTTAGTAGCAAAGAAGCTAGCATGCGCACAGACTTAATCTCTCCGGCAAGAAGAGATGGGACAATCAAATCAGAGAAGCTGACAATAAACGTAAGTGGGTAAGTTCTAGTACAGAAGGGGAGAGGTCGCAACGACGGTATTGCCATTTTAGTCATCACACGGAAACCCAACTAATATGGCTAGCATGCATTAAGTGATGGGTTGTCCTAATGCCAGAGCTGGTGTTAAAATCGTGAAAAAAGACCCTTAGAGCAACCCAAATTTCGACCCCATCACTAGCGGTAATTGGTGCGGCTCTAGTGGTACCAATATTGGTTGGAAAGACAGACATAGCTGGCAGCATACTTCAGTAGAGTGTACCGTGCCACTTTGCTTGTGCAAGTACAACTACGTACAGTACCAAGAATTGCAGTACAAGTATGGGAAAATCTTCTTGGAAATATTCAGAAAAAATGCGTATTTGGTCATAACTTTCTCTCTCGGCCGGTCATTTTTTCTCGCAGTTTAGTTACAAATACAAATGCAAACAACAATAAAAAATGCTTGCATAGCCTTGTAATTCAAACGCTTTATGCGTGACTTGTTGAAGTTTATGAAGGCACACTTTTAAAAAGGAAAAAAATAAGACATTTAATGTCACGGGACTTATAACAACCTTTTTTAAACAGTACAAGATAATTTGTATTTTTTTCTTTTCTGGAAGGTAGTTACGAAATAGTTGTGGAGATCACTGACCTCTCAGGAGGAGAAGGAGGAGGAACCACTTTATTTTTTCTTTCGATCCAGGTTTTTGGAAGAAAGGTGGGAGGAAGATATAGAAAACTAGTTGATGGCTTTTTCTTGTACTGTACAAGAATGGAAATCACTATGAAAAAAAAAAACTCAAATCATCAGAACGTTTCGTCTGTGTTTGCAGGCCAGGTCCCAAAGTACTGGGGACAGGAAAGGCCACAATAATCAAACCACCCACTTCCTAGGAGAGCTGCAACAAGAACACAATCTTAGACCACGGTGCTTGTTGACGAGGGAGTTACCATTGGTGGTGGTGCTGGTGGAGGGGGGCGATGCCCTCACTTGCTCGACGACTCAATGGCCACCCCTACAGGACGGGTGAGATGAGGTGGGTGGGCACACTGTGGACGCATCCGGGAGAGAGAAGAGGAAGTGGGATTAAAGTTGCATCCGTCGAATTTAAAAAGAGGAAAAAAATATCTGCAGTTCTTGCTTGCTTGAGGAGTGTGGTGTGCATGTGTGATTTCTTTTCTTTCGACTTCAGTGGTTCGCGATTTTTTCTCACCGCAGCCCATTTCAAGACCCTCCCATTCTCCCTCGACCCACTATAAGCACTAACACATTGTAGTAGTACCTACTGCACGACCTTCTCGTGACCCACCCATAAAGACTTGGCGACCCACTTTATGGCTGCCACCCATTGGTTGAGAAGCTCTGCAGTCTAGTTCCTGGTAGCCAGTCGGGTCTTTCCTCTCGCCCTCGCCTCCCCTCCCCTCCTTCTTTCCTCCTGTATTTCTCCCGTCCGATAAGTTCGTTTCGTTGCCGGGTGGAGACCGCCACTCTGGTCTGGTCTGGTCTGGTCTGGAGTGAGAGACGGGTCGATCTCGATCGCCATCATGAGGAACTTGATCTCCTTCGTCCTGTTGGCCGTCTTGCCCCTGTGCCTCTCGTCCTTCCTCCCGGTCTCCCCCTTCCTGCAGGGGAACAAGAGGAGGACGGCACAAAAGGTGCGTAGAACTCGGTTAAATTGGAACCCCCGCCAAATGCAGGTAACCTTGGTTAATTGAAACATTTTTCTAGGAAACAGAACATATATTGAAAAAAAAATTCAGAGAGATTTGGTCATCATACCACTAGTGCAGTTTTTTTACTACTTAACTTTTTACCACTACCGTACCAGATACAGCTAAAAGAAAGTTGATGCTAGTGACGAGATTTTTAAAATTTGATTTTGCCGCTGCGATTGTTTCTCAGTCTTCGTGCGCGTGGGTGTGGACTGTGGGACGCTGATAGTGATAACGTTTCCCCCTCTCTCTCTCTGTGTCTCTCCATCACCTCCCTCATTTTTGTACGCCGACGGTGCGATACGAAGAACTTTCCTCGTCCCTTTGGGACCTTTTGACCTCTCCTGTGGCTACGGGGGGTGGGGGGAGAGAAGAAGGTATTCCATCATTACGCAACAAAAGGCATGGAGATACTGTATGTAGATGTGTGTCCTGCTCAGTTTCTCTTCTGCTCCTGCCTGCAAAAGCGGCCGTAATTTGAGCGCGTCCCACGCCAGCATGGTTTCGTCTCACCGTCTTCTCTTAATAATGTCCCTGCAGGTGGTGAGCACCTACATGAGCGACCACGGCGACTGCGAGAAGCACATCTCCGGCTGGCAGGAGTGGGACGGGGGAGCCCAGTTCACGGTCAGGTACAAGAACAGCCTGGGGAGGGTGCTCAACGGATGGAAGGTGGGTTCTTACCTAATTTTTTCTGAAATTAGATAAAAGAAACAAAACTTTTAGAAAAGCTTTTATAGTTAGCTACTTTATACGTAACATAGTGCAGGTGGAGCTCGAGCTGACCAAGCCTCCCGAAAGCCTCCGCACGTACAACGGCAACATCCGCGAGGAGAGCAAGACCAAGTTCGTGGTGACTCCGCCCTCGTACGGAAGGGAGGTGGCGCCGGGGGCCAACATCCAGTTCCAGCTGCACATGACCTTTACAAGGGGGTCCACGGCACCGCAGGTAAGGTTGCAATTAGATGTTGTACTACATTGTATGTACTTGTCATTCCATGCCGTTGTCACCTGCGTCGCCGATGACCACAACAGGTGAAGAGGATGAACTTCAACGGGGAGGAGGTGCAGTGCAAGAAGGACTCCGAGAACGAGACCGGAGGGTCGAAGCAGCCCGAGTACCCGCCGCACGGAGGCACCACCCCACCCAAGGAGGACCAGGAGAAGCAGGAGCAGCACGAGCAGGCCGGAGGAGGGGGAGGAGTGGCCTCCCCTCCCGCGCCCCCGGCGACGACGGGCGAGGGACTGGGCCCGCGCGGCGTGCACGTTCCGTGGCCCAAGAAGGTGCTGGGCCTGTACGTGCTGCTGGCCGACGACGACGAGGAGGGCTACGAGTCGGAGTCGGACTCGTGGACGCCGGAGCTGTTCGAGTGGCAGCAGCAGGGGGCCAACGTCCTCTTCTTCACCTTCATCCACCCGGAGACGATGGACATTCCGCCCGCCTTCAAGAAGCTCGCGGCGACCAGGGGCACCGGCCAGCCGGGAGCGGTGCCAAAGGACACAGTTATCATATTCGCCATTGGTGAGAAAAGCTGTTGTTGTTGCTATAGGTATTTCTTGATGCAGCTTGTAAATAGGACATGCCCTCCGGCTTAAAAAAAAACTGAATAATGTCCGGGTTTGGGTCAAAAATAGGCCAATCGTCAAAAGAAAAGCTGACATATTTGGGTCGTCAACATCTACCTAAAATTTTAAAATTCTACTACACTTCTACTATAGGTACTAAAATTCGTAAAAATGGACATGCTTGCATGTGTTGCTCAAATTCGCAGGTGGCTATGCCTATTCGCTGAAGCCCAACCCATGGCACTGGCTGACCTCCAAGGAGAAGGCGGAGGCCATGGCCGAGAAGGTGGCCAAGTGGCCGGAGCTGTACAACTGCGACGGGATTGACCTGGACCTGGAGGAGGGAGCAGGAGCAAGGCCGGAGGCGGGACCAAACATGGTGCACTTCATCAGGAGGCTCAGGCAGCTACAGCCCAAGATGATCATCAGCCAGCCCACGTACGGATATCCTCAGGTAGGTAGTACCACGTGGAGGAAAACTTGACGAGGGGGAGGGGTTTCATAGGGCAGGGCAATTTGTAACAGTGTCTTTGCCGTGTCAGGTTCAAGCTGAGATTGACGTGATCAACGCTTCCTGGGACGACAAGGGCAACTACCTGAACCTGGCAGACTCCATCGGCCTCATGGTGTACGAGGGCACGCAGTCGCTCAACTACGTCAAGAACTTCGTCAACGGGCTCGGGCAGTGGCAGGGATTCCCGGTCAGGTGAGAGATATAGTGGACAAAGACATTTGGCGAGAGGCCATATGTAACATCTCCGCCCACCTTTTTTAAAAAAATCTTAATCTAGGGTGAACGCTCCCGCCGACTCCATCATCCTCGGCGCGAAGGGTTCCGCCTCCAGCTCCGCCATCACCGCGTTGGCCAGGGCCTCCGTGGAGAACGACTACCGCGGAATCATGGTCTGGTACTCGTCCGTGAAGAACGGCTTCCACTATGCCATCTCCTGGGACGCGGCTATCGTGGAGGACTCCATCGAAGGATACAAGAACGCCATGCAGATCTTCAAGCCACATATCTGAAACTGAAAATGCTGGTTTTCTTTTATTTTTTCACTATATTGTATACTATAATTTCGCACTTGTCAAAACTGCACCATTCGGTGACACGACACAACAATACTCAATACCCCCAAAAGCAACGCTATGATACGGACACATGCAACAGATTCTCAGGAACGACAAAATAAATCACACACTCCTCAGTTAACTAAAAAAATATTTCGAGAAACCTTATGTACGATAATATACAAAAAGAGGCCAACTCTTTTCAGGTTTACTTCAGTGACTGTACACTGTGCAGTAGTAAATTTTAATATGCTGTAACTTTGACGCTGTACATTCGATTTTAATATCTTTAAAATATGTCATTAAGTGAAATACACAGAATAATATATATTACTGTCAAACGTTTCTAAGATGCCCAAATTTTGAATATTTTAATTTTATAAGGAGTTTCCTTTCCAGGTCCGAGACTTCCTTGATTAGAGAGAGAAAGAGAGAAGGTACGCAGGTGGCGAATTTAAATGGAGGTTGCGAGAGCAAATTCGGGAGAAAAGAAGAGGGACGGAAGCTTTTGTATTGGAGCAACAACAGCTGAACAGGGCTGAGCCCGCCGCCGCCAATTCCTCTCCTTCTCGATCCGCCCCCTGGCGACCACAGGGCACAACCCGACCCATCCACGCTCGACATGGCCGGAGAGGCGGAGGCGGAGGAGGGGGAGAAGCCCAAGAGGCGGAGATACGTCAACCGCAAGTGCATGGTGAGAGCGAGCAACTCTTGGGTTGGGTTGGGTTGCGTTGGATTGGGGGGAGGGGGAGGGGAGGGAGAGTGGCGCTGCTGTTTGGAGAGGAAGAGTGGGTGAATTAAATCGGATGGCTTGCTGACTGTGCCGCGTCGTTAGACATGGATGATATGCAGTACAATAGAATGACGGGATAATTAGGTATGTACGCACAATCTGCTCTAAAATCACTAGAGGACCCAATTTGCAATCCATACGTTCCTTGAAAAAAGAGCAGTCCAAGACTTATGGATTGTGGAATTTGTCTTTGATTGCAAATGCCAAGGGCGTAAAAAATTGTATATTTTGTGTCGTATGGTACAATGTGTGTAATTGTTACGTTAATTATGTGTGTTTATATCAATTGGTCACGTGTCGTTGATGTCATTAGCAAATTTACACAGTGTTTTCTCACTTCTCTCTACAAGGTGAACAACTGCCCCAACACGAAGCGGCGGAACAAGGATAAGACGTTCTTCCGCTTCCCGCCGGACAAGAGGTTCGGCTGGAAGTGGATCAAGGCCTCGCACAACATGGAGCTGGCCCGCCTTGGCCCGCAGGCCTGCTGCGAGGACCCGGCCATCGCCATGTGCCAGGACCACTTCGACTACAGGTGCTTCTGCAGCGACAGCAAGGTCAAGCTCAGGCTGGCGATCGACTCGGTGCCCACGGTGAACCTGGACCTCCCGTCCAGACTGAAGACCAAGAGGAAGAGGTACGACACTGGAGGTGCCCTCCCACCCCCCTTTTCCTCTTTTTCCTGACGTGCTCTCTTTTCCTTCTTTTTTGCAGGGCCAGCCACCTGCCGCCTCCGAAGCCCGCTCGTCCGCCGGCTCCCGTGGTCATCAAGCGGATCCCCCTTCCGGAGAGGCCGGCCGGCATGAGCGACGAGAAGTACGCCAAGTTGGTCGAGACCATCAGGTACATGAACAGGGAGAAGCTGGAGCGGGCCAGGGCCAGGCGACTCAGGCACGCACGCGGGAGGGAGGTCCGCCTGGAGGGAGAGGATCCGGACGGGGAGGGGGAGGGCGAGGACGACAACGACGACGACAATGACGACCACGCGGCTGAGGAATGCGCCGCGCTGCTGCAGGACGACCCGCAGTTGGGAACGAGGTACAGGAATAAAAAAAAAGCCAGGATAACACACCACATCGTTCTATTGTGTATTGCCATCTTTATCCTCTCCCAAGTAACTCTCCTTCCAAGTCGAGGAAGAGACCCAGGGTTGCCAGCAGCGGCAAGGAGACACCTGGGCAGTGCCTCAGCCTTCTCTACGACGACGACGACGACGCTGCGGCGGGCGAGGCGGTGACAGGGAAGAGGGGGTCGGCGAACGCGGTGGCGGAGGCGCTCGAACCCGAGGGGGATGTTTCCCCGGTCGTGGTGGATCTCGGCGATGACCGCGTTGAGGAGGAGGCTCAGCCGAGGTCCCGTAGGCGGCTGGAGGCCACCCGCAGGGCCGTCAAGAGCATCCAGTCGCTGGTGCGGGAACTGAGCGACCGCCGCCTCACCGAGATGGACGAGGAGCCGGTCTGCATTGAGATAAACTCGCACACGCTTGGGACCAAGTTCGAGATCGACATCCAGGTGGGAGAAAACACCTATGTGTACAACAGTATCATATACCCCTACATTTTTTTAAAAGATAGAAGTACTGTAATTTTTCCTCTTTGATTTCAGTGTTCTTCATCTGGCAGGCACCAGGCAAGAATGATCACGACGAAGCAGTGAAGTAGGAGTGGTCTGTTCCGGCCGGCCAAACATGACGCTTATGGTAGCCATTTTTTTTTATGAGGGACTGAAATGAAACTGAATAAAGTTTTGGAACAGATTATGTTTTAATTGCGCGGTTTAGTGGCTTGCGTCACTTCCTAAAAAAAGAGACCGCTTTTCTAACCATCAATTACTGTCATATTCCACCTTTTGCTGATTTCTAATCAAGGTGGTTTCTCCACATGACTGGCAATACATATTTGCACTGTTCATTGTAGTAGGTACAACACACTGCCTTACTGCTCATTCGCACAAGTAACTTTTGCTTTCGGCCTCATAAACCATTACTGATCAAGTTTTTTTCTTTTCAAAGAGTCCTTCATTTAGCGCCAGGTATGAAAAAAAACTAAGAATGGCTTTCCTCTTTGACATTCCACGTCTAGGATTTCTTTCTCCTCTTCTCTTGACCCGAAACAAGCTCTCCCTGGTATACCTGGATGGATGGTTGGTACACGACTTGCGAATATATATATCAAGCGCGAACGGGAGACGGGGGCCATGAGCTTTCTACTGCGCGGGAACAGCAACAAGGCCGGCAGCCTTCAGTTTTCCATCAGAGAAATACCAGCGCCCCCTCCAGCTGCCACGGCGCCGCCCTCGTCCTCCTCCTCCTCCGCCATGTCGGTGTCCGCCAAACTAGATCCGCTGTACGTAGCCCTGCTCCACTTCCGCCACCACCAGTTCGACCGCTGCGCCGACGCCTGCTCGCGGATGCTGGAGGGGAACCCGTACGACGAGGCCGCCTGGTCGCTCAAGACCCGGGCGCTGACGGCGCAGGTGATGGTGGACGACGTCGAGGGGGACGAGGAGGGCATCGTCGACGTCGTGCTGGATGACAACGCAATCAGGTATAATGGGAACCAGTAGTGCGCACATGTCCCGGATGTTGTAAAGAAGGTGATATGTGGCAATTATCTCAAGGCAAGTTCCTCGTCCGGGCACTTCCATCCGGGGCGCCGTCGCCACGTCGGGGGGCGCCAGTCAGGCCTACAGGCCGACGACGCAGTCTGGTATAGCAAACATGAGGTCATGAATCCTCTGGTACGTAGTATAATGATTCTAACTAGTGCTACTACCTACTATGTAGGCCGTCCCATGAGCGGCGTGGTTCGTCCGGGGTCGCAGGGCGGCCGGCCGGGGACGATGGACGCCGCCCTGAAGACACCCCGGACCGCCCGGACGGCCAGGCCCGTCTCCGCGGCCTCCGGGAGGCACGTCCGACTCGGCACCGCCAGCATGCTGTCGCAAAAGGTTTGCTTAACGTCCACCGTCTCACTTTCAAAATTTACTTGTACGTAGTGGTACAGCTTAAGCCGGTATTTCAGGATGGACCTTTTATCAACCTGGCTCGCCTGAACGTGGGCAAGTACTCGCAGAGGCCGAACGTGGCGAAGGCAC
>JAAUYM010010214.1_pt1 | contig 15194 bp, 14 predicted proteins | sample 7278001 | NCBI WGS metagenome assembly JAAUYM01 (sample SAMN14350224, study PRJNA611818) | marine sediment metagenome | isolation source: surface marine sediment (1.8m) | place: French Polynesia: Moorea | collected 2018-08
TGACGTGCAGGATGGAAAAATCACGCTGATTGAACGCGGCCGGGAGGCCGAGACCCGGGTCAACTGAGCGTTTGACCGGCGTTTTTCACCGCCGGTTTCCCGGCGAGAGACAGGAGGACGTCAGTGAGTTCCCGCCAGGGTTCGCCGCTGCCGATGCCCTTGAAGACCTGATCGACCCTCGCCACGCGTCGCTCGGCATCCAGCAGCTCTCGCATCGTTCTCGCCCGCAGGCATTTGCCGACAATGCTCTTTCGCTTCTGCCAAACACGCGCAGACTGCATGGCTGCATCAATCGACTTTCCGCTTTCGACCTGTGCCGCCATGGTCACGAGCTGGCGAATCTCCCGTGCGACCAGGTTTGCCACCGGCAGCAGTTCTGCCCCTTCAAGCTGAAGCCCGTTTACGACCTTGAGGGTTCGCTTTGCGTCCTGTGACAGCGCAGCGTCAATCGCGTCGAACACATCAAACCGCGATGAGTCGGCAACCCCGTCAATCACGTGCTGCACGGTGACACGTCCCTGATCAGCAACGAGTTTGAGTCGCTCAATCTCCTGAATCGCCGCAAGCAGGTTCCCCTCAACGCGCTCGACCATCAGTTGGACAGCATCGCGGTCAGCCTGCAGTCCGGCTCGTCGGAAGCGATCCGATACCCATCGCGGCATTCGATCCAGCTCAATGGGCCAGACCTGTACGAACGCACCCTTTTCTTCCAGCGCCTTGAACCATTTGGCGCGCTGCGTGGCGGCATCAAGCCGCGGCAGCACGAGAAGCATTACAGTGTCTTCCGACGGGCTGTCCGTATACGTCTTGAGCGCCGCAGCACCCTTGTCGCCGGGTTTTCCTGAAGGCATCCGGATTTCGAGAATCTTTTTTTCCGCAAACAGGCTCATCGCGTTGGCACTGAACAGGACATCTTCCCAGTCAAAGCTGGCCTCCGCATGAAAGAGATCCCGTTCAGAGAAGCCCTGATCACGGAGCGCGGCACGTATCTCGTCACAGGTTTCCTGGACGAGCAGCGGCTCATCACCGCTGACCATGTAGATTGGCAGCGTCTCTTTTTTCAGTGATTCGGCAACGCGTTCGGGATAGAGCTTCAAAGCGCCTCCCCGGATGTCGCGTTGATTCTTTGAATCATGCGGCCCGCCAGTTCGCGCCTCATTTCACTCGTTTGCAGGCGTTGTTCACTGCTGTTGGCCACGAGACTGCCGCGGTCGAAAGAATAGATTCTTCGGGTTGAAAGGGTTGAAACCGGCAGCAGCAAGCGCTCGTCCCTCGAGATGGAAAAATCGACTTCCAGCTGGATCTCGAACTGGCTTGCGGTTCCGGCGCCACTCGACGTCACGGGCCGGCTTTGCACGCGTTCGTCAATCAGCTCGAGCAGAACGGCGTCAGGCGACGTATCAACAATCCCGGTCCCGTTGGCGGCGAGTTCTGCCTCGATGAGATCGCGCAGCTCCCTGAAACGCGCAGGCGATTCGATCGCAATCGTCTCGATTCGCAGCGACTCTGACTGGGTACCGCGAAGGTGGAACCCGCAGCCTGTCGCGCTCAGACAAAAGAGGGCGACAACCGCGAACCTCAGACACCGCCTAGCCAACAACAAAGTTCAACAGTTTGTCGGGAACGTGAATCAGCTTGCGAACGGTTTTGCCTTCCATGAATCGCGACACATTTTCATTTTCGCGTGCAAGCTGCTCGAGGCTGTCCTTGTCAGCACCGGGCGCGACTTCGAGCTTGGCCCTGACCTTGCCGTTGACCTGAACAACGATCTCGACGCTGGTTTTCTCAAGCGCACTCTCATCGACCGCCGGCCATTCAGCGTCTTCAAGCGATTCGCCTTTCATGCGCTCCCACAATGTGTGACTGAGATGAGGCGTGATCGGAGACAGTACCAGTACGGCAGCCTCCAGCGCTTCGCCCACAACGGCCCTGTCCTGATCAGTCTTCACATCGAGCTTGCCCACTTCGTTCATGAGCGACATCGTTGCGCTGACAACCGTATTGAATGCAAGTCGTCGACCGTAATCATCTTCAGCCTTCGCCAGCGTTTCGTGGGTCGCGCGGCGCAGGTCGCGCTGGGCGTCGTTAAGCGAGGACTTGTCGATCTGCGGTACGTCACCGCCCGCCAGGTGTTCTTCCACCGCGCTCCACAGACGACGGAGCCAGCGATTCGCAGACTCGACGCCGTGCTCGGACCACTCGAAAGACTGCTCGGGCGGCGCGGCAAACATCATCGCCATGCGAACGGCATCCGCGCCGAACTTGTCGAGCAGGAACTGCGGGTCGCCGGCATCACCTGCTGACTTCGACATCTTGACGCCGTCTTTCAGCACCATCCCCAGCGCGAGGAGCTTTTCAAACGGTTCGTCTGACTCGACCAGGCCGACATCGCGCATTACCTTGTGGAAGAAACGCGCATACAAGAGGTGAAGAATGGCGTGCTCTTCACCGCCGACGTAGTGGTCAACGCTGCCCCAGTAGCGCGCACGATCATCGAGCATGCCGCTGTCATGGTTGGCTGATGCAAAACGTGCGTAGTACCACGATGACTCGAAGAACGTGTCAAAAGTATCGGTTTCACGCAGCGCGGGTTCGCCACACTTCGGGCAGGTTGTCTTCGCCCAGTCTTCCATCTTCTTGAGCGGAGACCCGGAACCGTCGAACTCAACGTCGGTCGGCAGCAGTACCGGGAGGTCTTCTTCCGGAACGGGAACAGCGCCGCACGTTGTGCAGTTGATCATGGGAATGGGACAGCCCCAGTAGCGCTGCCGCGATACGCCCCAGTCGCGCAGCCTGAAGTTGACCTGGCGTTCGCCGAGACCTTTCTTGTTCAGGGCATCGGCAATGGCGTTGAAACCGTCATTGAAGTTCAGGCCGTCAAACTCTCCGGAGTTCACCAGGACGCCGTCTTTGCTGACGTATGCCTCTTTCTCGAGATCGCAGGGTTCGTCACCTGACGGTGCAACCACCTGCTCAATCGGCAGACCGTACTTCTTTGCAAACTCCCAGTCGCGCTGGTCATGCGCAGGGACCGCCATGACCGCGCCCGATCCGTACTCCATGAGCACGAAGTTCGCGACCCAGATCGGCACCGGTTTGCCGGTGAGCGGGTGAACTGCGGTTTCGCCAGTGGCCATGCCGAGCTTTTCAAGCTTCGCCATGTCAGCTTCAGCCATCTTCACGCGGTTACATTCCTCGAGGAATGTGGCGAGTTCGGGGTTGTTTTCAGCGGCCGCCTTGGCAATCGGGTGCTGGGCAGCCACGGCAAGATACGTTGCCCCCAGGAGTGTGTCGGGACGCGTTGTGTATACCGTGAGATCGTCACCACTCTCGCGCGGGAACGTGAGCTCAACGCCTTCCGAGCGGCCAATCCAGTTCCGCTGCATCAGCTTGATCTTGTCGGGCCAGCCGTCGAGCTTGTCGAGCCAGGACAGAAGCTCTTCTGCATAGTCGGTGATCTTGATGAACCACTGTTCAAGTTCGCGGCGCTCTACCGGCGCGTCAGAGCGCCAGCCACGCCCGTCAATCACCTGCTCGTTGGCCAGTACGGTCTGGTCGACCGGATCCCAGTTCACCCACGCTGACTTTCTGTAGCAGAGGTCTTTCTCGAACATTTTGATGAAGAACCACTGCTCCCACCGGTAATACTCCGGATCGCAGGTGGCGAGCTCGCGACTCCAGTCGAACGAGAAGCCCATGCGCTTCATCTGGCCGCGCATGTATTCGATGTTGGAGTACGTCCACTCGGCCGGCGGGACGTTTCGCTTGATAGCGGCATTTTCGGCCGGCAGGCCAAAAGCGTCCCAGCCAATCGGGTGAAGCACGTTCCTGCCCTTCAGCCGCTGGAAGCGCGCGATGACGTCTCCCAGCGTGAAATTGCGAACGTGTCCCATATGCAGCTGGCCACTGGGATACGGGAACATCGCGAGACAGTAAAACTTCGGCTTTGCCGAGTTTTCAGTGACTTCGTATGTCCGGTTCTCTTGCCAGTAGCGCTGAACGTCATCTTCGACCGCCAGCAGGTCCTGGTCGGTCCTGGATTGCTCTGCCATCACACCTGATGCTTTGAGAAAAGCGGCGATTTTACCTGATCGATGTTCGCGATACATGCCATCGGTGAATGGCCAGCGCAATCAGCACCCCGCACGCGAGGATCACCCAGGGTAACGTCCCAAAACGTGCGTAGGGGGTGACGCCCTCCATCCGACGGATCTCCCCGAGAAGCACTCCGGACTCAAACTGGGGAAGCCGTTCCATGACACTGCCCCGCTCATCAACAATCGCCGTAATCCCGTTGTTGGTGCCGCGTACGAGATATCGTCCGTTTTCCAGCGCGCGGGCCCGCGCCATCTGCATATGCTGCCAGGGTCCAATCGAATCGCCGAACCAGGTGTCATTGCTGATCGTGACCAGGAGGTCCGGCCGACTCGCCCGGACGATTTCCGGATAGACTATTTCGTAGCAGATCGACATCCCCACACTCATGTCCTGCACACGCAACAGGGGCTGTTCCCAAGGGCCGGGCCGATTCCGGCTCATCGGCAGGTCAAAAAAGTCGATCAGTCCGCGAAGCAGTCCCTCGAGCGGAACATACTCCCCAAACGGCACCAGCCGGCGCTTGATGTACTTCCCGGATCCTTCACCCACAACCATCGCCGTGTTGTTGAACTCTCCTTCGCCGCCCAGTTCCGGCAGTCCGATAATGAGCGCGGCACCACCCTCTCTGGCGCGCGATTCAAGCACCCGCAGCAGCGGTTCTGCATCCCGCCTGAACAGGGTCAGCGCCGCCTCGGGCCAGACGATGATGTCAGTGTTCCAGACCGGATTGGTGAGACCCAGATAGGTGTCGATGATGGGACCAACCATTTCACGACGCCACTTCACTCGCTGGTCGATGTTGCCCTGCACGGCGGCAACCGTGAGCGGCTCACCGGTTTCATTGACGAACTCGACCCTGGAAAGGCCAAACCCTGCCGCCCAGAGGGTCACGATCACAGAACCGGTAACGATCGTACGGTGGCGCGAGGGACTGAGCAGGAGCCACGCCAAAAGTGAAGCCTGGCCCACGATGAACAGCCCCGTACCAACGATACCCATTACGGGAACGTATCCGGACAGCGGATTATCGAGAAAACCGTAACCCACAAACAGCCAGGGGAAGCCGGTCAGCACCCAGGTGAAAGACCATTCCCGCAGCAGCCAGAGGCAGGGAAAGCCGACAAGCAGCCCGAAAGCGAGCGGTCGAATGAAGCGCATGAAGAGGTAGCCCTGTATCAGGCCAAACAGCGAGATACCCAGCACAAACAGCGCCACCATCACCGAAGCAAGCAGCGGGGAAGCATTGCCATGCGTGTTGATGCTCACGTATATCCACGACACACCAACCCCGAACATGCCTACGCTGAAAAGGTAGAAACGAAGGATCCCGCGCCGGACAGAGACACCTTCAGGAGTGACCGAGACCGCAAGTAACGTCAGGGAGAGCAACGCCGCAAAGGGCAGGTTAAATGGAGAAAACGCCAGCGGCAGCAAGGCACCCGCAAGCAGCACGAGCGCGTCTGTCAGCCGCGCGCGCGAAGTCACAAAGCGCTCGAGCGCACCCGTCACCACAAACGAGACTATTCGGGAATCGTCAGCTGCAGCAGCCGAATTCGACGATTGTCGGCATTCAGCACTTTGAACAGGAACCCGTCGATGTTGATGCGCTCATCGCGCTTCGGCAGGTGACCAAAGTACTGGGTCACAAAGCCACCGATCGTGTCGAACTCGTCCTCGCTGAACCCTGCATCAAATACACCATTGAATTCATCAATGGGTGTGAGCGCCTTGATGATGTAGTTACGCTCATCGTGTTTCTTGATGTAGTCGTCTTCATTGAAATCGAACTCGTCTTCAATCTCACCGACGATCTGCTCGAGTACATCCTCGATCGTGACGATTCCGCATACGCCACCATACTCATCGTAAACGACAGCAAGGTGATTGCGCGTCGCGCGAAACTCCTGCAGCAGGACGTTCAGTCGTTTGCTTTCCGGAATCGCCGTGCAGGGTCGCAGCAGGTCTTTCATGTTGAAGCGCGATTTTGGATCCTTGAGCGCAAGCGGCAGCAGGTCTTTTGCCAGCAGGATACCGAGCACGTCGTCGGTGTTATCGCCAATCACAGGAAAACGCGAGTGACCTGATTCGATGATGGCAGGGAGGAATTCGGTCGGATCCTCGTCGACCTTGACCATCACGACCTGGGATCGGGGAATCATGATTTCCCTGACCTGCATATCGGCAACCGTGAGCGCGCCCTCGATGATGCTGAGCGCTTCCGCATCAAGAAGCCCGCGCTGCTCGGCCGAGCGAAGCAGTTCAATCAGTTCAGCACGGGATGAGGGTTCGCCAGTAAACGCGAGGGACAGCTTCTCCAGCCAGCCCCGCTCGGTACTCGATCCTTCCTCGCTCATTGCGTGCCTCCTTCCGTTGAGGCGGCCTCGTAAGGATTGTCAAAACCCAGGCCGTGCAGCAGGTCCGTTTCGAGGCGTTCCATCTCGACCGCATCGGCATCATTGATGTGATCGTATCCGGCGAGGTGCAGCACCCCGTGAATCAGCATATGTGCCATATGCGCTTCCAGCGCCTTACCTTGATCGTTAGCTTCATTGATGACGACATCAGTGCAAATCGCAATATCGCCCATCAGCTGACGGTCCATTTCATCGAATCCATCCGCAGGAAAGGAAAGCACGTTGGTTGGGCCTGACTTGCCCCGATACGTGGAGTTCAGTCCAGTCATTTCATCGCTGGACACGAATCGCACGGAGATCGAGACGTCGTCGCCCCCGACCCTCGCCAGTGCGGCCTCGACCCATCCAGTCATGGTCGCATCCTCGGGAAATTCACCCTCTTTCGCAAGTCCCCACTGGATATCAATATCGTGGGACGGGGGAGGCTCAGCGGCCGCCTTCGTCATGGGATTCGTACGCCTCCACGATACGCTGTACCAACGGGTGACGCACAACATCGCGAGCACTAAAGTGGGTAAATGAAATGCCCTTGACGCCGTCAAGCACGTCGAGGACGTGTTTCAGCCCCGACTTCGTTTTGGGCGGCAGGTCAACCTGGGTAATGTCGCCTGTAACCACAACTGTTGAACCGAATCCGATTCGGGTCAGGAACATCTTCATCTGTTCGGTTGTGGTGTTCTGGCTTTCATCCAGGATGATAAAAGAGTCATTGAGCGTGCGACCGCGCATGTAGGCAAGCGGCGCAACCTCGATCACGTTCTTCTCCAGCAGTTTTTCGACGCGCTCGAAACCCAGCATCTCATAAAGTGCGTCGTAAAGAGGTCTCAGGTAAGGGTCAATCTTCTGGCTGAGATCACCCGGCAGGAATCCGAGCTTCTCCCCGGCTTCTACTGCAGGGCGAACGAGCAGCAGGCGGCGAATGCGTTCCTGCTCGAGCGCCTCGACGGCACAGGCCACCGCGAGGTAGGTCTTGCCAGTTCCCGCCGGCCCGATGCCAAAGTTGATGTCGTTGGCACGGATCGCGCGCACGTAACCGATCTGGTTGCCGCCGCGCGGTTTGACGCTCTTTTTGCGGGTGACAATCAGGTCGTCACTTCCGTCACTTTCGTTCTGCACGAGTGCCTCTACGCCCGCTTCCTGCAGAAACAGGTGAACCACATCTGACGTGAGATGCGTGCCTGCGCTGACTTCGCGGTAAAGATGGTTGAGCAACTCACCAGCGGCGTGAACAACGGTATCGTCACCGATCAGCTGGAAATCGTTTCCGCGATTCTTGATCGTGATACCGAGTCGTTTTTCTATTTGCCGGAGGTGTGCGTCGAAAGGACCGCAGAGGTTGGCGAGTTGATGGGAGTCGTTGGGTTCCAGGGTGACCTGGTGGAGCTGGCTGTTGGCGTTCAAACTCTTTATTGGCTGTGGGTGATGTAACTACTTTAAACCTGCTGATCGGGCAAAAAAAGCCTCGAATCGGCCAATTCGCCCAATCTTTACACAGGGGCCTGAATCAGGAGGCAGCAGCCACCTGCGGGATCATTCCCCGGAGGGAATTCGGCAGTGCCTCGCCGATCTCCACGTCGACAAAACCGCCAATCAGCGACGGGTCACCCTGGAAATTCACGACGCGATTGTTTTCTGTGCGGCCCTGGAGCTGGCCCGGGTCTTTCCTGGAAGGACCGGTGACCAGCACTCGCTGCACGGTGCCCACCATACGCCGGCTGATCTCCATGGCCTGCTGGTTGATCCGTTGCTGCAGGATCTGAAGCCGCTCTTTCTTTTGCGCCTCTGTCACTTCGTCAGGAAGATCTGCTGCCGGCGTGCCCGGGCGAGCGCTGTAAATGAAGCTGAACGAATGGTCGAAGCCGATCTCCTCGATCAGGTTCATCGTTGCCATAAAGTCCGCGTCAGTTTCGCCGGGAAAACCGACAATAAAGTCTGAAGACATGCTGATATCCGGCCGAATCGCTCGCAGCCGGCGGATCTTCGATTTGTACTCCAGCACAGTGTGACCGCGCTTCATCTGCGCCAGCACGCGATCAGACCCGCTCTGGACCGGCAGGTGCAGATGGCTGACGAGCTCCGGTACCTCGGCATAGACATCAATCAGGCTGTCCGTGAATTCGACAGGATGCGAAGTGGTGAAGCGGATGCGGTCGATACCGTCAATTTCGGCAACAATGGAAATCAGGTAGGCCAGGTCAGCGACACTGCCGTCACCCAGATCGCCGCGGTATGCGTTGACGTTCTGGCCCAGCAGATTCACCTCACGCACACCCTTCGACGCCAGCTGGACAATCTCTCGCAGCACGTCGGCCACCGGCCGGCTGACTTCATCACCACGCGTATAGGGCACAACGCAGAATGAGCAGAACTTGCTGCAGCCTTCCATGATCGACACGAATGCGGTGGGGCCATCTACCGACGGCTCCGGCAGGCGATCGAACTTCTCGATCTCCGGGAAAGAGATATCCACCACAGCTCGCTCGCCGTCTTCGCGGGAGCGGTCAATCAGCTCAGGCAGCCGATGCAAGGTTTGCGGGCCAAAGATGACATCCACGTAAGGAGCGCGGCCCTCGATCGCCTCACCCTCCTGGCTGGCGACACAGCCGCCCACCCCGATCTTGAGATCAGGATTCTGCGCCTTCAGCTGCTTCCAGCGTCCCAGCTGGTGAAACACCTTCTCCTGCGCCTTCTCGCGAATCGAGCAAGTGTTGAGGAGCAACAGGTCGGCTTCCTCCTCGTGCTCGGTGACCTCATAGCCATGAGACTCTTTAAGCAGGTCCAGCATGCGCGATGAATCATATTCATTCATCTGGCAGCCATGGGTTTTGATGAATACGCGTGGCATCTTGGCTCGGCGGGTTCTGTCAGGGCCGCGCATTATAGTCGCAAGCGGCCCGCCGCGGAACCAGCGCCACGGACCAGGTACAGGCCCCTGAATGCAGGACGCCCCTTGAATCCGGTCAAATCGCCACCCATATCGCACCACTGACTTATAATGAAGCCCACCCCTTGCAGGTGAGCCTGCGGAATTAACGAATGGCAGATCCGATCTACAAAGTGATTTTTCTCAACCAGGGCCAGATCTACGAGGTGTACGCACGCCAGATCTACCAGAGTGATCTCTACGGTTTCATCGAAATCGAGGAGATGGTTTTCGGCAAGCGTGCGCAGGTCGTGGTGGATCCGGGCGAAGAAAAGCTCAGGGCCGAGTTCGACGGCGTCAACCGCAGCTATATTCCGATGCATGCCATCGTCCGTATCGACGAGGTTGCACGCGAAGGGACAGCAAAGATCAGTGAAGCCAAGGGTGACAACGTGACCGCATTCCCGATGTCCGCTTTCCAGCCTCCCACCGAATAGCCTACCGGCCAATCTGGCTCGCAAGCAGTTCTCTCGCGGTCCGCCCCGCGATCAACGCGTCCGGCGCAATCTCCGCCAGCGGCATCAGCACGAAGGTTCGCTCAAAGGCCCTGGGATGCGGCACCTGAAGGTCAGCGGTATCAATGACCTCATCCCCGTAGAGAATGATGTCCAGATCGATTGTCCTCGACGTGTTGTGTCCGTGGTCCGCGGGCCGGCCAAGATCACGCTCGATCTGCTGGAGCGCTGCAAGCAATTCTCGCGCTGACAGCGTCGTCTCAAAACTGATCGCCGCGTTCGCAAACTCCTCGGCATCATCTTCCATGTCCTGGGGATCGGTGTAGTAGATCGAAGACGCAAGCAGCGCCGAAACCCCGAGATTTTCAATCCTCGAGATTGCCTCGCGAACGTAGCCCCGGCGGTCTCCCACATTCGACCCCAGCGCCACATAAACACGCGTTTCCATTGATCCAGCTCTGAGCATTCGGGGGGCCGATCATGATAGCGTTTAAGACGTTCTTCAACAGAAAGACTCAACACGAGAGAGGGGTGAGGGAGCCAATGAAAGCAGCTGTTGTTCACGAGCGAAACAAGCCGATGGAAATCGAGGACGTCGAGATCTCGAAGCCGGGGCCGAGGGAAGTCCTGATCCGGCCTGTGGCTGTCGGCGTCTGCCACAGCGACCTTCATTTCCTGGACGGCTCTTACCCCCATATGCTGCCGACAGTTCTCGGCCATGAGAGCGCGGGGATCGTCGAGGAAGTCGGTTCTGACGTGACAACCGTCAAGAAGGGCGATCATGTCATTACCTGCCTGTCGGCATTTTGCGGGCACTGCGACAAATGCCTGACCGGGCATCTCTCGCTGTGCAGCAGCCCGGAAGTTTCCCGCAAGGAAGACGAGGCACCCCGAATCAGCCAGAACGGCAGTCCTGTGCATCAGTTCCTCAACCTTTCGTCGTTTGCCGAGCTCATGCTGATTCACGAACACGCATGCGTGGCGATCAACCGCGATATGCCGTTCGATCGAGCAGCGCTGATCGGCTGCTCAACCACGACGGGCATGGGCGCCGTTTTCCATACCGCAGACGTCGAGCCGGGCTCTACGGTCGCCGTCATTGGCTGCGGCGGTGTCGGGCTTGCCGCTATCAACGGCGCCGCGATTGCAGGCGCCGGCCAGATCATCGCCGTCGACATGCAGGATTCCAAACTCGAACTCGCCAAGGTCATGGGTGCCACCCACACCATCAACGCGGGCCAGGGCGACCCGGTTGGCGAGGTAATCGAGATGACCAAAGGTGGCTGTGACTACACCTTCGAGGCCATTGGTCTCAAGGTGACCGCAGAGCAGTCGTTCAAGATGCTCGGCCGCGGCGGCGTTGCCACCGTGATCGGCATGATTCCCGTCGGCACCATGATCGAGCTTCACGGCGCCGAGCTGCTGGGTGAAAAGAAGATCCAGGGGTCGAACATGGGCTCGAACCGCTTCCCCGTCGACATGCCCCGCTTTGTCGACTTTTACATGCGCGGCAAACTGCATCTCGACGAAATGATCTCGAAGCACATCAGGCTGAGCGAGGTAAACGAAGCCATGGACGCACTGAAGACGGGACAGGATGCACGTCACGTCATCATGTTTGACTGACCGACATGAGTACTTCACCAGAAGACGTCGGGCTGTCGGGCACCCGCCTCTACAAGATTGACCACCTGACACAGCGCTATATCGACGAAGGCAAGCTGCCCGGCACCATTACGCTCGTCGCCCGTCAGGGTGAAATCGCCCATTTCTCCTGCCAGGGCAAGATGGACGTCGAAGCCGACAAGGCGATGGATGAGGACACGATCTTCCGCATCTACTCGATGACCAAGCCGGTCACCAGCGTTGCGCTGATGATGCTGTATGAAGACGGACGATTTCAGCTCGACCGCCCCGTTTCTCACTACATACCGGGCTTCAGGGACCTGCGGGTGCATTCAGACTCCGGCCTGATTGCGACAGAACGCGAGATGACCATTCGCGACCTGCTCACCCACACCTCGGGGCTCACCTACGGATTTATGCATGCGACGCCCGTTGATGCGATGTATCGCGAGCAGGGCGTCGAACAGTCGGCTGATCTCGAAGAGATGGTCGAGAAGCTGTGTGATATTCCGCTGTTGTTCTCACCGGGTACGCGGTGGAGCTACAGCGTGGCGACCGACGTGTGCGGCTACCTTGTGCAGAAGATCTCGGACACGCCGTTCGATGAATTCCTGAAGGAGCAGATCTTCGACCCCCTCGAGATGGTCGACACCGGCTTTGTCGTGCCAGAAGAGAAGATCCATCGCCTGGCGGCAAACTACGAGCGCACGCCGGAAGATGGCATGCGCCTCATCGACTCGCCTGAGTCCAGCGTGTACGCCAAACCGCGAGGCCTGCTTTCCGGTGGCGGCGGTCTGGTATCCACGGCTCAGGACTACTTCCGGTTTGCCGAAATGCTTCGCGGCGGCGGCCTTTACAACGGCGTCCGACTGCTTGGCAGAAAGACGGTTGAACTGATGACGATGAACCACCTGCCCACCGGCGGGGACCTCACCAGCATGGGCCAGGCCGTCTTCAGCGAGACCCCGTATGACGGCATTGGTTTCGGGCTCGGGTTCTCGGTCATGCTGGATCCGGCAAAAGCACAAATCCTGGGCACGCCCGGAGAGTTTGCCTGGGGCGGCGCAGCCAGCACCTACTTTTTCATCGATCCGGAAGAGGAAATGACCGTGATGCTGCTGACCCAGCTGATGCCCTCTTCTTCCTACCAGATTCGCCGTGAACTGCGCGTTCTGGCCTACCAGAGCCTGATCGGCGACGCCGACTGAACCATTTGCCCTGCCCTGCGAACATACAGTTCACAGGGCACCTCTTGGGGGATGCCTGAAGCGGGGCCGGAACCGGTGTGAGTTGGGGGATCACCGGTTCCGGCTTCGGTGTTTTCTGTCTGTGCACTTCCCGCCCGCCTCTTCTTGTCTGTGATGGGCGAAGCTGCGACCATTGCGCCGCATGCGACGACGACTCAGCCGTGAAGAAGCCCTGTCATTCCTGTTGACCCACATTGTGGTCGAGCGCCAGCATCCGTTTGAGCTGAATCAGGCAACCCTCTTCAGGATCATGAGCCTGGCTGCCGAAGCGGAAGCGGCGGTCAACCGTGAAGACGGGCTCATCCCCCACGAGGTCATCGAGAGGATTGCCGGCGATTTCATCAATGAGTGAGATCAAACCCGACCCGTCAGCGCTCGTGTTCGACCTCGACGGCACGCTGCTTGATACCGAACCCCTGTATTCGATCGCGGCGCAGCGAGTGCTCGACACCTACGGGGAAACCTATACGCCAGAACTGAAGAAGCGAACGATGGGCGGTGACAGCCGCGTCAGCGCCCAGGTTGTCATTGACGAGTTTGATCTGCCGCTGACGCCCGAGGAATACCTTGAGCTGCGGGAAGTACACCTGCGCGAACTCTTCATCAATTGCGACGAGATTCGCGGTGCCGGCAACTTCGTCTCAGGCGCTGCCGCCGCCGGCATGACGCTGGGACTCGCAACGAGTTCTCACCAGCATCTGAGAGATCTGAAGCTCGGAAGCCGCGCGTGGGCCAAACTGTTTGCCGCCAACATCTGCGGAGACAACCCCGGGCTGAAACGCGGCAAGCCTGCACCTGACATTTTCCTGCTCTGCGCAGAAGCGCTGGGCATTGATCCGACCGAATGCATTGCGTTTGAAGATTCCAGAAACGGTATCGCCGCAGCTGTCGCCGCAGGAATGCAGGTCGTCGCCATCAACAGCCCCTACGTTGATGATAACGACTTGGCAGAGGCGCATTTGGTGATCGACAGCTTTGAAGCCGCAATGCCCTGGATCGAGATCTGGTCCCGCAGCGACTGATCAGGCTTTCTGCTGCGCAATCTCGGCCTGAATCTCCTCAAGCCGCTCTTCCGTCAGCGGATAGTTCCACAGCAGCGGCATCGCCACGAACTTGAAGATCGCGGGCACCACCGAATACAGGCAGGCCAGCATAAACAGGGAGAACTCGGTGTTGGTCGTATTGAACGGGTCTGCCAGCGAATCAAATCCAAAGAGAACAGCCGACGTCGTTCCAACCGTGATGCCAATGGCATAAGCGGCTTTACGAATCATCGACCAGATCGAGAAGTAGGCACCCGCGCGCTGCTCGCCTGTCCTGGCCGTATCAACGTCAATCACGTCAGCGGCCATGGCATAGGGCAATGCAGACAGCGCGCCGATCGCAGAGCCCTTCAGGCACATGATCAGCACAAAGAACAGGAACTTGCCCGTGGGTATTCCCTCGAAGTGTGCCGTGACCGCTTCATGGGCAGACGCCGGCAGGAATGACAGCAGTCCGGGGATTTCGAATGCGGCATACCAGGCCTGGGGAGTCATGGCGACTACCGGGATAAAACACGACCAAAGCGCGTACCAGCCTATCGCCCACATCGTCGCACGATGTTTGCCGACCTTTCGAGACAGCATGAACCAGAGCGGAATCGCGACAATCTGGGAGACGAAATAGGGTGCGAGATAGAGCCCGTACAGATCACCTGCCAGCAGCACGTGTTTGACGAAAAAGAACGACAGGCTGTTGGTCATCGCCGAGCCGATCATTGAGAAGACAAAGATGATGATGAGCCGAACGAAAGGACCGTTCTCGAGCACCATCTTCAGGCTGTCTTTCAGCGGCACCTTTTTTTGCACAACGGTCACCGGATACTCGGGCACCACCACCAGCGCGTTGAGCACCAGGATCGGCATCACCACGCATAGCGCGATAGACAGGAAGTAGACGGCGTCCGTCGGCTTGGTGTAGCCAAAGAACAGGATAATCGCCGGGGTAAATGCCGAGATCAGCGAACCCGTGACGCTGAAACCTTCACGCCAGCTCGTGATGAGGGTGCGCTCGTTGTAGTTGCGTGAGAGCTCGGCCCCCCATGCGTAGTAGGGAAGATCCTTGATTGTCGAGCCCAGGTAGACCAGCGCGACCATAAGGAAAAGGTAGGGGTAGCCAATGTTGAACTCGAAGCCCAGCATGGAAACCTGGGTGAACTCGATCGGCGGGACAAACAGCAGCCAGATGCCCAATCCGTAGATCGGCGTACCGAGCAGCACAAAGGGTTTGCGTCGACCCCATCGCGTACGAAGCCGGTCAGACACAAACCCGATGATGGGATCTGTGATGACATCGGTAAATCGCGAGAGGGTAATGATCAGGCCGACAAGCCCCAGTGTCAGGCCAAAACCGTCGGGGTCGGCGTAGATCGCGGGCAGGTAAACCGCCA
>JAAUYM010082619.1_pt1 | contig 15190 bp, 16 predicted proteins | sample 7278001 | NCBI WGS metagenome assembly JAAUYM01 (sample SAMN14350224, study PRJNA611818) | marine sediment metagenome | isolation source: surface marine sediment (1.8m) | place: French Polynesia: Moorea | collected 2018-08
AGGGAGGAGAAAGCGCCTTTTTTTATTTACAAAGTCAACTGATTTTTCAAATATTTTGGCGCCAATTAGCGTTGCTAACCAACTGCTCAGAAATTCGCGACGCACCCGTTAGTAGTCCTAGTCCTAGAAGTACCACTACATACTACTAGTAGTAGTACGTAGTAGTATGTACATTGTACAGTCGTAGTAATACTAGCAATAACTAGTAGTACTAGTTATTAGTAAGTAATAACTAGCAGTACTATTAGCAAGCAAGAGCAAGTACTAGCCCTAATAAGAGTAAGTACTAGCACTAGTAAGAATTCGTACTAGCACTAGTGAGAGTAAGTGCTAGCACTGCGTAGTACTTACTCTTAAGTACAACCACTAGTATGAGGGATTGCCGTTTGTTTTCTGATATCACCTAATTTCTCTAGCTGCAAAGAAGGAGGAGATTAAAGGACATCCGTCTTTTCCCCCTCCTCCTCCGCCGTCGCGGCCGCCACCGTCGTCGTCATCTGTCGAGCAGCGTAGGAGGAGGCTGAAGGCATCCTGGAAGTGGAGAGTCACCATCAGCTCGTCACTCGGTAATCGGTACAAGACAGAGAGAGAGAGAGATTAAAAGCACGTGATTTCCACCTACTATGTATGCAGTATCTACAAAGAATTGAGCAATATTTATTCATGAACGGAGAGAAGAGGAAGGAGGCTTGATTGCTCATTGCAATCTCCTCTACTACTCGACGAGGACGACGATGAAACAGACAAATCTTGATTACCAAACACTAATCGGCGGTTCCAATTTCCCCCCTTCCTTTTCCCCCTCTTTCCTGATCAAAAGCTCCTATTGCTTGCGACTGAAGAAAAAGGTGGGAGGGAGGGAGGGAGAGGAGGAAAGGGGAAGAAGCAACGGCAACTTGATCGATGGTGCCGTGATGATGAAAGCTGACACGGCCAAGAAAAGTTCTCTTCTTTTTTCCAGCGGTTGGATCGCGGCTTTGCCCGGTGGGAACAGCAAAAAAAAACCCACCAACCAACAAGCTGGATGAAAAGGAGTATTCTTCACCCCTCCTCTCCTCCTTTTTTAAAAATAATGCCAACATACTAACTGCTGCTATTCACTCTCCCTCCCTCTCCCACTTAATATCCAAAACCGATACAACATTAGCGAGACAAGTTTTTTTTCTCTCTTCAAGGCTCCTTCAGCTCGTTAAAGACCCCCAAGTTAATCCCTCCCCCTCCCTCCGTCCCTCCGTCTACTACGTAGAGAAGGATCGCCCCCCAGACATGCGAAGAAGAAAGGAAGGTTGAATTTTGTCTGGTGAGAGATTTTTTTTTTCGTTGCAAATACTTTTTTTTTGCCTCGTTCCCGTTAGCTCAGTGTTGCCAGGTCTGCAGAGTCAAAGAAAAAGGAGGTCAGACAATGTTTCAAAGTATGCCAGACAGTAAATGGGAAAAAAGGCCAAAATGCTCCGGTTTCTTCCGTTTGTGTTGCGTATTAAAAAAAATTGGCCAGAAAACTTGTCAGGAAAGCCAGACTAAACCTCCCCAAATTTTACGTACTACCGGGCAGGTGCATCATATTTTTTTTTAACTACAGTAAATGCACATTACAGTTTACCCACATTGTACCTGCATAGTAGCACCACAGCCATGCTCTGCTTCCTCCGCACCATAGCCCTCTCCCTGGCCAACACTCTGTTGCTGGTGATGCTGGCCTGCGCGCTGATGGTGGCCAAGACGAGGACGACGGAGAACAACGCAGACGAGGGAGAAGCGAGTCAGCTGCGGGAGGAGATGCAGCTGCAGCAGCTGCAGCTGGACGCGCTGGTGCAGCAGCTGTCGGAGGTGCAGGCCAGCCTCGAGCGGGCGGAGGCAAGGCTGGAGACCTTGGTAGGCAGAGGCGGCGGCGGCGGCGGCAACAGCAACAACAGCAACAGTAGCAACAGCAACAGCAGCGGCGCGACGGCCACCTGGAGAGGAAAGCGAGACGTCACTTCGTCGCCGCTGCCGCCGGCTCCGCCGCCATCGCCTCCTCAAAGCCTCCTCCTGGCCAACCTGAGGGACTCTTTCCTTACCAGCTCGAGTAAGTCGGGTAAGAAGAAGACATAGGACCGTACATACTATCGTGCCTGCATGGATTCCATCTTGAGAGTGTCGCAGTCGTCGACGGGGGAAGAGAAGAGGGGGGGAGGAGGATAAAGCCGGAAATTGCAACCAAAAAAAGAGCTATTTGCAGTGGGAAGTTGATCTGGGAATTCCGCAATCTCGGCACAGAAACGTGAAACAAAAACTGCGTGGGATCTACCGGTACGTACAGTACATGTACCTACTTTTCTTTCGTCATGCGGACAGGCGGGAAGGTCAGCCACTGGCTGGACGTCGGAAGCGGCGGCGGCGACGACTCATCCTTCAGGCTCAAAAGTCCTAGGGACTACGACCTGGTGGACAGGGGCACGGCCATCAGGGTTGCCAGGGGAGGGCTCTACCTGGTCTACGCGCAGGTGAGAGCGCGGCGTACGGGTGGAGATCTTTCTGCTGGACCCGGGGGTTCTCAACCCATTTCACGCTTTCCTGAAAAGCATCCCACTTTGGGTCGCGTTAACCCACAGGTTGAGAACATCTGCTCTCTCAATACTTGCAAACTTGACGCAAGCAAGGTCTCAAATGTCAGTTGGGTGCCAGTGGCGACTCCTCCATTGACACACACAACGCACGAAGACCAACTGTGTCTCACGACGGAAATAGCCTTTTAAAAACAACTTTGGGAAAAAAGTAAACTCCCTTTTTAGACCATATACCTACCTGTCGACTGCGTCCGCGTGCAGTTTCATTTGCCACAACGGAGAAGATTTGTCCTCCCAAAGGGGACGAGAGGGAGGGAGAGAGAGGGCAAAGGAGAAGAGAGTCAATGATAAGTGCAAATACGCACTATACAGTAAAATATCATATACTGTAGGTACAATAGTAAGCAATTACCTTGACGCAATACGACCAATGTCAGCTTAACAGTGCTTGTGATCTGCTCACCCAAACGCTTCGAAGATAAATCTTACTTCAACAACATTTTTTTATTTCTTCGTGTGGAGAGATCCCACAGCACCTCTACCATGGTAGTAGTAAGTTTGGAAGAATGGCAATAACACAGACACCCATCTTTTTTTATATACATCAGTCGAGGTAGTTTATCCGGACAGTGTGCCACAATCCACCAAAGCTGAAAGAGAAGTAATTGGTTAAGCTGTACTGCACACACTGCTCTGTCTCAGTTCCAATATAACAACTTATCCCTTTCCCTCCTCCTCCGTGCTCCTCTCCCATCGCCCCCCTCCCCCCAAAGGACAAGTTTCCCTCCCCTCACTCTCCTTCCTCTCCCACGAGACCACTTTGTATTTACACTACGTAACGCCGCGAAGAGAAAAGAGAAAAAATAAAGGTTCCTTTCTCCGAATTGTGGTGGTCGTAAAAAAGCTGGCCTTGTTTGGTCTTTAGGGGCGGAAAGGGGCGACAAGTTCCATTTTCTTTAAACTTTTTTTTCCTTTGTGGCAGCTGTGGTTCGATTCGAGGCCGGGGAGCTTCCACCGGTTCGAGATTCGCGCCCGGAGGGCACCCGGACTCAACCCGAGAACGCTGGCCGCCTGCGCCGTCGTCGCGCCCGGAGGAGAAGAGGAAGAGGAACCCGGAGGTACGACATTGGTGCAAGTCCAAATGGCTTTTTTTCTTAATTGAAAAAAAAAACCGTTTTGTTTGGTAGGGCTTGTCCTACTACGAGATGAATGGTTGATATTAGTGCGTGGGAATGGGCAATCAAATAATGTAAAAGTATGCTTTGTTACAAAGAGGGATTATTGTCAGCAGCATTACTTCTCCTCCCATATACGTACATGTAGTACGTACAATGTAGGTACATGTGTAACATTCTTGTAGGCAGTGCCACAGAATCGCCCTGCCATTGTCCAGAGTGCGGGGGAGAGGATTAGTTGAAAACCGTGGAAAGGCTCCGCGGGAAGTGCTCCCACATTTTTTTTCAAGTGAAAGGGGGCCAATGTTCCTTTAGATAGGAACCAACACAACATATTATCGCATTTCGTTAACACAAATTTGGGGGCTTTCGGTGGTAAAAGGAACCAATTTGGCTTGTTTTTACCCACCTGGCAGCGCTGCTCGCGGGGCATTAAGAGATTATTGCCCAGCAGGGAGGGAGAAAGGCAAGGTTGGTGGTGCATGTACATACGTAATTAGCTTTTTTTCCACACCTGCTGGTGGATCTAAGGTAGGTAGCAAGCAGGGAAGTTGACTGAGATTTGAGGAGAGGAAGGACGGAATGATAATTTACTGTACTTGGCCCATTTTTTAAACCTGTGAACGTGGAGGTCTGACGCTAAATATGTTGTACTACTATACCTTAATCGCCGTTGTCGCTGTTGTTAATGAATGAGAACTTGAGCCATCACGCAGTTGACAGCTAGCCAAACCATGAGGTTTTCGTGGTATCTCACAATAAGCATAGGAAATGCATAAAAGTAGAGATGTACAGTAAAGTGTAAAATTTAATTGGTTCTTTAGAGCTTTGTTAGGAAACGGGCTCGAATCTATTACGTAGTAGATGAAACGCCACACATCTATTAAGAAGAGAAAGATCAAATTAAAAAAAAGAGCAAAGGAGCTAATTTACTTTTTAACCTTCAGCCTCCTCCTCTTCTTCCTCCTCCTCCTCCTGGCTCCACGACCTTAATAATTGATGCGTGGTGTTGGATGCATCTGGCGCAGCAGCTGACTTTGACGTCGATAATGTTGTAGTAGTGATAGGACAACCGCTTACGGTAGAAATTATATAGTCTTCCTGTTCCCTTGACCCCCTTTTCCTCAGGCAAGTTGGCACAAAAGTCGCAGTCCATGCAGCTTTGGGCTCTAGAACCCATATTTTGGCACAAAAGCTCATGGCTTTGTTTCATAAATTAAATAAAAAGATCATGAGGCACTGAAATACCATTCCACGCGTCGAGGGCGAAGCTGAAATAAAGATTAAGGTAGTGGTTGAAAGTTTAGATTTTCCCCACATATTTTCCGAAAGTCTCCCAAAACCGAAATTATTTTGGACCTGTGTTGGTAGGTGCACGCGTGACCACATCACTTTCACAGATCAAAAAATATGTTCACTCTACTATAGTTGCCTTTTTTTCTTGTCAATTGCAACTTTGCTACAAGACATCGTTAGCACCGTCTGTGCTCCCACCCCATGCAGGTTCCTTTGACCAGAGCTGCTTCACGTCCGTGGCAACGGTGCTGCGGGCTGGCGACCTGATCCACGTGCACACGGGCGAGCGCGGCGCCAGGCTGGACGCCAGGGAGGGCAGGTCCTTCTTCGGGATCGTCAGGATGGACGCGTAGTGAACACCCACACCACCACATTTTTCACACATCCCAGACAGAAACAGTGTTGCCAACTGAGCCAGAAGTACCATATACGGTACTTGAAAATATTGCAGCAAGATGTGCCAGATTCAAAATTTGGCACGCCGAACAGTATACTAAAAGCCCCTCCTGAACAAATATACCTTAATCTTAGTTATGCCAGATTTGTGTGTGTGTGTGTCTGGCTACACGTTATGCCACTTGGCAACACTGGTTAAGAAGATGCATTAATACACGTACAGGGCTGTGACAAAACTTGTTACTTCGCTTTATTTCTCTCTTTACCCTCGTAGTATCAAAAATTTGACCCAAAAAAATTACAATTTATAAAGCTGCGGTCCGATGATGATTCAACGCGCGTAGTGTTCTAGTACCAATGTGCCTTAGCATACGTAGACAGTTGCAGCTATAGTAGTAGAAGACAAATATAAATAAAACACCGGTGGGTGCGCAAAAAAAAACAGCCTCGTTCATGTGCCAGAGCTGCCACGATTTCCCTCCGTGCACTGTCACTACAACTTTAAGTTCTCACAGCCCCTGGTGACTCCGTCCAAGGTCAAGTCCCCCTCCTCCTCCTCCTTCTCCTCCTCTCCTGTCTCATCAGCACGACCAACCACAGTCTCGTCGACAGTGAGATTCTTGCCGGCTTCTTCTGGCTGCGTCAGAGCGTCCTGCCTCCTCAGCTGAGGCTTCCTGGGGGACTTCACCGTCGTTGTCCTCGCCATCTTCTGCAGGCTCTCCGCCGGACAGCTCATGGATCTCGTGAGCGCAGCTGCTGCCGACGACGACGAAGAGTCGACCTCCATGGCGAGGTCTGTTTTGTGGAAGTATAGACCTCCCTGAAGGAGATCAACAGGTAAGTGGCGGGGAAACAATATATGTATTTTGCCTAATGAATATGCATGAACGTAAGTATATATTTTTAAAAAAAATTGCAACATACTCTTAGAAATTACACTCAAGTCACCGCGAGAAAAATGGATAGCTGATGGAAAGACGAAACTTCCGTGTTTATACTCCATTAAATCCACTGCTAATCCACCAACTTCATTTTTCCAGAAAAAACTTATGTGCAAGACTTACCTTTCCTGTCTCCTCTTCCTCCTCCTCTTCCTGCAAGTCCACCGACCCTCTGGCCGACGACGACGCGCCGCTGGCCGCCGCCCTCTCTTCGGACTCGCTGATCACGTCGCACTCGTCCAGGTCGAAGGACGGCAGCATCGTCGCCGCGGCCGCCGCCATCACCATGGCCGTTCCGGTCGCCGCCGCCCCCACGCCCGGCTCTCTGGCCAGGTGCAGCCGCCGCAGCTGCCGCAGCTGCTGCAGTCTGGACAGCTGCCTGCGCCTCCGCTGCTCGTGGATGGACTCCGAGATCTCCTCCAGGCTGCGCAGGGAGCGCGAGTAGTGCAGCTTGCTCTCCGTCACCTGGCGCTGCAGCTGCTGCACCCGGCTCTTCTGGGCCTCCAACGCCTGCACACAGGGGGGGGAATGAACGTCAGATTAGCACTTAAAGTTAGTCCAGTAGAACCCCACATACCGGAGCTCTACTGTATAGCTTCGCCCTCACCTTGTTGAAGACGTCTTTCTGCTCGAAGTAGGGCTGGGACTTGTGCACGAACTTGCCCAGCTTCTTCTCCAGATGCTGGAGTTCCGCTCCGGCCTCCTACAAGAGTTGGTGGCCTCGTGAGTTTCGGACAGTTCAGTTTTAGGAGAGAGTCTTCGTCTCATTTCGTGTACCTGAAAAGAGGCGGCCTTCCTGAGGTGCACCGCCTCCGACTCCGTCTTCTGCTTCTCCGCCTCCATGACCTTCATGGTGGCGTGGTTGAGCATCTCCTGCCAGGCGTTGTCGAACTGCCAGTCGCCCTGGTTGGAGAGGAACCTCTCCTCCGCCAGCGCGATGGTCTCCTTGGCGGCGGCGTGGATGCCGCTGGCGCGCTGGTAGTGGGTGGCGGCTCTCTGGCACTCCTGCTGCGCCCTCTGGTAGGCCTCCTGCGCCTCGTAGTAGGGTCGCGCCCTCTCGATGCATCCGCCCAGGCGCTTCGACATGGACTTGAGCTGGTGGGTGGAGTCGGACAGCAGCGTGCGGAACAGCCCGTTCGCCTCCTCCAGCTGCAGCTCCAGCTGGTTGATCTCCTCGGTGCGGCTGTTCAGGCGCTCAAGCTCCTCCTGCACGCGAGGGTCCAGCGGCTCCTCCTCCACCTCCTCTTCCTCTTCCTCCTCCTCCTCCTCCTCCTCTTCTTCTCGAACTCCTCCTGCGGGGGCGAAGGCCTCCGGTCCTCCTCCTCCTCCTCCTCCCTCCGCCATGGCGACTCCGGAGTGAGGAAATTCTTTTCTCTTTTTCTTTTTCGGTGTCAGATTTCACTCATTTATCCTTGAACTGCTGCCTGTGGCTGTGGCCCTGTGTGGCCCTGGCTCTGCTCACCACCATCCTCCTCCTCCTCCACACTGCTGATTCTGTGTCCTCCTCTTACGTGCTCCGTGTGTGGTGTGGTGTGGTGGAGCAGCCAGCCACCAGTGGAAGAAGAAGGGGAGAGGGAAAAAAAAGACGAACAAGGGTGGTGGAACCAGGTACCGAAAGAAAGAAAGAGTTCCTCTCCATCAGAGTTACCACAAGGTGAGCTCTAAATTTTGCAAGGAAGATCTTAAAAAAGTCGCAGAATTTGCATAAAAAAAACAAAAGACCCGAAAGCTTCCTGGATAACTTTTAAAAATGTCAAAACTCGTGTAGCTTTTGTGTAGTTAAAAAAATCGCGAGTTGCAAAGTACAAGGGGACTGAATCTCTCACAGTTTGCGAGTTTTGGCAAGGTGTGGTAACACTGCTCCTCCCTCTTTCTTTTGTGTTGTTGTGTCAGTCAGTCAGTCGATGCTGCGGCTGCGGCTGCGGCTGCCGCTTCACGTTGGGTTGGGTGAGTGAATGAGTGAGGATTGAGGAAGGGAAGCCTTGAAACGCCGCTTTTGCTGCTGTCAATTGTCAGTCGTGTCGTCATGAGACACTACAATCAGATAAAGTTGATTAAACCTCGACCACCAACTAGTACTACTCGGCAACTAGCTTTTACAGTAAAACAGTACATACAAGTCTATAAATAGTAGTTTGGACAAGTCTGAAGATTTTTTAAACTGTACCCCCTACATTACATTGAAGTCCTAGTCAATGTGAGAAGAGAGAACAGTAAAAAAAGTGAGACGTTCTGCATTATCTAGTAGCCCTCTTTGGACTATTTTTTTTTCAAAGTACAGATAACGTGACTATGAGTAAATTCTTTTTATAAAGGGGGAGGAGGGGGAGAAGAGAGTACTTATCAGATATTTATGTACAAGAGCAGTTCATCAATAACGGATGTGGGTAAAGCTGCAAACTGGGGTACAGGGGAGGTACTGCAGTATGTATGCCACAATGCTACTTCAACCTAATCCTTAAGCGCAACTTGTACAGCCATGTAATCCTTTCCTTCATCTCATGTCAGATTCCTTCTGACAAGACTTGCCGATCAGTCTGAAACATGTTGATAGTGTTTTACAGACTCAAGTTATCGTGATTACACATTTTATAATTTCTTTTTTTTATTGCAACACTACACCACATTAGTAAGTAGCTTAACGCGGAACAAAAATAATCAGGATACTAAATGTAGACGTAGTACTATTACAGTACACATTCATTACTGTGTTGGGAAAATGCTTCTCCACTCTGATTTGACTTCGTGCCAAAGGGTGCTCCTGAGGTGCTTCTTCTTGACGTAGATGGAGACGGGAATGAAGAGGGTGATGATGAAGACGATGACCATCCTCAGCCCGCCGTAGAGGCCCCCAATGCTCCCCCCGACGTGGGCGAAGAGGACGACGACCGACGAGCAGACGAGCATGAAGACCACGGTGATGAGGCTGGTGCTGTGGTCCACCAGGGACGACGACTCTGGAAAGAGGCAATCAAGAGGAGCGTGACGTGCCTATTCCAGTCGTACGTCATTCTGTTGTAGTATGTAATGTTGTCCCGTACCTGTTCCTTCAGGGCCGTGGTGGCTGACGTGGCCCTGTCCTTGTTCCAGATGCAAGTTCTCTTGAGGAGCAGGGACGATTTTCCTCCTCTGTACGAAAATTGCGCATTCCAGTAGGAAATGGGTGACGAGTGCGGATGCAATAAGGCCGAACAGGATCAGTTCCCCCGTTCCAAGAAAAGTGGCCTCGGCTGGAAAGAAAGAACATGTTTTCGGAATTAAATATGTTTTCGGAATTAAATATCTGGCACCAGTTGTTGTAGGTTTTTGGGGCAAATAAAGCCACCTGCGGAACCGCCCACACAGATCTGGTAGAAGAAGAAGGACTCTCCAAGCACCGCGCAAAGCACGAAGGAGAAGAAGCTGGACACCACAAGGTTGACGGAGACAATCAGCCTCTTTCCAAACTCCTCGTTCATCTCAAAGATCCTCAACTTCCTGAAGTGGAAGATGCACAGCAGGTTGATCTCGGCGTGCACCAGGAATTCCTGCTGGATCAGGATAATTATGACGAAGAGGTGGGCCGTGCACAGCGTGGTGCCCGGGTAGACTTCGACGGCGTTGAGGGAGAAGGCCAGCTGGGCCCAGGTGGAGAGGCACACGTTGTACATCGACATCACCGCCACCACCTTGTTCAGGAGGGTCCGGTAGATGTCGGCCACCACCCTCTCGTAGACGACGATGCCGGCGTTCACGACTACTATCAGGAGGTACAGGAGCATCTGGGCGCAGAGCAGGGGAAGGGTGACCACCGGCTCGGGCCCCTGTTGCTGTCGGGCACCGCCGCCAGCCCCCCGGGTGTAGTTTCCTCCGTCCCCTCCGGGTCCTCCCGCGCCAACCTCTACAGGGCTGGCTGTGGTGTAGTCGTGCGGTTCTGCGCAGCCCATTTCGGCGCCCTCCGACACCTGTTGCGCCACACTGGGGACGAGTAGCACAGGTACTACGTACTGGAGAGAGTTGCTCAAGGAGTCTCCTGCACACTGGTGGGCAAGAAGCCTGTGAGAGTTCATACCTACTTGTTCCAGTACTAGGTACCTATAGAGATACAGTAGAAATATGTGTATTCCCGTTTCTCTCTGTCCACCTACTACCACTACATCACTTAGCGCGTCAGATCTCAAGTTCTTCCTCCTCCATTTCACCAAAGCAACCGTCCTTATATTAGCATTATTCACTGCACGCTGTTTCGTCGACAGGCTTTTCCCGACTTTGCTGACGTTATTTGCTATTGTTTCTTTTGTACCTAGTAGTTGACGTACCCAATTAGGTGCCACCCACACAACTGCTATGAACTTATTGTGGCAATAAAGTACATTAGATAAGTTATACGGTAAAGGCTCTCAAAACAATAATCATCTCGAGATTTTTTTTTTGCAAATGAAAAACTTCAGACTGTCTCACGAAAACAGAGAGACTTGACTTCGTTCCAGAGCGTGAGTCTGAGGTGCCTCTTCTTGGCGTAGATGGAGACGGGGATGAAGATGACGACGGTGTAGATGACGATGGCCCTCAGCCCCCCGTACAGCCCGCAGAGGCTCTTCCGGCCGAGGTACCCGACGAGGCTGACCAGGGTTCCGCCGACCAGCATGAGAGAGACTGTGACGAGGCTCGTCCGGTGATCCACTAGTGACGACGGCTCCGGCAAGCCTACAAAAAACCCAAAAATATTGTAATGCAGCAAGTACCAGTAACATGTACAGTACATGTAGTACAGCGTGTTCATTAAAAAGTTGAATACCACATTTAATTTGGTGTGCTTAGCAAACAAAATGTTCATGATGTTATTTGACTATTGACTTTCTACCAGGCATTTGGTAAAAGAGATGTCCATATACGGTACTGTAGTATGTCTGTGATGCTATAAGCATCCTCCACCATGCCTGATTCCTGCTGGAGGTGACTACCATCGTTCTCATCGTTCCGTCGTCCTCCTTCCATCTGTTGCATCTGCACGTTGTTCTGAGGAGATACCATCTTCTTCCGCTGCATGAGCACGCCGCACTCCAGAAAGAGGTTCTGCAGGATGGCCGCGGCGATGAAGCCGAAGAGGATCAGCTCTCCCTTCCCTAGATATCTGTCCTTACCTGCGGGAACGTGGCAAATAGATATAACGTGACCTTGGAACGGGAACAGTGACTCCTTCTTCTTACTCCAGCATCCACCGATGCAGATTTGGTAGAAGAAGAACTCCTTTCCTCCGAGCAGGACGCAAATCACGGAGGAGAAGAAGCTGGAGAGGACAAAGTTGACAAAGACACTGAGCTTTGTCCCAAATTCCTCGTTCATTGAGAATATCCTCAGCTTTCTCAGGTGGAAGAGGCATAGCAGGTTGATCTCAATGAGTATCAGGAACTCCTGCAGGATCAGGATGACAAGGACAAAGAGGTGGGCCCCACACAGAACAGTGCCCAGGTTGACGTCAAACGCGGACCTCAGGACAAACACGATGATGGCCCAGGTTGTGAGGCATATGTTGTAGAGTGACATGACGGCCACCATCTTGTTGACCAGGGTCCTGTAGATGTCGGCCACTACCCTCTCATAGACGATGATGCCGGCGTTAACGGTGACCACGAGCAGGTAGAGGAAGATGATGCCGACCAACAGGTGAGGGTTCACCCACGGGTAGCAGATGTCGTCGTCGTCGTCAACCTGTCCACTTTGCGACGTTCTGTTCCTGCAAGTCGTTGCCTCCTCGCCTCCTCCTCTCCCGAAGACGTCTTCCGCAGACTCATTGGCATGGATGTCGTCAATAGCTCCCTCCATGATGCCGCACAAGTGCTGCCTCAACTACTTTTCTTCCCGCGCACGAAAGGTTACCTGTCTGTATTTCTCTCTCAATCACTCTCCTCCTTTCCTGCCCTCTTCACATCGCCAACAGAAATTGCTCTCACGTTTGATTTGTTTGGGTGAATCCACAAGTATCGAAGTGGCAGTTGATTACTTGTATTACGGAGAATTCACAATCCCCCTCTCGAAAAAAGCTGTTCAACTTATTGCTTTTTATAACAAAAAGCAACTTTAGGAACAACATCACTGGGGAAAAAAATCCCAGACTGTTTTCCCACGTTTTGTTGCGATATTTGTATTCTTTTATTATTATTTTTTTTTTTTTTTGACATGAACGATAATTTAGCAATGTTGTTTGTACACACCATAACTCGCGCTGGGAGAAGCCACGGCGATGGTGAGACGGACAGAGAGAGAGGGAAAAATCTTACTGCTTTGGACGCGCTGGGGAAATTGGGAAGGGAGGGGCGGACGATAATGATGTGGTTAATCTAATACCGACGCAAGATTTTTTTTTTGTCTCAGTCCAGACAGACAAGTTCCTCGTCGTCCGCCACCGTGGCAACCAGCGCCTCTTCCGCCGTCCTCTTCCTCTTCTCCGTCACCGCCGCGGGCAACGGCGACGACGACGACGTCGACGACTTTCTCTTCCTAGTGTTGGCGTCGCCCTTTTCCTTCTCCCCGTTGGTCTTGTTCTGCTCCTCCTCTTTCTTCTCTTCCTCCTCCGCCTTTGGCACCTCTCCCTCGATCTGGAACTCCTCTCCCTCCTCGAATTTGTCCGCATCGCTGGAAGCAACATACGGTCAGATTCAGGAAGGCGTTTCAAGAGTCACTCTGAAACTTTCTCACCGGTGGTAGACGATTAGCTTGATCTTGAAGTCCTGCAGAAAGTCCTCTACGGCCAGGATGGTTTCGTCGATCACGTTCATCTCCTTCAGGGTCTTGGGGTTGTTCTCCTCCGTCTCTCCCTCTTCGCTTGAGATCAGAATAATACCTGAGGAGGGGGGGGGGAGGAGTAAAGCGGAATGCAGAATCGCTGACGTCAGTTTAACATACAATCAAGCCACTCAGCCTACTCTGACCACTTAACATAATTTTCTTCTTTTTCTCTCTTACCTTTTCCGTCTACGACGACGTCCGGCTGCGCGAAGTTGAGCCTCTTCCTGAGTACCTTTTCCTCGAAGTCCCTGACAGTGGTGGCGCCCACGTCCAGGTGCACCCCGACCAGCTCGGAGCCGGAGCAGACGTAGCAAGAGGGACGTGGGGGCTCCAGCTGGCACGGGACCACGCACAGGCCGCGGAAGTTGGGCTTCACCCCCAGGTAGAGCGTCTTGCAGAGCCTCTTTATGTCGGCGAGGTTGTCGTCCTTCCCCTTGCTGGCCAGAATGCCCAAAATCTTGAGCGCCTCGTGCACGATAAGCCCGCCGATCTCGGCGTTGGTGGTGGCTATGGCGGGGATGATGTTGCCGGCCATGCTCTTCACGTCAAAGCGCGACTTGCGAGGAATGTGGAAGGTCTGGCATCTGGCGGGGGAAAAGATTAACCATCAACTTCTACTACGTACTAGACGAAAAGTACCCTCCGTGTATTTGGTATTATCTACTAATTTAGGACGTAGCGCCATCAAAAGTTATTTGCTTCGCCTCACAAACTTTTTCTAGTGTCTCCCCCCCTTTAGCACCTGAAGTTGGCGACGGCGACGACAAAGTCGAGCGCAGTGTCGTCATCCTTGTCCCAGGTCAGGTGGTCCCCGGACGGGAGGCACTTCAGCTTGTCGTAGAGCTCCCCCAGGCTGGCCTCGAACCTCCTGCCGCACTCCCTCAGGCTCCAGACGGCCTGGTCCCTCAGCTCGTCGGCGTTGGCGTGCGACTGCTCGTCCGAGTCGGTCAGCGCGGCCCAGTCCAGCGGTTCAGGCGGCCGCCGCTCCGCCCACAGCTTCTCCATGGAGAGCAGGTAGCGGATGTCCTCGCCGAAGAACTTGGTGAAGAGCCTGGCGGCGTCGTAGTCGCAGTCCTTGGCCCACTGGCGGGTGGACACGCGGTTCTCGGCCGCCTCCGCGGCAGTTTTGGCCGCGGACTCGCTATTGCCACCGCTGCTGTCGTTGGTCGTGCCGTTGTTGTCGCCGTTCTTCTCGTCCAGACCTGCTTCGGGATCCTGTGGCAATAAATTTGTACCTTAATTAGATCCTGATACGAGCAGCTCCTGAAGACTCCTCGACTGCAAGAGAAGAAGAGTCTGTCTGGAGAAGAAGGAGTACTTGAAAGAGAGTGTTTAGACCTCCATGTAGGGACTCCTGGCGTCTTCACATTTAGCACTAGCTTAAGACCAGGACCCCTAGAAGTAGGGCATGCACCAGCTCCCAAAAACTTGCTAATTTCGTCTGCCTCACGTGGGTATCCGGAGAGACGTCCTGGTCCGGGTCCTCCTCTCCAAACAGTTGGCTGGAAGAGAAATTGTAGACGGGAGGGAAAAGTAGTAAAATCTAACTAAGGTGCGTTGCGCATCACTCACTTGAATAGATGCTTTGCCCACACAATGCAGTGAATCGGCTCCGACGGCGTGTTCCTGATGGTGCACCCGGGGAAGGTCTTCTGGTGCGGCTTGGGCTGGCACTCGTAGCACTCGGTCAGGCCCTTCTTGATCACCGTCACCTGACAAACGAACACGGCGCATTATTATTATTTGTTTTTGGTGGGTCTTTGGGGAGGGAGGAAAAAGCCTGGCCCCCACCCACCTGTCCCAGATATCCTGCGCTCCCGCTCTCCACAAGCGGCACGTCGGCGGCCAGGCACATCCTGTTGACGTGGCACCTGGCCTGGCGGTTGTCCAGCGCGTTCAGGACCAGGTCGAAGCGCTTGAACCACGACACGTTGTACTCGGAACTGGAAAAGAAAAGAAAAAGGGGGGGGGGGGCATGCCATGATTTTCCTAATTTCACCTTTTTTTTAAGCAACCATTCTTTTGGCTGGCTGTTACCCCCACCCACCCCCCCACCAACCAAAAGAAG
>JAAUYM010011969.1_pt1 | contig 15183 bp, 11 predicted proteins | sample 7278001 | NCBI WGS metagenome assembly JAAUYM01 (sample SAMN14350224, study PRJNA611818) | marine sediment metagenome | isolation source: surface marine sediment (1.8m) | place: French Polynesia: Moorea | collected 2018-08
AAAGAGTTATAAATTTGTAGCAAATTGTTACCTATAACTCATATTTTTTAAAGTGCAAAACTTTCAATATATTTTTGAAAAATCTTATATGCTATACAAAATCAGGTCAACTGTTATCAGATTTACTTTCAATTACTGTAGTAAACTTAATGTGCTGTAATGTTGACACTCTTTATTGTGTTTTTAAAATCTTTAAAATATGTTGATAAGTGCACGGTACACAGAAGAATTAATATTAATGACCAAATTTTAAATGATCTCATTTTTTTGAGAAGTTTCCTTTCCAGGCCTAAGACTTCCATGATTCCACCAATAGCTGAGGAGGTAGAGAAAAAGGGGAAAGAAAGAGAGAAAACCTGTTTGCTCAAAATTCCCCTCTTATCTCTCTCTCTCTCTCGCTTTCTAACACCAGATTGTTCTCGTTCTCTCTTTTGTTGCATCTCCAGACAAAGACAGTGCCTCCCCTTGTAAGTGCTGCTGCCTTTGTTGTTGCGCACAAATGCGACAGACGTGGTACATGTACATGTAGTACTGTACTAGAAACAACATGCTATCTCATCCCCAAAAGTTTAATTTATGGCCATTTCAATGATGCCATTTTTTTGCAGTGCCATTGTGCAGTTAGCAACATACAGGTCACAAGAGCAACAAAGGAGTTATAATGCTAAATAGAGACATAATAATGCTAAGACAAGACTCATAGGATATTATCATTGTCGCTGATGGGGGGTTACATGTTGTTAGTCCACTTTGCCTCCTCCTCTCCTTGCCTGAACCTGAACACCTCCTCCTCCTCCTCCTACCACTTGCAGCCCAAATCAGCTGACTGCTTCATTTCCTCGCTCTGTAGTCCGTGTTTCTAGGTACATTCGTCCATGGGCATTCCTACTAGGAAGGGAAGACACGGGAGGCGGGGGGGGGGGGATTCACCGAATTCGGGGGAGGCGTAAGACTCAGTCAGTGCCGCTGCCGTCTGGCATACTACAGCCAGTATACACACACGCAGCAGGAAGGACGCTGCTGGAGCCCACCTCCCTCCTTCCTCCTCACGCATCAGTGGTATAGTAGCATTGTACGTAGGCACGTACAACTTAGGCACGTCGTTCTTACGAGCAGTGAAGGGGCCAGAAAACTAAAAAGAGGAAAATACGGCCAGAAACAAGAAGTGATTAGAAGCATCGGCCTGAGTACTGTGCATACACCTACGTACGTACCAGTCTGGCAGTTGTGCAACAGGTTTTAATAGCCAGGTACGTCTGCGATGATTGAAATGTTCATGTGTCTGCACGTGCAAAGGTTGGCAAGAAGGGTTGACTACCGGTTCGCAACGCAAATTGCAAACCTTTCCCCAAACTTCTGCTCGGCACTTGACCAGAATTTTTCTTTTTTAAACCCTTGGAGTGCGAGCGAGGATTTTTGGCCAGCCAGGCTTGTACATTCTGTACGAGCTGGCAGGTCAGTGAACCACTATAAGCAAAGCCATCAGCCCTTCCTTCAAGTGAGCGACACCTAGGCACTTGTGGCAAACATTATGCAACGTTGAATTTATTGCCAAGCCACCCACGTACGTACTCTGACTTTATGGCGTGCAGTAAAGAAATGGGTCTCTTTTTTTAGCTACCTTTGCCATGCATGTTTGGTGCTAAGTAACTTGAACACCATTGAACAGCGATAACTTTTATCATTTGCCCAAAGGTGACATTCTGTAACAGTTTGTTTTCCTCTTGTCTGAAAAATGGCGTACTAACTTCAGCCCAAGTTGGACTGTGGCAAACTGTAACACAAAGAATAGATTGGGAAGCGCTGAAAAAACTCTTCCGGGCAAACATAGTAGGTACAAACTGAAACGACATTTTTGCCATTCCTACAAAAGGAGAAGCGGACTGAGGGTGACGTAGTTATTAAGGCCCTCTCTAGCCTCCAACCAACCTTTGCTATCCTCTCTCTCTCTGCCTTACTTGTTGTTAGACAGTTTCTTTTCTTCTTCTCCCTGATCAGCACCTGTCATCCTCCCTTGGAGGCATCAATCTACTTCCTCCTCCGTCGGACTATTACGCAACTGCCAGCCAGCGGCACAGGCGGAAGCAGCAGCAGCAGCAACAGCAGCAGCAGCAGCAGCAACAGCAGCAGCAGCAGCAGCAACAGTTCCGCCCTCGATCTCCTGAGATCACCACCATCAAGGAGGAGGAGGAGTTGCCCGAGGACGAGATACCCACGGTCATCGGCGATTACCACCACCGTCTGCCAAGTCAGCACCAGATCTATCAGCACCCTCCTCCAGCCGCCAAGCAGTGGGTCAGGAACGGATTTGTGAGTCAGGACCTGCAACAGCAGCAACAGCAGCAACGTCAGCTTCAGCAAGAGTCCACCATTGCCTCCACTTTCCAAGTTAGAAAACGACTTGTTGGTTTTTATAGTCCTAGTGCAGATACCTTGAGCTTGAGGGTATCTATTTTGATCCTGTCGTGCTCACACTGATGTTTGCTTTGATGAGTGGGTGCTGGTGAGCCCTGTTTGCACAATGCCTCAACAATTAATCTTCAAAAGAGAACAGAAAAATTGTCCTCTTTTAAAATTACGGCAAAGTAAGAGAGAGAGAGAAGAAAAATATCCTGTTTTTCTCCCTCAGTCTGCTTACGCGAACCAACGTTGCTTGCACCATTGGAGGGCGACCACGACGGACATGATGGCAGTGGCGGCTACGGACTCGGCCCCAATCAGGATGGGAAATCGACCCTTCTCCTCTGCCTCAACAGTAAAGTCTGCCGACACCCATCAGCAGGACATGAAGCTGCTCATGCCCACGGTGGACCTGGACGAGAGCGGACTCAGCCACCTCTTCAGACACGCTTCAGAGATCACCAGGTTGGGAAGGGGGCATCGGGCACCATTTTGCACTTTTGACACATTGAATTATGTAGCATAATTTGTAGAGTAATAAATGAAATTTTATTTCAGGGAAACAAAAGGTGGTTACCTCCATGGCCGCATCCACCTCCCTAAGTTACTTCGCACAAATCCTCATGGGATCTACCTCAGGATCTCCTTGGCCCCAGCAGCCATTGACTTCAACAGCAACCCCTTCAACCTGCAGCCCAATCTCATGCACATCAACATGAAGACCAACAAGAGAACACGGACTCTAGCAGTAAGCCTGTTGCTAGAATGGATCAAACGTTTTCCCTGATGTAAACAAGATTGCTTTTCCTCCCTCCCTCAGGAAGGTGAGCTGCCAGACGATGTGGACTGGCACTTTGTATTCAAAGTGAAGGACGGCGAGGTCCACAGGGTCTGCCCACCCACCAGCACAGCACTCAAGACCAGGAGGTTCCACTGCAACCCGCACAACATACAAGGGTGAGTTGGTGAGAAGTCACATTTCTTGCAGTAGGTAGTTGCGGTACTCAAGTTCCTCATACATACATGTACTACTATTATTTGCAGCTCTGACAATGAGGCAGCCATGATGTCAGAGAGAACACTCAAGGAAGAATTTCGTGGAAAATTGAAGAAGAGCAAGAATGGGGAAGAACCACTGGGACTTGGTGAGTGCATGCAGAAGAAGCAAATGCTTGTACCTACGAGTAAAAACAAAACAAAAAAAAACCAATAACTTCTCTCATTTTCTCCTCTTTTTTTCTTCCGATCAGGTGTACTCCATCTCCCCAAGCAATCCCACCTGACTAGGGTGGTATCCCTCACAGACGATGGTGACATTGAGCTTGGCAACTCTGGACTCATGCTCAACATCATCACCCCATTGCAGAAGAACAACAAGGGAGGGACTACCATCTTGGATGTGATCAGACAACGCTTCCAAGACCTCTTCCGAAGACAGATCTCTAGTGAGTCACTCAAGGAGGTGGAGGACATGTACACCAAGAAAAAAGAGGTAAGGACAACGGTAAACATATTATGGAAAAAATGGGTGCCGAATCGAAACAAATCATGCCTCTTTTCCAGGACCGCATGAAGCTGCAGCAGGTGAGACTCCTGGTGGAGGTGTTTACCTGCGAGGACCTGGTGCAACCTTCTTTGCACCTGTCCATGCCCACACCACAGAACCTGCAGTTCTGCACCTCTGCCCTGTCTGATGTGGTCACCAACTCCAAGTCCAAGGAGTGTGGCCCACTCCAGCTTCATGACATCAACCCAAACATCACCTGCTCACAGTCAGAGAGCAAAATTGTCATTCTTTCTTTCTTCAAGGTTAGTAGGAATTTGTTGGCCCTGGCTAAACAGATGCACTGGTGGCCAAATTATTTATATGATGTTGTACACTACTAAAACAAATTTGCAGCTGGTAGCAGATGTGAAGGCCAACTTCATCCTGTACGATCGTGTCAATGAAAGCATCATCTATGATCAGCACCATGACATCATGAGCAGAATCAACCAGCCCAAGGATTGTACCGTTTTCAACCAGACTGCCATCATCTTCAAAGCACCAAAGTGGGTGTTACCAACAATGACTGGAACAGCATTGACAGAGTTTCTTTAACCCAGAACTGCTCTCCTTTGCAGACAAGACTACAGTGTGATGGAGATGATTGCAAACCGTGGACTGCAACTTCACCTCTCTGCCTTTAGACCTTCTGACAAGAAGATGAGCTCTAACTCCTTTGAGTTTATCTACCTGAAGCACGGCTCAATCGCCGTCACCGAGCCTGGAGGAGAAAGAGGAGAAGGTGTGGGCACGGGTGGGGAGCATGTTTGCGCCTTCTGCCACATCTTTAAGAGTCCAGCTGCCCAGGCCACTGAGGAGTTGCCAGCAGCAAAGCCTGGGGTACAGAGAAGGCTGGCAAAGCTGAAGGAAACTCCAAAGCAAATTTTAGATGAGAACACGAAGGGGATGCAGGAAATGGAGGAAGGCGTAGGATTTGAGCCAGATGAGCTTGAGATCGATGAAGATGGACTGTTTGAGGGGGAGAAGACGACGTCCATTCGGGATGTGTACGGCCTCCCTCCTCCTCTGCAGCCCCCTAGACCATCCTTGCACCACCCTCAGCAGATTGGAGTGGGAGCGGGGACGACGAAACTTCCCATTCTGACACCGCGGCCTGCCTCTGCACTTATGGCTAATTTACATTTGCAGCAGCAGCACCACCACCACCATCAGCAGCAGCAGCTTTTGGCACTTTACCCATCCAGGAAGAGGACGGCAGATGACGCACTGCTCCCAACTCCTGTGACAAAACCCCTGACTTTGTCAGAAGAACAAGGGTTCTACTATAGGGAAGTGGAGACTCCACAACAGCAGAAGAGAGAGAGATCCCCAAGAGAATCCCTGAAGCTGACTCCCCCGAGACTGACAACAGCATCCTTTTCTCCACCCACTAGTTCTGGTCCTCCACGCCCGCCACCATTGGGGACTAAGGGAATCGTCAAGATGAACTTCACAATCAAGGCCAATGACATCTATGAGATGAAGATAGAACCAGGTAAATCCAGATTACTGGGACAGTACCCAGTACATATACTGATGTTTAAAATGTTTTCCTATTTTCGCTGTCTCGCAGATGTTGTTTTGGCCAAGAACGGCGGAGAGGAGACCAGGTTCAACAGTAAGACCTCGAGGGAGATGGAGGAGGAGGAGGAGGAAGCCTCTTTGTCTGAACCTTTTCGGAAGAGGCGACGGGCGCCGGTGACGAAGGAGGTGCAGGAAAGGGCCGACGCCACAAGGGTGAAGCAGGAGGCCCCAGACGCAGAGGGAGGAGACGACGAGTCACTCTCTTCGCCGCGCCCGCACCTGACGCTGCCGGCGCCTCCTACCAAGCCCACCGGGGGAAAGATGGTCTTCCTGCAGCCACGAAGCAGACCGACCGCCGAGGCAACAGGAGCCAAGTGAGGGAAGGAGGAAGGGAAGGAGGGGGACTTGGCAGCCACAATGTTGGCAAATTGACCTCCAGCGCCAGCAGCGATGCTGCTGGATGGATGGCTGGGCCTTCTGGCTTTGCAGCCGTCGGTTCGAATGTGGCTGGCACCAAACTGTGGGGAATCGTCATCATCGCAAGGCCAAAAAAAATGTACATAGAGGCGGAGGAGGGCATTTCCAAGTAACTCACGCGGACAGGCATGCGGTGAAGTAAATTTTACTCGTTGGCAGTCAGAGGAAAGCAAAAGTTGTTCTAGTGGAAAGTAAACTGGAATGTGATGAGCAACCCAGATGTGATAGGCGCACGAAAAAAATTGCTTCCAACTCTTTATTTTTGTAAATAAAAGAAACCCTGACGCTGTCCTGTGTTTTGTCACGCAGTTATTATTTTAATTTTTTCAAAAGTATATCTAGTAGTGATAATACGTACGGTACTGCAGCACCTGCCCAGCACCTGCCATGGAAGACCTGCCGGAGAGATTGAAATTTGCAAATTTTCAAAATTGTATACGTACCCAAGTCAAAACATTGGATTTTTTTCCCGACCAGACAGTGGATCGTGTCAGACTTACTGTGTAGCAAGCAGACTCAACATTTGCTCCGCTCTCGTGAGACTCATCTTGGACTCGTGACTTTATAGTGTGTGAAGTTTATATAACTAGGAATTAATGTTAAATTGAATAAAAAATGATTTACTGGAAGTGGCAAGCACCCAAAAGTTACAAAATTGCCATTTTTACACCAGAGTACAATATACTACAAAAATAGAATTAGGTAATTTCCTTTATATAACTATGTCTTTTTTTACCCTGTCTGCCCATGTCCAGTTTCTCTTGCTAGCCTTGTTCATATTTGCCGCCTTCTCTCTCTCTCCTTCCTCCACCTGGGCAGCACACACACAAAAAATCAAAACAAACTGCATACGACACGATGCACTTGCACGTGGGTGGGTATGTGCGTGACGTGCACGGTTGAAGTGGCCATTGTTTCCTTTTTGTTCTCTTGCCACACCAAGGGCACCATGGAGAAGTCCAGTGCAGGTTGCTCGCCGGCTGTTCCTCCGTCGCTGCCCCAGAAGCGCTTCTACCGCCAGCGCGCCCACTCCAACCCGATTGCCGACCACTGCTTCGACTACCCGGTCTCCCCGGCCCGGATGGACTGGAAGGAGCTCTACCCGGACGACTACGACCCGGCCGCCGGCAGGGTCGTGCGGTTCGCAGACGTCGGGTGCGGATACGGGGGCCTCCTCGTCCGCCTGTCGCCCATGTTCCCGGACAAGTTGATGCTCGGGCTGGAGATCAGGGTGAAGGTGTCGGACTACGTGAGAGACCGGGTGGCGGCGCTCAGGGCCCAGGAACCGGGCCGCTACAGCAACGTGGCCTGCCTCAGGACCAATGCCATGAAGTACCTGCCCAACCTCTTCGAGAAGGGCCAGCTGGAGAAGATGTTCTTTCTCTTCCCAGACCCGCACTTTAAGAAGGCCAAGCACAAGTGGAGGATTGTCAACGAGACACTGCTTGCAGAGTATGCCTTTGTCATGGCTGAAGGTGGGATGGTTTACACCATCACAGATGTGCACGACCTGCACCTCTGGATGGTGGAGAAGCTGGAAGGGCACCCGCTGTTCAAGAGGGTGTCAGAAGAGGAGATGAAAGAGGACCCGGTGGTTGAAAAGCTGTATGAGTCCACGGAGGAGGGGCAGAAAGTGTCGAGGACTAAGGGAGAGAAGTGGTGTGCTGTATTCAGAAGAGTTCCAGACCCTTATCACTCCAAAACTCAGTCTCTAAAAGAATAAAAATTAACCTGCATTTGGTATAATGTGTACTATGTGGTATACTATGGTATCCATTCCCGTATGTGATCCTTCTGCATCTATTCTTTAGAGAGGAGAGCACGTTCTTACTCCACTACCATGGTGAAGATTGCGCTGCAGCTGAGCGCCAACCTGGAGAACCTGACGGGCCTTCGTCCGTTGGGTGAGGACTTCAGGTGGTTCTTCAAGTTTAAGTGCTCAAGCTGCGGGGAGGTTCCTGATCACTGGCAGCACATCACCGCAGTGGAGCACCACGAGGTGACCGGCAGCCGTGGCACCGCCAACGCTGTCATCAAGTGCAAGCTGTGCCATCGTGAGAACTCTGTTGACATCATCCACGACTCCGTCAGGGAGTACGGACGGGAGGACACCGGACAGTTCAAGCAGCTGGTGGCCTTCGACTGCCGGGGGATGGAGCCCGTCGACTTCTCCCTGAGGGACGGGTGGACTGTCAAGGCCTTCAAGCCGGCCAGAGAGGAGGACGATGAGGAGGAAGGAAAAGAGACTGGAAAAGTGTTTGAGGACATCGACCTGTCGCAGGGCGAGTGGGCGGACTATGACGACGTGGGGGAAGAGAGTGTGTACATTTCTGACATCAAGCATCAGTTCGTGAAAATATAAGTTGCTTGATTGGTGAAGATGAGGCGATCGGCCTCGTACAATAACAATGGTGATTGGGAACATTAAAAAAAATTACTTTTCCTATTTTTTTTCTTGGTTCCAGATGTCTGAAAAAGGCAAGGGCAAACGGTCAAAATCTCAGCTGGAACACAATGGAGATACTGACAGCGCTGAGCAGAGTCCAAAGAAGTCAAAATTTCTTCTGAAGAGCGGAAAGGGGCGACACGAGGACGCCTTCCAGATTTCTCCGGAGGTCAGGGAACGCACCAGCCTCCTGAAGAGACACTGGTCGGACTCTGATGGGTCCCTGAGCGACGATGGCACTGCCTTCCTGACCAGCGCCCCCTTCACCGCCTGCTCCGTCAGGAACTTCCTCAACTCTGCTGATGCCATCGATGCCCTCGTGGCCGAACTCGAGGAGCTGGAATTTGTCGAGAAGAACAACGACCTCTACAAGTTCAAGCAGTCCTCCTCCGACCTGAAGGAGACGTCCTCCCCGATGGTGGCGGCCTTCCACCAGTTCATGAGAACGGAGGCGAAGTCATGGCTGTCGGAAGTGACGGGGCTGGAGCTGGATGAAGAGGAATCCATTGACATGTTCTGTGCCCGCTACGACTACACGGACTACCTACTGTGCCACGACGACCAGCTGGAGGGGAGGCGGATCGCCTACATCCTCTACCTTGTTCCGGAGTCGTGGAGGGAAGAGGACGGGGGGGCACTGGATCTGTTCGACACTGACGACCAGGGACAACCTAGAAAGGTGCTTCATAAGCTATGAAAATTATCTTACCCTACTTGTTGGGGGGTCATGCTTGCTAATATGTTCTCTTAGGTGGTCGAATCCATTTTGCCTTCCCGCAACACGCTGGCGTTCTTCGAGGTGTCACCCAAGTCATTCCACCAGGTGGCAGAGGTGCTAACGAGGGACAAGACGCGGCTCTCGGTGGGGGGCTGGTTCCACGGGAGGACGGAGACGCGCGCGCCGCTACCCAGGCAGCCGGCGGCGCCGGAGACGGTGCCTCCAGTGGATATAGGGGAGGAAGAGTTCTACTCGTGGATCAGCCCGACCTACCTGGACCCAGGCAATCAGTTGCAGATCAGGGAGAACTTCGAAGAGAACTCCGAGATCAGCCTGCCCAATTTCCTGGCAGAGGAGCCACACAGGAACCTGTGTGATTTGCTGAGAGGCCAAGAAGATGGCGGGGAGAGCACCTTGAGCTGGCTATCGCAAGGTCCGGCCAACAAGTGCCACTATGAGTATGCGGAGGAGTCATCAATGCCTCCCCCCCTGAAGAGGTGCCTACACTTCTTCAGGTCGGACGCCATGTTCCTCCTCCTGTCCAACCTGACCGGGCTCAAGCTGCATCCCCTAGCAACCGTGTCAGATGACGAAGAGGACGAAGAGAAAAATGAAAAAGACGGCGAGATTCCTAGGGCTGGATCTTCTCAAGACAGTGGCAGCGGCAGCAGCAAGAGCAAGAGCAAGAGTGACGATGCCAGGAAGGAGTCCGACCCCCGCTGCAGCTCCGAGTTGCGGCGTTGGTCTCCGGGCTGTTACACCCTGATCCGTGACTGCGATGACGAGCAGAGGACCTACTCGCTGGAGGCGCGGCTCTTTCTGAACTGCCACGGATGGTCAGAGGAATGTGGCGGCTTCTCCTCCTACGTGGCCAGGGGGGAGGATGAGGAGCTGCTGTCGGCACAGCCAGAGGAGAACGCGCTCGTCCTCGTCTACAGGGACTCCGACACCCTTGGCTTTGTCAAGAAAGTGACTGCGGAGGCCGCGACGGCAATGGAGGTCGGGTCCTTTCACGACGTGTCCGTGGCTTACTACGAATGAGGCGTTGGCTCTGACCTGACTAACCATGGACATAATCGATGTTGTTAGATGTCTTACTTTTTTGTCAGGATATAAACGTGCTACAGCATGTACTCGATGATTTGAAGGACGACGTTGAAGAGCATTAAGGATTTGAACCTAAGAACTTAAAATTGTATGTGATGTAAGGGGTAACACCTTGAATAGGTACTTAGACCATACGTATAGGCGCCAAATATGGGGCTCCTACGCTGTCCTGAGCAAAACAATACGCCCCACTCTTCCTGGAAAGGCGAGCTCTTAAAAAACAAAATGTATGCATCTAGGAAATTTTTGACAGTACATTGTTACATAAAAAATTCTTCTGCCTTATGCCTAACAACAAATTTCAACGATGTTAAATTAAGATGGATAACATCAAAATTGATTTTGCATTGTACGTACATAACGTTTTTCAAAAATATTGGAAGGTGCGCAATGTACACAGTAAATGGAATAAACAACATTTGCAACAATTGTACTTGTATGTACCTTTCAGCTACACAAGGGACTTAAAAAAAACGGCAAAAAAGCTTTCCTTTCCAGTTCCTCATGATAACTACAAGCTGGGGAGATGGAGATTACCTTCCTCGTCGTTTAACGCGTGCTGGAAGACATTGGAGACAACCGCGATATGTGTGGAGACAACGTCCCAGCCCTTCCTGCCCACCGTGTAGCAGGTAAGAGGTTGCGTGCGTCTATGGATTTTCTTTGCGTTGTTGACTCACGATTCACAACTCAGCGTGGCAGCAGCAGCACCACCACAGCAGCAGCTGAAAAAAAAAGACCCTGAAAGGCTGGGAGGAAGGGAGAGAGAGGACGCTACCCACGCCACGGGCACGAACGACCACGAGGCAGTCGGACGCACTGGCCTTGACGAAAAGGCTGTTGCTGGTCCGTTCCTTTCACGTGTGAGACAGTCGTCATGAGCAATTTGATGTCGGAGGGAGGCCTCCTGGAGGAGGCAGAGGTGGTCAGGTCGGCGGCCTCGGACGAGGACGACGACGTCGAGATCGAGGCCCTCGACTCCTTGGACGAGGACGACTACAATGACGACGACTTGGGGGACTCCAACGCGGAGGGAGGAGACGAGGGCATCCTGGCCCAGATCATTGACATCAGGGAGCCCCTAGTGAACCTGAAGCACGCGCTGGAGAGGCGCTTGGGGATCACCCTCTCCACCCACGACTTCTGGCTCCAGGACTCCCAGCTGCTGCCCGATGACACCACTCTGGTTGAGCAGTGCGTGCAGGGAGAAGGCCTGGTGCAGGTCAATGTGGAGCTGAAGACTGAGCCTGGCAAAGAGAGGGGCAGGATTAACATCGTGGACGTGCTGAAGCCGAGTGATGACGGTCCTGGATCGCCCGACAACCTGGACAGGCCGTTGCTGTCTCCAGAAGCACCCGACATGCTCTCCCCGAGGAAGAGGAAGCGGAATGAATCTTCTTCCGACCCGGAGGCCACCTCGCCCGACCGGAGGCGCCAGAAGTCTGGAGCACAGGAGACAGTCACCAGATGGGAGGTCTGCACAGAGTATCGCAAGGAGCAGAAGCGACTGGGAATCCCAACGAATCCGGCCGAGTGGTCGTCCAGCCACGTCTCCCACTGGATCAAGTGGGCCATCAAGCAGTTCGGAAGAGCTTCCATTAGCCCAGAGGACTGGAACATTGACGGGAGCACCCTCTGCTCTCTGACTCACGAGGAATTCAAGAAGAAAGTGCCCATCGACCCGAACGACCTCATGTGGACGCACGTGGAGCTCCTGCGCAAGTGCAAGTTTGTCGCCGTCGTGCAGAACCCTTCGTCCGCTCCTCCGTCGTCGGGGTCCGCAGTCACGGCGTCCTCCCTGTCCAGCAAGGTGCCGCCAAGACAGACCATCAAGAAGGCGCCGGTCCGATTGGGCATGGCCAAGTTTACCGTCATGTCCGAGTCCGCACTTGGCAACCGAACGGGCAACAACGGGCAGGTCCAGCTGTGGCAGTTCCTGCTGGAGCTCCTGACGGACAAGGAGCACCGGGCCGTCATCCACTGGCTGGGGGACGAGGGAGAGTTCAAACTGGAAGATCCCGAGATGGTGGCGCAGCTGTGGGGACACCGCAAGAACAAGAGGAGCATGAACTACGAGAAGTTGAGCCGTGCTCTCAGGTACTACTACGACGGCGACATGATCAGCAAGGTCCACGGCAAGCGCTTCGTGTACAAGTTCGTGTGTGACCTGCGCCAGCTGATCGGGTACTCGGCTGCCGAGCTGAACCACTTGGTCAAGGAGGCAGAGGAGAAGGCGGCCACCGGCCAGAGGATGCAGAAGAAGCGACGAAGAAGATGAGCTTACCTGAATGACGGACGAGTTTCTTCTGGTTTGTGTGTTGAACCCTTCATCACTGTTACACATTCTATATGTCGGTGGTACAAGTGTATAAAGTTTATGTAAGGTACGTACATCAGATTTTGGTGTCAATTCAACTCTCCTTTTTCTTCTTGCCCAATAAACAGAAAAAAAACTGGAAACAGGAAACAGGAAAAAGCAAGTTTTTTATTGTCACGCTTCTGCGTAGCAATTAGGTAGTGACTGTTTGACTATTTAGGTGGGACGAGACCCATCTTGACAGCCTGGTAGTAAGTCCGCCCGTGCTTTATTCTTTCATGGTTGGATCTACTTCGCGTGTCGTTGTAGGCCTTTTCACAGCCATACCTGCAGCCAAAGGGCCTCGACTTGATGTGCGCCAGTTGCTGGTGTTGCCTCAGAGACCCCCTGGTGGAAAATCTCCGCGGACAGTCTGGGCAGGCGTGCGGGCGTCGCTCTTCGGGGGTGTGCATGTTCAGGATGTGGCACGGCAGACCCCTCCGACTGATGGTGACCCCGCAGTGGCCGCACTTGGTCTGCGTGGTCGACCGGTGCATCTCTCGCATGTGAACCCTCTTCCGGTTGATGCCCACGACGGTGTCTCCGCACAGCTTGCACTTGATGGGCTTGTGGTTGTGCTCGTAGTGGACGTACAGCTTCTTGGGCGTGTCGTAGGACTTTCCGCAGCAGTCGCAGGTCCCCTTTAGTATTTTTCTCTCCTTGAGCTTGTCCGAGATCTCGTCGGGGTGGTTGTCAGCCATGTGCATGTTGAGCAGACGCTTTCCCACCAGCCTCATCCCGCACAACTGGCAGATGCACTCCTCGTGCTCTCTCTCGACGTGAGCGTCCAATATGCCCTTGTCCTTTGCCACAAAGTCGCAGCTGTGGCAGAGCAGATACCCCCTGTGGACGACGTTGATGTGCCTCCTCTTCTCCACCAGCGTCGTCCAGGTGACCTCGCAGTCGCACCGGAATCTGTGCTGCCTGTGCAGCTTCCGGTGGTTCTCGTACTTGGCGTATTCTTGGTACGTCGTGGTCTTGAAGATCAGGCCGCACTCTGAACAGACCTCCTCCCTTCCAACAAAGAGCTTCCTGACTTTGTCTCCACCTTCTCCCAAGACTTCCTTGGCCGCCAAATATTCCGCAGCGGGGGACAGGTGCTTCTGGAAGATGTCGATGATCTCTCTGCACTTCTCCGTGGGAGAACCCTTTGGCTTCCTCAAGAACCAAATGTCGAAGAGCGCCTTTGCAACTTCGGTGGCGTAAGTCTCCCTCGCCTCGGAGTTCAGGCGGAGCAAGAGCGCCTTCGCACCGCCCTCCTGTCCGTCCCAGTAGAGGAGGGCGACGCCTTCCAGCTCCTCAACGGCAAGTTCGTCGAGGAGCCTAAAGACAGCCTCTCCCTCTCCCTCGGCCGCGTCCGCGTCCGCGTCCGCGCACCTGCTCAGCCTCCTCTGCGGCCTCGTCTCCGACACGGACACCACGCTCTCCTTTCGCAGTATGGCCTCCAGGTCTTCCCTGGGCAGGAACGCGTACTCCCTCCGCTTCCGTATCCTCGCCCCGTGCAGCCCTCTCGTCGTGTACGTCCCCATCCTGGCGATGACGTTGGGCTGGTGGTACGTCTCCACCTTAGACAGCCCCAGGACGGAGCGAAGCGCCCCGCAGTACTGGCCGTACTGGCGGGCCATCTCCCCCTCCCCCATCAGCTCCGTGGCCGGCGCGCTCCACGCCAGCGGGAGGGCCTCCATCCCGGCCGGGTCCTCCTGCGACCCTGGCGCCCTGGCGCCCACGGCGGCCGCAAACCTGGCCCTGCGCAGCATCCGACAGTGCACCCTGTAGTCGAAGGCCCCCTCCAGCTTGGCGACGAGGGCGCCGGTGCGGTGTTTCAGCTGTTTCTCCAGCTCCCCTAGGGCAACGTTGGGGGAGGAGGTCCCACTCGACACTTCTGCCTGAACGAGCCTCTCAGCAGAGGAGGACGCCGTCTTCTTGCGCCTCTTGGCGCCTCGTCCTCCTCCTCCGACTCTTCTCCTCTTCCCCGAGGCACTCGACCCCTTCCTCCTCTTCGACAGGGGCTTCAAGGGGGCGTCCGAGTCCACCTCCTCGGCCTCCTCCTTGATGACGACGTCCGGTCCCTTGAGGGACTCCTGGTCCAGCGTGTCTTCCAGGAAGGGGGCCAGGTCCAACTGCAGGCTCTCGACAATGCCGGGATGCGCGTCGAAGACATCCGGACAGTCTCTGCCCTGGAGGAAGTCGTAGAGCGCGTCGAGGAAGTCCCTGACCTCCGCGGGCTCGAAGTCGTGCAGCAGGAGCACCTTGTTCTCCCCTTCCAGGTGGCCTTCCAGGACCTGGGCCAAGAAGGGCGATACGAGCGCGAGGACCAGCCGATGGCAGGAGACCCTGGAGCCGTCCCGGCAGGAGAGGTCCAGGTCGCAGAACTTGCCAGAGAAGTACATCTGGGCCACCTCACGCCAGAAGTCGGAGCCGAAGCTTTTGCTCGTGCTGAGGCGGATCGGAGTTTCGTCGTCCATCCTGGAAAGGTTCCTTTCCTGCAGATGGGGATGCAGGCGGGGGGGGGGCGACGAGGAGACTAGAACAGCAAAAAACAACAACAGAGCCTGAGCACTGAGCGCGCCGCCAGGAACCTGGCGGGTGGTTGTCAGGGTCACAGGGTC
>JAAUYM010026833.1_pt1 | contig 15163 bp, 24 predicted proteins | sample 7278001 | NCBI WGS metagenome assembly JAAUYM01 (sample SAMN14350224, study PRJNA611818) | marine sediment metagenome | isolation source: surface marine sediment (1.8m) | place: French Polynesia: Moorea | collected 2018-08
GAGGAGGAGGAGGAGGAGGAGGAGGAAGAGGAGGAAAGAGTGATGTGTGCTTGCGGGAGCGGAAACAAGAGAAAAGGGAAGGAAATATCCTCTCCCTCACCGCCTTTGCTCCAAAACAACAAGGTTGTTTCTCTTTCTCGCATCTCCAGCAACCAGAGGAGACTGCTTCTTCACGACGCGTTGTCCTGCCTCCCTCGCCATAAAGCCGGTTGTTATGGGTGGCACCAAGAGAAAGAGAAGGAGGAGAGGGCTGCAAAAAACGTCCGACACCCACGGATGAAGGAAAGAGTAATGGGGAAAGGGAGAGAGAGAGAGAGAGAGAGAGAGAGAGAGAGAGAGAAACGGAAGCAAAGGAGGAAGAGGAGGCATGCACACAGTCTTTGCCCTAGTTAAACGAAAAGGTGGAGAGAGGAGGAAAAAGGGGAGAGAGAGAGAGGGAGGAAGGAGGAAAGGAGCCCTTTAGTCGCCCGCTTTTCTCCTTCCAAACTGCTTTCTTGCGAATTGTTCTTCCAACTGTTTCCTCCTCCCCCGTCCCTCCTCCTCCTCCTCCCCTTGTCATTTCCAAGCATCCTCCTCCTTCTCCCTTCCTCCTCGCTAACTGCTGGGTTTTTGGAGACTGCTGCCTCCCTCTTCCTCCGCCTCCCCACTCAAACTCCAAAATAGCGGCCAGAGAGGCTATGTGCACCCAACAAGAAAGGAAAGACCCGGCCCCTTTCTTCCTTCACACCTTCTTCTTTACTTGAGGCCACCAGCGGCACCGCTGCCGGCGACGCCGCCGCCGCCGCCGCCGCCGCCGCCACCGCCACCAGAAGTGGCTCTCTCGATATTTGCTTGCGCTAAACGAGTTCCAGTTGGTGGTAGTGGTGGCGGGGTCCAGAGGGAAGAGAAGAAAGAGGTCGGGTGCCCTTAAGCCCCCCTTCTTCTCCCCTCTCTCTCTCTGCTTCCACGTAACAAGAGGAAAGGTTGGTCCTTCTCTTTGCTTTTCTCTCTCCTCTCCCCTGCTCCATCTGGCATTGTCCCGTGCGTCATATTCGCCAACTGCTGCTTTCCAGAGCTCCCTCTCCTATGGCTCCCCGCCGTCTATATTTGGCCACGTGCGCTCATGCTATAAACGTAGGAGGGAGTAGGAGGAGGGAGGCATTGAGTCCTTTCTTCCATTCTGCTAGGTGGTCTTGCCGACGGGACATTTTGGAAAAAATGTGTGCTTCTACGTACACTAGCTTGCATTCACTTAATAAGTAAGAAACATGATGCACTTAAAAAAATTTTACCGATTACTGGTTTCAAGACCGATTTTAATGTCAGACGTTGCAAACTCTTGACCTTAAAAACAACAAGGGTTTGATAGTTAAGGAAAATGTCATTAGACTATCGTATCAATGTTAAAGAACGTTTCATTTTTTTCAAGATTTGCTCCTGAAGACATGTTCCCTAATCTTGAAAAGTCCCGTTGGGTCTCTTCCCTCACTCTGCTTTTGCAGAAAGAGAAACTCTGGTGGAGGCCCCCAACCTCCTCTTCTCCCTCCCTCTCTCCCCCCCCCTTTCCATCTGGTGGCTCTCCTCTCTTTCCTTCTTTCCCTCGTCAATCGCACTTGAACATACAACTGCTGCGTCTGGGTGGCACCAACCTCCTGCCGTTAAGTCCCCTCCTCTCTCTCCGACAGTGTCAGTTTGCCCTCCTTCCTTCTTTCTTCCTTTCTCTCCTCTCCCTCTTCCCTCCTCACGCACACACTCATTCAGTGCCCCCTCTCTCTCTCGCCTTCCTCTCCCCCCCCTCTCTGTTTGCCTCGCTATGAAATCCTTCTAAACATTTCTGCGGCTGTGAACTACTACTTCTTCTTCCACTGTGTAGCAGTATGGATGCCAGCCCAGCGGCCTCCTTGGAGCTGTTAAGGCGAAAGAGGAAAGCACCCTCGGGCTAAGGGACCCCCCAACACCAAAGCCTTTCTACCCCCCCCCCATCCTCCCCCCCAAAACCAACCCGTTTTCCTTCCTTCCTCTCAGTGAAAAAACAAGGGAGGAGGAGGAGGCGACAGAGAAACCCGAAAGCATAACAACAATGAGTAGTGGGGAAAAAAGAAAGACGGACGGATGGTGGAAGAAGAGAAGGATTTTTCTCCCCTTTCTCTGCTCGCTTCAAAAGCTTTCTCTTTTTCTTTCCTCCCTCCATCCTCTCTCGTATATTGCCACCATTGCGAAGAACAAACTCCGACACTTCCTTCTCCTCGTCCTCTTCCTTCCCTCCCTCTTTCTCGGGATCCTTTCTTTTCTCTCCTCCTCCCCCCTTTCTATTGATTCTGCTCTAAAAATCACGATCAAAGTTGCTTCTTATACTAGTATAGCGCCTGCTGCTGTTGTTGCTGCTGCTGCAGCCTCGCCTTCTTGTTGTGTGTAGCAGGCAGCGACTTTTGCAGCGCCACCGAAGAAAGAGAAAGAGGCAAGTTGATTTTTTTTTTTGGCAAAGAGGATTTTTTTCTCCTTTCTTCCCTGAGCGATGTGAAGGAGAACTTTCTGCGTGTGTCTATAGGGAAGTTGCCATAACTCTTTTCTGCTCCTGCCTTCCTCTCCTCCTTCCTTCCTCGTTCTCCCGCTGCTCTTCTCCTTCTTCCTCTACTAAAAACGACTTTCCATGTATCGTTATGGCGGCTAATTCTTCCTCCTTTTTATGGAACCCCCCCCTCGCGCGTCCTTCAGAACCTGCTTTTCTGTTCGTCCCTTTAGAACCCTCCGCCTCCTCCTCCTTCTTCTTCCGTTTAATAGGTTTCCCTTTGCTCTGCCCTCCCCTCCGTTGATTAGGTGCATGGATCCCCTGAGTCCTTCGTTATTGTAGCACATGCCGCCACCTCACCCCTTTGCCTTCTCCCTCTCCCCCTTCCTCCGCATAAGAAACGCACAGACATAGTACTTTTCTCCCCTTCCTCCTTCCTTCCTTCTCCGCTCCAGAAGGGGGAGAAGAAGGAGGGAGGCCTGTCTGTCTGACTGCAGTCTGCACTCTCCCTCGCCCCCCCCCCCTTTTCTTGAGGAGGGTCGAACCCTCCTTCCCTCTCCTTCCTTCCTTTCCTCCCCTTCTTGACGCATAGTAGTAGCTCGGGCTGAGCGCGGACGTCTGAAAGGGAGGGAGGGAGGGAGGGGGAAGAGAGAAAAAGGGGCACGGAGGGGGAGGGGGATAAGAAGGGAAGGGAAGGAGAGGGAAAAGGGGGTGAATAGCTGACCCATTTCTTCTTGAAGTAGGGGGTGAGGGAAAGGAAGGAAATCGAGAGGTGGTAAATGCTGCGATTGTCACTGGCAGAAAAAAGAGGATGTAAACAGAAAATAGAAGTCACGAACTTAGTTGGACTTGTTTTTTCCCACAAATTAACACGATTTCGTGCATGCTATTCGCTTTAGTTTCCTTGGTGCTATGATCCGCATGACCAGTCATGGCCGTCCAAAAATCGGAGCTTGGATTTTCCTCTGGGTGTAGCAAGCGACTAGAGCATGCATGAACAGCAAATTTTCATCGAAAACCGGTTTTTTGACAAACTATCCGGACTTAAAAACAGATAATATCCTCGTATCTTAACTGCCTATAGTTTTGCAGATATTTTGAACAAAAGTTTGGATTAAAAAAAACTGTGCAACCGTATGTGGTAACACCGGATTCTGGTGGTTCCACTCTTTTTTGTACTAGGTATAAAAAAATCGGACTACTACATGTCCCTACGCGCGACACACACAAACACGTGTTTTGCAACAATGCGTCCGGTGAAGGGAAGAGAAGGAAGCGACGCACTTTAAGACACCGTAAAGAGTTTTGTAACCCGACCAATATTGGCGACCCCAGCGATACGTCTGAGTATTGCCTGAGTATACCTGGTATTTTGAGGTGAAATTATCGCTCTAGCCTCGTTTATGTCTCATTCCTAAATCAGCGTTTTGTCTTACCAGATACCTGGATGCTACCTGGTCGATGCCTCGGCAATATATTGGTCGGGTAGTAATCGTATGTACCGTGGGACCTCAATGTGCTTACTGCACGTCGTGTGTCGCCAGCAGCAAATAGTTCACTATAAATGCTGAAATATTCACCATGAAATATTCACTGCTAATATGCACTAATTTTTCTATGCAGCCACGAAGTAATCATCAGTGAGGGCAAATATGCTGTGTCAAAGTTTTTTTTACACATGTCGAGGTTTCACTGTGCTTAGCACTGCACGAAGTCGGCTTGGTGCAAGGCAAAACTGCTCAAGCATGCAACAACGTTTGTTGCAAGGAGAAAGAGGAGGGAGGAAGGAAGATGGAGAGGGGGCATTCAACTTCAATTGTATAAACAGAGGAGAGGAGGCGCCTTCGCAATGAAGAAGCAGAACCCTCGCCCGCTAGCGTGATCAAAATTCGAGCTGGCAGCAAAAAAAAATAGCAGCAAAGTTATAACCCCGGCGGTAATCGAGGGAAGGAAGAAAGGAAGGAAAGAAGCAGAACTGGACGTTTCGTGATACATTTTTTGTTTTTTGTGTGGACACACTGTTTCCAGAATGGCTCTTTCTGAATTTTGCAGTGTAAAGAGGAGGAGGAGGAGGGGGAGTAACTACTATTCCAGAGCAAGGAAGGTAAGCCCGACATAAATCAGCATAAATAGCGAATTATCCCTTGGCCCATATCTAATTGGGAGGAGGAGGAGAAGGAGGAGGAGGAGGTGGAGGATCTTTATCGTGCGTGGCATATCGAGAGTGAAAGAGAGAGAGAGAGAGAGAGAGATCAGATTCCTAGCAAAAAAAAACTCTACAGCTCTTTCTATTACTTCGGTACATTTTCTGCTACATCATCACTTTTTACGTCTTTCTCCTCTTTGTGCTCCTATCCATTAAGTGCTGACCCCCCCCCTTACTCCTCCTCCTCCTCCTTTCTCGAATGCGAATTTCAAGACTTCATTTGAGAGGTCCTCCCTTATTTCTGTGGGCATCCCGCTGCGAGGCAAGTTTTTTGTCAGGTACGTTCTTTTTCCTTTGCATCCCGATACTGTCAGATCTCACACGTTTGTGAGAGAAGATGCCAGGGGAGGGAGCTACTACTGCTATTGTTGGCAAAGATGTGCAGGTAAAGCGGTGGAGAGGGAAAAGGAGGAAGCATCTCAAGCCTCCCCGCCTCCCCCCGCCCCAAAAAACTCGTCCCAGCTTCACCCACCGTTTCCAAACCAACAGCACCTTCTCCACAGTAGGGGCAGAAAAGGAAAGAAGTGTACAGAGAGAGAGGGGGGGGGCTCTTAGTCCCCCTCCCTCCCTCCCTCAATCTCTCTTCTCCTCTCTTCCCTTCCACCATGCACTTTAGATCGGTTTTCTCCCTCCCTCTCCTCCCTCCCCTGCTGCACACCCGCCGCCAACGACGGCGGCGGCGACGACCATCGGCTCAAGAAAGGGAAAGAGGAGGGAGGAATGCGCACCATTCTTAGCCCCACAGTCCACAGATAGGCAGAGGGGGAGAGAGTGGGGACGGGCGAATAAGAAAGGCGCAAAAAGAGGAGAAGGAGAAGAGATGCATTCGTTCCTTCCTTCCTTCCTTCCTTCCTTCATTGCCCGACCCTCACGGGGGGAGAGAGAGAGAGAGAAGGAGAAAGGAAGAGGCCTGTTGCTTCTCGCTTAAGAAAAGAGGGAGAAGAAGGAGGGAAGGGCGCCGGACTTTTCCTCGCCCACGATCCAATGGAGGAGGAGAAAGGAAGCTGCTTTGAATGTGCATGCGCGTGAGGGCTCTTTTTCTTTTCTCCCTCCCGTCCGCGCACTTGGATTTTTCGTCCGGGGCCAAAGTGCAAAGACCCGCCAAGAGAAGACAAGAAACCGACTCCGTTCATAGATTCTTCCCCGTGAGAATTTGGCGGAGATATAAAGGAAGTTGCCAATGTAGGAAAAAAAATGACGCACGTTGGGCTCCAAGAAGAAGAAGAAGAAGAAATTTTTCAATTCCATGACCTGCCGGCTTCGCCACAGGTAAAAGAAAACCTGCCGCCCCCTCCCCCACCACTAAAATGGTGGAGTCGGACGTACAAAATGAGCGGGGCGGCTGGATGAGCACGCAACTCGAGATCGGACCCAGAATGGACGGAGTTTCAGATTTGCCGAACCTTCTCGTGGGAATGAAACATTCCTCCTGATTTGGGCATCCTCTTCCTCCCTCCTTTCCTCCCTGCTTGCATGAAAGGGACAAATCTGAACATGGTCTTGAGCAAGCAGCCTCATCGATCCAGGTGGAGTTTACCGCAATCCACAACGCCCGCTGGAAACTGACACATGAAGAATCTCGATCTCTTCCCGTGCGCCGGAGATTGGCTGCGGTTTTTAAACCACCATTTTTTTCTTCTTCTTCCTGTCTCTTTTCGAGTGAGCATGCACCCTCCCGCACCCCCTCCTGCTTCATGCCCATTGCCCTCCTCTCTCTCTCCTCCTCCTCTCCATCCCGGCAGCACGCAAAGACGACTTCTCTCACTTAATCCAAGCATTCTTTTCTCCTCCTCCTTCTCCCTCCTTTCCCGCTAACTAGGTAGTGGAGGGCGCCCTAGCTGGCTGCCTCCTTCTCCCTCTTCTTTCTCCTCAAGACATATCGGGACCAGTTTCGGGGGGATAAATCGTAAAGGTATGATTCGACGACTGCCGCCGTCTCCCTCCTCCGCTGAGGTGATGCAGTCGAGAAAAAAGAAAGAAAGAAAGACTCTGTCTTCTTTTCCTGGCTCTCCCACTCCCTCCCTCCCCCCCCCCATCTTTTCTGAGTGCGCCCCCCATTCTTCTTTTTCCCTCTCCCTCCACTCCCTCCCAAACGGTCGTGAGCGCGGTCGATCGCCGATGAAAAAGAGGAAGGGAGAAACGACCAAAAGAAGCGCCCATGCAACGAAGAAGGGAGTAGGGAGGGAGGGAAGAATAAAAAAAAAGCTTGCGATGAAATCGTCGTCGTCCTCCTCCCCTCCTCCCTTTGTAATGCTACACAGCGCAGTGCTTTGCACAAGCACCCGTAAGAATGGCTGTATTGCCGTCAACCGCTGCGGCGGCGGCGCCGGCGGCGGCGGCGACGACGACGAGGGGGGGGGGAGAGCGGCCATGCAGCCTGATGAAGGAAGGTAGTACGACGAACTACCCACAGGTTTTTTTTCTTTCCCCTCCCTTTTTTTCCGTGGAAACTCCATGTGCGGGTAAAGTAGTAGTAGTAGTTACGCTCTCCCTGTCGTAGGAGCATCAGGAGGAGATCGGCTGGACTGGACGAAATACTTTTTTTGGGCGAAACAACTGGTGGTGGAGATTAAAAAAAGAAGAAAAGAAAGAAAGAAAAGAGAAATGAGGCCGGATTGAGATTGGTGGTGCGAACAAGGAGGAAGACTGCCTTAAAAGCACCGGTTTGTCCTTTCTCTCTCTCTCTCTCTGTCTCTTCTCCTCCTCTGCCGGAATTGAGCTACCAAGACGATAGGAAATAATTCTGGGCTCTCTCGCTCCTTCTCCCCGCCGTCCCCCTTGCTAAGTAGGTCCACTACAAGGGGAAGGAAGAAAGGAGGGAACCCTCAATTAACCTGGTGTTGCCTCCTCCCTCCTCCCTCCCCCTTCCTTCTTTTCCTTCCTCCCCTTCCCTCCTCCCCCACTGCCAGCAACGTTCCTTCGCAAAGGCCATTTCTTTTTTTTTCCCCGCTCCCTCCCCTTCCATTTGTCAGTCGCTAAGTGAGACGGAGGGCGAAAAGAGGAAGAAAGGAAAGAAGAGAAGGAGCGGCCTGTTGCAAAGAGCAAAGTTGGGGGGAGGGGAGAGGGGGTGCAATTGTTCAGCGGTGGTGCAACAGCCTCACAGAAGGAGGAGGAGGAGTGGGGGAGGAAGTGGGGAAGGGGAGAGATTCCTTCCTTCCTTCCTTTCTTCCCCCCGGCACGTGGACAGCCCACCGTGGGAAATAAATTCCTCAACCCCCTTCTTCTTTGCTCAACTCACGGTCAAGAGAGAGAAAAAGAGAAAGAGAGAGAGAGAAGAGTGGAAGGAAGGATGTGAGATGAGACCTAGCAGTGAGAGATTGTCCAGTGGGTGAAAGGAAAGAAAGAAAGGACTGTTTTGGCTGGTCAGAAAGGGGAAAGGAGAGTCTCCCTCCCTCCCCCTCTCCCTCAGCGGGGAGTCTCTGTCAGAGCAACATCAATCAATATCATCAGTGCCAGGTAAGAAGAAGAAGAAGGCGACGCCTCTCTTTCAGGGATGCTACTAACATAACAACCCCTCTTTTTTGCCGGACACTCTTCTACACTACCACTACATTGATGTAGTCACCCGCTTTTTTTTGCTCCACCTACGACTATCCAGCTTTTTTTTGTACGGGAAAGAAGAAGTTGCAAGTTTAAATGTGGGGGGAGTCGCCAGTTTCCTCTTCCCTTTCTCTCCTTCCCTCTCCCCCATTTTTTGCCTTGAAATTCCCCGCCCCCCCCCTTTGTCCACCCTCTCTCTTTGCGTTGTCTCGTCTTGGGATTTGAGGCAAACAAGCGACGTTGTCTCCTCTCTTTCTTGACTCGAGTTTCATCTTCACACTCCTCTTCTTCTTTTTCTCTCTCAAGCCGCTGCTGCTGCCGCTGCTTGGAGGATGATATCCTGGATGGAAACAAAGATCTGTTTAGTTCAAAGCTGAATGGGAAAAGAAGGGGGAAAATTCGTTTTCTCCGCCCGTTCGTCCGTTGATCGGCGTTATGATCTGTACTAAAGCTCTTCTGGGCTTAATTCTCCTCCTCTTTTTTCCTTCTTGTCTACTAAGCATAGTAGGACATACGTAGCAGGGAAGACCGTTAGGCGGCATCTTCTTCCGTTCCCTTCTTTGCCTGCTCTCGAAAAAAAAAGTGGCAATAGCAGGAGCAGCAGCAGCAACAGCATATTTTCTCAGGCATCTTTTCTTCCGTTCATTGACATCTTCGACGAGATGAGAAGGAGAAGGGGGGAGGAGGAGGCAGCATGGGCGGCTCAAGTGATTCGAATCTGTACATCGTTCATCAAGTTGCTGCTTCTCCTCATCCTCCTTCCTCCTCTCCTTCTTCCTCCCCTCCCCCTCCCCCCCCCCCCACTCATCTCCCAACAAGGCTGTGCAGAAACCGATCGGCCAGAAAAAAGATGATGCTACTGCTGAGCAACGGACCCGCTTTCGTGCAACGCTCAGCTCTCTCTCCCTCCCCCACCCCAACTTCGATCCATGCATGCAACGCAGACTCGCAAACAAGCCTCCTCCTTCCTCCCCTGGAGTGTGTGAGCTACTTATTGAACCCTCCTCCTCCTCCTCCTCCTCCTCCTCCTCCTTCTCCTCCTCCTCCTCGTCTTCATATTGCAGCAGTCCGCCCGACTGTTGCTTCTCTCCCTCCTCCTTCTTCCTCGTCCCTCTTTCTCTGGCAACTGTCTTAATGTTTTGGCTTCCCCCCCGTAATAAAGATGCTTGGGAGATGAGGAGGAGAAGGGGGGTCTGCACAGCTTCGTACGTACTAGTGCGTACTACACGCACACAATCTGCTGTCGAAAACGATTCATGATCAGATGTCCGAAACTTGGTTTCCCCCCGCTCCCCTCCCAGATTGCAACTTCTCACGAACACGAGATGGTCATGATCATGACGTCATGTACCTAGGTAGGTACCCTGTATGAACGAAGAAGAGAGACCTTCCATTAACGCGGCGCTACTTCCAGGAAAGCAGCTCGGTGACTTGGCGTTCTCCTCCTCCTCCTCCTCCTTCTCACTTACCTGCAAATACTACTACTCGTTCGCGCTGTTTGAAGAGGCAATTAACAGGAATGAAGCCGCCGCGTACTAGCAACATGATCGAGTCAGAAAAAAAAAATCGACGTTATTTCTGTTCCCCACCGTCCTCCCCTATCTCGGTGACAGTACCAACACGCACACACACATTTTTTCTGGGCCGAGGCAGAGGGCTCTTCTTCTTCTCGGAACCTGCCAAGTCATCTCAGCAATCATCTTCCCTCCTCCCCTCCCCCCCTCTCGGGGATCCGAATCGAGCATGTGTGCCTTGTCTGTGTACGTCCTCCTCCTTCTTTCCTCCTCCTACCTACTACTACTAATGGCAGGCATTCATTGAATACACGTTGCCATTGCAGTCATTGCCCCCCTCCCCTCCCCTCCCCTCCCCTGCCCTCTCCTCCCCGCCCGCAGAATTCGTGTGGGGGCGTCCCTGCCGCCGTCGCCGCCGCCGTCGTCGTCCTCCGCTTCAGAGACGTGCATGGGTGTTGTTACGTTTGCACTGTGACAAAGAGATTGTCGGTTAACTACGGCAGGTTGGGTTGGAGAGGGGGGAGGGGAGGGGAAGGCAGGGGGAAGTCGAGAGAGGAAACGGAGAAGAAGAGGCGGGCAGAGAGACCGAATTTGACTCGACGTTCGTTTGTGCAAGTGGAGGAGGAGGAGGGCGGATCGAGAAGTGGTGGTTGTGACTCTGCATTCTCCTTAGTTTTACATTTTGTTCTCCCCCCCTTCTTCTTCTCTTTTCCTTTGCATTGCAGTTGTGCTCCTTCTTCTTGTTACCGCGCTGCTGCAAAAATCGTGATTGTCGAGATTGCCTGCGGCGGTGCGAGCAAGCAAGCCACGCCCACTACTTGACAACTTTTTTTTTTTGAAAAAACCCAAGGAGCGGAAAGAAGACGAAGAAAAAAAGGGAAAGAGATGCTCGCGGTATCTGTCTTTCATCTCTCGCGGTACAGTACCTAGGACTACATGTATTACAGTCAAATTTTCCAATTTTTCCAGTTTGATGTAGTACTATGTACAAACAGAAATAATTGTTTGGGTACTGTACCTCGAGAGATGAAAGACAGATATCGCATTTAACCGGGTGGCTTATGTGTGTACTAGTAACACAGGATTTTTTTTCTTTTAATCGAATCTTTATTAACCGACTTCGACTGTACAGAATCTGGGACAAAGAAACAACAGCAAAAAAAAAGATCAGCCCTCAATATCCTTCTCCCTCGGCTCTCTCCTCTGATTAAGACTGACAACTACTGTATCTCTCCTCTTTTCGACATCCCTCCTCCTTCTTCCCTCGACCACTACCATCCAGCAGCGCAAGACGGTTGGTTGTATTCGTGTTATAGATCTTTTTTCTGCCTCCTCCTCCTTCTTTTCTCTCTCCCCCTACCGTACCCTCTCCTTCAGTTTTCTCAAGGCTTCCCTTCTTCTTCCTCTCCTCTCTTCTGCTCTTTGGCGATGTCCCTTAAAACCCATTTGGTATAGAAAGCCTGGCACTCCAAGCCCTCCCCCCTCCGCCTCCTCCTCCCCCCCCCCTCCCTGCTGCTTCTTCTTGTTCAGTTTCGCATCCTTAAGGCTTAAAGGAAAAGGAGGAAGAGGACTAGGAAGAAAGAGAAGAAGAGTCAGTACGGATACGATGTGCGAGTCTTCTTCCTTCCTTCCTTCGGTGGTCGGCTTGGAAGAAAGAAAGAAAAGGATGGTGGGCTCAAGGGAGAAGGAGAGAGAGAAGTAGTAGTAGTAAGCAAGCAAGCAAGCAGTACGTCAGCTTTATGGGTCTTGGCTGGCTGTTGCAATGCCTCTTTCTCTCTCTCTCTCTCTCCCCTTCAATCCGCAGTCTTCTCCCTCCCTCCCCCCCGTCCGTTCGTTCGATGGCAAAAAGGGGAGAGAGGATGGGACGGAAGGAAGGAAGGAAACGGATCCGTAAAGGCTCGTTACGTCTCGTTCGCTTCAGATGGAGCAGAGGGATATATATCGTGTACTGTACTATTCTGGGACCGGGCAGTCCAGTTTCCGCTCTCTCCATTCCCCTTCCCTTCCCTTCCCTTCCCCGCTTGGTCCATCCATCCGTCTGGTCTGGCCCTCCTCCCTCCGTCCCTCCCTTCTCCCTTGGCCACCGGCCTTCGAAAGTTAGAGGCCAAGTGAGGGATCGTTTTCGCAAAAAGAAGGCCAAAGAGAAGGGAGAGAGGCAGCATCTCTCTCTTCTCTCTGCTTTTCCCACTTCTTCTTTCCTCTGCAGCGGAGAGAAGAGGGGAGGGAGTGAAAAAAAAAAGCTGCTGGCCTGAAATCTAACTGCTTTTGCTGCCGACACAATGCCAAAAAGGAGGAGAGAGAGAGAGCCCCAATATTGATTGAAACCCTCTCTCCTCCCTCTCTCTCTGTACACGTTCTTCAAGGGAGGAAGAAGAGGAGGAGGAGGAGGAGGCAGAAGAGGCTTTCTTTCTCTCTCTTTTCTCCCCTTTCGCCACCATTGCTGCTGATTCCACGGTAAACTCCTTTGAGTGAGTAAGTGCGAGAGACCAAAAGAGAAGAAGAAAGAGAAGGAGGAAGAGGAGGAAGCGCTGGTGACTTTCGAAGAGGGGAAGGAGGAGGAGGTCGTCCTGCCCCATTGCTCGCAACTTCGCGGTCGCTTTGTCCTCCTCCTCGTCCTCTTTCTTTCTTTGGTACCGACTACTTCCATTGGCACTCCTTCCCTCCCTCTCTCTCTCTCTCTCTCCGTCTTCTTAGCCAAACCGTTCTGCAGGTCGACCTCCCTCCCTCCCTCTTCCTAAGCATCGTCCGCCCTCGTTGTTGTTGCGTCTGCCTCTCTCTCCCCCTCTCTGCTTCCTCTCATTGCGTGCGCGCGTTGTGTTTCCCTTCGGACCGACCCCCTCGCCTGCTCTCATCGGACGCTCTGATGCCGGCAACTCTCTCTCCCCCCCCCCCCTCTCTCTCTCCTGTACTCTCGAAATTCGCCGGTGTTTGGATCGCCGAAGGAGGGGAAAGGGGGGAAGAGAGAGGTGTGTGTGCTGCACTGTAGTAAGCCATCCCTTCTCTCTCTCTTTCTCTCGTGGGAAAGAAAGAAGGAGGGGGGGGGGGAATCGCGAAAAGAAGGTGCTCAAAGTCGGTCTCCGTTCTTCGGAGGGAGAGGAACTTCTTGGTGGCGGTGCCAGGGAGGGAGTCCGAAAAAAAGCATCCCCTCTCGCTCTCATTCTCATCGCTTCGGAAGAGATTTCGGAGCATCCTCCTCGTCCTCACAGGTATGTCGTCAAAGAAGGGCAAGATATTGCTGCCTATTAGTTCGCCTTTTTTACATGTTCCGGACAATTTTTTTCTCCTAAAAAAGAGAAGTCTCCACTTATCTTCTTATCCCGGGACTTGGGGGAGGGGGAGAAAAATTTTGGCTTCCGACCGACTGACTGACTTGACCACCGTTCTTGCAGAGGAGGAAAAGTTCCGGCTCGAGAAAAAAAAAGATCAGCTGATTGAGACCGGCTTCTTGTTCTTCCTCCTTCTCCTCCTCCTCTCTTTGCTCTCGCGTGAAGAAGGAAGGAGGAGGGGGATAAAAATGGGGACAGTGTGGAGGAGCGAGAGAGAAAGAGGAAGGGGACACGTTTCATTAAGGCAGTGGGGAAGTTGGGTTCTTAAAATTGTCCTCCTCCTCCTCCACCGCCGGCGCTGCCGCCAACCGGAGATGGATGCACTCATGCGTGTGCAGGGGAGGAAAAAATCTTTCGACCGCCGGTTGCCGCAAGAGAAGGGAGAAAATTAATTAGCAAGTGTCATTGCTAGGAGGCAAAAAAGGGAGTTTTTTTGGGGGGGGGATGCGAGAGGAGCAAAAGAGGTGTAGTGGAAGAGGAATGCTTGGCTGTGCGAAATTTTTGGCGAAGGAGCAGTAGGAGGGTTGAAGTGGGGGTGGGGAGAGAGGGGAGGAGGAAAAAAAGCCAGTTTTGCTGCATCGCCATTTCCATCCAAATGAAATGGGCTCAAACGAGAAAGAAGAGGGAGATGAAGAGAGGAGAGGGACTCTTACTAATAGGAGGAGGAGGAGGAGGAGGAGAAAGAAACTTTTTTCGCCCAAGTCTCCCCCGCCCGCCTCCCAAAAACTGCTGACTTCAAAGAGACAGATAGCAAATGAGATGTATTTGTGGCAAGAAGAGCCTCCTCCTCTTCCCTCCTCTCTTTTAGCGCCAACTAAAAAATCCCCTCCTCTCCCACTTTTTCTTCTGAGGACCCTCCTCATTTAGACGAATATCGCGCAGGGAAGTGGTAGGAAGGAAAGAAGAGAAGGGCTTTTCTGCTTGAGGCGGAGAGAGAGAGAGACCAAGATGAGGAAGAGGGGGGGAGGAGGAGAGGGGGAGGGAGAGAAAAAAGGCTTTTTGGCAGCGCTGAGTGAGCGCAATATAAAATGCAAACTTCCTGAACCGTAACGACAAATGAAGAAGGAGGGAGAGGGAGGGAGAGGAGAGCTGGAGAATAATGATTTCCATTCCGCGGCGTCGTGGTTGGTTGATTTCCCTTATTTTTCTCTTGCTAAGAAGTCCTCTCTCCCTCTCTCTCATTCCCCTCCTCCACTTTTCTCGGCAGCCCATTACTTCTCCTCCTCCTCCTCCTTTTTCTCGCATCCCGGGGCTCAAAATTTGAATGAGCGTCTTTTACCGCAGGAAGAAGGATCCGGAAAGGAAGGGAAGGGAGAGAGAGAGAAAGGAAGAAGGAAGAGAAGCACCATCTCATTTCATGACTTTAATCACTTAATTTCACAGAAAGTGATCTATAATCCAATCTTCTTTCGCCTTCCCCCTTCCCTTTTCCCTTTCTACACCATCTATACGTTACGAGTTATAGAGACGCCGACGCTGCTCTTTTGGGCTGAATGGTTCCTCCTCCTCCTCCTCCTTGTGGAATATTTTTTTTGCATTGCAGCGATGACTCATTCAGGGTGGTGGCGTGCAGTTGGGCTAAATTGGAGGGAAAGAAAAAGAAGGTCCGTTGGAAGAGGAGGAGGAGGCTGTTGTTAATTCCGAAGAAGTATGAGCAGCAGCCACCAGCAGACGATTTAATTCAGAGGAAAAAAGAAAGGGAAGAGAGAAAAAGTGTAGAAACCACATGTAATCGCTAGTTTCAAAGTGGATGACGGGGGAGGGGAGTAGGAAAGAAAAAAAATCCTCTTTCTCATAGCTAAACATAAGAGGCTGGGGACAAGCTTTACTCCTCTGCTGAGAAAGGTGGGAGGAGGGAGGCTGGAGCACTCTTGATGATTTTTTGGGGGAGAGAAGGGAGAAGAGGAGAGGGGGAGAGAAAAACAGAGATCGGAATGATGTGTGCGACTAAGTTGGGGGCGCAGCAGCAGAAAAGAGAGCGCAGGTAGGTAGGCGGCCGACACCGTCAACGTCGCCGCCGTCGCTGTCCAAGTGCTCATGTTGACCGCTCTCTTCTCTGCTCTCCACCTCCTCCTCCTTCTCCACCTCC
>JAAUYM010049817.1_pt1 | contig 15163 bp, 19 predicted proteins | sample 7278001 | NCBI WGS metagenome assembly JAAUYM01 (sample SAMN14350224, study PRJNA611818) | marine sediment metagenome | isolation source: surface marine sediment (1.8m) | place: French Polynesia: Moorea | collected 2018-08
GGTATGCGGCACCACACTGGCGAAGTATTTCTGCACCAGTTCCGGGTAATCCTGCAGTGCTTCCGACATCGAACAGAAGATCACACCAGCCTCGTGCAGCTTTTCACGAAATGTGGTGGCGACCGATACACTGTCGAACACGGCATCCACAGCAATCCCCTGCAGCGCTTTTTGCTCGTCCAACGGAATGCCCAGTTTGTTGTAGGTGTCGAGAATTTCCGGATCGACCTCATCCAGGCTTTTCGGACCATCCTGCTGCTTGGGAGCCGAAAAGTAGGATATTTCCTGGAAGTCGATAGCAGGGACATTCACATGCGCCCAGTTTGGTGCCTGCATGGTCAACCAGTGATGGTAGGCCTTGATCCTGGCCTCGGTCATCCAACCGGGTTCTTTTTTCCGCGCCGAGATCTTCCTGATCACGGTCTCATCCAGACCGGGTTTGAAAGTCTCGGTCTCGATATTGGTTACAAATCCCGCGGCGTAACCATTTTCGATCAGGTGCTCTACCGATTCAGGCGATGCGCTCATGATTTTAGCTCTCCATTAATTCCTGACTAAATTACTCAGGTATTTATAATGCTGATTACCAGTGGTTTCAACCCCTTAAAAAATAAGTTATTCACCACATCCGCAATTAATTAAAAAAGTTGTTAAAAATCAGCTTATTACAATCGAACCACAGGGCCTGATGAAAAAACCTCAGGTTTCCAGGGCGATGACGAATCCAGTGGTAAAAACCCCGGAAAGGATAGAGAAAAACCATTTAATCCGGTTCATTACTCTTGTGCTTAAATCTTTCAGTGCTAGCGTTTTCATGAAATATTCCCCGTTGGTTTCAGGTTGGAAAAAGTTGGTATAACTTCAGAAAATCAAGCTCGGGTTGCAACTGCAACATCCCTGTTGCGATCAAATCCGTTATGCAGCCCGTGGATACTGACAACTGATATTGGCTGGTACCGCAATATCAATCTTTGCCGGCGGATCCAGTTGCAGGGCATTCATCTGGTCGATGTATTCATCGCGAGAATTAACCAGTAAACGTGGGTTGAAATGTTTCTCCTCGATGATACTGCTGCTAGTTCTGCCCGCGTAATCATGGGCTGGATATACCAGGGTTTCATCGGGCAGGGTTAACAAGCGGTTAAAGATGCTGTCGTACTGGGCTCCGGGATCGCCATTCTGGAAATCGGTCCGCCCGGTCCCCCTGATCAGCAAGGTGTCGCCGGTGAATACCCGGTCATTCATGACAAAACAGTAAGAATCATCGGTATGCCCCGGGGTATAAATGGCACGCATGGTCATGTTGCCGAAAACCAGGGTGTCATTATCCTTGAAGCGATGGGTCAGGCACTCCGCCCTGGTTTCCCTTCCCATCGCATACATACATCTGGCGCTGTCACGCAATTTGGCGGAACCGGAGATATGATCGGCGTGCACATGGGTATCCACTGCCATGACCAGCTTAAGATCCAGCTCGCGGATTTGTTGCAGGTACTGTGACACATTTTCCAGGACCGGATCGATTATCAATGCCTCGGTACCCCGCTTTTGCGCCAGGATATAGGTATAGGTGCTGGATTCAGCATCAAACAGTTGTCTAAATATCATTTCTTACTCCGTTGGTTCATCTTTAGTTTCAGGCTTAAAATGGAAGTTCAGGCCGGACTGCCCGAATGCCGCTGGTTCCAGGGCATTCTGGCCAGGATGGAGGTCAGGCCGCACCTGGCAGTTACCCCGGCAAAGATCAATCCCACCGCAAGGGCAGCAATCAATAGATTGAATGCGGGGTGAATCAAGACGCCCTTCAACAGAACCATCAGCAACAATGCTCCGATCGCGATTTGGGTCTGGCGTTCCAGTGACGGCAGTCTCGAATGACGTACCATAGGTAAGCTGGATTGGTTCCAGGCATCGGTACCCCCCTTAACCACGACCAGGTTACTGATTCCCTGCTCGCTTAATTTCTCCGCCGCAAGTTTGGCCCTGTGACCGCCCTGGCAGATCAGGAAGAAGCTGTGATCATTGATATTATCGATCTTGAGATTACCGCTTAAATAATCACGATTTAGCTGTTCCAGCGGAATGGATTTCGCACCCTTGGCATGACCATCGTTGAACTCTCCTCGCGAACGGACATCGATTAGATGCGCCGACTCATTGTCTAGCAGCAACCGGTTTACTTGTGCAGCCGGTTCATAATTTAGTTGTTGGATCATGATTAACTCCGCTAAGAAAAAATTGGTTAAACTAAATTAGCGCTTGTTAAAGTAGTTTTAAACATCGATTGATTCGAATAATCAACAAAAAATATTCGTATTTTTCGAAGCTTGAAGAAAACTCGGCAGATTATGAGCGGATTCGAAAAAATCGAAGATTGATTCGCTGAATACCGACTTTTATCACCGATTGTCTGGTGCATACTTCGTCTTGTACAAACAACCCAGATGAACAGACCATGAACAAAACCAACAATCAACAAGCAGTAAACTTCAAGTCCCTGCGCCACAGCCTGACCAGGCTGCATGACACTGTTCAGGGTAAACAGCAGATAATTAGTTGTTATCTCGACACCGGCAACGGACTAACTTCCTGTCAACAGTATGTCGAACAGCAACTCACCTACGACTGGTACGATCAAATGCTCCAGTTTGATCAGCACGCTGGGGAAATAATCGACCTGATCAAACAGGGCATCGCCCAGAAGTGGCATCCCGACACAACCTGTATGGCCTTGTATTACAGTTATGATGAACAGCAGCCGTTGTTCGAGATCTTCAATCTGGACTATTCGCTGGATAGCCAGATCGGCATCCACCGTGAACCTGATTTACGCCCGATCCTGGGCCTGTTAAATCCAATTCAGAATTCAACCATTCTCGCTTACATGGACAAGGTCATTCAGATCTATGATGTGGAGCTGGGAAAACTGAGACCGGTGGCCTGGGCCATGGCACCACATCTTTCCGCAGTACCCGGCAGCGAGCAGGATGGTCAACGGGGTGGGACCGCAGATAAACGCATCCACCAGGTGTGTCGTTCCCTGCTCAGACTGAGCAAAAAACCGTTGATGATTGCTGCCAATTCGACCGTAGCAACCCAGATCAAATCCTGGCTACCGAGCAAGATCGGCTGGAAACTGCAGGCGGATATCGACGTGCCCCATCATCTCAGTCACAGTAAATTCAAAACTTACATGCAGGAATATTTCCAACGTCGGGCGCGGATAGAGTCCGAAAGTATCACCGCACGTCTACTGAATTCATTACATTTCAGGGGCCCCGCGGTAACCGGCGCCATTCCGTGCTTACATGCACTGGACAACGGAGAGGCGCAAAAGCTGATCATCAACCAGCCGTCATCGGCGACCTCAAACCTGGATTTCGATCCGGCAATCGAGGCCAGTTGGCTGGCCGTGCAGCAAGGTATCCCGGTATACCAGGTCCATTCTGATGAACTGGCCTACCGGGGTGGGATTGGTTGCATGCTCAAACCTCAATACAAGCTGGACCAGGCAGCCATGTTTGTACCAGATCGTTTCAAACAGGTTGAACTGGTGGCGTAAACAACGGGTAGTCAAATGCAGATCAAGATCAACAGTACATTTCCAACAGACACTTCGATAATCGAGCAGAAGTTGAACTTCTATCTGAGCCGGTTCGGTCACCTAGTCGCGATGATGAAAATCGAGTTATCCGATCGCGTTACTCAGCCCGGTCAGGTTCAATACTGTATCCAACTGGATGCGAGGCTTAACGATGGACAACATATCGAACTGGAGGAGAACCAGTCCGATTTAAAAGTCGCAACCCAGCGTATTCTGGATCGCCTTTATCGCGGTTTGAAGCGCAGGCAAAGCATCAGGTTCCATCTTGCCTCGTGAATTTAAGCTACCGGAATTTACGAAGCTTTCGACATAAAACTTCGTTTTTTTCGAATAATTCAGGATCAAAATCGAATTTTATCTTGGCCCTCCAGCCACCATATTTATCCTACTCATATTTAACAGGAGAAAACACACTATGAGCCTGAACCAATTATTCAATCAATTCATCGGCTCCGGCAATCCGGCCCAGGCCGATTCAACTGCCGGTTCCCAGAACTCGGGCAGTACCTTGAGCAAAATCACCAGCCAGATCCCCGGGGGATTGGCCGGCGGTGCTGCCGCGGGCGGAATTGTGGCGTTACTGATGGGTAACAAATCGGCTCGTAAATTCGCCGGTAAAGCCGCAACCTATGGCGGTGCGGCGATGCTCGGTGGGCTGGCATTCAAAGCCTATCAAAACTGGCAGGGTAGTAACTCGGCGCAACCTGAGACTGCAGCGTCAACCCATCCTGCCGCCCAAACCGAACAGGCTTTTCACCAGCAGGCCCTGGCCGACCCAAGTTCCAAGCAGGCTCCTTTCGAACTCACCCTGATCAAGGCGATGATTGCCGCGGCCAAGGCCGACGGCCATATCGATGCGCAGGAACAGGGTAGAATTTTCGAAGCCGTCGAACAGATGAATATGTCGGCACAACACAAAGCGATTATTTTCGATTATCTGCAGCAGGATATCCCGGTGCAGGAACTGGTGGCGGGTATCGATAGCATCGAGATGAAATCGGAACTCTACCTGGCATCATGCCTGGTAATTGAGCCCGACCAGGCATCCGAGCGTGCGCACCTCGACCAGTTGGCGACTGCCCTGCAGTTACCCACGGATTTGTCACAGCAATTGGAGTGGCAAGCGCAACAGGCATTTTCCGAGGCCGCCTAAACACAGTTTTTCTTCCTACCAACCTCCTGGCATCGACCCGGATCCAAACCCCCAGGATCGTCTTTGCCCCTTTCTTGGACAGGCCTTGGCCTGTCCTTTTTTTTATTATACGACCAAGAGTTGATTCGAATTTTTCGAACCATATATTGGTTATATTCGATTTTTTTTGCATCAACTTTCCCCTGATAATGGGCGACAGAAATACGAAATTTTCTTATTTAATCGAGGATACAACATGCTGATAAACAAGTTGCTTGCCCGATTGCAATCCTACCTGCAGTCGCTCAATGACCGGTTATCGGACCAGGTACTAGTACCGGCCTATTGCCCGATTAAGGTCCACAATCAGGCCAATCGTCGGTAGTCAAGTTAATGACCGCGACTCGACGACTATTCATCCCGACCATACTCCTGGCCTTACTCTGGCTGGTTCTGGCCGAGAATCAATTATCGTCATGGTTGATCGGGATTCCATTCATTGCCCTGGCATTACTGGCAGTTCCTCCTGGCAGACAACAGCCAGTTACGTTCCGCGTGGACTTTGCAGGCCTGATACGTTTTCTCAGGCTGTTTATCGTAGAATCGATTCGCGGCGGGATCGATGTCAGCCGCCGGGTACTGGCGAAACAGCCCATGGTGAACCCCGGATTTTTTACCTACCCGATCCGGTTGCAGGGCAAAGCCGCCAAGAAACTGTTCGTCGGCAGCATCAGCCTGCTGCCCGGCACCCTCTGCGCTGACTGGATCGATGAAACGGCACATATCCATACCCTGGATAACAACAGCCTGTCGGTCGAGGCGGTACAGGTACTGGAACTGCATATCGCCGCCCTGTTCGGAGAGACCCTATGAGCCTGTCAATGCTTGACCCAGCTAGGGTAACTTTCCTGCTGTTGCTGGCCCTGATCATACTATTGATTACCCTGATGATTGGTCTCAGGCGGGCATGGCTTGGGCCCACCATCCAGGACCGCTTCAGCGCATTATTGCTGTTGGGTACCGGTGGCGTTGCCAGCCTGTTACTGCTGTCCGTGCTGATGGCGCTGCCCGCGTTAATTGATGTTGCACTGGTGCTTGCCCTGCTCGCGGTTGTCATCACGGTTGCCCTGACCCGAACCGAGGTGGTTAAAGATGATTGATCTGTTAGCCATGTTGCTGATCTTCACCGGTTTGTTCTTTTTTCTGTCCGGCAGCATCGGGTTGCTACGCCTGCCAGATTTATTTACCCGCCTGCATGCCCTGGCCAAGGCGGATAATGTCGGGCTGGCATGTGTCGCCCTGGGCGTGATCCTGCTCGAGGCCAGTTTGATTGCCAGCCTCAAAATCCTGCTGGTCTGGTTATTGATCATGGCCGCCAGTGCGGTGTCGTCGCACTTGATTGCTCGAGATGCTCTGCGCAGGGAGTCTATCGATGATTGATCTGATGTGGCTGCTGGTCGATGGTTTACTGATCGTAATGTTGCTGGTACTGGCCTGGATTACCTGTGCCTCTACCGATATCAAGCGCGGCATCACCCTGTTTACCGCGTTTGGCCTGTTGCTGGCCCTGATCTGGGCACGTCTGCGGGCACCCGACCTGGCACTGGCCGAGGCCGTCATCGGCGCTGGCATATCCGGTGCCCTGTTACTGAGAGCGCTCAACGATTACCCATCAGCGGCATCACCGGTTAAACGTCCTGCAGCAATGGTTTGGGCGATTAATCTTTTTACTCTGGCTCTTTTTACCATAATGTCCTGGTCGATGTGGTTGGCCCTGGACCAGGTCGACAGCACCCGCCTGTCTGGGCTGGTCCTGTCCGAGCTGGATAACAGCGGTGTCAGCAATCCGGTGACCGCGGTGCTGTTGAACTTCCGTGCCTATGACACCCTGCTGGAGCTGGCAGTGGTGTTGACCGCGGTCCTCGCCATCCTGGCGCTGGGCCCAATGCGGGCAGGCTTTCGTCCCGCCGGGGTGTTGTTGTCAGGCATGCTGCGCTGGCTGGTACCGGTGCTCATCGTCAGTGCCGGTTATCTGTTGTGGGTAGGCGCACATGCCCCGGGTGGCGCGTTTCAGGCCGGCGCACTACTCGCCGCCGCGTTAATCCTGCTGGTGCAAAGCGGTTATGACAGTAACTCAGGTCTCAATCTGCCACTGTTACGCCTGCTGCTGGTCATAGGCATTGGCCTGTTCGTCGGCATCGGCCTGTTGATGATGTTGCTCAACCAAAATTTCCTCGACTACAGCGCGGGCTGGGCCGGCGTGCTGATATTGGTTATCGAAACGGCTGCGACCCTGTCCATCGCCGCGGCCCTGGCCCTGGCCTATCTCGGGGGTAGGCCGAATGGCTGGGAACCGGCGGATACCCATTCTAACCAGGTAAATGAATCGGAGCAGCGCTCATGATCAGTCAACAACTACTGTACGCGATAGCCGGTATCGGCCTGTTTTCGATCGGTCTGCGAGCAACCCTGTTGCATCAACAATTACTACCCAGGCTGCTGTCCCTGAATGTCTGTGGCGCGGGGGTGTTCCTGACCTTTGTCGCGATCGCCTATCAGGGGCCGGCAGCAGTTGCCGATCCGGTGCCGCATGCCCTGGTTTTGACCGGTATCGTGGTGGCAGTCAGTGCACTGGCAATGGCGGTGGCCCTCGGCCGCCGGTTACAGGCGTTACAAGATGAATAACCTGGTCGTCTGGATTATCGGCGTTCCCCTGCTTGCGAGCCTGCTGACGATCATCTGGCCGCGGCGGGCCGGCGTTATCGCTCTGCTCACCGCGTTGTTTTGCCTGGTCGCCAGCATCCTGCTGGTCTACCAGGTGCATAGCGGCGGCGCAATCACCCACTCGCTGGGCGGATGGGCTGCTGGCCTGGGTATCGCCCTGCGCCTGGATGCCCTGTCCGCGCTGCTGTTGCTAATGGCGATGCTGGTGGTCAGCGCGGCCAGCGTCTACGCCGGCGCTTATTTTGCCGATCCTTTGAAACAGGCCCGCTTCTGGCCATTGTGGTTGATGCTGGTCGTTGCCATCAACAGCCTGTTGTTATCCGGCGATCTGTTCAACCTGTATGTGACTCTCGAACTGCTGGGCTTATCCGCGGTCGCGTTGACCGCGCTGAGCGATAATCGCGCTGCGTTGCACGCAGCGGTCCGCTACCTGAGTATCGGCTTGCTCGGTTCGCTGGTATTTCTCGCCGGGGTCGCTTTCATTTATGCCGGTTATGGCACCCTCGACCTGCTGCAGCTGGCCGAGCGGGCCCGACCAGATGCCCTGACCCTGGTCGCGCTGGGGCTGCTGAGTGCCGGACTGCTGATCAAGTCAGCTTTGTTCCCGATGCATTTCTGGCTGCCGGCAGCACATGCCAGCGCCCCGGCACCGGTCAGCGCGGCATTATCCGCCCTGGTGGTCAAGGTTTCGGTCTATATCCTGGTCCGCCTGTGGCTGGATGTATTCGATCCGGCGCTGTCACCGAACGCGACGCTATTGCTCGGCACCCTGGGCGGCATCGCGGTGATCTGGGGTTCCTGGCAGGCCCTGCTGGCCCAGCGCCTGAAGCTGATGGCGGCTTATTCGACCGTGGCCCAGCTGGGTTACCTGTTCATATTCCTGCCGGTGATCATGGCCCTGCCGGCCGGCGAACTGCGCGACAATGCGTTCGGTGCGCTGTTATTACTCGCACTAACCCATGGTTTCGCCAAGAGCGCGCTGTTTCTTGGTGCCGGCGTAATCCAGCAGCAGGCAGGGCATGACCGTATCGCCGACCTTGGCGGTACCGCCCGGGCACTGCCCCTGACCACTTTTATCATCGCCCTGTCCGGCATCGCCCTGGTTGGTTTACCACCCAGCGGCAGTTTCCTTGCCAAGTGGCAATTGATCGCCAGCAGCATTCACAGTCAACAGTGGTGGTGGATTCCGATCATCGCCACCGGTTCGCTGCTGGCCGCCGCCTACCTGTTCCGGGTCCTCGGCCATGCCTTTGGGCCGGGCGACAGAGTCGGCAAGGTCGTCAACTGGGGCCGCGAGGAGATCGCGGCGTTGACTCTGGCCCTGTTTGCCAGCGTGGTGCTGGGCCTGGGTTCAGCCGGGGTATGGGACTTGGTCATCGATGGACGTATTTATTGAGTAACTGATATGGAATTATTCAGCCTGCTACCACTGTTTATCTTGTTGAGCTCCTTGCTGCCCGGGCTGGCCATCTTCATGCTGAAAGAGGAAAGTCATGGACTCCGGACCGCGCTTAACCTGTTTGGCGCGATTGCCAAATTACTGCTGGTCGGCCTGTTGATCTGGGGCGTTTTTCATGAAAAATTACTCGAATTGCGCTGGTCGCTCGGTCCGGGCCTGGAACTGGTGTTACACGCCGACGCACTGTCGGTGTTGTTTGTGACCCTGTCCACCGTGTTATGGCTGGTGACCACGATTTATGCCATCGGTTACCTGGAAAATACCCCGCATCGCAGTCGTTTCTTTGGCTTCTTCAGCCTCTGTGTTACCGCCACCGTGGGACTGGCCCTGGCCGGCAACCTGTTTACCTTCGTCATCTTTTATGAATTGCTGACCCTGGCCACTTACCCCCTGGTAGCGCACAAGGGTTCACCGATGGCGGTGCGTGGTGCACGGATTTATCTGGCCTACACCCTGGCCGGTGGCGTGTTGCTGCTGATCGGTGCGATCTGGCTGCAGTCCATCGCCGGTCCGATCGATTTTGTCCAGGGCGGCATCCTGTCAGGTATGCAGGACCTCGACCCCTGGCAGCTGCGCTGGATCTTTCTGTTGTTGATCATCGGCCTTGGGGTCAAGGCTGCCATCGTGCCGTTGCATGGCTGGCTGCCGCAGGCGATGGTGGCACCGGCGCCGGTTAGCGCTCTGCTGCATGCAGTTGCCGTGGTCAAGGCCGGGGCGTTTGGCATCGTGCGCGTGGTATATGACGTCTACGGGGTTGAATTTGCCGGTTCCCTCGGCCTGCTCGCCTTCCTCGGCGCCGCCGCCTCGATCACCATCGTCTATGGATCGGTCAAGGCCCTGTCGCAGGATAACCTGAAACGACGCCTGGCCTTCTCTACCGTCAGCCAGGTGTCGTATATCGCGCTCGGCACCGCGATCGTCGGCCCGCTGGCCACGATCGGCGGCGTCGTCCACCTGGTCCACCAGGGGGTGATGAAGATCACCCTGTTCTTTGCCGCCGGCAACTATGCGGAAACCCTCGGCGTGCACCGGATCAGTGAAATGGACGGCATCGGCCGACGCATGCCGGGCACAACCCTGGCCTTTACCATTGCCGCCCTGGGCATGATAGGCATTCCGCCGGTGGCCGGCTTTGTCAGCAAGTGGTATATCGGCATGGGTGCGCTGGAGGCCGGGGCCGGCTGGTGGGTGATCCCGGTCCTGCTTACCAGCAGCCTGTTGAATGCAGCCTATTTCCTGCCTATCGTCTACCGCGCCTGGTTCAAGCCGATGACCCAACCATGGCCCGCGGAGCAACCGCAGCAGGGGCGTTGGGAAATGCCAGCCGCCTTACTATGGCCGCCACTGATCACCGCATCCCTGGCGCTGTTGATCGGGGTGTTTGCCGCGGCCCCTTATAGCCCATTGGAGTGGGCCACCCTGATAGCTTCGCGGGAGTATTGATCATGCATGAACTCTTATTAATCGCTATTCCCACGCTACCACTGATCATGGTCATGATCAGTTTGTACAAACGTTCATGGTTGGCTATCACCCTGGCACCTTTACTCGCGCTGGTCAGCGCCCTCAGTATCCCGGTAGATACCACAGTATCTATCCCCTGGCTGTTACTCGGCGTGCACTGGCAGCTCGATGCCACCGCTCAGCTATTCCTGACCTTCAGTGCCCTGGTTTGGCTGGTTGCCGCCTGGTATGTCAGTGCCCAGCGTGATAAACCGGTCGATTCTGTTATCTATCATTGCCTGTTCCTGATCGCGATGATGGGTAACTTCCTGTTGATTGTCGCCGCTGACATGCTGAGCTTTTACCTGGGCTTCGCGATGATGGGATTGTCGGCCTATGCACTTATCGTCAAACCCTCACAACAGGCGCGCCGGGCGGCCCGGGTTTACCTGGGATTCACCCTGGTCGGTGAACTGGCCCTGTTTACCGCCCTGTTGCTGATTGTCTCCAGCAGCGGCTCGGTATTGTTCAACGACCTGGCACCCGCCAATGTTTCCGATCTGGCGATGGCACTACTGGTGTTGGGCTTTGGCATCAAGCTGGCCCTGCCCGGTCTGCATTTCTGGTTACCCCTGAGCTATAGCGCTGCACCCTTGATCAGCGCCGCGGTGTTGAGCGGACCGATGATGAAAGCTGGTCTGCTCGGCTGGATTCGCTTTGTGCCTACCGGTACCGACAGCCTGACCGGTTGGGGAGAGCTGTTGATGATACTGGGCGGCAGCGGTTTATTACTGGGCACCCTGCTGGCATTGTTACAACTCAAGCCGAGCGCAGTGCTCGCTTATTCCAGTGTGGCCAAGATGGGTATCATCAGCACCCTGTTTGGCTACGCCCTGGCCAATCCGCAACAGGCTGAGCCAGTGATTGCGGCTCTGCTACTTTTTGCCATGCATCACCTGCTGGTTAAATCGGCGCTGTTTCTCGGTCTCCAGCAATATCGACAAAGCCAGGGATCCAGCGCGGTATTTGCCGGCCTGGTGATCCTGGCCCTGAGTCTGGTCGGGCTGCCGCTGAGCGGCGGTTCCGCGGCCAAACTGGAACTGGCGGCCGCGACCCGGGACGAGTTAAATCTATTGCTGCTGTTCTCCGGCTTCGCCACCACCCTGATGATGCTGCACTTTTTGCAGCGGGTGAGGCAATCGATGGCGCTCGCGACTGCTCAAACCGAAGCAACGAGCATAGGCATTAACCCGCAACTGGCCTGGTGGTTACTGTTACCCATTGCCTGGTGGGCACCCTTCATACCCACATCCATCGCATTCGATGGCAAGAGCCTGTTGCTGATTGCCGCCGGGCTGCTGATATACCTGCTAATCCGTCGCGATCAGAAACAACTGCGGCAGTTACCATTCTTTTGCCGCCCGGGTGATTTTTACCACTTGTTGTCACGCATCCGCCTGGTTAATCCGCTGCGCTACAGATCCGCCCGCTCATTGCTGCCAGCAATACTATTACCGGAGCAACAGCAATCAACTCGAGACCAGGCCGGGGAGCAAGCACTGACGACTCCCGGCTTGTGGTGGCTGGTGGTCACCGCTTTGTTGGTCGCGGCCCTATTGATACCCATATTTTGATTTAGACAAATATAACCAGGAGATTCTATGAAACGGTTTAAAAATATTCTCTTTTATGTCGATGGTCAGGATGAACCATCCGCTTCGTTATCGAGGGCGGTGCAACTGGCTGAATCCAACGAAGCTCGCCTGACCCTGGTGGACGTCATTGAACCGGTCGATACGCCGAGTGAGATCAAGTCACGTTTTCATGTTGAATTATCCGACCTGCTCAAGGAACAACGTAGCCAGGCGCTACAAGAGCTGTGCGAACCCTTTCAGCAGGAAGACCATCTGATCTATACCAAGGTGCTGGTCGGCCTTTCTTTTGTCGAGGTCATTAAATTCGTCCAGAGTGGGCAGTATGATCTGCTGATCAAGCAGGCCCGGCCACCGGCAGGGATTAGTGAACGGATATTCGGTAGCCACGACCTGCACCTGTTGCGCAAGTGCCCGTGCCCGGTGTTGATCGATCGCCCCGGTTCTTCCGAACACTATCACCAGATTCTGGCCGCGGTCGATACCAAGTCAACCGAGGCGGGTAGCTCCGACACCCTGGTCATGGATTTGGCCACCTCACTGGCCGATCGCGAGCACGCACAACTGGAGGTTATCCATGCCTGGGATCTTCAGGGCGAATCGACATTCCGCAGCGGCCGCTTTCGCCTCCCCAGCATGGAGCTCGAAAGCATGCTCAGGCATCAGGCCGAGATCCAGCAAGACAAATTGGGCGATTTGCTACATCACTATGGGATGACGGTTGATGATGATAATGTGCACCTGGTCAAGGGCGATCCGGCCGAGGCTATCAATCAGCAGGCAGGACACAGTGAGACCGATGTTATCGTCATGGGCACGGTGGGCCGGGTGGGTATTCCCGGGTTGTTTATCGGCAATACCGCCGAGGAAGTATTACAGACCACCCAGAGTTCGGTCCTTGCAGTGAAACCCGCAGGCTTCAAATCGCCGGTTCTGTAGGCGATGGCTATAGCTACAGTTCGATTTAATTTTCATAACATATATGGATAAACCAATCCGGGAAACAGGTCTCGCATGCAAAACCTTAAACTGAATCTAAAACACCTGCGCTATTTCTGGTCGGTTGCCAGTCTTGGCTCGATTACCAAGGCCTCGGAGGCCCTGTTCCTGACTCCGCAGACCATCAGCGGACAGTTGCGTGATCTGGAACAAAGCATCGGTGAAAAGCTGTTCGAACGCGAGGGCCGTAACCTGGTCCTAACCGAGACCGGCCGCCTGGTGTTTTCCTATGCCGATGAAATGTTTCAGCTGGGCATGGAATTACAGGATGTGATTGACGGCCAGACCCCCGGTACCACGATTACGGTCAAGGTAGGAGTGGCGATGATCGTGCCCAAGCTACTGGCCTACCGGGTACTGGAACCGGTGTACCAGATGGGCGAGTCGATCAACCTGATCTGTCACGAGGCCCCACTGGTCGACCTGCTTGCCGACTTATCCGTGCACAAACTCGATGCGGTGCTCAGCGATAGCCCGATCAATCCATCACTTAATATCCGGGCCTATAATCATTCCCTGGGTGGATCCGGGATCACTTTTTTTGCCGTGCCCGAACAGGTAGAGAAACTGAAAGAGAATTTTCCCGCCAGTCTGAATGGATTCCCATTCCTGATGCCCAGTCATAGCAGCAGTCTGCGCCGCAGCCTGGAAAACTGGTTTGATCAACATGAGATCAAGCCGCGAGTGGTTGCCGAATTCGAAGACCGGGCCCTGATGAAAGCCTTCGGTGAGAGAGGGACCGGTGTATTCACCATCCCGAACACGATGGAACAGGACGTGCTCGACAAATATAATGTCGAGGTGCTTGCCCGCACCGATGAGGTCAAGGAATCTTTCTACCTGATCTCGCCGGAACGCCGGATCAAGAACCCGGCCGTTACCGCGATTACCGAGGCTGCCCGGACCAACCTGTTCTAATCGACCTTCGACAGGATTTCATATTGCTCCTGCCAGCCAGGGCCCGGGTAGTGCGGCCGAATTAATCCTTCGGTTTTTTCTAACTGTTGATCAGCTGAAATCGACTATTAGCGGTTACCTCGAGACTCTATATTTAGTTATAGGTTATCAACACACGGAGAAAACCATGCAACTAGATATCCAGAGCCGGGGATTTTCCCTTTCCGAGGCATTGACTGCGTACGTTAAACGGCGATTGATCTCCTCGCTTTCGGCCCACGACCAACATGTGCAACGTATCCTGATCAGGTTATCCGATATCAATGGTCCTCGCGGTGGTATCGACAAGTGCTGCCTGTTTCATATCGAGCTCGCCGGAACCTCCGCGGTCACCGTGCGTGAAACCTCAGCCGACATGTATGCAGCGATAGACATGGCAAGCATCCGGCTTGGCCACAGTGTTGGGCGACGCCTGCGGAAATTTCGCCACTCTAAACGTCCGCTCAGGACCCGTCAGGCGCTACCCTTCAATAAATACACCTACGCCGCATAGTAAGGCAGGAGATTGTTATGAATCCTTCCACCCTGGCGACCAGCAGCCGACAGCAAGTCGGTATCCAGTCGACCAACAAGGTCTTACGCAACACCTTTACCCTGTTGTCGATGACTTTATTGTTCAGCGCGATTACCTCGGGCATATCCATGGCCTTCAACTTGCCGCATCCGGGTATATTGATCACGTTGCTTGGTTATTTTGGCCTGTTATTCGCGGTCAGTCATTACCGCAACAGTTCTATCGGCCTGGTGTTGGTTTTCGCCCTGACCGGATTCATGGGATTCACCCTGGGGCCGATCCTGAATAGTTACCTGGCATTACCCAATGGTGCAGGCCTGGTGATGATGGCGATGGGTGGAACCGCCCTGATATTCTTCAGCCTGGCAGGCTATGCGCTGGTTAGTCGCAAAGACTTCAGCTTCCTCGGCAGCTTCCTGATGGTTGGTATCCTGGTCGGATTCCTGGCCGCCCTGGTCGCAGTGTTCTTTGAGATGCCTGCCCTGTCACTGGCAGTTTCATCGATGTTCATCCTGCTGATGTCCGGTCTGATTCTGTATGAGACCAGCAACATCATCCACGGCGGAGAAACCAACTATATCATGGCCACGGTGACCCTGTTCGTCGCGATCTTCAACCTGTTCACCAGCTTGTTGCACCTGCTGGGTTTTATGAACAACGAATAATTGAGCAGTGCTCA
>JAAUYM010004948.1_pt1 | contig 15155 bp, 22 predicted proteins | sample 7278001 | NCBI WGS metagenome assembly JAAUYM01 (sample SAMN14350224, study PRJNA611818) | marine sediment metagenome | isolation source: surface marine sediment (1.8m) | place: French Polynesia: Moorea | collected 2018-08
GCAATTTCGGGAAAACGGCTCATTGGCAAAGATTCATTCAACAACTGCTAGTTTATAGTCCGCTAATGTGAGTCTTTTTCTCTTAACATTCTCTTTACGAATGAACTCTAAGTCAGAATCTATAGGGATAGCTCCTCCTGAAGTCGGAGATGAAGCACCATTACCATTATTACTAGGATTAGGCTCTACTATATGATACTTCTTGCCATCATGGAGTAACCTTAGATGCTCCCCTACTTTAAGAGACATTAGCTCAGAGTCGTTAGGAGGCCCCCAGATTACAATCTCTCGTTGGTCTTTAGGAGTATTAGGATCTTGACTGTTAAAGTGGCATACAGTCTTCCTCCCGAACTTAGTGTTGACCTGCTTAGGCTTCTGGGATACCTTTACTGGAATGATTCGTGACATGGTTATTCTTCTACCTCTTCTATGGTTATGGGGGTAATACCTGATAGAGATATCCAATTCATTTCGTGTATCACAAGTTCATCCACCTCTGGAATCTCATCCTGGTTTGATAGTCCTAGACCCTCGCGATAAGTCTGTTGTAAAGCATCTACGTTAACTTCTATGGTTAGTTTGAATATCATGGGTGTATCTCCTTATTTAAGTGTTTAAGAATGAGTTGAAGAGCAGCTTCTTGTCTGACTCAATATTTGGGCTTCGGCTCTTATTACGAACAATTAATAACAGGTGACATCATGAGACTTTCAATCGAACAATACTTGGCAATGAGCACAGAAGAATGGAACGCATACAAACAACAGAGACTGAATTTAATCACAGCACAAACTAACCCTGTACTTCTTGCATCCTTTAATGCGAAAGAATTAGAATCCTACGAGAATACTACTTGTAAGTTAATAGGTCTAGAGATCGTAGGTCATAATGCTTACAACGAAGTAGAAGTAAAGAACTTAAGAGTTAGAATGTCTAAAGACAACAAGGAGTTCTACTTTGTAAGACGGAATCTAAGCATTAAAGACTACCAATTCTTAAGCAGCAATAAGTCTAATCTTGTAGTTAGCAGATACTATAAAAAGGCACAAAACAAGCTACATGCAGCCTACGATGTAATCCCCAGATGTAACGACGTTCTTCCCAAACCAGACCCTACTCCAACTGTGTCTAAAGTGCGTGTACTCAAGGGTACTAAAGAAGATCCTATACAGGTTACCAGCTTTGACAGGTTCGAATTGGCAAGTGAGATCGGTAAAGAATGCCAAATCGTTGAGATGCAACGTACTTGTGAAGCCAAGGATGGAAGAGTACTCTACAAAGAGGTTGTCCTTAAAGCACTAGAATCTGGTAAATACTACAAATGTGACCATCTCTGGATGGATCTAGACGTCCTAACTTCTAAGAGGCTAAAGATCGCTAGGTACACTAGATACAATGGTTCAACTTCCTATGGTCTAGTTGATGAATTCGCTCAGGCTAAAGAGCTAGAAAGACAGGCTGAAGAGCTTAAAAGACAGGCTGAAGAGCTTAAAAGACAGACTGAAGTTCTTGAAACATCTTCTGATGAGTTAGTAATAGCTAATGACGGAGAAATCTGTAAGGTCCTTGATTGGAGACCTGCATACATCATCATACAAGTTGAAGGCACAGGACAAAAATTGACACTTGATAAAGGTGATCTAGGCAGAGGGAAGAGCCGTGAATGGAAGCCTGAATGTGTTCAGATTCAAACTGGCCGTAGACTCTCTGGGGAAATCTACATAGTAATAACTGCTTGCATTAATAAGGAGTATAGGGCTAGGAACTAATTGCTAAACTCTCTTAGGGTTTAATCATCAATATAAGGAGCGGGCTTCGGCCCTTATATTGAACATTACATAGGTAATGCAACATGACTTACAACAACAACTTGCCAACGGACTAGATACCATTCTTGTTGGGATAACGAACTAGACACCAACGTGATTCCTTAAAATGGCTGTGGGTCTTCTTGGCTAGGCTGCCAATAGCTTTGTAGTGAATATTGGTAGCTGTAATAGCCTCTACTGTTCAGCTCACGCCAGACTTGATTAGCGTCGGGCTTATCACCATTGAATGTATGTACAGTGATGGACACCTGCTTCACTGATTCAGGAACAGGGATGGGATCTGAGAAGTCACCTTCTATTGTTGTACGATGGCTAACAAGGAGAACATAGTACAGCTTAGGAATAAACTTATCTTCTGGATCTCCGGGTGTTGAGGGTGGATATTGTATGGTCATAAGAAAAGACCTCCCAACTTATTAGGTCAGGAGGTGATGATTGATTAGTGTGTAGAGATATGTCTAGAGCCCTGTGTGGAATCCGGGAACAGACAGTGAAAGTCAAGGATGAATTTAAGTAAGGCTAATCCTTCAAATGTAAAGGGCCCCATAAGAAAAGCACCGTCCCCGATGAGTTGGAAGGTGCTAATGGAGTCTTAGTGGATGGATCTTAGATGGTTAACATAAGATGTTACATATATCTTCTAGACTAGCAAAGACTAGGTAGCATCAGGTGACCTTCTTTTCTCTCTCTCCCTCTTCTTCTTCTCGGCTTCACGCATAGCTTGATACTTACGCTCAAAGGCCCGCATATTTAATTCAGCCTGCCTAGCATTAGCTTGTTGCTTAAGAAATCTCTCATGATCTGTCAGGTGGCCCTGTGTCTCCTCATCATAAATCTCACGCTCCACTAAGGCACGAAGCATTGCTGTCATAGAAAGCTGGTTCTTCTTAGCTATCGCTCTAAACTTCTCTTTTTGTTCCTCCGTCACATAAGTACTGATTTGTTGAGGATGATTAAGCATTACTGAATTCCTCCCTCGTTCAAACTTCTCTTCGACTCCATCGCCATGTCTTGAAGTTCACTTATGATCTTCTCATATGTCATAGGTGGCTGCTTGCCATTCTGCCCGCAGGGTAGCTGCTTGGCTTGCTTGACCTTATGAGCTATTATCTCGGCTGCATATTGCCCCATTGATACCTCTCTATTCCGGCATAGATCTCGGAACTCTTCTTTGGCCTTCCTTGTCATCTTTACATTCAGGTTCACTATCTCGTAATCACTCATTTGTTCTTCTCCAGGGGTGTTTCTAATAGAGTCATGTGTTGACTTAGTATATAGTTGACTTGGTTTGAAAAGGTCCTGCCATTCTTTCTGGCTGGCGATATAAATAGGAGAGAGAGGAATTAACACCTCTCTTTTTTAATCATCTAGTCCCAGCGTATGTCATCATAGTCTTCAGCGGGCTCATCATCGCTACTACAATAAAGACCTGCGAAATCTGCAGCAGCTTCATCATTATCACCATATACTTCTTTCAACAGATTGGTGTAATGCTCTTCGATATACTTCAGCTGCTGGTTCTGTTTCTTCAGATCTATCGTGCTGTTTAGCTGCTCAAGTTCGTCATCTGTAAGTCTTACCAGACACCCTAGATAATTCCTAACCAGCTCTGTTACTGTGGTCTCCTTTAGAGCAGCATAAGCTTTTAGTTTAATCTTAGAAGAATGTTCCATAGAGATGGAGAGTCTAATATTATCAGGTTCAGGGGTATACTCTTCAAGGATGGGTTTAACTTCGAGGAGATGGCGTGCTCGCTCGTCAGTGATGTAGGGGGCAATAGTATCGAGTGTAATGTTTGTCATATCTGTTACTGGTTGGTTGGTAGGTATAAGTATATTATCTCAGCCAAGAGGGCAATCTTTAGGAGAAGTCTTAGAGGATTTCTTCTTCGCCTCACCTGCTCTAATTTTAGCCAGGTGTGTTTTCCCACAAACAGGCGGTCTTGAGCGGGTCTCATCTATAAGTTCATTCCCTCTGTGTATATAGGGCAGCATGTAATCATATAGGATGGGTAGCTTACCCTGATTCTCTAATACGTGCATTGCTTTACCATAGTATTGCTTAGCCAGCCGGGGACATACATCTGTAATCTCTTTGATCTTCGGATGTAGTACATGTGACCAGATTTGATACTCGTTGATGTGAGTGCCTTCAATATCGTTATAGCCTTTGCGAAATGCATGCACAAGTTCAACGATTTGTTTGGGCTTGATGATGGTACCCTTATAGAAGTTCTTCCGCTCTTTGAAGGGGGTGTTAGGGCTGTCTTCATAGGCTAGGTAATAGAAGATGTTACCCAGCTCTTCATAGGATTTATAGACCCCATCTTTGAGACCCTGTTGTACTACTGCTTTGATCACACTTTTAGGATACTGGTTATTCTCATCTGGGTAGTGGTAGTAATCGATGTTACGGAGTTGGCAGTATTCAGCGCATTTCTGACCTAGATTACGTGCCATCTTAGGAGTGAAGTTAGCAATGGTGGTATTAGCTAGATGCTTAATAGATGTATAGCTGGCTTTATGTTCCAATTCACTGATACGTTGGTCCAGGAGGGCCTCTTTGCTCTCTAACGTGTCATACTTATCATCTAGTTCATTGATGCGATCCTCATGGGCTTCTAACACCTCTAAAGAGTGCTTCATAAGAGAGAGGATATGTCCACTTCTGGTTGGCTTTCTAGGAGGCTCAGAGGTAATAGTAATCTCTTTCTCTACCAGTTGAGCAGATACTAGGTTTAGATCTTGTGATAGTTCACTGTATCCCTGGCCTAAGTAATAGATGGCCACTTGCCAGGTGCAGATATAGATGCTAGATGCTTTAATCCAACTTGGCTCTTTACCATGCTGTTCTAAATACATCCTCTTAGCTTTGGCTAAATCGTCAGACTCTAGTTTACGTATACCTTTCAGAAGCGGTTCTGAGGTTATAGAACTGGTTAGGTTCCCTATATAATTCTTGCTGAAGTCTTTTGGCTCCAACCCCTTTGCTTTGGCTAAGCTAGATCCTATCATCCAGGGGCGCCCATCATATGTTATCCACTCAAGATGATCTCCATATTTCCGGAAGAACATCAACAGCTGGTTAGCATCACGCTGGCCCTCAGTTCTATCTTCCTTGAAGGCTCTGGTGAGAATTATATTCCCCATGTCGAACCTCCTTGCTCTTGCTCATGCATAAACTTTGATATAAGCTGCCTGATTACTGTTGAGGCTGGCATTTCCAATCTCTCGCATGTGGTCATGAATCTATCCTTTACCTTATGTTTGAGATAACACCTGACCTCACTGTATTCAGAATCTTTCCTGTTCTTCATTGTCGGTTCCTCTATCTATACTACTCCCCTACTCTATTCTTTAGACAGCTGCATGAAATAGGCAACTATACTTGTGGGGTGCTGATGGTATCCTGATGAGGTCCTAGTGTTAATCTTGTAGGTATAGAGTAGGGTCAATTTAGTCTAACCCTTACTGTATGGGGTTTGTACAAACTTTACTACAAATCTTACTCAGGGGAACTATCTTTCTTCTTAACTAGTTTATTAACCTCAGATTGTTTTAGGGCGAAGGGAAGAGGTTTCTTAGTAGAGGGATCTATGAATGCTGGATCTGGGAAAATCTTAGTCAGGGAATATTTCTCAAGGTAACGAAGGCAATCTAACATACGAAGTTCAGGTGTTAACTTACCTGTAACCTTATAGCCAAGAGCAGTAGCTGCATCTAGTATGGAAATTAGCCTTGTCTTAGCCATAGTATTCTTCCTCGAAGTCACTTATGATCCCATTGAGCTCTTCCTTCGCAACATTGATAGGAAGGACGCCCCATGTAGGAATGGTAGTGTACTTATGCTCTTGGTCGTCATTCTCCATGTTATCTAGTCCCACCTCGCAGATGTTAGCAAAGAGTTCTTCTACAGGTATGTTTATAGAACGGGCTGCTCTTTGGGCGCGTATGTATAGCTCTGTAGGGAACATTACCCCTACTCTATCTGAGGTACCGAGGTTAATGTTCTCAGTGGATCTGCCCCTCAGTTCCTTCAGGGAATTGCTCTTAATCTTATCAGTCGTCTTTGATTTAGACTTCCGTCTTGTCTTTTGCTTAGTCATCTTTTGTAGTGTATAGAAGACCCTAAGACCTAGAGTTCGTAGAAAGATCTTAGGGAGGTCAAGAAGAACCACCTTTTATCTTAGTCCTTCTTCTGGGCGTTTACTATCCACCTTTATCATAGCATGTCGAGGAACGTAAGCTTTAGGCCTCCTGTTCTCTGGTAACCTTGAGTAGTCATACAGGTAGGGTCTATAGTACTTGGCTATATACTCCATTCTCTCCTCTTGACTGGGGTTAGGATTATGTTGGTATAGGTCTTCTCTATTCATTGTTGTTCAAGGTAAGTACATATGTACTAGTATACCTTACCAAACCCTTTCTTGGTCACCTTCTTGGAGGATTTCTTAGAGGCCTGGTACTGCTTCTTGCTGACTTTAGCCCTAAGTCTTTTGTAGTACCTTATTAAAAGGGCCAGGAGCCGAGGATTGAAATAGATCATACACATCCCTTTATCTTCATCAATAGCATCGGCAATACGGTTGATATACTCTTCTGCTTTGTCACATGCAACTTCTAAAGATCTACCTGTATTACGTTGTGAAGTCAGATAAAGGTCTTGGGCAATGTTAAAGGTAAGACTTGCATACTTATGTAGCTTAATGAATCCGTAAGAAGAGGTGCCATCCTGCCGAGTGTACTCATCAACGTCTACAATAGCCAGGATTTCACAACCTTCTCCATTGAATATTAGGTCAGGATAAATCCATGCATGTTGAAGATAATTCCTCTCCTGTGAAAGGATGAGCTGTCTACTCCGTCCAATGGCTCTTCTGTTAACCTTGTAGGCTATTACAGTGAGGTCTTTAATGAGGATCCTACCAGTGGCTGGGTCGGTCTCACCTGTATCTGTGCCTATGATACATCTGCCAGTGATATTAGTCTCCTGAGCTATCTGCTGGCGTTGGAATTCAATTATGGAATCTAAGTTGGATGTTTTCATTGGGGATTACCTCCTTAAGGAATTAGGTGTATAAAAAAGTGAACCCCTCTAGAATCGTCTAGAAGGGCAGTTAAGGTTTTGGATGACCTATGAGATCAAATCATCGTTTAGGTGGACGAGAGGGGCCTTTATGTTGAGGTGAGGATATGTTTTGACGAATGATCAGGCTGAAGATTGTATTAGCTGCTAGTAAGCAGAGTAGTAAGTCCATTGGTTGGTTACCTCCTTAATTGATTGGTTCAACAGTTGGTTAACTTGGTGGTTTTTATTGTCGCTCTTAGAGCTGTATCCCTTGCCCTGTCTCGTTCTTTACCCCTATAATTACTCAACATATATACAAGGTAAATGGGGATAGGGAAGGTTCAATAGATAGCTAAGCGGATGGTTAAGTAGATGATTAAGGAAAGGATTAAGGAACTTAATAGAAACCTTAACCAGATCCTTAATAGATTAGTTAGTGGTAGTAGTAGTTGGCTAATTTATCGGTAATTATTGCAGGATATTGTCTAGGACCCTTGCTATGCCTAGGTTGTTAATCTCCATAATAATAAACAGTATATACGAGTAAGTAGGGTCCTATAGGTACGTAGGGGATAGAGTACTGGGTTACACTTTACTAGGAGTACTGCTAGGCTTTAGACGATTCTTAGATAGTAAGCGAGCTCTATACTTGATAACACTCTTAGCCCACCTTCTAGACCAACTACGGGACTTCTTATCTTCCAAGTCCTTCTTAGTAGATGCAGAAGCATACTGTTGGTATCCTGGCATGTTCATAGCATCATATCTTATTACATGGGCTAGATCGGCTTCATCATAGTTCCTATATTTGTATGATGCTAGGATTGCTACTGCACCAATCAAGTAGTTCGATTGGCTACTATTCGTCCAACCACGCTTTACTATTTCCTTTAGACTCTTTATGAACGTCTTAGGTGTTGTTTCTAGACTAGTCATATGTTTTTTCAGAGCCTCTCTTTCCTTATTAACACGACTTGGTCGCCCTCGCTTCTTCTTAACAGTCTTATTCTTAGGTGTACCTACAGTTGCTTTGGGTGCTACTTGGTTATCACTTTGTAGAGGTGCACTAAGATACTCTTCAAAGCCCTCAGTATCCTGACTATTAGCGCACATATCAAACTCTTCTAACCAGAATCGTTTCTTATCGTTGTGAACAATGCATTCATCCTCATCGATAACATACGATCCTTCCTGAAGTGGTAGTCTAAAACATCTAGCTAGGTGTTCTATATTCCAGTTACCATAGTCGTCACGTTTCCACTCGGTGTTATTCGCACTAGGAAATATTTCTAACACACCATCGGCTACTTCAAACCCACGATGTTGTAACCATGCTTTGATTGATACATGTAGGAACTCACTCAACACTGGCTTCTCTAATGGAAAGTAGATATGCAGGCCTCCACTTACACTACTTAACATCCTCACACTCCTGCATAGCCCTATCTCTTCTAATGCATGTACTATTCCTACATAGTCATGACGATACTTTGAACCCTTGTCTATATCTAGTGCTAGTAACTTTATCTTGTACATCTGCCTCACTGCTAGTATTTCTGTTCCGTTTAGGTAATTCTCTGTCAGCTTCTTGCCTCCATAGTTATACCTCGCCGTATCCACTTTCTTACCCCTTCTCTTCTGTGTAATTACACCGGGCCTAGTAAATGTCTTACCCTTGTCTATACAATATACCTCCTCTAGTTTGTCTCTTACTGGATGTTCCCATCTCCTACTGCTCTTACCGTTGGCTTTCCGCTTCTTTTCTGCTATAATGTTCATAGTATTTGACTGTAATGGTCATAGAATTTGATTGTTATGGTCATAGAATTTGATTATCTTCACCATAGGTACCTGGGCTTCGCAATTCCCTAGGTACCTTATTTATTATACCACCATAAACCTCTAGAGTCTATATATCATCAGCCTTTCAAGTGATCTTACCTCTAGCCCTCACTATGAGTTCGGGGGTAAGTTTAGGTACAACTTTACGTACGCTTTTACGTACAGCTTTACCTCTAGCTTTACCTCTAGCTTTATGTACAGCTTTATGGGTAGGTTTAGAGAGGTTTAGAGAGGTTTAGGTAGGTGTGACTCTCATAACCACCTAGAAGAATCTTAACCCCTATATATAGATGTACGTTATTGCGTACAGGTGTTGGTACTACCTTTATTAGGTTACCACAGCATATACTCTATGGTAAAAGGCTAGACCGGATCATATTAGTATGGTATAATAGGGTAGACGAACGAACGAACGAACAGTAGAATTCTACACCTACTACTCTTCATTCGACTTTGGAGATGGTCATAGGATATTCCCCTTGGACATGGGAGTGTTAATATCTGGCCCAGTACATAATAAGACTCTAGAACCCATCCTCTAGAGTCTTATTTGTTAATATGGGATAGACCATCCCCTATATTCTATACCCAATCTTTCCACCAGTCATACATAGCCCTCACATAAGAGACACTATTATAGGAGTACCTAGCGATCCTTTCTGCAGTCACCTCCTCTTCATTCAATAGACACTGAAGGGCTCCATACAGTAAATCCCCTCTGTCCTTCCTTAATCTAGCAGTCAACTCTAATATCTTTTCATCTCTAGTCAATCTTTCTATACCTCTATATTCGATAGGTTAAATAATCCTCATCATATAACACAGATCCCCCTATAATATATGCGCATATTTCACGCCGTCTACGTGGTAATATAGGAGTATATTATTCATCAAACTAGAGCGTCATAGTCCCCCTTGATAATACGACCGATCAAGGTATGCGGCCTACTTAGAGTGAGAGTTATATGGATAGTACTTTCTGTAGAAGAATCCCCTCCTTAGCCCCTTATAGCTAAAGAGGGGATCTTTTTATCACCTGGGCACCCCAAGATCTTCAATCATATCCGTCTGTGGTTGGGAATGGACATCCTCATAGCGGTGTAGGTGTTCCTGTATAAGTGCTGCAGGATTATCAGCAACTGAGCACAGAGACTGTAATGTTTTATAGACCCGTTGAAAGGCCTCCTCATCTGTCTTGACTATCTTAATGGAGACCCCGAACTCTTTGTAGAAGTCTGCTACATCTTCCGACGAGTAGGTCTGGTCATTCACCTCTACCTCTACAGGATCCTCTGATTTAGTATCAGGTTCTGTATCAGTAGTAGGCGCCTCTTCCCCTTCCCCTTCCTCTTCTTCTAAGGAACTAGTAAGCTCATTAACCGTGCTTATCATTCCAGTGAGCATGTCAACATCTTGTTGGACCACAGCGGTATTATTATCCAGCTTCTGTTCGAACACATCTAGCTGTTCATCCGTTAGCTGCTCCAGCAGTGAATCCTTCTTTCTCTGTAACTCAGCTAATCTTTCACATTTAGCCTTCAACTGGTTTACTCTCTCTTGGATCTCCTTTACGTTAGCCATTTCTTCTTCCTCCTTATGATAAGGTTTACTTATGTTTGTAGTAGATTGATCATCCTTTTCCTTATGGCAACTAATAACCCCCATGCGCTCATAACACATAGGGGTAGGATGGAACACTAGTTGCCTGAATGCTTTGCTTCTAAGTCTTTGACATCTTGATGAACCTTCCTCTTCCTTAGTGCCTGCCAAACTTTGATATCAGGCAAGGGTTGTTGGGGGTCTATCTTGCTCCAGTTAGCTTTGATGCCTGCGACCATCTCCTCTAGCTTGATATATCCAGGATGCTCGCTATCTTCGGCAAATGCCTCCAACATCTTGTTAGCATTCTGACTGAACCAGTTATGGCTTAATGGTCCATATGGTTTCTTATCAGCAAAGAACCTGAAGCATTCACATGTCTCTATGCCGTTAGTGAGCCTGATATCCTCTTGCTTTAGTTCAATGTCAAGACGTTTCATCTCGGCATCGTACTTCTTCTTCTGATTCAGCATTATCCTAATGTCAGCCTCTAACAGTACCAATGCTATAGCACTCTTATCAGCGTTTGGATTTGTACTGATATGGAAGTCAATCCCTAACTTAACGGCACAGGCTTTGACATCTTCAGGACGACTACTGTAATAGTCTCCATAGATGTTTACTAGATTGCCTGTTAGTCGTAAGGTCACTAGTTGTTGGACCTCACTCCTGAATCGTTGATAGCTCTCCAGTATCATCTGTGTACTGAGCTCGTTTAGCTCGACTTTCTTTTTGCTTCCCTCGGATTGCTCTACTAGCTTTGGGGCTTCCTCGTTTAGCACTATACTAACCTCCATAGAATTGAATGATTTGGACATTTAGAGTTGGACCGACAAGGCAATGTCCGGGCTTGCCGATCAATCAATTACACTCACACCACACTCACACCTCTAGAATCCTAAAAGGTCTTTGTCAGATTCTTCATCACTACCTTCTAGTTGGGGTACATCATTACCACTAGGCAATGACAACCAATCATCGTCATCACCAAACAAGGCATTAACATCTATCTCGCTGTACTCAGCATCAATGACATCACCACTAAGTATGGCTTGCCCTTCAGCTTCTATGCTCTCTAACATCTGAGTATGTCTAGCTTGCATGTCTGCGTTGGCCTTTGCTATCTTGTTGGGTACGTCTTCAGTGATGAACTTGTTTTGTCCGTACTCAGTGCCTTCAACTAACCCGATGGCTATAGCATCATCAAGCTGCTTATTTAGTTGAAGGCGTACAGCTTTCCCCTCTCTTTCCCGTACTGCAGCAGATGTTGCCGCAATGATTTCATCTGCCTTATGGCCACGATGTTCAATCCTAGCTTTACGGGCAGCGAGCATGTCCTCAACACGCTCAACCTTTCCACTAGGCTTCTTAGCTTCATTACCTCTACCATTATTGCTATGTCTAGCCATAACTTCATTCCTCTATTCATAATTTAACAGTTTATATCTCACGATCTAATTTGTATACCACTTGTTTACTCTGGCAGATATACATGCCAAAACCCGCAGCTTTTAGACACATCACGGGCGTTGGTGTTGTTATTTAGTTGTGATTGTATGACCTACTGTATTCGCTTCCAAGTCCGGTAGTTAACAGCTGCGTTAATAGCATTTCTGCTGACCCCATATTCAGAAACTAAGTCGCATATCCGCACACCTGCTTTATGCTTAGCTCTTAGCTCTCTTACCAGATCTGGATTTAGTATCGGTCTCTTAAGTCTTCTCATGCTGGCGGTCTACTGAATAAGTTTACATAGTCCACAGTTTGAGTACATAAGGACTATTAGCCTCCAAGTGAAGGCAGTTGGTACAGGTAAGATTACTTAGATGTAGGAACCTTACCGTTAGTGTTGTTAGCCGCTTGGACAGCCAACATCTGTTGCATCATGGCCTTTAATTCGGCCATCCCTGTTTCCAGTTCAGCAATCTTTTGCTCTCTAGGATCTAGATGCTCAACTGTAGGTTCAACTTTAGGCTGAGCTTTAGGTTGGGATTGAGATTGAGATTGAGTTTCCTTGGCAGCTTCATTACCAGGCAGAGACTTGTTCTTACCTTTGAAGAACCTCTCAATGAGTCTGTGTTCAGGGCCCTGGTGCTTACATGCATGGGATCTAATCCGTGGTGCATTTAAAGCATGGCGAGAAGGTAAGTTAGACCCTCTATCAACCCTCAACTCTTCAGCAAGGGCTTCATCAGGAATCTCCCCATCAATTGCCAGGATGTCATCTACCTGAACCTCATTAATGATGAGGCGGTTGTTTTCATCTGCAAATGCTGCCTTACGGTAACTTACCTCATGACCATTCAGTCTGATTCTCATCCACACAAAGGGTAGACGGTTACCTAACTTACCTCTAGATCTCTCTAGGGCATTAAGCGACATGGCTAGCTCTATTGCATCCTTCTGATTAGGTAGTAGTACTATCCCAGTCATGCCAATTACATCATCCCTATCTAGAAATCCAGTCCGTCTATGGGTCTCTACCTCTACAGCTCCACTAGTCCACACTATGGTCCCAGTAAAGGTGTTATTATCTTTCTCTGTCTCATTCACAAAGATCGCATCTGGATTCTCTTTAGAGTAGTTGAGACGTACGATGATGTCAGTAGTAGTTGTGTTATACATAAGATTCCTCCTTTAAGGTTATTAGGTACACCATGATCAAATGTTTTACGTCCATGTGGTTCTGGACGGGTATATACATACAACAAGACCCCCTAGATCTCTAGGAGGCCTCGTATGATGTAATAGTAGATTAGTACTCTATACCTTTAGTTCACCTGACTTGTACTTAGCCAGTGCTTCTTTACAGCTCATAAGATATCCTGATGAGAAGCCTGATTCAAAGCTTGTGAGTAGGTTAAAGTCTTTAGATAGGATTGAAAGACGGCCATCTAAGCCATCTGAGATGAATATTGCAATCATCCCTGTCTCAGGATCAACTGCAATGCTCGCCTCGGTATCATAGTTATAGATCATTCCTTCTTAGTGGATTTGTTGTTTACTACCAGGGCTTGCTGTACATATTGAGCAAGTTGGCTAAGATAGCCCTTTTCACTCAGATCTAATACCATAGCTCTTACCGCTTCAGCTGCTGAGTCGGCATTCTCTGAAGTTAGGTTAGTATATGCGGCAGCATGAGCTTTCGCTTCACGACTTGCTTGTACTTGAGTAGCGTATTGTTGACGAAGTTCTTTCGCCTTCTGTTGGTCATTCATCTAGGATATCCTTAACGTTATAGGTTGAATCTTCCATACACTGAACAACCTAATCCTTCTGATGAGTAATCATGACCCTACTATTATAGCAGGCTATCTACTTAATAACTCCCCAAATCTCGGTGTTATCCCTCATGACTATCGGATAATTCCTTGTATGATGGGATTAGACCCCACAAGTGGGCTTGAATTAATAGTTAGGTTTCCAAGGGAGGAACGCCTATGAAAAAGCGCAGAACGAGGAGCGATTTCTTGGGTATTTGGGTACTTGTGGCACTAACTGTCATTGTGGCAGGATGCGCAACCCAGCCCCCTAAAAATCTGCCACCCGATGAGCCTACGACTACAGAAGACCCCTACCGTAGCTTCAAGCCTGATGGGCCAGGGCCACACCCGGCTATTCTTTTCGTCTCGGGATGCAGCGGTTTTACCCCGTCGTTCGCACCAAAATTCTACGAACAGGTCGCGGAACGGTTACGCGAGCAGGGCTTCATGGTCGTCTTTGTCGACTATCTCAAACAGCGTGAGCTCACAAACTGTACGGAGGGGTCGCTCACACCGGCGGACGCTGCAGAGGACCTTGTAGCGGCAGCCACCTGGTTGAAGACGCAAGTTTCCATTGACCCCAAGCGCATTACGGCTATGGGCTGGTCCTATGGAGGAGGCGCTGTGCTCGTTGCCCTCAACACTTATACCGACGAGGAACTGGGTTTCTCCCGCGCCGTGACCTATTATCCCAGCTGTCGGGCCGTGAGATCGTGGAACAGTACGATGCCGGTGTTGATGCTGCTCGCTGGGGAAGACGACGTCGCGCCGGGCAAGCCATGCCAACAAGCCGCGCAGAGGAATGCCGCACCAACGTCGGTGAAGGTTGTCGTGTATCCCGGCGCGCATCACGGCTTTGACCTGTCTGCGTTGCCAGCGAAGACAACTTACCCTTATGGGACCATTGGGTACCACCCAGAGGCGGCGGCGGCCTCCTGGGAAGAGATTCAGCGTTTCCTAGGGCTGACCAGGTGAGAGCCAGCATCTCTAAACCTAACCACGGCTTGCAGGCGACGGCTTCCAGCTTACGCTACGCTTCAGCTTCCAGCCGCGCCTGACGCCCGGCGTTAATTGCGTGATCGTTCGCGATTACCCGTGTTCTCAACAAAGGTGACAAGAATGGCATACTTGACATCCTCCATGTAAGACTCTAACTCCCTGTTACATCTACATATAAGAAATTAAGGCCGGCGGCTATTATGGGGCATGTCCTATCCCCTTAAGTACCTGAGATCGCTGAAACCCTTATGGTTATGGGATTTCTTCCTGCTCCGTCTAGGCAATATTGAGGAAAAGACAGGGGACGGAGCAAGAGAGAGTTACTACCTAAACCACTTGGCTATTTGCATAGTCTCCCAGTCAGAAGCTAGTTCTCGTATTGATGAGTTGGCATCAATGTCAAGACCTAGGAGAGTAACGGTTAGAGGGAACATTAACATGAAGCATTGGCGATCCCACCAGTTACGTACTTTCCAGTAGCAAGTCTCTCCTTGAAGTCTTAGAGTATCGACTTGAAGCGATCTTACTTCCCACCTTCCGCACGTCAAAATGTAGC
>JAAUYM010034334.1_pt1 | contig 15155 bp, 14 predicted proteins | sample 7278001 | NCBI WGS metagenome assembly JAAUYM01 (sample SAMN14350224, study PRJNA611818) | marine sediment metagenome | isolation source: surface marine sediment (1.8m) | place: French Polynesia: Moorea | collected 2018-08
GCTGCGGCCAATATGGAAAGCCGCGGCCGCCGCCGCCGCGGCCACGCTCTCCTTGCGGCGGCTCTCCTTCCTTCCCGTGCGCTTCTTCTTCTTGCCGCCGCCGCCGCCGCCGACTGCGATGATGACGACGCGATGGATGATGGGCGGATTGTGTTTGAATTTGCGGTCAGTGTTTGTTTCGATGATGTTAAAAACTCAATGACGATTGGGGTCCCAATGAGAGCACGGCTACTAACTGGTGCCCTTAATCTGGTCAATATCAAGGTGTCCCTTCTCTTACGTACATACAAACCAACAGAGAGAGAATTCATCTGTCTCATCAGACCTCAAAATCATTCAAGCTATAATAATATAAACTATTGTTGGAGTCTACAACTTACTGTCTTTCATGAGCGACACGTTCATGAGCCTCGGGTTGGGAGTGTTGAAGATGGTCCTGTTCTCCCTGAACTGGGCCCTGAAACAGAGGACGCACAAGCACACCTTTTCTCACTCCGTTTCACTCAAACCGCGCGTAAAAGTGAAGAGGATCGAGGCCAACTTCTCCTTCCCTCCCTCCTTTCGTGATTTATAAAGGCCTTCTGACAACCAAGTCCTCCCTGCGGCCAAAAAATTTCCACTTTCTCCTGCCTCTACCCCTCTTTTTCCCAAGTAATCCACCCACTCAGTTGGGCTTTTTTTTGCAACGAAGGAAAGAGAAGACACAAAAAAAGCGTTGAACCTACTTGGCGAAGAGCTGCAGGACGACGCACATGACGATGAACATAAGTGCGAGTCCCCCCATGATGCCGAAGAGCGCCGGGTTGAAGTAGGAGCCCTGGCCGGTCTCGGTGTGCGTAGTAACCTCTGGCACGGTAGGGAAGAGAGAGGGAAAAAAACAATCTCGATCGGTATAGATCGTCTTTTAACAATTGTCTGGTGCGGACAACGAGTAGACGAAAATTTCGTGGTGGGACAGAAGAGAGAAAAAAGCAGGGCAATTTGGAAAGGGAGGAGGAGGGAAGCGTGGGAGGGGGGGGGAAGAGAAGGGAGGACTCTCACGAGAGAGCTTTCAACACAGAGGTTAACTTTTTTTTCCTCCTTTCGGTGGTGGCATGTTGAACAGACGTTGCTGCCAAGAGGCCCCCTTTTTTTCTTCGTCCTTTCTAACCGTCACACGCACGGAAATTCCTTGTCATTCATTCCCCCTCCCTTCCCTTCCCTCCCCGCCTTGGACTTGGTGGTTGTGTCCTTGCTCCTTACTCTCTGCTTAGTGGAGTGGCCCGCGGGGAGACCTTCTTAAGTTCTAGCCATTCTCGTAACAAAAACTTAGTTACGTAATAATGAAACAAGCAGAGAAACTGGTAAAGAAGTTGCCTTTCTGCTAAATATAGAAACCGTTTTTGGGGGCAGGGGAAACACATAACCACAGAGGGGCGACACTTCGAAGTGCAAGAAAGGAAATCCTGAAGGATAAATTGCACGTTTCCTAAGGTCCCTTCACCACTTCTGCCACTTCTGTACTACGGTACAGTCGGATCCGATTAAGTGGCAATCGGATAAGTGAAAGACCCGCTCAGCAGAGAACATTGTTGAGAAAGCATTCTACGTCCTAGGTAATAGTAAGAGTAATAATACCTAAGAGCTGCTTTGAGCCTTTGTCCAGTGGGGATCCTGGGGGAAACGGGAAACTTTCCCACCACGCACTTAGACGAGTTCTACCGTAACTCACCGATGCACCATGGCTTTCCCGTCCCGTCCGTGTAGGACTGCGGCTTGAACCTGGGCAGGCACTGGCAGACGTTCAGGTCTGGGTTGCAGTGCGCGTTCTTGTCCGAGCGCTGACACTGGATGTCCAGGCGACAGAACTCGCCGTACTTGGATGCTGAAACATGTGGAGGCAGCAGCGTCTTTAGTTTGGTATTCTAATGACATGTTCCATTACATGCTTAAAGCTGAATTTGTTACGCTCGGAAGTTCAAAAGTCCAGTCGGGTTGTGTTGCCTCCAAACCGTTTAAAAAATGTAAAAAAAGTTCCTCCGTATTGAAAGGTGCCTTCCCTACATTTCCTATCCAAAAAAAAAAATCTTTTCCTTCTCCTCTTCTCCTTTTCCCTCAATATACCTGAAACGTCAACATTTTTGTTGTCAACTGGTGCCAAGAGGCCCGCCTCCTCAAAGCCAACAGCAGCAGCGCAAGATAGGGGAGGGTGGGCCTTAGGCCCTGATTCTCTTCCCCATTCAGACGACAGCCTCCATAACATTAGTTCTTATCCCCGATCTACCGGTACTGTAAACTACGCTTGTCCTTTCCACAAGAGTCAAGAGAAGACCGATTCTTTCGGGTATTACCGTAATTCAGTCAAAAACAACTGTAGGTACGTGTACTCAGGGACTTTCTTAAGATACTCCAGATTGTCCCTGGTGTACTGTACAGTACTCGTACGTACTACATACACATCAATGTTTAATCAACATCAACAAACCACGACTTTTCTTTTCCCTACTCACCTTTGTAGCAGTGCCTGGTGTCGGTGACGGGATAGTCCGGCTTGCAGGTGCACAGCCCGGCGTCCACGTCGCAGTAGGTGCCCTGCGCCTGCCCTTCGCAGTCCGACGGGTCCCCGCACGAGATCCGGCGAAGCCGCGGCGAAGAAGGGGGAGACGGAGGAGGAGGGGAAGAGGAGAAGGAGGTGGTGACTGAAATGGAGAAGGTCCGGTTTAGTAACCAACCTCCTGATCGATGCGCGCACCCATCAATCTTCCTCTCCTCTCTTTATTCCCTTCTCCCTCCTCCTTCGGGTCAGTTGGTCCATCTGCATAACAACTTCCTTCCCCCTCATTTCATTTCGTTACTTTCCTTCCCCCCCCCCCTTCTTCAAACAAAGAAGGTTAGACAAGGCAAGGAGAGATCATCATGCACCACCATTCAATCACCCGTTCTCTCTCGCTCGGCGGCGGCCGGCGCGGTCAACCACCAACAAGACTTTCTCCCTTCTCGCTGTTTGTGGCTAAGCGGCTAGGGAAGGAAGGGAGAGGGAAAGCCTTGATAGGCCTTTTCCTTGGAAAGCGGATTCTTCTTCTTCTTCTTCTTCCCTCCAGGAATAACGCAGTTAGCAAGGCTTGCTGCGATCGGGAAGCTAACTCACAATTTCTTTGCTTTCCACTCCACGAGCATGGTAGTTTTAGTCAGCCTAGTTTCAATGTTTCATAGGAGAGTGTGCAATACAGAACGGTTTTAATTTAATTCTTTAAAAAAACCGCTTCTCACAACCCCTCCAGATTATGTATTCTGCTAACACATCCATCCACCCTCTTCATTCCCTCCCTCCCACCCGTTTTCCTTTTTGGTCCTCTCTCCTTCCTTCCTCCTCCTCCTCCACGCTTGGCCAATTTCTAAATGGAGAAGAAGCCCAACTTTTCGCTAAAAAAAGAGCCCAGGAAGAGGGAGAGAGACGGAAACTGCTTTGAACTTCCTCCCCTTCCTCCCTCCCTTCCTCCCTAGCCAAAGAGAAAGGCTGATACTGTTTGAGTGGAAGGTTTCTCCTTGAGGTATAACCTTCTCCCTTTTTTCTTCTTTCTCTTCTGTAACTTTCAGGATTCTCTAAGTGACCGGGACCAGAGAAGAAGAAAGGTTGAGGTTGGGGGGAAGTGAGGCGAGAAAATACATCGCCGCAATTTGATGTGGTGGAGAAGAAGAGGAACCGTCTGACCTGGCCATCCATTCTCTTGGAAATCGAATCAGTGACGAGAAACGCACGCCCACAGGCGCCTGGGAGCAGCAACCTTACTAAAATATTTATCCGCATCTACTAAAATCGGGAAGATCAATAATTTAAGACGCAGACGAACACGTCTCCTTTGCAGCACAACAAAGCATCGAAGGCTTTGGTGACAGTGAAAGTTGACAATCGGCTGAGTTGGCACCGACGGAACAAGATTCGTCGTTTCAACGGAAGGAAGAAAGGAAAGGAAAGGAAGGAAGAAAGGCCATTCATGACCTCATCCAGACTTGGATGAGGAAAGAGAAAGAGAAAGAAGGGTACGACTTATTAATAGCTCTCGTCTCAATTGGTCTACGGCAGGTCAGAGAAGAAACGTACAATAAAGCATGAGAGGTGGGAGAGGAGGGCAGAGAGGGAAAGGAGGAAACAGGGAAGTGACACATCGCAGTACTAACCGTTTGGTGCGAAGCTATGACCAGCACAAGCACAACGAATCAAGTACAGCGTAAGAACGATTTGTGTGAGAATGACGATCTCCCTTCATTCCTTACTTTAAGGAACCACTTGTTTACCTCCTCCTTTCTCTTGGTGGCTTCCTTCTCCTTCTCCCGCCGCCGCCGCCTCCGCCGCCGCCGCCGCCGCTGCCGCCGCCATCGCCACCGACCCCGCTGTGGCCACGAGACCTATGAAGGCTGCTGCCGTCATCACCGTCGTCGTCATCATCCTTTCCTGTCGAGCGGCTCCTGCTCCTCCTCTTTCCCTCATTCTTTTCCCCTCCTCCTTCCTCCTTCCTCTTGTTTATGGTGGCCACCTTCTCCTTCCTCCACCTTCTCACCCTCCGTCGTCCGCCCTCCTTCTCCTCCTCCTCCTCCTCCACCTGCTGCTGGCGCCGCGTCCTCTGTGTCTCCTCCCTGCTGTGGTTCGCATTGAGGGGGGGCAGCTTGATCCTTTTTTTTCGCGACAATCGAAAAGGTGAGTGAGGGAGGATGAGGTCAGTCACTTCCCTTCCCTTCTTCCGTCCCTTGCAGAGCCTCGTGCGCTCTCACCTCCTCCACGTCCGATGATTCAAGGCTCCCTTGACGTCCCTGCTTGAGATTGACAATCGAAGGCATCAGCTTCAATATGACTCACCAGGCTCCCTGTCTCTCTCTCTTTCTGCAATCACCAAAACTTTCCTTCCTTCGTAGAATCCAGATTTTTTTAAACCACCCCGTAGCACGCGCTATGCTGACCTTTTACAATATGAGATGTGTGTGGGACGCGGCGAATCAAGTGACGGGGAGAAGAAGAGAAGGAGGGAGAAGGCGCTTCTCCCTGGCATTTCAGCCACCCCTTGGGAGTGTGCAAACTGAGAAGGCGATGGATGATTGCTGCTCCTCTTCCCGAGAAGGTCACTACTACTCCCTCCTGAATCCTTCCTCCTCAGTCAGGTAGGTAGCTGCCTTCTCATAGCGTGCTTGCCACGATCGTGCAACGGAGGAGAGAGGGAGAAGGAGGAGGAAGAGAGTAGAAAGTGGTCCTCCTCCTCCTCTCTTTCCAAACTGCGATGATGGCCCCCTTCTCCTCTTCTTTTCTCTCGGTGTTGTGGCAAGGTCTCGGCGGATTGAGGAAGAGTTGGTCCGACTCCGACGTCGTGTCCTTCTCACCTCGCAGTAGTTTCCTTTCTTCTTCTTTTTTTCCCCTCCAATTCCTCCTCCTCCCCGCAGCCACCGCGGACGGTGACTGAGGGAAGAAGGAAAGGAAGGAGGGAAGCACTGGATAGATGATGGTGCGGACGGAAAGAGGAACAGAGAGAGAAAGAAACAAAGAGATGCTCGCTCTTCTCTCTCCCTTTCTCTCTCTCTTTCTGTTCACTGCGACAAGGGAAGGAACACTGTACAGTAGATGGCAAATTTGCCTATTTTTTTATTACAGTAGCCCTGATGATGAGAATAGAAAGCTCTTCCGAGCGTCTACAGTTTACGGTAGTAATAAATAAATCAGTACTACGTACTACTATGGTACACAAGGAAAGTGGCGTGAGAGAAAGAAAAGCGTCACCAATTGCGAGATCTGCATGTATGTATGTAGGTATGCTTATGTGCTAGTACGCGTGCTCTGCCCTCTGCACTCAATGGTACTCACAGGAGGAGGAGGAGGTCAAGTCAATCGAACGAACGTACAGTGAGAAAAGACAGTCTGGATTAAAGGAACATCATTTCAAAAACTGACAGCACAGCACGGACTGGAAAAGGCAGGAAGGGCAACTCGTCTCCATTTTCCACCCTCTATCAGGCGTCCTCTTCCTCTTTGCCTTCTTCCTCTTCCTCATCTTTGTCGCTGTTGTCGTCGTCATCGTCCTCTTTCTCCTCTTCCTCGTCCTCCTCCTCCTCCTCGTCGTCCTTCTCCTCGTCCTCCTCTTCTTCCTCTGTGTCTAAACTGGCCTTCCTCATCTCCTCCTCCTCTTCCTCGTCTTCCTCTGTGTCTAAACTGGCCTTCCTCATCTCCTCCTCTTTCTTCTCCTCCTCCTGCTTCTTCTTCTCCGCCGTCTCCAGCTCTTTCTGCATGGCAATGTCGTTGGAAGACGCCGACAGCATGTTGACCAGATCCTTGTCCGCTAGGCAGCCCTGCACGAACTCCTCCTCGCTGAGTCGCCCGTCCCCGTTGGTGTCTAAGAAGTCAAACACCTTCTTGGCCTTCCGCAGACTGATGTTGCCCTTCTTGTCCATGTTCTCCATGGCGTACAGGGTGTCGATGGCGTCGACCATCTCGGACAGGTCGATGTCGCCGCTGGAATCCTTGTCGTACAGCTGCGGAGAAAAGAATAATTTGCCCATGAGAGCCAGTGGAGATAGTTACAGCAGCAAAGCAACTTAAAAAACTGTACTTCTCTCAAAGATTTGATCCCCGAGTTCTCGCTTTAAATTTTGCACCATCAGCTATGTGAAAATGACTTCAAATCAAGGGTGGCTACCCTATTAATAACGTCCGAGCTTATCCTTGGCTTGGTCGAGGTTCTGATAGCCAAATGGGCCGACTAATTGCCATATGGTTAATCCTGCCCGTTATTGGTAGGGTAACCTTGTTTAAAACAATAAAACTTCTAAATAGAATATATATGGTACAGTGTATACACATATAAAAGCTAGCTTTTTTTCATGCCTACTACAGGTACGTATACCTGTAGTATAGGTACGTACTAAGTGCAGCAAATGAGAAAGAGAGACCATTGTTTTTTTTATCCAGTCAGCACTGAGTGATTAAAGAGTCTTCTATTCGTACGGAAGGAGAGGAGACAGAGAAAGGACGATCCGAATAACGAACGGGACAAGGACGAAAAGAGAGAGGGAAGAAGAGAGAGGGCCAGACAGACTCCGGCCTCCTTGCGTACTAGACAGAACAAAACGAAACCCAAAGGGTGAAGGACAGAGGGTACTGCACCACATCTTTACCTTGAAGGTCCACTTAAGCTTTTCCTCCGGCGTCCCGGCCGACGTCATGTCCGTTGCCATCATGAACTCCTTGAAGTCGATGCTCCCATTGCCGTCCTTGTCAAAGATGCGAAAGATCTGGTCGACAAAGGCCTCGCCCTCGTCAGGGGGCAGGATGAGCTGGACCACCTCCAGAATCTTTTCCCTTTTCAGGTTCCCGTCTGGACAATCAGACTTGAAACCCTTGTACCAGCCCCTGCGGATCAAAACAAGACAAAATTTGTGGTAACTACTCACTTATCCACTCTTCTAATATACTGTACAGTACAGCAACCTTTTGGCACACAAATTGTGCAAGTGTACTGTACATACAGTACTAGAACGTGCAACAAAACACCACCAAAAGATGTACCTTTAAAATGATCTCTTGCTCTAACGAGTCTATTGTTTGCAATTAAGTAGCATTCTTCCCGACTTTTCTGCGCACTAATAACATTGGCTGTATATGCGAATAATGAATGCCTTTGACAGAAGTGCACCGGACAAGGGAGGCATGATTGACAAGAGAGAGGCAATGATATCCTCCTCTCTCGCTACCTGCACTCACTTGATCTCCTTCTCGTCAAAGTGTGTGTTGGCCGTGAGGAAGTCGAGGTCCGTCTTGGACAACCCGAACGGCTTCGGCTTCTTGACGATCTGCCACGGGCGCGGAGGCCGGTTGGGCTCCGGGGTGCGCCGCCCGCCCTTCTTCCGGACCGGTCGGTCGCCCTCCTCCCTGTCTCGACCCTCCCTCCAGGTGCTCTCCAGAGTGCGAATCATAATCGGGAATGCTTTTCTCCCCCCTCTCTTTTTCTCTTTGGTGGTTGCACGTGTTGGTCCTCCTTGTTGGAGTTGTCGCGTGGAACTGGAGGAAGTGGAAGTGAGGAAAAGGAGACGGGAACGGGAAAGAAGAAGAAAAGGAAGGGATAAGGGCAGGTATTACTCATTTGTTTTGGACCCGGGAGAGAGGGGAGGAAAAAGGAAAAGAAGAAGAGAGGAGGAAAGGGGAGGGGGAGGGGGAGGGGGAAGAAGGACTTCCAAAGCTTTCGTTCGCTCGTTTCTCTGACAGACCTGTTGTGAGGTCTGACCTGCTGGTGGGCCTGGAACAGAAAAGTAGTACTACCCTACTGTGCATTTCCTGCCTTGTAGTTGCTTCTTCTCTCCAACGGCCAATCTCGAGAGAGGAACCTTGCTTCATACAGTATTTGTACTTTGTGGCACCTTAGAGCTGGCGTTCGCTTATGATGGCTATCTACGTCTAGTAAAGTTTGACGCAGCAACAAAGTATTGTACATCAGAAAAAAGACGGAATTCTTTAATAATCGTACGTTAGATTTTTAATTTGACAGGAAAAGCTTCTTTCCCACAACTTTCGTAAAAAAAGTTGCATCAAGTAATGTGTAGTAGTAAAAAGAAGAAAGAGGGTGAAGCGAGGTCAATCTGAGAAAGGAGCTTTATTCATAAATGCTTGCCTGAGCTGAGATGACTTAGCGAAAACTGAAAACTCTTACTTTCCCAGATGTTACAATAATAATTGTTTGGGTGAGTGCCTAACTTGGTCACTTTCTACTGGCAATTTCACAGCGAGAGAAGAAAGGACTTCTATTGTTAGAGCTGCTACGCCACAAGGGGAGGAAAAATGGTTTTTTTTTTCCACAGTCACAGTTCTGACGTTTAATTTTTGCGGCTTCAACAAAGCCAAGCCTCAACGAGTCCCTCCTCCTCTCGAGTTCCGTTGAGGGGCCAATTTTTTCAGGTTCTTCTCCGTCGATGATGGACGCGGGATTTCAACGAGGGACCCATAACTCTCTCCCCCCCCCCCCATTCCTCTCCCTCCCTCCCTTTTTTTGTTTTATGACGAGACGTCGTTGCTCCGTAGTCGGTCGATCTCCGCTGCTGCTCACCTAATCTCCGGGATTATTTGTTCGATGGGCTCAACGTACCTGTAGTACTACAACGTAGATTGAGAAGAAGGAGATTTTTTTTTAGCGCCCCTTGTGTGCAGAGTGCAACCAACGTCTCTCGAGAGCCACCTGGTTTGGCAACTTAGTCAAGCTTCTCATTCGCCCCAAAGTCACGAAAACACATCAATTGCCAGACGAAAGAAAAATAGGAAACAGTAGGGGGGGGGGGAGCGGGAGAAGGGGAACTGGGTGCAAGTACAGTATGTAGGGGAAGGGGGGGATGCTAGCGTGCTAGAAAAGTGTTACGTCACCCAGGCTTCGACCGCAAACCTTTCCACCTCCTCCTCAATTTCTTATTCGGAATTCGTAATCACGAATTTAAATTGGACGCACCCCCCTCCCCTCCCCCTCCCCTCTCCTCCTCCTCCTGCTGCAAAAACAACGGGCCATCATCATACACCCTACTACACCGCTCAACTTAAAAACGGTTGGACCGACCACCAAATGAGGCGCACGCAACACGCATGCGAAGAGGGGAGGAGGAGGCATGGTCGGCCGGGCGACACTTGGCGGTCAACACGACGACACCTGATCTCTCAGAGAGAGGAGCCTCTCTCAGGCATAGGTGGGCACCAACTGTTTGCTTGAAGGGGGGTCACAAGCCATAAGCTTGAGGAAGATCTGATTTTGAGTGCTTGCCGGGGGGTCTGGTAAAAAGGAACTTGGGGGGATACGAATACTGTAAAAAAAATTAAATATTAGCTAGTTTTTTTATTGGAAAAAAAAATTCGACCTCATAAGAAGACTCTTTTACTGCCCTTTTTTTGGCAGCAGTGAAATAATTTTTTACGAACTTTTGACAAAAAGGCCTTATACCCAAAATTACGTACATGAATACGTCAAAAATTTTTGCCGGCTTTGCCGCCAAAGGAGGAAGAAAGGTGTTTAGCAAACTTGGAGAAAGGGGGGCTGATTTTCCATGGGGGGGAAGGTCTCTTAGTCAGGCCAGGCAAGTCGCCCATTTATGCTCTTAGGTGTGCAGGTGTGCATCTTACTCGAAATGCAAATTGGCGCTTGTCGCAGTTGGAAAACGAGCATTTTTTTTAGCATAGTATGTAGTACTATCGTAGATATAGTCGACGGCTGAGTTTCAGGATGTGCTTCCGCGCACCGTGTGAATGCAACAACAGTAGCTCCTCTCAAGGTGACGATTGCTCGCCTCCGCCTATTACTTACGGGACAACAAGAAAACCCAACCAATATGGGCGATCCCTTGGAGGTAAACGCGAGGTAGGAATCAGACATACAGTACTTGAGAGCGACAAAATTACCTCAGCTCCACCATAACTGGATAAAATTGTCGCTCTAGTCTCACTATGTCTGATTTTTTTTTCTTATCATGGATTGGGGCTGACGGATACCTGGATGCTACTCGTACCCCGTCGATGCCTCGGCAATATTGGTCGGGAAGGGAAGGAGTAGAATGAGCGGAGGGGGGGAGGGGACCTGTGGGGGGAACAGCAGCAAGAGCCGTGCTTTACCAGCGCTTGAGGAGGCTGGAGAGGTAAGGTGTCCTGAAGTGACGCCACTGGAGATCTGTGCTTGGGAAAGAGGAGAAGAGAAGACGAGAAGAGTTCTTTACTCTCTCTCCGGCTCCTGCGCGCGCGCGCACTCATGTCCTGTACTACGTACAGGTGGAGAAAGAGGAGAGAATACCAACAAGGAGAGAGAGAGAGATCTGTGTTGGAATTTTCGACGCTTTCCAAGGTCAGCCTCTCTCTCTCTCTCTCTCTGTCCATCTCTTCCATCGACAGGAGAGCCAGCTCATATTTCGTCGGGGAGGAAAAAGAAAACATTGTCGCCCTCCCCCATCGACCTCTTACCTGTTGTACGTAGGTAGTAGTAGTACGACCTCATGGTTTGCCTCACCCGGATCTGATGTGACTCCTGAGTCGAAATACTTGGTCCCAAAAAAAGCCGACAAGGAAAACTCCGACGCCATGAGAAAGCTGGCGCAGGTGAGTCATGTGAAAGAGTTGTCGAGGAACCACCGATCTAGTACAAAACAAACTTTTTCCTCCCTCGTTCCTCCCGCCTCCACCCTCCCCTCCGCCACAGCTGCTGCTCCTGGTAGCCCTGGCTGCGTCTTCCCGCGCCGTCGACTCCAACTCTCTCGACTACGGCTACGACGAGTACGGCGACGAGGAGGAGGGCTTCATCCTGGGCGTGTCCACCTTGGTGAACGGCGTCAGGCCGGATGAGATCCCGGCGCTGCTGGAGCGACTGAGGAAGGTCCGGGTGGCAATCAAGAGTCAGGCGTTCGGGACGCTCAGCCAGGCGGTCGGAAGGAGGTGGAGGACGCTCGGAGAGACCAGGCAGCTCATAGACGCGATGAAGGTGGGGAAGAGGGAGTATTAACACAAAAACACGTATTCAGTGATTCGAAATAAAAAAAAAAAAAAAAAAAAAAAGATAATAATGGAGGTTGCGTGACCGCCTTCTCCTAAAACTTCCGATATGCTCCTTTTCCGGTTTCAATCATGATCATCTGTTCGTCTCTCTCTCTCTCTCTCTGCAGCTTGTACTGGAAGAGTCCCTCAACGGCCTGTCCGCCGTCCGTCGCAAGGTGGAGCGCATCCTGGCCGACGTGGACCGCCGCAGGGCCCTGCTGGCGCCGTCGTCGTCGTCCTCCTCGTCCTCCTCCTCCTCGCCCCCGCTGGCCCCCACGGAGGCCTTCTTCCTGACCAACGTGCGAGACTCGGTGCCCGACGTGCTCAAGTTCACCCGGGAGCAGTTCGCAGCCGTCGCAGCGGCATTGTGACCTTCGCTCGCTTGGAGTACCATACGTAAGAGGATTTTTTTTATGTACAGTGTGAATAACGCTTGGCTTCTGTGTACCTACGTAGTATACCTTGTAGTTAACTAGTACTCATGACAGTACATACCTACCTACTTGTGACAGCAACAAATACATTCGAGCAAATATAATTTATGCGACAGTGACGGATGATAATAGTAGGACCATAATTGCTCCAAAGTTGACCTTACAGGGCGTAACTGAGATGCAAACTTGTGTTCTGTATACGTGCACATGTTTGGTTAGCTTCATTAAATTCGATGCCATTAGCTGCGGTGCTCTGGGCAGGTAAGACATAGCAAAACGTGGAACAAACACGACTACGGTAGTGCCACGCACGAATCAATTCTTCAGCTGCACTACCAAAAAAATGACCAGTTCTAAAGTTTCGAAGAAATTAAGGCCCCTCAGACTCATAAGGTAACACAGCATCTAAACATTTAGACATCTTGAGGAAAAAAAAGTGTGTTAATCATTCTCCAGGGCCACCCTGGTGTTTTCACTGTCATTGACTTTTGTCATCTTCTTCGCAAAATCGATTGAGCGCTATCGCAAGGGGCAAATTTCCATGGATTACGTGAGTTTTTTAATTCACTTCAAGTACCTACATATTTACACTGTACCTACAGCACCTGCCCCATTGATATCACCGTTTCTAATTATCGCGATTCTCCAGAAAGTGGTAGAGCGCTCGTCCTATCTGTTCCCAGCAATAATAATCTGTGGTCTCTACAAAGAACCTGTTGTGGTCGGGTAAGTCACAAACCTCTCTGGCCGTCCGAGTGGAATTGAGCCATTTTACACGTCCATCCTGTGATGTACTTACTGTAAGAACGTATGTACAGTACAGTCAAAACCGCTTTTGGTGGGAGAGGTAGAAAATAAGCAATTTTTTTCATTTGTTTCATTTACACTAGAGAAACGGTTTTCTTTTAAAAAAGGTGGACAAATTTGTAATGCAGGTAGTTACATAATGTTTAACTTATGCTAACTTGCTTGCATGGAAAGAGTGACGACTCCCTTAGTGCTGTGGGCAAAACACGATGTAATGATCGACGACTTGAAGAGGTGCGTATCACGATGAAATTATCTTAGTACAGTAGTAGCACGTGGTACATGTAGTATGTCCACTAATGATCATCAACCCGCTTAATGTCACTTTTTTGTGTGGCAACATCTGGGATAAACTGTCCCCGCACCATCCATGCTGGTACTGTACTTCTACTAAGTAATAAGCACCATCCTGATTCCCGAAAACAGCAAGAGGGAGACGGTCCTGCCGGTGGGACACAATTCGACGACCGGTCCGCTCTGGGACTTCTTCCCCATCGTATCAGAGAGCAGTGAAAGTCACTATTATTGCATCCGTTATATTCCTGGCAGGAAGTCTAGGACAGGAGAGCAGAACAAGGTGAGATTTCAGTCGGAGTGAAAGCGCCAACATTTTAGACGATCGTCGTTTACGGCACCACAATAGCTCAAGATGGGGATGTACACTAAGGGACTTTCTCCGGACGCTCTGAACCTGCGCCTCTTGGTTAACAACGCCACCACTCTCACCATATTTTCTGGCTTCGGGAGAGAGGGGCACACCATCCCGGCAACAGCCTCGTATCCTGGCGACGGGTACCTGAAGAGCGTCTTGGCCACCATCGAAATCGGCGAGACGATTCGACTCCCCACGGAGGAGCGGCCCTGCCACTTGGAGCACCAAACGCCCGACACATCATTTCAAAAGTGAGAAAACATTAACTGGAAAGTGCCACCTTGGCAAGACCTTTTCACTTTCGACGTAGGTGCACTGACGATTACGTCGCCAAGACGGTGGGCTGCGCGATACACGACACCAAGTGCTGGGACCGGCAAGAGTATCTTCCAAACGGGACCTCCTTCGTGTTCGAGTACCTGGCAGACAAGGGAGAAAGCCAGGTGAGAGAGAGAAGCAGACTCTCTCTTGCTTTACATAAGTCTAACAGCCGCGAATTTCCTCCCTTGCCTCCCAGGTCATCGCAACCACCGGGTGCATCCCGCCGTGCAGAACCCAAGCGTACGACTTCGCCGTGGAGGCCATCTTCGACTCTCCCAAAGCGAAGTACCCGGAGAGCACGGATATGGTTCTCACCATCTACAATCCCAATCCTACCTCGGTTGGAGCACCTCATCTTTCAAACATTATATACTACTCGCACATACGTGTATTGTACATTGTACGTATAGTGTGCAGGTTTTTTTTTAGTGAAAATCTTTTTGTCTGCACCGTAGTTTATCCAAGAGGAGTTCATCGTCTATGATGGCTACGCCGTGTTTGCCGATGCCGGAGGACTCATTGGGGTTCTGCTGGGACTGTCCTGTCTGGCAGCCTTTGACTACGTCGTCAAGATGATCAAGATTACTACGGACTTCTGGCTCTGCAGAAGGCACACGGAAAAATGAGTAATAATCAGCTTTAAGTTAGTATCACGTACTTAGTATGTACACTGCACAGTACAGTTTCTTTACATGATAGTTCCTACGTACGTAAAGGTATTAAATTCACATTACTTGCTACGTAAGTAATGGCCTTTTTCGTGATAGACATCTTTAAGGATGTGGAAGCACGACGCCTCATCCTGCCTTCACTCAAAAATCGAGTAGAAACTCATGTTGAAGGATCGCAACAACACAGGGACGTATTTAAAAATTTACCGGTATTTGTGCAAATTAAACCATAATTGAAGTGTTTTTATGTTCATGACCCTGTAATGAATTACGTGTTAACAAATTTGTAACTGCAATGCTACGAAAAAAAAGTTTTTTTATGAAATCTGAAGACCTTTTTTGTGCATTGACGCGTCACAACACGTGATTTCCCGCTATGTGTATTTTTAACAAGCTAAAAAAAATTGGGAACGAGCAGTGTGCATAACCAAGCGCATCAAGAAAAAAATATGTAGTGTACGTACAACATGTGATTTCCCATAATGTGTAGTATTTTTAACAACGGAAAAAATATGTTTGTTTTGTTTGTTTTAACTCCCGGCCGGACCTACTCTCGGATTTTGTCCCGGTTTGTCCCTAGCCCATTCCCGCCGTGGGGATTTGGGAGGAGTAGCTGGATTTCTCCCTCCAAAGCCTGTAGAGAAGGTCACAAAGAACTTGGCAATGCTAGGCACAAGTAACTTGCAGTTTGCAGCCCACTCACCTATTTCAGATCTGGATACTCTGCTGGCCAACAGCACCTGGCAGCCCTGAACGGTCACCCA
>JAAUYM010026883.1_pt1 | contig 15127 bp, 16 predicted proteins | sample 7278001 | NCBI WGS metagenome assembly JAAUYM01 (sample SAMN14350224, study PRJNA611818) | marine sediment metagenome | isolation source: surface marine sediment (1.8m) | place: French Polynesia: Moorea | collected 2018-08
CTGGCTTTCATAATGATGGGAAATTTTCGAAAAGGAACTCCCACGAGCGGACTGGAGGTTATAATGAATCTAATTCCGTTAGATTTATACATCCAACAGCAAGCGATTGCTACACATTGTCGAATAGGCTCTGGTGCAGAAATAAGGAAGGGTAGATATATGTGGTTAACCACATACTATGGTGCCAAACACAAATGGAAGACTTGGAGATCCCTCTTGTAGAAAGGGACTCCTATACTGGGGACTTTGTGTGGGATAAAAACTTCCACATTGATGCTAAAGTGCAATAGACACACTTGGAAGAATGGGAGGCAGTACAGATGTAACTCTTTACTCTGACAGCCAATTGGCGCTGGTGTCTTTAAGGAAATTCTTTGTTCAATCAAAGCTCTTAAAGGCATGATAAAATAGTCTAACTAAACAAAGTGGGGAAGGACCGAAAGGTCACTCTACACTGGGTGAAGGCACAAGTGGTACACCCGGGAAATGAACTAACTAGCCGATGAGCTAGCTAGAACGGGAGCCAAACTGGGGGACGAACTAAAAGTGGACGATATAAAAATCAACTGTCCACACAGTTACGTTAAAGAGATCATAAAAAAGGGTTTCATCCTAAAATGGTCACTACTAAGGGAATGCAGACAAACGAAAGTCTGGTTCCCAGAGATTTCTTCATCCATTGTCAGGAGGACAACGAATCCCTCCATTCATGTAACACGCGGAATGCCAGCTGCTTTAGCGTGGAACCACAGAGTGGCGACTGGAGAATTATTTCTCCAGCAGCCCCTCACTTGGTCCCTTAAGCAGGTACTTAGGTTCATTTCTGAGCCATCCATTAAGTGCCTGCTGGACCAATACGATGGGGAAGAGTAAATTGTTCACTGATCAGAGTGAAGGCATAAGGGTTCTGTAAAGGACCGGCTGTGGGAGCATCTGGTGCATATTCCAGTGCCAGGTGCTCCCCACTCAAACAAACATAACAAAGGGTTCTGTAAACCCTTGCCCATGTTATCAAACAAAATTATTTGACAGTTTCTTCAACCCTTTCACTAAAATTGTCCCATTCAAGCAAGGTTCACACTTACCCGATTTCGACTTAAGCGGATTTGTCATAGTGTGTACAGTGTAGTGTGTACTAGACTATCAGTAGTATTATTAGAGCAGATTTCGGCCTAAAAAATGTCAGTAAAGTGAATAATTTCAATGAAATCGTTAACTCTCTAGAAGTTTAACTGTCGGTGTAACTAGTACCTACTGTACCGTACATGTACCTACAGTAATGTCCTGTCCTCCCAGTTGGCTGTTGAGCCTTCTGGAGTGAGTTGCGAGGGCGAGGACCGACTAGTCGATCCGACCCGACCCTACCATCCTTACAATTCTTATCAACCAAGGGCAACAACACCTCAGCAGAAAAAACGGTGTTGCCATACCTTGTCAAAATGTTTTAATATATGCGAATTTTAGGGAGGTGTTGCGATTTTCAACCTTTTTTGAAAAAATGTTTTACCAACCTGCGTAAATGCTGCACGTCGTGATTTGTTCTTTTGTATTAGATTACATTAGATATTATTTGTACTGTATTATATTATTCTTTGCTCAATCCAGCCCCTTTTCTGGGTAGGAAATTTTAAACCGACCCTGTGGCAACACTGGTCAAGATGGGGGAAAGACTGACCAAAGACGTGAAGTGAGGGGAGACTTGCACTCGGACTAGGTCGCTCTCGCCCTCGCCCTCGCCCTCGCCCTCGCCCTCGCCCTCGCCATGTCGGTCGCCTCCCACGGCAACGTGATTCCCGCGCAAGAGAACGACAGGCAAAGAAGGTCGGACCAGAGGGGCAATCCGAGGTAAACTTGTATAGGCAGTTTTGCGCCAGGTTCACCTTCGGATCCAATCTCTTTCAGGTCCGTGTGGTCGTCGTCGTCTTCGTCGTCTGCTTCCTCCCGCCAGCTGCAGCAGCAGCTTCAGCAGCAGCAGCAGCAGCAGCAGCAGCAGCCGCCTCAACAGCACCAACATCAGCGAGGCCGCAACAAGCGTCGCCGAGCGGCCGCGACGGCGGCGACTCGGAGGTCGAGGTCACCCCCGAGGTCGACCTCGTTCTCCACCTCCCCCTTCCCGACCTCCTCGTCCTCCGCGACCTTGGCCTCCACCCCGAGGGTGTCCACCACGGTGGTGGAGTTTGACCCGCGCGTTCAGGGAAGGACGGACTTCGGAGATGAAACGTAAGTTTATTTCGACGTTGTTCTATAACCGACCTTATTTTTTTTTTATCACATTGCGGGACGCAACACAGAGTAGAAGTTAGAGAATAGTCACGCGTTGGCTTCTGCTTCCTCTTTTTTGTCCTTTGCGCCCTCTTTGTTCTTGTTGAGTCGTTCCTCTATGGCCGCCAGAGTCCTCCCCTTGGTCTCCGGCATGAGGGCCCAGGCCGCAAGTCCGGTGGCGGCCGAGGAGAGGGCGAAGAAGCCGCAGGTGAGGGGGAAGCCCATCCTCTCAAGGCTGATGGGAAAGAGATGGGTGACGCCGCACAAGGTCAGCCCGATGAGGACGAAGTTGATGGAGGCGGCGCGGGAGCGGCTCTCCGTGGGGAAGATCTCCACCGAGAGGAGCCTGGCCACGGGGATGTAGCCGAGGGAGTTGACGGCCAGAATGGACAGCACGCAGACGGTGGGCACGAAGTCCAGGAAGCCCAGCGACGACGGCTGGTCAGGGTGGCCGTCCCCGTCGTCGTCGTTCACCGTTGTGGTGGAATTTGTGGAGGTTGCACCGGCTGAAGGCGAAACCGGCGGCTGGTTTCGCCGGACAAAGGACGTGACGGCCATGGCGGAGTATAGGACTGCGATGGCAGAGGAGGAGGCCACGAGGAGGGGGATCCGCCTGCAGACGTGCTGCACGTAGGAGGAGCAGCAAGCGGAGGTGACGCGGACGGCGGCGACGATGACGGCGGCGGCTCTCGGGTTCCACGTCGCTCCGGATTCGCGGAGGACGTTGATGGTGAACATGAAGAGGACTGTCATGCCGCTCAGCATGGTTAGCACGTTCACTGTGGACGACCTAGCCAGGAGCTTCAGGAAGTCCGGCTGCGTGAGGACCATGCACCCCTTTTTTGTCCTGCTCGACTCGTCCTTCTTGGCCTTCACCCTCAGTATCTCCGAGACCTCCTCGTCTACGGCGTCCTGGTTCGGACCCCGCAGCTTCCTCAGAACACTACGGGCCTCAGCCTCCCTCTCCACTGAGAGAAGGTAGTAGGGGGTCTCGGGAATGGCCAGGGTCATGATGGCCAGGGGAATGGATATCCCGAACAGTACCCAGTTGATTGTCCGCCAGTGCCACGCCCACCCCATGGCGTAGGCCACCAGGGATCCCGTCGAGAAGGTGACGGCCACCAAGTTGGCCAAGGGTGCTGGAAATAAGAAAAAAAAAGGAAAAAAATACAGTATAGTATACTCGTACGTTACATCTGCTTCATCATTTGACGATGTCCGCGGACCTCTCAGCTTGGACGTGCTGATCTCCGAAATGTAGAGGGTGAGGAGGGGATAGACGGCGCCGTCCGAGACCCCGGAGACGATCCTGGCGGCGTAGATCCACTCGAGGCTGGGCGCGGCAGCAGTCATGGCCCAGGATGCCGCCAGGAACGGCTGTCCCAGTATGAGGAGGACGGGGCGGCGGCCGAAGCGGTCCGACAGGTACCCGCACGCCGGGGCCACCAGCGTGCCGCTCAGGAGCCACAGGGTAGCTGAAGAGTTCAGGCTACAATTAAGCCTCCCTCCTTACTTTTTGGGGGGGATTAACAGGTGATTCATTTAGATAATACAGCGTCCTGAGAGTGGAACAAGTGTTTGTTACTTTTTTCCAATGTTTGTAGTGCATAGCAGTACAAATGTATGTAAACAATACAATGCTATATATTAATATTATGTACATCTGTTACTGTGCATCGTGTGTACTGTGCTGGGCTACCTATTCGAGAGCCGGTCTTCAGATCCACCCTAAGTCTCTCGTCCTCCTCCTCCTCCAGCATGGGCACGAGCACGCCCACCATGCACATGGAGACGCCGATGGTCAGGCCGTTGACCGTCACGATGATGGAGTACAGGCACTGCAAACAGGGATTTGATGCCTTTAAAATCGGAATTCACCGCTTTTTAGTTTTTTTTTTTTTTACTCGTTTAGGATCTGCTACGAGAAGTTGAGTTTTTCGCTCTCACCTCCCAGAAATGACTGACCCGAATTTCACCTTCCGCCCTCTCTTCGTTGGGGTTGAGGTCTTCTGCCCCTTGGGTTTTCAGGAGTGGCTTGGAAGCGCACCTGGCCGAAGTCTCGGAGATCGCCGAGTCTCCTGGCTTGTCTTCTCCTTCTTCCATGGCACCGAGCTCTGAAACGCAACTACTACTTTGGGCTGCTGCTATTTATTGCTGCAAGGACATCAAAGTCCTTGATAGACCACAAGCTGATGATGGTGTCTTTTTTCCCACTCAGCTGATGACTGCACTAAAAAAAAAATGCCAGAGAAAGCCACTGGATATCGAATGTCTTAGGTGTACGAGAAGAGGAGAGAGAGAGAGAGAGGGAGGGGGGGGGAAAAGAGAGGAAGAGAGATCGAGAGAGAAAGTTTCCAGTGTGGGTGCATAGATAGGACGTGCTAATGCGCGTTCTGTCTATTGTCTGTTGCATTTATTACCTGCGTTTGTCATTGGAGCATAAGGCAGTAGCATCATTTAAACTGCACAAGCCCGACAGGTTTTTTTTTTGGTATGAAATGTATGGCCAAACCAGTTTTCCCTGCCAATCCTCAAAAAGGTGCGTGTAACTCTTAGTTTTGTAATGCCCCCCCTTGATTTCACTGATGTGATAATGTGTGACTCGTAAGGCGCTGTTGGAAATCGTGGAATACTCCTTGAAATGCCAGGTGTTACCAGGTGTAATACAATAAAAATCAGCAGTCGGGATCCCAGCAAAAAATATGGAGATTATGAGAAACCGTTACCCTTCCCAGGAAAAAGGGGTATTTGGCACATACGGATGTAGTACTGTATGTAACCACGCAGGATATGCTTCGATCCTGTCGGGGTGTTATGTAAAATGCAAGTTATACGAGGGGCCTTAGTGTCTTCCGACAACTATCGCTCAGTCATTGTGCGCAGGTGCTGGCAAAAGTAAACTTGACCTGATGACCCTGTCTGATGACCCTCTTCGCATTTTTTTTTTGTTTTTTTTTTTGTTAAAACTTTTGACAGTGTTGGCCGTTCGGACACTTGGGCGGGCGGGAGGAGCAGGAACGAGGCAGGCAAGAGGAGGAACTCCAGCCTGAGGAAGACGGCCAGCGTGCTCAACAGGATCAGGAAGGCCTTCAGCAACGTTTCCGTCGCCTCCAACCCCGGCAACAACAAACGGCAACAGCAGTGGCAGCAGCAGCAGCAACGGCAACGGCAACCGCAAGAGAGCAGCAGGACACTGATGTCTCGTAGCCACCTGTCCACCGAGCTGGACAGGCCCCTCTCCGTGGTGAGGCAGGAGGCGGGGAGGAGAGGTTACCCGCGGGCCACATTCACACAAGTTCAGGTAAGACATTCCTCACCAGTTTTTTTTTTTCGGCAGTCTTCGTAGTCACCGCCTCTCCTGTTTATGCAGTCCAGTTCGAAGGCTGCGGCAGGTCTCTCCCCGCTGCTGGAGGTGCCCTCGTCCAAGCCGCGGGCAAAGTCGACTGAGCACAAGAGGAGGAGGAGGTTCGATCACACGGACAGTTGGGGGAAGGAGCCGCTGGTCGGCGGATTCGCCTTTAACCAAGGAGGCGGCGGCGGCGGCGGCGGCGGCGGCGGCGGCGGCGGCGGCGACGACGACGACAACAACGCACCTCGGAGGAAGATGGCGCTCACTCCGGAAGACAGGATGTTCTTCCCCTTGGTGAGCGGGGCTAATTGCGATTGCAGGCGCCGGTGCCATCAAAATTCCCCCCCCCCCTCCCTCCCCTATGATCATCAATCTGTTTTTGTTCAGGTGGTGTCTTCCCTGGTGAGCGATCGCGACCGCCCCCGCCAAGGGACCTCGTCCTCCGACTCGGGCGGCTTCCGCTTGGGCGCCGTCCCCATGGCCTGGCCGCCCTCCCCCGTCTCCCCTCCTCAGAGGAGCCTCTTCGGCAACGCCGCCCAGCACCTGCTGGCCTCCACCGCCGCCTCGGCCTCCAAGCGCTGGCGACGCGGGGAGTCGTCCACCGCCGCCACCAGCACCCACGCGCAGTCTCCCACCTACGTCTCGTACCACCAGCCGTCGCCACAGTCTCTCTCCGGCACTCCCAGGACGGCCAGGAAGAGAGCCGCCGAGCCTGACCTGCAGCTGGCGTCGAGGTCCGGACAGGCGAGGGACGACGGGTCCGCGGAGAGCAGGAGGAGCGTCAGGGAGCAAAAGATTCGGTATTAAATATTTGGGTTGCCATGATTGGTTTATAATTTCATATAATACAGTATATATTATACTATTTTCGTATTAGTGAACTGACGCAAAGAATGAGCTGCTACCAGTGCCATGGCGAGAGCTGCTCGTCCTCCTGCGGCTGCTCATCTACGTCCACGTCGTCTTCGTCCGGCTCGAAGTGTGACCACCAACGTCACCACCTTTACCACCACCTCCAGGGCCACCAGGGTCATCAAGCTACCCACGGAGGACAGAGCCGATGTCGACGTGGGGAGCTCCGCTTCTCGCCCATGAGCAGGCCAACGTCGTCTTTCAAAGCTCTCAACGTCACCGCTCCGGTGTCGGGCGAGGCCGCGGGGGGAGGAGGAGGAGGGGGAGGCGGCAAGCTGATGCCGAGCAAGCCGGTGCGACGCCCGAAGGGGTCCGAACAGGGCAGGCCGCGCACGCTGGGCGCAGAGGAGCTGGCCGGGTACCTCGGGGGGCTGGACGGGATCAGGCTGGTGTTGCCACCGGCCGCCACGTTAACCCAGGCCAGCGGCAGCGCCAGCGACGTCTTCCTAGGCCTGGACTGGAGGGGAAACGTCAAGACGAACAAGGAGAGCTCAAACGGAAGAAAGAAGTTGCCCAATCGCGGACAAAAGGTGCCCAACTATTTTTTTTTACTGTACTACAAAAGAACTTCGATTTTTAGTCAACTTTTGAGGTGACAACCTCAAATTAGTAAAGAAAAATACCATGTACCATAATTAAAATGTTCTCCAGTCCCATTCCGGAAAGAAAGGCGAGTCCTCCTCCTCCTCCTCTTCTCGGAAGCCGGACAGGGAAGAGGTCCTCTCCCACTGGCACCGCTGCCTGGCCGACTACGTGGAGTGGGCCTTGCGGGTGGTGGACAGGGCGGCGGACACGGCGGACGCAGAGGACGGAGAGCAGCATGCTGCGGCCACCAGGGGCGCCGTGAGCGAGCTGGCCTGTGGGCTGGCCGGGATACCCAGGGACCTGGAAGCGGCCGCAAACTCGCTGGACAGGCACCTCAGGGTGGAGAGGGCCAAGCAGTGAGAGAGGATATTGGATGCGGCGCTGGTTTCTTATACTAGGTGGGTAAAAGTGTCTTGTCCGTCGACTTCAGGAGGGCCACCGAGGATGAGGCGAGGTCCCGGCGCAGCCGCCTGGCGGAGATCGCCCTCCGCTCCAGGGCCAACCTGGGTGTGCCCGGCGACGCAGACCCACTCACTTGCGACCCCAAGACCGCATGCAGGTGACTCCTGACCAAGGAGTTCGAGCTACTAGGTGCCTAGTACAGTTAATCAGTCAGAATCTCATCCCGCCAGGATCTCCGCCGCCGAGATGTACGCCAAGATGGGCGAGGTCACCGATCGGGACTTGTACGGCAGGAGGAGGGGACAGTGCAACGTGAGGCAGATTGTGCGGAGGGGGTAAAGGAAAGCAATTTGACCAGGATACTTTTGTCCCCTGTGCAGAACTGCGACCTCTGCGATCCGGGCTTCGTGTGCTTCCCGTCCCCGTTGGACGTAGCCACCGCCTCGGCCTCTGGACACGGCTACCGCGATCTGTCAAACCTTCTTCCAGAGGCCCGCAGGGTGCTCTGCCTCTACTGCGGCTGTCCGCCAGCTTTCCACACTCTGCTCCAGGAGGCAACTGGGAGACAGGACGAGGAGGAGGAGGACGAACCTCAGCCTCCCTTCAGGCAAGTGGTGTTACTCGTACGTATGGCGTTCTGGGGCTAGAAGCTCAAATTTTTGGACACTCCCACCAGGTTCGGCGTGTTGCCGGACAAGCGCGACCGCTCCTTGGTGAAGGAGAGGGTGAGGAACTACGAAGGAAAGATGGTCAGGGCGGCGATGGCGGCGCCCACCAGCAACGAAGCGGGTCACCCTCACAAGACGATGGCATAAAGTAGCAGTAAGAGTCCTGTGCCCAAGATAAGTTGATCCAGAGGACGCATCCTTTTTAAACCCTTTGCCTGTACAATTTTTTTTTTTTGACCGAGGTTCGATGTTGGTAAATGATTTACCAACTTTTCGTTCGTCGTCTTGCCCATTGACCAAGTGGGTAATTGTACTTGGAATCTGTACCACTCTTTGTATAGATGAATTTTATCCCTCAGCTGCATAAGAATAGAGCCTATTTTTTTCCAGATCAATTGCTGCACGTTCTTTTTTTTCTCGTTTGTGTGTAGTTGTAAGACATTTTTTGACTGGTGGTTGCTAGTTGACGTATGCATCAGCTTGCAAGGAGAAACATAAGATTATCAGAATGGTAATACAGTACTAATATGTATTTGTAACACATTTTCTGACTGAAAGAGCACCTATAGGATGAGTCGGGTATTTTACGACACGATGGTGACTAGATCTAAGTTTTCCTCCCTGACCCTGACCCTCAGTCTGGCCGCCTCCGCCGCCGACACCGCCTCCCACCCGTCCACCTCCACCAGTGCTCTGAGGCGCGGGCACCCGTCCAGCAGGAGCTCCACGGCCCTCCAGGTAAGCTCGTAGCTCCTCAGGATGCGAATCTCCTCCACGCGACTGAGGCCCCCTCTGGCCAGGACGGTCTCCACCACGGAGTCGCTGAACCAGGCCGTGGAGCCGAACTGCACTGACCTCAGGTTGCGGGCCCTCGTCAGCAGGAACTCTATTACGTTTGGCGCCGTCTCCGAGACGCACACCAGGCTCTCCAGCCTCCGGAAGGGCTCCGTCGCGAAGCTCCTGCCGCTCAGGGAGCTTCCGAAGTTCTCCGCAAAGTCGCAGCTGAAGAGGACCAGTTTCTCCAGGTTGTAGCAGGTGTCGGCGATGCAGCAGAGCGCCTCCATGTCCAGCTCGTCCACGTACTCCAGGTGCAGGAGTGACAGTCCCGGTCCCTTGGCCCTCAGCAGGCGATCCACCCCGTCCGTGTAGAAGTTGCAGGCCAGCAGCTGCAGCTCCCCGAGTCGTCGCAGTTCCCTGAAGGGTCCTAGTAGGTCGCCGGCGTCCTCGTCTACGTAGAGGTTGACGTGGGTCAGGTCGGGACACATGTCCACCAGGAGACGAATTTGACCGCAGTCCATGTCACGGCTGTGAAACTGGAAAAAAGGGAAAATGTAGTGGTTTACCAATAAGGGAATATTGGACAACTAACAAGTGACTCGTAATGATGAGCATGGTCATTGTCTCCACCTGCTCAATGGGAATCTTGACGGTCGAGAGGTTGTGAAATCGGATGTACTCCAGCACCTGCCCGAAGGCGTCGCACCTGCCGACGGACCTGATGGCCGGCAGGCTGAGCAGGAGTCGCGCGTAACCCTCCACCGAGACGGAGGTGAGGTAGAGGTCGGCGTCCCTCAGCCCGGCGCACCTGAGTAGCCAGGAGGCGCCGGAGTCGCCGACGCCGGAGGAGCCGCTGACGTCCAGGTGCGCCAGGTGCGGGCAGTTCTGAGCCACCACGGCCAGGGTCTCGTCCTGGCAGTCGTTCGGCATCGTCAGCGAGGTCAGGCGGGAGAGGTGCCTCAGCGACAGGTTGAGCCTCTGTCCGTCGTGGCAGCCCTCCCCGCCGCACCCGCACCCGCCCAAGTTGAGTGCCCTCAGTCCGGAGAAGCCTCCCAGGTGCCGGCACAGCTCGTCCCTGGGCAGCTTGGACACCTTGGACAGGTCCAGTCGGGCCACTCCGGGATGGACGATGACCCTGCAGAACCTCACGGCGACGTGGACCTCGTGCAGGGCTGAAGGGGAGGAGGAGGGCCCGTTCATCTTCCGGCTGAGGGTCTTTCTGGAGCTGCCGACCCACCCGGACAAGGACTCCAGCAATGCCTCCGCCAGCCGCTGGTGCGTCTCCCGAGGCAGGGAGGAGAACAGCAGCCTCCGCAGCAGCAGCACGTTGTCCTCCACCATCTTGGCCGCCCTCCTCTCCGCCCTCTGCAGTCCGTTGCTGTTGTTGCTCTCCTCCTCCTCCACCCCTTCCTCCGCCTTGATGGTGGTGGCCACGGCGAACGACGCGTCCGACACCCTTTTGGAGAAGGCGCAGGCGAAGCCGCCGACGGAGGTCAGAGAGAGGTCGAACAGGGAGGGAACTTCATTCCGAGGAGGCATTTTGACACTGCTGTGAACCTGTGATTGAAGCCTGTGGTCAGGCTTGCCTGTTGTTGCGCAGCAGCCGCAGTACCTTTCAACAGCTGCTTCCAGCTGGTGCTGGATGTGCTGGAGGCTGGACACAGCAAGGAAACCAAAACAAAAAAACCGCCTCTACTCACGGAAGTCTCCGTCCTGCAAAGGTAACTTCTCAAAAAATGAAATTATTCAAAATTTGGGCATTTTAGCAACTTTTGACAGTAATATAAATTATTCTGTGTAAGACACTTAACAACATATTTTGAAGATATTAAAACTTTGCTTAATATTTTAGGTTAGGTTATTAGATTAACCTAACCTAATAGGTTAGTTAGGCTGACACCCTCTTAAATTTCCAAATTGAGATTTTTTTAAAATTTGCGAATGATTTTTTTTTTAAATCTGAGTAAGAAAACTGGTCGGCGTTCTTCTTAAATGCCTTTCAGCTGCTACTGCTTAGTGTTAGTGGCAAACTTGCAAGGGCAACTGGCAACAGGCCGTCCTGGATCGACAAGGAGCACCCTTCCCTCGGACCTGGACCTGGTCCTGCTCATTCCCATTGGTGATCCGTACCATTGTGGTACCCTACTACTGACGGCACAAAATGGAGGTGGATGGTGGAGGAGTGCCATCAGTGTCGCTCCAGGCAGCCTGGGAAAACCTCAGGAGGTGCTTCGGCCTCAGACAGTTCGACCAAGGGAAGTTCCTGGCCAGCAGGAGTCTGCCGGACGAGCCCTCGGGAGAGGACGTCTCTCGGACGACCCTGGAGGTACTGAGGTCACACCCTGGCCTGTCTGGCAGGGTCTGCCGCATGGTGCAGGCAGACCTGGACTGTCGCCTACGCGAGGACATCGCTCCGGCATTCTGGCGCACCCTGCGCACGGCATTTGAGGAGGCTAGTGGCACCCCTCACACCGCCTTCTCCATGGCGGTGGTGCAGTTGCGCATGGCGGCGGCCAGGCAGGCCCCCTTTGTGCGGCGCCTCCAGGCGATGGCCTCGGACTGCGCCGCACCGTGCAGCTCCTTTGGCGCCACCAGCTACGTCGACCTGTACAAGCTGATGCTGAGGGCCACGCTGCACTCCCAGATGCCGGGCGATGGCCTCTTGGAGAAGTGCGCTGAGGACTTCTACGACAGAGCGTTTCGGGTATGCTGGGGGGGGGGTGAGGGGGCTCCGGAATTAATTCTTCTGGGTTCAGAATCCTGCCATGATGCTCCATTGTCCTAATTCTTTCCTCACAGGTATTCTACGTGCGGCAGAAGAAGAACCTGAGGACCCGCCATGCCACCATGGACTCTGAAGGTGACGAGGACAGTCCCGGCGCCACTGCTGAGGATGACGACGACACCGATCTGGAGTGCGCCGGCTGCAATAGCGAGAGCGACTCCTGCCACTGCGAGGCCATCCTGACAGAGTTCCACCAGGTCAGCTCTGCCCTGCTGGAGCTGGACGCACTGGAGTGCCTGGCTGGCAGTGCCCTCACCCACATCGTTCACTCCAGGGTGGACAGGCACGTGGCGGACACCTGCACAGGCAGCTTCTCCTCGCCACACCTGGGCTCTCTTGAGGACTGGCTGGAGGCGGTCGTGGTTGGGTGGATGAGGCTGCTCTACACCAAGGAGGGGGGAAGTCTCGGGTCCCGGAGGCCTGTGGACGGATTCAGGAGGAGACTGCAAAACCATTTGTACGAGACTTATGCCCAGGCTCGCATAGATCAGGTCAGAAGAGTCCATACATGAGCTTGACGACATGACCGTACTGTAGTACTGTAGTATACACAACTTTTCTCAATGTTGCTTCACTAGCTCTTCAACATCATCATCGAGTTCCCCGAGTCGCAGCCCGCCTTGGAAGACCTCCACACTTGCCTGGAGCGTACGGCCGGCAACCTCAGGTCCACCCTGACCTCCTCCCTGCGTGGAGTCCTACAGCGCAAACTGCTCCACCTAGGAGTCAGCACCACCGACATATTGACGGCCTATGTGGCGGCCATTCGTGCCCTGAGGGTGCTCGACCCAGGCGGGGTGGTGCTGGAGCTGGTCTGCGAGCCTGTTCGGAAGTACCTCAGGACCAGGGACGATACTGTCAGGTGCATTGTTCAGAGTCTCATCGATGACAGCAACAGTGAGCTGTCTGATGAACTCAAGCAGAATGAAGGTAAAGCCACAAGTCGATGATGACTTAATTTAAGTGCCAAAATTTTTACTGGTTATGCAATTTTTTTTTCAGGCTTGTGTTTGGACGAGAGCTTCTATGAGGAAGAGGACATGACAAACTGGGAGTCATGGTGTCCCGACCCGTCTGATGCTGACCCGGACCGCCACAGCCAGGCCCGCCGTACCTCTGACATCATCTCCATGCTCGTCAACATTTACGGCTCAAAGGAGCTCTTCATCAATGAGTACAGAGCCATACTGTCCAACCGGCTCCTCTCCCACTTCAGCTATGAGACCGAGAAAGAGATCCGAAACCTGGAGTTGCTCAAGCTCCGTTTTGGCGAGGCCCCACTGCACCAGTGCGAGGTCATGCTCAAGGACATTAGTGACTCCAAGAGGATCAATACTCTCCTGCATGCGTCTCCGAAGTCGTCGGAAACTGGTGGAGGTGGTAGCAGTGGTGGTGGTGGTGAGGTTGCCAATGAAGAAGAGGACATTGAAGACGAGAATGTGGAAAACAGAGAGCAGCAGCAACAGCAGAGGGCGTCGTCTCCTGTAGCTGAAAGATGGAGGAGAGGGAGAAAGGCGAAGGACCCACTGGCACCCTCATCACTCTCACCATTGACCTCGCTGCTGAACAGGCAGCCATTCCAGGTGAACGCCATTATCCTGTCAGCCCAGTTCTGGCCACAGCTCAAGGAGGAGACGCTGGAGCTGCCTTCCGAGATCAGGGTCGCCTTGGAAGCTTATACCAGGGCATTCGAGGCCATGAAAGGAAACAGGACTTTGGTAAGAAAGAGGAAACAAGGCCAAAGTTTAGTAACCCCCCAAAAAAACCACCCTCTAATATTGCAAGGTGTGGAAGCCGCACTTGGGGTTTGCCAATATTGACCTGGAGATCGGCAGCAAGAAGCTAAATCTGACCGTGTCTCCGGTGCATGCAGCCATCATCTACCAGTTCCAGCTGGCCTCAGAATGGCAGGCGGACCAGTTGGCACGGGCTCTAAAGATTCCGCTATCCTCGCTCAGGAGGAGGATTGCTTTCTGGCAGGCGCAGGGGCTCATCAGGGAAAGGTCCCAGGATCTGTAAGTAGCGAACCTACTCTTGTGCATACGTATAAGGTATAATTTCTTCGGGAGGCGTTATAAGGTATAATAATGTATGCTAAGTTTTTTCTCTGGAGGTAATAGGTGTACTAGAAGTCTTTTTTTTTAGTCAGTTTCAGTCAGTTTTTATGGCTAGCTAAATGCATGATTTTGTTATGTATCTACTCATACTATTTCAGATACTGCTTGGTGGAGGAAGCACCTATGCGGCGTGTGTCTGGTGTGGTGGGTGCATCCTCAGTGCCCGGCACCAGTGGAGGTGGCGTCAGCGGCTTTGATCTTTTGGGGGCTGGCGACGACGATGATGACGAAGCAGGTGGCAGCGTCACCCGCACCTCCAAGGATCGCCTGGAAGAGGACCTGCAGGTCTTTTGGTCCTACATCACCAACATGCTGATCAACCTGGACTCCCTCTCACTGGAGACCATCTTCCGCATGCTCAAGATGTTCGCCATGCAGGGAGGCGTGGGCGGAGGAGGTGGCGGCGGCGGCTCCGGCGGAGGAGGTGCGGCCGCCTCAGAGTACAGCATTGACGTTGTGCGCCAGTTCCTGGACAAGAAGGTGCGGGAGCACGAGCTCGTCTTTGTCGCGGGACAGTACAAGCTTCCCCCGAAGAACTAAAAGTGCCGCCCACCTGTTGTAAAGTGAGATTAGAGAGAGATTGTTCACCCAATAAAGAAACCCAACGTTTCAGATTAAATGGCTTGAGCTGAAGACCTTTATTTATCTATTCGTTTGTCCTTTTTTTTTTGTTTGCAAGCGAGCCCGAGTTTGCGGATGAGAAGGTTGGGGCAGTTGCCAATTCCCAAGACGTCAACCGGGATGCCTCGAAAGCCACCACCGAACAGAAAGCACGTGAAAGTGAGCGGCGACGAAGATTCGCCGTGGGCTCCGCCAGACTGGAAGCGAGTCTACGACAACATCCTGGAGATGAGGAAGGGTCGGGACGCACCGGTCGACAGCATGGGGTGTGAGAGGGCCCACGACGAGAAGGCCGAGCCAAAGGTACGTGTGACTACAAGAAGAAACCGACAGTGGGTGAGCTGCTATCTTTGCATACTGCCTTTTTTTTCAACTCTGATCTCTTGATCTTTGCACACTGTCGAATATCGCCATCTTTGCGTACTGTCGAAAAGTATCCCGACCCGACAGATACAGTACCCCCCCCCCTCAAGTGGTCTTTAAAGGCCCTCTGCCCCTTCCATTGATTTTTCTTTATGTTGGCGAATAGATTATCTTATTTATACCATTGCGGGTAAAATAATACTATACTATACTATACTATACTATACTATACTATACTATACTATACTATACTATACTATACTATACTATACTATACTATACTATA
>JAAUYM010180215.1_pt1 | contig 15127 bp, 16 predicted proteins | sample 7278001 | NCBI WGS metagenome assembly JAAUYM01 (sample SAMN14350224, study PRJNA611818) | marine sediment metagenome | isolation source: surface marine sediment (1.8m) | place: French Polynesia: Moorea | collected 2018-08
CACCCCACCCCCTTCAACTGCCGTGTTGTGCGGAAACCCAACTGGTTCCTCTGAAGGCAGGCCACTTGCCACAAAGCGAACGCAGACCAAACATCATCTCCTAATCTCTCCTCCAGGCTCAGTTCACAGTCGGAGTCTAAAAATTAAAAATGAGAGCTAAGGAATGAGCAAAATAAAAACTCGTGTACAATGTACCCTGTTAACACCTCTCTCAGAGGCGATATCCCGCCTTTTGCTTCCACAGAGGTTCCAAATAGAGACTATCAACCTCAACACTGTGGGAAAAAAAGAAAATTAAGCTCAAGTTCTCTTTAGAGTTCTGCTTTCGTGTAGTACAAGTCGTTTTTTTTTAAAGCGCTACGGTATGATGGGGTCTGACTCTGAAGCCATATTGAACACCTCCGCCCCTTGTGTAATTAATCATTTCTTCTCAGGGCAATATGGAAAAAAAACCTGTTGCCTTTAATTTTTTTTTGTCTCGGCACTTCTTTGGTCATCATCCTCGTGTTGCTCACACCGAGTCAAGCCAGCCCAAATCGCTGCCTATCTTCGGTGGTAGATCGATGGCAACACAAGAAGAGATTCGGGAGGCAGGGAGGAGAGGAGGAGGAGGAAGAACGGACGGCTCCAGAAGGGCCCCATCACAGATCTGGCCCGGGAGAGACGTGCGCACCGCAAAGTCGAACTCTTTCAAGAAGGTCATGTTTCTAGAGAAACACGTACGTATGTACCGTACATGAGAAACATGTAGTATATTTTTTTGAGGTTCACAGTGCAAGGCGGCTGTGTTTGTATTACAAAGATGCGCCAGAGAGGAGAGATTGAGGGAGAAGAAGGAGGGAGGAAGGGAAGGCGGCAAGAAGTTTTAGAAGACGGAGGACGGAGGAGTAGTTCAGAAGAAAACTGAGCATCGCGAGATCTCTGGTGGCGCGCTCGCTCGCTTGCCCTTTCGTTCAGTTGAGAAGGCTGGTTCAGTCGGTCGATTGGCAAGAGCCATGCGGTTGTCCCAGAGGCAGGCGCAGTCTCGACTCATAAGAAAAGGACCTGTGTCAGCAAATCTGTGAAGTTTCCTACGCGCTAGGTACTAGCACAATAGTACAGTCCACCATGAGAAGCAGGCAACGGTTGGTGTTTCATTCGTCCCCCTCCGGCGCCGTTCCCGTCGCCGCCGCCACCTTCGCCGTCGCTCTCCTGGCCCTGCAACTCTGCTTCGGAGGAGGTATGGTATGGAAGGGACGGAGACCGGGAGGGGAGGGGAGGGGAGGGGAGGAGGGAACTATAAAAATTTTTGTGGACTTCTCTTTATCTTGACGAGGGGATGCTCAGTTTGCCGGACAAGATAATTTTTTTCCAAGTAGTGCCCGCGGACATTTGAAAAAAAAGAAAGACTCTTTTGAGTGAGAGAGAAAAAAAACATTGCTTACGGTATATGATGCAAAAGCCTCTGTTCGCATTTCTCACTCCTGAAATTGGGCAAAAGTGACTCTTTCTCCCTCAAGCTTCTTACACAGGGGTGTTTAACTACGTCATCTCTGTGTGATGGAATGCTCAATAATTGCCGCCGCTTGAGGCGCCGTCCTTAATTTGAGGTTTCCGAAATTCTTTCTACGTAGCCCATCTTCTGTCCAACATATTCCTCCCCCCCCCAAAAAAAAATACATCTTTGTTCTTCTTAGCGATATATAAATTGCTTTTTTTGCGAAGAGAAGGAACAGGTCTTGATGCTGTTGAAAGGGGTGAGGAGAGAAACGAGAGGGCAAGCCAAGTGTGTGCCAACAGAGTGAGTCAGAGCCCCCTTCGCGATTGCCATCTCAAACATTTCGAACTCGCTTCTCTTATAGACCTCTGACATATGCGAGCAGGCCAGGAACGTTAGTGAACAGGGGTAAAGGAGTCCAAAACATACTACAGAGCAACGGTTTCTTGTTTGTGGTTGCTTAAAAAAAAAAGAAAAAAGCAGTATTGCCACCAAAACCCCTTTTCTGACAAGTGACGGTGCTGACAGGAATTCCCTCCTCTGTGTCCACCCTCTCGTCGTCGTCATTAACTAACGTGTCTTGACCAAAATCTGGTTTGTGGCGGGGGAAGTGTGGGGATTGAGGAGCTTGTCTTCTTGCCTCCTCTCCTCCTCCTCCGTTCCATTCATACCGCCAATGACAACGGAAGGAACCACCAAAGATTTATTGATTCTACCTCTCATCAGGAAAGGGGACAAGTGTAGCCTCCCTCTCAAAGCAAAAAAAAGTATAGCAAAAGAAAAGGTGACAAAAAATTAGAACGACGCTTCCAATACACATTGGATGGATGGGAGGGATGCTAGATTGCCTGATGACGAGACGGATCCTTTGGCTCGTTAGTCTTTTCGATGTCGTCAATTTCAGCATGTTGAGTTTTACTCTTACTGAAAACTAATTTTTCTTCCATCAACTAGTGGAGACATTTTTGAGTCACCCCGTTAAACAGATTCTTCTTTCTTCGAAAGGTCAAACCGCAGCAATCGAAAAATCAAATTCTCTTCTTCTCCTCCCCCCTTCCCCCTAGTGCTTCTTTGGTTTTGGTTTTCTGGGCTTTGAAAGGAGGAGGAAGTCAAATGTTGCAAGGGCGGACGCGTAATTTACCCGCGCATTCGTGAAGAAAGACAAAAGCGTATCAATACCACGTAAGAATCTTTACTCAACACGTAAATTGCATTTTTAAATTTTTTTGGGGGCCTATGCTTCCAGTGCACAGCACAGGTTGAGGAAGGCGCCTGGGGCTATTTGAGAAACTCGTCCAGTGGTTGTTTTCACCTCCTGTGCATCTTGCGGTAGGGAAAGAGAGAGAAAAAGAGACGAGAATGGTCGTAAAAAGGGGCAGAGATCTGACAGAGGAAAAAGAAAAGAACCAATTTGAGACTTTTGGAGAGAGAGAGGGAGAGCAAAGATGCAAGGATTAGGATTTCTTTATCTCTATTTCATTTATGCTTTTAAGTCCATAGGATATATGCCATCCTAAACTAGAAGTGCTCTCTAAAAAAAAAATTCGCAACGTGATTCGAAAACTTAAATTGTTTGATTTAATTTGTTTATTTGTTGGTGATTTCAACGAAAGAAACTAAATTCTTCCTCCAATTGCAGCGTCGTCGCAGTCCCCCGAGGAGGAGCTAGTGTACCTGCTCCCCGGTTTCAGCGTCCAGAGCGGCGTCCGTGTCGGGGAGGTGTACGACCCGAACCCGCCGCCGGCGCCGCCGCCGCCGCCGCCGGCCGCCGAGAACGCCACGGAGGAGGAGCTGTCCAAGAGGGAGGCGGAGATCACCAGGATCGCCATCGAGTACCAGAAGACGCTGGACGAGCACGCCAGGGGGCCGCCGGTGGTCTTCTCCACCCCGGTGTCCGGGAACGACTCTGAGTTCTCCATATGCCTGCGCTTCAAGCCGCACTTCCAGAGGCCAGAGTACGTGCTCTTCTCCAGCTACAGCATCAACAAGACGGCAGTAGTCATTGGTGAGTTTAGAAGATGCAATGTGCCGAAAAGAATTAGCTCGTGAAGGGAGAGGGGGCCACTGACTTCCTGCTCGGATCAGATTCTGATTGAGATATCGGAGACAACATGCCTGGATACCTAAAAAATAATCTCCATGTACTGTACGTACTACGTACTCATCACCAGCACTACTAGTTGCACACTTCTCTACAAAGCCTTTTATCCTTCCTTCGCGTGCCGCACAAACAACATCTCCCTACACGATCTCTTATCTTGGATTCCACATAGGAAAAAGGGAGAAACATGACCACATCCCCGATAAAGTAATTAGGAAAGAACGAAACAGAAGAGCTCCTGATGCGTCAACTATCCAAAACCAGATTTGCTGTTCAGAGCAGGAAGACTGGAAATAACAAAACAGTTTTTCTTAATCCAGATGCAAAAATGAGTAAATAAATCTCAGTATAACGAATCTCGGTATACGAATAAATAACTATTGTATGTACGAATCTCGATATGACAGCAAATCTCACTTTAACGATACTTTCCGGGCTGACCAAGAACATCGCTATATCGAGATTCTACCGTATTAAGCTAAAGTGACATCTCTTACCATTTTTTCCCTTCTCCGTCCGTGTGTCCTTCCTCAGGCATCGACGAGACCGCCAAGGAGCTATACTTCCGCTACTCCAAGAGCGCGGAGAGCGCAGAGCTGACCAGGGTGACGTTCGACCTGCTGCCCCGACTGGACGTGTGGGAGCACGTCTGCTTCGTCAAGGGACCGGACGACCAAGCAGAGGGAGAGGGAGTCTACAAGAAGCTCAAGTTCTTCTACAACGGGATGCTCAAGGGGGAAGGTGAGTCTGAAGTCTGAAAGAGAGATGGCTTCAAGCATCCATCCACATTCTTGTTTCCCTATTTGTACTACTACGTACTATACCGCATACCTTTAAGTTTGGCGCTGCTGGAAACCTGAAACCTGTTGTTCAACAAAGTCGATTTGTTTGCACTACCTTTCCTCTCCCCTTTCCTCCCTCTCCCCTCCCCCTCTCCCCGTCTGGTTTACTAGTACAACACCCATTTTAAACTCGTCAAGGGGACTTTGATCTGAGCCTCTCTCTTCTGTTGTTACTTCGATCCAACGGGTGAAAAGTTTGCCGGGGGAGACTAAATGCTGAAAGCAATTTGAAGGAAGGGGAGAGGGGCCAACGACCAACGGTGATGGGAGGTGAGATGGGGCGAGTTGGTAACGCATCCTGAAAGCCAAAAGAAGTCTTTGGCGGTGAGTTTGCAAATGTGGAGGGAGGAGAGGAGGAGAGGACCAACCAGCCCTTTCCTATCTCATCTTCACTTCTGAGAATCAATTTTCTTTCCTAATGTCAGTGATCACAGGACTTAGGGATGGGCAAAAATTTGTTCTTGTTTTTTTTATTTTGCGCAAGAAACTTTTTTTTATTGGCGGAACACCCTGTCCCGCATCTTGGCAACAACAACAAAAAACTCCTGCAACGAGCCATGTTGGATGACAAGAGTGACAGGACGCAAATGAAATGGGCAGATCTTTATCTCGGCTTTTTCTCATAAGCAGCCATTTTGCGCACGCCTCCAAGAAATTATAACTATGCATCTACGCATACTAGTACGTACTTACCTAGAACTTTTTTATCTTGCCCATCTGACAAACAGCTCCTAGTTTCAACGTGCTCAACCGCCCCCTCCCCTCTCTCTCTGTGTGTCTGTCCATCTCTGACTGCCTCCTTCTCTTCCCCACTTATGACCTCCTCCCCCTTCACTCGCAAGCAACACTTTGCTATAGTGCTCTCCTCTTTGTGGCTCTTCAGTCTCCGCTTTTTTCTCGCATTTGCCGTCGGCCATAGCGCACGCACAGAATGAGAAAAGTGGTTGCACGTACCATCACCTCAAGATGGAAGGAGCAAGATCTCCACGACTGTATCTCCACTATGCGATACAGTCAATCTCGGTTAACCGCGACCCGAAAAAAAATTAACAGAAAATTTATGGCTGGGTTGGAAATTTTCTAGGGAGCAGAATTTAAATGTTGCGAAGTCACTCAGTTGTTCGGGAAACTCGGATAATTCCTCCCGACCAGTCCCGATTATCCGAGTTTGACTGTTTAACAGATTGAACGGGGAGAAGGAGGAGGTAGTGATTGATTGCTTTTACTATTAACTTTCTTTGTCCCAAAATTCTTGTCCAGTATCGGACGACAGTCATTAGACGTTGGCGGGCCGGCAGCCTGCTTGATGGCAGTCGTTGAAGAATGACAAGACAACAACAACAAAAATTCCCATAAAAAGTTAAGAAAAAACCTTGTAATGTTACTTCTATCTCAAGAAAGCTTGAGCATGGTTATGTACTGTCTCATCTCATCATGCAGTGGTGCGCAGTGTGCTGGTGGAGAAGGAACAGGTTATGTTATTTCATTCGCGCATTGAGCCATCCTCGGGTCTGCCTGCGCCCGTCCAAGGCGAAAGCTGACATTCGCCAAAAAACGATGCATGTGAGCCATTACTTGAGTTACGTGTTTAAGTGCCAAAACTCTGACAATTAACCTCAATAGCAAAATGACTTGAATAGTAAGTTAATGCTCAGAAAAAACCTTTAGAAACAGAAGTATTGAATGATTTTTTTTATTCATGACTAGTTTAGTTTGTTTAGTCAAATTTGATTTAATCTTTTACCCAACTACGTTTATCCAAGACTACTTCCAGTAGGAGGATGAACACCATTATGCTACAAATGATTTCCGAGATGGGGCAGGGGAGATGATAATAGTAATTCGGCATCGCTTCTTCCTTTCGTTCGTCTCTGTCGCTACTGATTTGAAAGTAGGTTATTGCTATCCCCTTCCCCTCTCTCCCTTCCCGGATGACTGCGGGCCCAAAAATGGTGATGTTTGCTTGAGGCGAGGAGTGTTGGCATTGCTGGCTTCTTCAACCATCTTTCTCTCTCTCTCTTTCTCCCCCCCGATGACTGATTACATCCCGACAGGCCAGGGGTGCATTCTGTACACACACACCCGCAGACGCAACAGCAAGAGATGTTTTCTTCTTCTCTCTCTCTTTTCAACCAACCTTTCTTCTCCCCTCCCCTAGGGTCCCATTTCCCTCAAAGCTTCGTTCCTCCCCACCCCACCCCGCGCCCATTCCCAAAATTGGAAGTGTCATTCTCCCTTTCTATCTTCCTTGTAAATCTGACGTCTTCATCTAAGTAATTTGAGCCAGAATAACACAAAGATCCAGAATCTACCAGGAACACAATGTCCCAGATGTACGTATGTCTTGGTGTTAAACTTGCAAACCAAAATTCTCAGAAACTAGGAATTTAAATAAAAAATACCTGTGACGGTTGAAAAAATGCAACGACACAGATGTCTCTGTATTTGGGAGTTTTTTTTGGCTAACTTCAAAAAGGACCTTTTCTACGTAGTTCCATTACCTGACGTAGTGTAGTAGGTAAATGCACAGGTCCAAGTTGTTTTCTTGATATAACTAACATTTTTCTTCTTTTCTACTACGTATTGTACTAGAATCCTCTGTGACTGCCCAGTTGGACGACCTGACCCTGGTGGTCCTCGGCCAGTCCGATCCACCGTCCATCGCCACCTCATTCAGCGGAGAGATCTCACACTTCGCTATCTGGAACCGACCTCTCACGGACCAGGAGGTAGAGGTGGGTGATTTTTTTTTCTTCTGTGAATCGGCGGAAGTGGCGTTCTTTTAACTGCAACGTGCTGATGATCCCTCAGGTGTTGGCGCTGTGCGGACAGGAGTACTACAACCTGGCCAGGCAGGGGGCCACCGTCATGGCGTGGGCGGAAGGTACGGTAGAGCGCCGAAAAACAATAAAGTTGATAGTTAACACCTATAAAGATTTTGTTAACAGTGCAGCAGATTATAAAAAATTGCTGACGTTGTGCAATCAGAGCAATTTTTACTACTGTAGTACTACTATTAGAAGAGTTTGTGACATGTGCGATGCTAGTCTTCTGTATGGTAGTTATCAGTACAGTACAAACATCTTAGTATTGTAAACGGAGCAGCAACAACTCCTGAATGCAATTCCTTGTCTCTGCAGGCGTCTGGCATCAGATGGTCCAGGAGGGCAACGATACCGAGGTGAACGTGGATCCGCTGGCGCTGCCGACGGGAATGTACTACGACTGGAGAGAGGTCTGCAGGCAGGTCGACAACAAGAAGGACAAGACCTACCTCCTGCCCATCTACAGGAAGAAGAGCAAGGAGTACCACGAGGAGGTGCGGAAATCAAACAACAGAAAATGTAAATTAAAAAAGCTTGTTAAAATTTTTAAGTTCTTTATTTTTTGCTGTTTGTTTGCTTGAAGCTGTGCACCTTCCTTGGGGGCGAAATCCCGGACCTGGTCAACTTCGGCAAGGACGGCAGCGAGAAGAGGGAGGGTTTCGTCAGGGACATCTTCCTCAGCGCAAGGATTCCCACGTACGTACTAATACATGCAGTATGAGTGTTTGATGAGGGTTAATAAATGAGTAAGCATAAGTACCCCAAAGGTGACTTTTTTATTTTATTTTTTTACTAGTGTGCTGGAACCGACAAAGCCGCCGGTGGAACCTGACGAGGCGCCCAAGGACGTGACTGAGCTGCTGGAGCAGGCGCTGCTGGAGGAGTCCAAGCCGGATTACGTCACTCCGCTCAACATGGTACACTGAGCTCTCAATCGAAGTAACTGCAAATCTCAGTATAATGATGTCCCCGCATGCTTACCAAAATCCTACTGTAAGTACAGTAGTACCTTGATATATCGATAAAACTTACTTTAAGCATTTTTTTCCTGCTGACAAACAACATCTTGATCTTCTTGGTGGCAGCAATCGTGCTTCGTGAACGACGAATTTGTGGTGTGGGTGGAGAACAGCGAGTCTGTCCCTCGCCCTCCGCTGTCCAGGGGCGCCGCGAAGGGCCTGCCCAAGGGGACCCCGCAGGCGCCCATCGACCCGAAGACGGGGAAGCCGCTCTTCGGGCTGGTCGGACACCTCGGGGCCACATTTGGACCCGGCGGTGGCGGAGGCGGGGGAGGAGGTGAAGGAAAAGGCAACCTAATTACTCGTAGGTCATTTTGCAGTTTCGAACTTACTTTGTCTTTTCGAGCAGGAAAAAAGGGCGACAAGGAGTGTCCCTACCACGTGCTGTACAACGGGACTGCTGTCAAGAAGTGCGGCAACGACCCGACCGCTTGCTCGGTCTGCCTTATGAGCAGGAAGAGGCGTGAGTAGCACCACATGACTTGGCGGTGTAGAAAGTCTTAGTAACTACAAAGCAGGGCAGCCAACTCTCACCCAGGGGCACATTGGCAAATTTCTCCTCAAAATGTACTTCGGATTTATGGATTCCCAATCACCAACGGTGGTAAGCAAATTGAAAGTTCAATTGGCATATATACACATTGCATACGTTTTTGTATGCTCAATTGGTACTTATTAACAAATTTTTTGCTCAGTCCAAAGTCTATTAAGAGTGCGTTGTTGGTTGGGTTAATTTACTACTATGGCACAAAATAACTTTCACTGATTTGTTCTATTTTCAGCGTCCCTTCGCGCCCGCGGCCTCTGCGAGAAGTCCTGGCTGCGGAGTCACCGTCGCGACGGCGGCGACGGCGGTAGCGGACAGGAGGAGTTCGACACGGCCTTCTATCCCAAGGCCGACAAGCTGACCGGGGAGACGGTCTTCCGCGGGCCGCTCGGCAGTCACATCTACAAGAACGTCAGCGCGGAGGAGAGCGACGTGGTGGACAGGAACGGGGACTGGATCCTGGAGAGCCTGGTCAGCCCGTGGAGGGACGCAAGCAGGGCAATCATCAGGAAGATCCCGGCCACCAAGCTCCCGGTGGGGAGACACACCTGGTCCATGGAGACCGACGTGTGCGACTCGGACGAGGCCGAGGTGGCGCTCACCTCGTGCAAGAAGGACAAGTTCACTTGCAAGAGCGGAAAATGCATCCCGCTCAGCTACAGATGCGACATCTACACGGTAAGGAAATCGATGTACTATTTATTGTTGCTGCTGCTGCTGCTACTTTAGCAAGCGTTGGATGCCATTGTGACAGCGACAGAACTTCTTCCTATTGTTCAGGACTGCGAAGACAACGAAGACGAGGAGAACTGCGACATCCTCACCTTGGAGGACAGCTACTCGGAGGCGGTGGGTTTGTCAAACCATTATATCTAGGTATGCCACTAGGAATTAACACGGTGCACCACACTCTTGTTCCGCTCTCCTCAGATCGCCCCTCGCCACACGCAGAAGGGCGTCCCCTGGCCCGTCTACATCGGCATCGAGATCGTCTCCTTCCCGCAGATCTTGGCCATCGAGCAGAAGTTTGCCGCAGATTTCTACCTCACCCTCAGATGGTGAGTGAAGAAGACTTACTGCTACGAGTACGTACTACATTTCTGCAAACACCATTCATTTTCGTATTTTCAGGGAAGATAACCGACTCGCCTTCAAGAACCTGAAGCAGGGCAAGTTCGACAATCCTCTCAGTCCGGAAGTCACTCAGGTATAGGTAAAGGTCTATTCCTACTTGCCTTCTCCCACTCCCGTAACTTCTCTCTCTCTTTCTTCCAGGCTCTTTGGGTGCCTCGACTGAGCTTGCTGAACGGCCTTTCCGAGTTCCAGACGATCGTGACTGAGGAGGACGCGGAGTTCTATCGGGGGTACGTCTGGAAGAGGGGCAAGGCCAGGAAGAGCGGCTTCGAAACATCCATAGAGGGTAAGGGTTGGAGGAAGGGAAAGAGAAGAAACACTACGAGAACTTTGACTAAACAGTAGTACTTTTTCGCCGTTGTTGTCAAGATGAGGTCTTTAAGGGCAAGGGCAATCCCATCCTCCTTCTGCGCGAGTTCTACCAGGAGTTCACCTGCCATTTTGATCTGTTGTGGTACCCGTTCGACAAGCAGACCTGCTACATGAACTTCACCGTGCAGGTAAGTAGGGAGATGGAGAGATGAGTTGCCTTCCTTCTTCCACATGTCAACGCATTTCTGTCCCTATTTAGGGCCAGACGGCCAAGAGTCTCATCCTGAGGGCAGACAACAAGGTGGTGAACTACCTCGGACAGGAGTTTCTGGTGGAGTACAAGATTGTGGGGCAAAATCTGATCGTGCCGGTGGTCACCACCAATGACTTCGCCACAGCCACTGTTGAGCTCATCTTCCAGCGGAGGGTCGTCTACCACCTGCTCAACATCTTCCTCCAGTCCTTCTTCCTCGTTCTCACCGGCTACATGTCGCTCTTCTTCTCGGTCAGCAACTTCTCGGACAGGGTGATGGTCGCCCTGACGGTGATGCTGGTGATGGCCAGCCTACAGTCCTCGGTGCAGGACTCCCTGCCCAAGACGGCCTACTTCAAGTTCATCGACTGGTGGATCCTCTTCTCCCTAAACACCCAGATCTGGATCATGGCCTTTCACACGTTTCAGGGCATCTACGCCAACAAAGAGTACCAAAGGTACAAGGAGGCGATGATGCTGAAGGTGGTGGGGCCGACGGCCGGGGCTGGTGCTGGCGCCAACGGGCCGCCCATGGCAAACGCCGACTCGAAGATCTCCGTCATGACGGCGTCAACCAGCGGGAGCGCCATCTACGAGGACGAGATTCTCTCCGCCGAGGAGTTCGATTATCCCAAGACAACCAAGTACGTACGAATACAGAGTAATGTACAGTGCTAATAATATGGATGCTACCATAGTTCTAATATTTTTTGTCGCTTTTACTTTCGCTTAACTGCCTTTTTTTTGCTTCAGACTGAACAAGGTATTTAACTTGGGATTCCTGATCCTGCTGACCGCCTTCAACGTGGTCTACTGGAGCATCGCCATGGGCGTCTACTTCGCCTGAGAAGGAAGAAGACCATCAAGAGATGATATCGTAACCTAAGAAGTCGTGAGTGTATTTTTTTAAAGGTATTGGTCGTCAATTAATTGCTTAAAACTAAGGCGGACTTCTCAAATTGGACTGAGCCTGACCAGATCGCGACAGTGTGATATACTAAACAGAAAATTGTCATGGGCGATGGTGACATTGCTCAAACACTATTACAATGGCGAAGAATATTAGAAATCTCATTTAGAAGAACGAATCTGTCAGTGAGACAATGATTTATTTGTGCAAAAATACGTACGTACATGATGCTACATATAAACGTCCCCAAACTCTGTTTAAAAAAAATTCGGCGTAATCACAAATGCAGAACTTGGCAGACGTTTGATGACCTGTCAGAGCGCCTCTCCTCCCTCCTCCCTCCAAATCCTATCTGCCTCCCTCCACCCGGACTCGATGGCCCCGTGCACCGTGGAGTAGTGCGTCCGGTGGGTGGCCTCCCCGGCGAAGCGGAGCCGTCCGGAGGAGGACCCAGCGGCGAGAGAGTCCGGGCCGACGGGCGGGTCGGCGGCATCGGCGTCCACGCCAACGTAGGAGTAGGAGCCGCGAGTCAAGGGGTCGCTGTGCCACCGACTCACCTGGACGGGTGGTTGAGGAGGAGAAGAAACAGGCGGTGTCAGAGTCCCAACAGCTTTGGAGATTTCCGTTCTTGGATTCTCACCAAAATCTTTTTAGGCTCGGGCATGTCTGGGTATTCCTTCCCTAGGAATTTTCTCATCAAAGCAACGACTTTTTGTTTGATCTCACTGCAACGGAAAGCAAATATTTACTTGCGAATTTTTGTGGCTAAGAAAAAAAAGCATGTATAATTTACCTGTCGGTGTCTCTCTCCATTCTCCTGGCGCCGGCCCCAGACAGCCATGCGCACATCACCCTGTCCCTGGACTGCACCCTGTAGAGCCCCAGAATCCACCTGGTCCAGTCGCGCTCGGACTCGGACTCGCTGTAGGTGAAGTTGGGCGACGACGGGTGCAGGAAGGCGAACCCCTCAACGTCCTCCGGCCACCAAGGGGAGTCGTACAGCAGGTAGATCTTGTTCGTCGTCCCCATCTCCAGGCAAGAGATCGCCTTCAGCTTGTCATCTGGCAGCCTGCGAGGAAGCACTTTTTTTAAATCGAAAAATTGTAAGGGCAACTACATACATATACGTAGGTATTGTCGGGTCAGCTCTGGATTTTGTTCGGTGGAGGGGGGGCAAGCCCATTCCCACATAAAGATTTGGAGGAAAATTAGAAACACCGATAGAAAAAACGCATGGTTCTAGGGTGTCAACATGAAAACTTTTCAAGTCACAGTACTAGAAATCATGATTGTACTTCACTTAGTACGTATGTAGGTACATACGTACAGTATCTATAGTAAATACTACGTAGTTCTTAATTCACCTAGGTTCGAAAAGACTTTTTTCCCTCTCCTTGAGAGTTCCCAGAGAGCTCGTGTAAACGCAGTAGTCAGCTTGGATCTCCTCCTCTCCCTCGTTCGTCTCCAGGGCGACGCCGGAGCTCGACCACCTCACCTTGGTCACCTCCTGTCGGAGTCTCACGGTGTCGGGAGGAAGGACGGACGTGAAAGTCGTCAGAAAATCGCTGTAAAAAAAATGAAGACAAGGGTAAGTTGAAAAAAAAAAAACCGTTTACCCCTGTCTCTTTCCCTGACCTGTACCGCCGATCACTCTTGATTGTCACCATCTGGTTCCCCGGACACTCCTCGTAAAGGAGGACCGAGCCGCGGAAGCTCTCGTTGAACCAGTTGTCGCACGCATCCACGCTCTGCATGTACCTGTCGACAAAGAAAGAAAAAAAAACCCGAATGATGGAGGCTGAGGCTATCGCATCTGCCGTTATGTCTTCAACCTGTGGAGGTAATCTCTGAACACGGCCACCTTCTCTTTCGCCTCTTTGCTTCTGTGCTTTGTTGCCTCCTCTGACGCCCTAACGTAATACTCCCCCAGGCTAAGGCACCCCATGGCCTTCCCCCTCGCCTCCTCCTCCTCCTGCAGCTCCTCCGTCAGCTCCCAAAGCTTGTCCGTCAATCCGGAGTCCCAAACATCGCCGTTCTCGTCCACGAAAGTCTCTTCTAGGTCCTCCAAACGATCCTGCAGGAACAACGGTCAATTGTCAACAGTGGCGCCATTATTATCATGCACGAACTGCCTCACCGGGTAGTCTAGGTCGTCCACGAGTCCCATCTCCTCTGCTGCGGCGAAGGCCACATTTCCCTGCTGTCCGTGTATCCACTGGGCACCCAACTCCAGCCACCCTCCGGCCTCCCCCTCCAGCTCCGCCCCCCTGATCCTCCCACCCACCCTGTCGGACGCCTCCAGCACAGTCACCCGGAGGCCGCCCCTGGAAACCAACCTGGCCGCCGCCGCCAGCCCGGAGGCGCCCGCGCCGACGACCACCACGTGCTTCTCCGTTGTCTCTCCGCCGTCGCCGTCGCCGCTGCCGTCGCCGCCGCAGTCTGCCATGCCCTTGCTGAGGCCCGCAAAGCAGCACAGGCAGCTGCAGGGTAGGAGGAGGAGGAGGAGGCAAATCAAGGCACTCACCGATAGCGCAAGACGAGAGGCACGTCTCATTTTCTCTCTTTCCCTTATTATGTAGTACAACTGTGTGCCTCCGCGGATTCGTCTGCGCGCGCCTTTGAGTGAATGATGTGCACGCACACGAGGTACGTTTAGCAACGTACTATGGCACTAGTACTACTTGCTAGCACACAGGGCCCGGAAACTCCTCATGAAAGCAGAGAGGAAGGAAGAGAGGCAGTTTTTTGGTCACGCACACTCAAAAGCCTGGCTGTCTATATTTATGTTGCGTCGTCATCACGCGTGAAGTGGAATACCTATAGAACGAGTTTTTGTTCTCTCCTCTTCTCGGCATATTGTACAGTAGTAGAGCACATGTTGGCTGTTAAGTAAAATGCATTAAAATCTTGAAAAACTGGCTAGGGTGGGTCTAAATTTAGCCACTTACAATCTTGTGCCAAAAGTGGTACGGTCCGCGAGGCTTGAATAAAGTGGAAACTTGGCCTTTGCGCTAAAAAAAAAAAAAAAAGATCGCCCCCCCCTCTTTGTCTAGTGTATACTAGTACGTATACTATTAGTTGTACTATACTGTCGACAACGACAGTATGCAGACAGTAAATGGCATCATTTCCTTGGCGACTTTACATAACTTTACATAACCATAACCTAAATAATGTCCTTCTGAAGGGACTTTATTTAGTAACCCTAGCTCTGATAGATTAGGAAACTTTCCCAACGTGAGATGGCAGCTCAATCTCACTTGGGGGAACAACCGACTGCCTTACTCGGAACCTCTCTTTCTCTCTCCCCTCTGCTACCCCATGGAATTCTCCATGGAATTCTCAGGCTGGAAAGGCTCTTCACCCCCTTATTTGCATAACCTTTGTGTAGCTTAAAGAGTGCATTTAACCAGATTTTTTAAAATAATGAATTGTGAGTTATAAATTTGTAGCAAATGTTTATAACTAATTTCTAAAATGCATAATTTCCAGGATATTTTGAAAAAGCTTATGTACAAAATTAGGCCAATTTTTCTGATTTATTTCAATGACTGTAGTAAATTTTAACGCTGTAATATTGATACTATCAACATGATTTTGATTTTTTTTTTTTTTTTTTTAAAAATCAAACAAAACTAGATTTTTTAATGGAATTTTAAATAAATTTACAAAGAGATACCTTAATGTATATAGTTTATAGAAAAATA
>JAAUYM010096710.1_pt1 | contig 15124 bp, 14 predicted proteins | sample 7278001 | NCBI WGS metagenome assembly JAAUYM01 (sample SAMN14350224, study PRJNA611818) | marine sediment metagenome | isolation source: surface marine sediment (1.8m) | place: French Polynesia: Moorea | collected 2018-08
CCGAGGGGAAGTTCTACTTCGACCCGGTCTTCAACGAGACGGTCCAGATCGTGGAATTCGACGAGGGCTTCGACACGGAGGTCTTCTTCATGTACGTCATGATGACCATCGTCGGGATACTCGGACTTTTTCTCCTCTACAACTTTGCGGCTGGTACGAAAGGGAACATTTTTTTAAATATCGGCAAGTCAAGAAGTTCCTGACTACATATATTCTATGGATTTTTTTTCCCTCAGGCAAGTCCAAGGGTAAGAAGCCGAGCTCCGCCCCCAAGGTCGTGGAGACCGGGACCTCCAACGACGATGTGGACTACGAGTGGATCCCTCGCTCCGCCCTGCGCACGCCGGGCAGCAACAAGACCAGCCCCAGGCAGAGAAAGGGGAAGCGCGGAGGGGCGGCCGGGTCGGACACGGAGTGAGCGGGAGGGCGAGGGGGGGGCCTCGCTGCGGGGCCTCGTCGCGCTCCGGGAGCACCAGCTGCCTCCTCCCCATCACCGTCCTCCGAGGCAGCAGACGCCGAAAGATCTTTGCCCGCTCCTCAACGACGACACCCACAACTCTTTGTTCCGGACCACGCATTTTACCCCCTCCAAGTGGCAAGCCTTCTTCCTCCTCGGACTCGCACGACACCAGTCTCTCCTCCCCGCCGGTTTGCCCCGCCCCTCCCCCCACGCTCTCCGAACTGCAAAGTTTTCGTCCCCCCCCTTCCCCGGGATAGCAGGTGGCAAGAACTCTGTATTGCCATTTTGGGTGTCTCCGGGAGAGGGGGGGGGGTGAAGATGCGAAAAGAACAAAACCGTGTGATCATTGTTACAATTGTTGCATGAATTTGCAATAAAGCCTCATCTTAAATTACGAAGTGGATAGCTGAAAATTAAAAGCTCTTGACATATTAGGTACATATGTGAGTTTCTATATTTAACATTATCTGCACAAGAAATATTGGTAGGGTACATCAGAGGGTGGTCGAGGCGTGGCAAGGAGAAAGAGGATTAAGTCACTTCTCCAAGAAGCAAATGTAATCTGTGAGTTGTCTGATCTTCTCCTCGGAGGGTGGTGGCCCCGCCGGCGGCAGCTCCCTCCTCCTGGGCAGCACCATCCCGGTCTCCGCGTCGGTCGTCCACCTCTCCGCAGCCGCCACCTTTAGAGCCTCGGACTCGGACAGGCCCACGAACCGGGCCAGGTCAGACGCGGAGATGGACGAGTAGGCCTCGCCCACCAGGTGCAGAAAACGCTCCCGACAGGTGGCTGAAAAATACAATAATAATATGCCAGATTCACTTCTGTATAGCATAAGCAGCGCCTCCAGATGAAGTGGCCTCCATTACCCTTGAGCTTGTCGACGTATTTGGCGCATTGCTGCGGCCACTCCCCTTTGAGGGCCTCGTGCACCTTGGCGGGGTCCCTCATAAGCATGGCCTTCCCGATCTCCCAGGCCCTCGACAAGGTCGGGTCGGCCGACTTTGTCCCCTCCGGGATCCGCTTCCAGAGGAACTTGGCCAGCATGAGCTCGTTCTCCGTCAAGTAGACCAGGAGCATCCTCGTGTACACCTCTGCCGTCGGCTGGCACATTGGGGCCTGCGTGGACGGACGGAGGAAGGACGTGATATGACAGAGGCGAGGGGGGAGGGAGGTGGGCTCCGAGGGAGGGAGGGTAATCTCACCGCAAGTTCGGCGTCCTCCAGCTCCTGCCTGTGCCTCCTCCAGGCGTCGCTGTCCACAGGGTCGTCAGGAAGAGTCGAGAGAGGGTCCTGCATCGTCGGGATGGTGATGCTCTGCTCTAAAAAAAAAAAAAGAGGACTGCTAAGAATCCAGGGATGGATGGGCTTCTTCTTGGTTCTTGAGCACGGTGCTGCTGCAGTCAAGAATACTAGTTCTTGATCAGCGCACGAAGAAAAAGCAGCAGCAGCAGCGTCAGTACCCAATAGCGCAAGATTACCGAAAAAGCCTTGTCCCCTTGCTTGAGTGTTGTTCTTTTATGTTGTTTTAACTGCTGAGCTGAGCTAAGCTGCCTGTTCTTCTGGCAAGGCAAACTGTTGTGACAACGACTGTTGGCGAGAAAGGCGCCGTTGCCGATCTGGTCGCAGCTTCTACCTCTCCACGAGCACAGCTGATCAGTCAGCTGTCGTCAAAACAAAGCGAAAGAAGCCAATGAGGTCACGTCACCGCTGGTCTCCGCGAACGCGATTATTCTACGGTCCCGTCCCAACCAGTTTGCACTATGAGCGGCGACAACGAGACCTCCGCGGAGACGCTCTCGCAACTGTTCGACCGTGGGTTCGCGTTGTACAACCGGCTGGAAGAGTCGGAAGAGGACAGCAGCTCAAAGGCATTCCAGGACAGAGTCAGGAAGGCCATCCTCATCATGGAGGATGCCACTAGGCTGGTCTCTGCCCTTGACCTCTTTTCTAGCAACGAGGAGGTGTCCGAGGTCCCCACGGAGCATCTCAAGTACTTCCTCCTCCCAGCCCTCTTGGGGTCACTACATGGCAAGTTAAGAGACGAGGGTGCCGAAAGGGCCGAGGTCATCCGTGTGCAGGAGGCATATTTTAGGGACTTTCTCAGAAGGTGCAATGACTATGAAATCTGCGAGGTCAAGGTACCTGAAGATGATGACGTGGAGGAGAGTGAAGAGAAGGCTTCTCGTCCAGGACCTCCCGATCTGGCCAAGATGAATGCAGAAAGGGAGGCCAAGCTAAAGAGGTACAAGGAGAAGAAGGAGCTCGAGGAGAGGCTGAAACAGTTGAAGGACATGATGGATGCTGGAAGGATAGACGACGATGAGGCAAAGGAGTATCACATTGGGACCATCCGGAGATTTGTTGGCATCTGTCTGGACGAACTCAGCTCCTTCGCCACGGAGAAGCCCATCTTGAAGCACATGAAGGCAGTTAGGGCGGGTAAAGTGGCCCCGGGTCCAAAGAAGGCTCCCCCTCCAAGGCCAATGAAGCCCATCATCATCACGAGGGATGCAGCGCAGAAGGAAGTCTTTGGATTAGGTTACAAGAATGTGCCAGTTATGTCCATCGAGGAATTCTATGACCAGAGGGTGAGGGAAGGATGGTTTCCAGCGCCCAACACTGGCGTAGCAGGTGGAGGAGGGTCATTACAAGACAGGGCTGGGGCGACAGAAGAGGAGGCTAGGATGAAAGAGGAGGAAGAGAGGGAGGAAGAGAGGAAGGAGGAGCAAGACGACGAGGAGGAGCGACGGAAGAAGATGGGAATGGACGAATACAGAGACACCCACCGGAGAGGGTGGGGAAACAGACACAACATGGGCTGATTGAAGAATGAGGATTGATGGATTCGTGGCTGCTGGAATGTGTCACCCATGTCAAGAAAGTTTAAAAGAAAGTGAAAAAGCTGACCTTACAACGTTTATTATTTGTTTAACCTGCGTTACGCCTGTGGTAACCGTCGGAACGTGAAAAATTTGCACTGTACATAGTAGAAGTCATGTAATGGGATTTTTTTTTTAGAGAGAGAGAGAGAGAGCGCTTGGCACACTTGGTCAACGCTTCTTCCTTGACGATCTGGATCTCAGCTGCCGCTTGACGACCGTCCTGGGCGTGGCGGTGGGACCCTGCATGCTCTCGGCGGTGGGCGGCGTGAACTGCTCCGCGGCGCCCGTCGACTCGTGGTTGTAGAGCTGGCGCTTGCGGGAGGACGGCGTCCTCTTCCCCTTCTCCTCGGACGATTCCTGGATGGCCTGCAGCACGCTCGGGTGCTCCTGCCGAGACGGCGAGTCTTCGTGCGTGGTGCTGTTGTTGGTGCTGTTGCTCCTCGTCTTCCGGACCGGGCGCGAGCGCTTCAGCCGGGTGCTTCTCCGAGGCTGCGGCCTACGATTTTCCTCTTCGGGATCATTCTCCGCGGTAGAGTCTTCGAAAGAGGCCTAAAACAAAGTTTTATAGATACAACACTAGTACAGAAAGTGTACTAGTACGTAGTACACTACACAAGTACCTGCGAGGCGCTGTCGGTCTTGTTGTTCGCCTTGCGCGCCCTTCCCCTGACCGCCGCCGCCCCCGTCCTCCGAGCCCGCTTCTTCCCCCGCGGGGTCTCCTCCACCAGGCTGACGTCGGCGCCCCCGTTGGCCGACTGGTCGGCCTCAAGCGTGCTGTGGTCCGTGGCCGTCGCGGAGCCTGACGTGGCTGAGGTGGAGGACGCCTGCCTCTGCAGGTCCAGATTCGTGTTCTTGTACATTTCGACCACCTTCTGGGAGGAAAGGAGATTGTCGATTTCCTGCCCGTGTGTGTGGAAGGGGGAGGGGATGTACTATTAGGCTCAAAACGGGCTACTGACCTTCTCCTGCGCCTTCTTGGCCCTGCTCAGTTCTCTGGCATGCGACACCCTCTCGTCCTCCAGCTCCTTCTGCAGTCGGACCACCTCGCTCTTGAGGTTCAGAGTCTCGGCCTCACTTTCGCTTCCTGCTTCGTCGCCACTCGAGGGATACCTGAGCAGAGAGTTCACACATCATCTTGCGTTCATCATAATATTATCATAGATTTTCTCAAGACGTGTCTTAAAAACAAAAAAAAAACGTAAATTTTAACAACCAAGCCCCAATTAGTCCTGTCCCTCACCTCAGCTCCTTCTTGGCGGGTATCATCAATTCCAGCTTCTTGATGACGTCGGTCTTCCGCTGCAGCTCTTCCCTCATCATCCGGTTGTCTTCCGCCAGCCGGTCCTCCTTCCTCCTGGCCAGCTTGCTGTTGCTGCTTCCGTTGGCAGAGCCGCCGCCCGGAGTCGACCTGGACATGACCTCCCGCATCTTGAGGGCCTCCCTCTTCTCCATGTTCAGCTCCTCGGTCGTCTTCTTCAACCTCTGTTCGTACGTGGTCATCATGGCGTCCCTCTCCTCCTTCAGCTTCCTGAAGTCGTATCCCTTGGTCTCGACCTCGTTCTTCAGTCCTTTCACCTCCTCGGCCAGTCGGTCCCTCTCCTCCGTCCTGGCCTTCAGCTCCGTGCCCACCAGCTCCAGGGCATGACCCTCTTTCCGCAGCGAGGTCACCTCGATATTGAGCTTTTCCACCTCCGTCTCCTTCTCCCTGAGCGCGGCCTCCCCCGCTTTCTTTGCCGCCGCCTCTTTGGCCCCCAGCTCCTTCACTTGCTTCCTTAGCATGGCCACCTCCGCCTGGCTATCTTCCGTTGTCTGGCGCTGCTGTTTTTCAGCCTGCAAAGATGCAAAAACCGCAACGGCCATCCGTCTTTAAATACTACTACTCAGATGATGTCGGTAACTTGTGCACTAGTTTTCACAGCCAAGCAGATGTGGATAGTTTAACTAAATCGCATGGCGTGACGTGTTACACTGAATTTTGACATTCTTTACGCACCTGGATCAGACTCTTAATTTCCCTCTCCAATTTCTTTGTCTCCTTTTCGACCCCTTCCTGGGCCTTCGACTTCTCCTCCAGCTCCGTCCTGATCTTCTTCTTGGCCGCCTTCAGCTCTTCGATCTCGTCGTTCAGTTCTCGCTCCACCCTCTCCCTCTCGCTGCTCGACTTCTCCTCGACCTGTCGCAACAGAACGTAAACATCGTCTCTCGAAAAAGAAATAAAATTGAAAAATGACACCCTTCTTCCTACCTGTCTCAGAGAGTCTCTCTCCTTTTCCAAGTCGTCCACCCTCTTCTCCTTCTCCTCCAGGCGTCCCTTCAGCTCCTCCACCTGCTCCTCCAGCTCGGTTACAACGGTCTCCTTCTCGTCCATCCTTGCGGCGGAATCCTGCAGCAGCATTCTCGCCTCCTCCAGCTGGGTTGTCACCTCTGCCAGGGCCACTCGCCCGGCGAGAGCGGCCTGCTCCTGCTCCCTCGCCGCCTGCTGCACCTTCTCCAGCTCCTCGTTCTTCTCCAGGAAATCCTCGCCGGCGTCGTCGAGCAGCTCCTTGAGGTTCGCCTTCTCCTTCTCCAGCCTGTCTGCCTTCGCCTTACCTTCCTCCACCTGTCGCTTGAGGTCCTCGATAATGGGATCCGTGGTCTTGGACGCCTCCGAGTTTTTCATCGCCTCCAGTTCCTTCTGGGCCTCCACTAGCTGAGCGATCGCGTCGTCCCTCGCCACTCTCTCCTTCACCAGTTCCCTCTCCCTCTTTGCAAGCTCCTCCTGCTGCTTGGCCTTCTCCTTTGCCAGAGCGGAGTGCTGCTCCTGCAAGGCGGCAAGCTTCTCTTCCTGGCACCGCAGTTCCGTCGTCCTCTCCTCCAGGGCGATCTCGGTCTCTGCCTTCTGGAAGACTGCGGTTTCGTCCAGGTCTTCGTCGTCGTCGTCGTCCCTTCGTTGTCGCTTGCGCTTGGCCTTATAGACTTCCTGCACCTTGTTGATTCTCCACTCGTTCAACTCCTCGGTGCGTTCTCGCTCGTCCTGCAACCGCTTCTCCCAGTCCTTCTCCACCTCCACGAGCATGCCATTAAATTCGTCGCACAGCTCCGTGCGGACCTCCTTCTCCAGGGTGATGTTTTTCTGCTTTTCCTTGATAAGCTGCTCCTTCAGATCGTCAACCAGCTTGAGCAGCCCCTCGTAGCGTTGGTCCACCATGGTGGCATCCATGACTGAGGCCTCCGCTTCATCATCCTCCGTGATGGTTTCCTCAATCGTGGCTTCTTCCGCTCTGGCGAAACACATGGTGGACCTGGCGGCGGGTTTCTCCCAGGCAATTGACCCTCGTCCCATCAGCGTGGTGCAGTTGCTCCTCTTGGCCTGATGGTCCTCCACCATCATGGAGAATCTGGTCTTCCTCTTCCTGTTGGGTTGCTTGACAACGGTCGGGGGAGTCGCCGGCAGCTGCACGACCGTGATCTTACTGGTGACTGCCGCGAACTTCATCACCTGGATTGTCTCGTCGAAGAGATAGGGCGCCTGGCTGACGTTGACCACCATGGAGGCCTTCCCGTAACCTACCAGAAAGCTCTGAAACATGCGAGTCAACTTGGACTCCCGGAAGGGGACCATCTGGTGCTTCTTCTTCTCCTTGACGATCTGGTTGTGCCTAATGGCCTTCATGCAACGTCCAAGTACAAGGAGAGACGTGTTGATATTGCCAGCTTCCTTCTGCCTCTCCCCCGTGTTCAAGGTCTTTTTGATGCGCTCGGCCCCCGCCAGGTCGCAGAAGGACAACATGGAAACTCGGGCAAGGTGTGGCTTTGCAGTCTCCGCCACTCGTATGACCTGCATGAAGAAAAAGAGATAATAAATTCTCGTATGAGTCACCTAATTAACTACGTGTACATTGAACTAAGGAATTTTTTTGGGGGAACCGCTCACCTTGATGGTGAAGATGCAGTGACTTCGACTGCTCTGATGATTGAGCCTAGTTGCGGCAAAGTGCAGGTTCTCCCTCCCGATCATCATCACCTGGTAAGCCTCGTTCGCTGAATTGACCTTGATCTCCTTCAACCCCTTGATATAAATCGAGCCGTTCTTGTCCTCCGCCAGCTTGAGCGGGCTCCTCTTGGGCTTGTCTCCCTTGCGTTTGACCGGCGGAATCTTCTCCAGCAAGTCGTAGATGCTCTCGTTGTAGATCTCGGCGAAGCTGATCCACACGGCATAGTTTATGTCATCGTGCTTGAGGGAGATCGCGGCGTCCTCGCAGACGCGGCTCGGCAGGTCGGGGAACATGGCCGCAAGAGAGTCCTGAGTCAGGTTCGTCATGTCCGCCGCGTTGAAGGTGTCCTCCGACAGCTTGGAAATTCCTGAAATCTGAAAAAGATATACGTAACAAAAGATACTTTCAGAATTACAGTATCTTCACGTTAGAAGCGTCTCCAAAACCTGTCTCACCTTGGAAGAATCGGGACCGTGCAAATGATTGGTCCTCTTGTCCTGTTGGTGGGCCGCAACCAGCTCCAAGCCGAGATGGAAGACGCCCTGTTTGTCCTCCTCCAGCTTCCTGATGTCCTTCTCCTTCATCTGCACCACCCTGTTGAAGCAGTTGGGCTTCAACTTGAGGTCCACCATTTGGCGGTCACCGATTGAGTTAAAGATAACGTCCAGCGCCCGCGGAAGGATTCCAGGCTCGTTTCTGTTTCCCTATACATCGGTATAAAGCAAGGTTTTAGGTGGTTTTTTTTTGCCCTTCCCCCTGTAAAGTTCGGACAAAAAAAGTCCTTCTCACCTGGATGGTGTAGGTCTTTCCCGAGCTGGTGGCACCGTAAGTAAAAAGCAGTTGGTTTTGCCCCTCCATAAGGTCCCTCATCCTCGGCAGGACCATCTCGCGGAAGAACTCTGCTTGGTCGGTCTCCGGAGGGAAGATCTTGGAGAAGGCGAAGCGGTGAATGAGCTGTCCGGCGCCGTTCATGGAGTTCTTGTATGTGTTGCTCTCCTTGGGAGCATTCATTGCCAGCTACAATTGGTGGGAAGGAGATGTTAGCATAGGATAGACACACCTGGCGTAAATGCATCATAACCAAAGCAAAATTGCCACATATGGCAGTCAAAATAGACACATGAGCTTAAGTTATAGTAGCTTAAATAGATGAAAAGGGGTAACATGACACGGCTGTCTGGTCGGGAATGTGACGCGCTACTACCTGATGTTCCGACTCAATTTTGATGACCTCGCTCTCTTCCGCAGAAGACTCCTCGCGGTTCTCGTTGGACCCCGAGGCCAAGCTGATCTCCGACTCCTCCAACGTCTTCGGCTTCACCCTGAGGTAGACCTGGATGGTCTCCTTGGACGTGGGCACGGGGAGGAGGGTGGCGGAATTGTCACTCTCGAAGTCGTTGCAGAGGTTTCGCTTGGCAAAGGAGGGGTTGCCCACCTGAAAAAGGGCAGAATAAAGAAATTGAGCATCAGAGAACGATGTTTGTTCACTCTCTCTCTCCACATTCTCTTTTTTTTTCACCGGCAACGGCGGCCTGAAGGGGTTGACCGAGGGCTCCTTGTCCAGGTAGGAGGGCTCCATCAGGTAGCTGGACTCGTCCGGATCCACCACGATAAACGGCTTGAAATCCATGGTGTCCTCCGCCTCCGCCTCTCCTTCCTGATCTCAGCACCGAAGCACCGAGCTGCGCTTTCACTGTCAGTGAATGGTCAAAGACGCAAAGACATATTTTTTTTTTCCTGCTCAAAGTGCCGAGCTCGACTCCAGTGCTGCCAGATTCTCTGAGTGAAAAGAAACCAGGACCCAGTCAAAAAGAAACCAATACATAATTTTTGTGCGAAAAAGGAACTCAATCATATTTTATTCCATTGTTAGAAACAATTTTTTTTCTGGCCTGATCTCAATAGAAATTCTTATTTTTTGAAGCCATCTGGCAGCACTGCTGGGCTCATTAAAATCTACCTCGAGCGGTAGCGGTGGCGGTGCAACAGCAGCTGAGTCGCCTTGTCGCTCGCGGGCTGTTTGAAAAAGGGAGGGGAGACAAGAAGTAAACGGTGAAAAAAACATACGTACCAGGACACGGACAAAATTTAGATTTTTGCGACATGAGATTTTAGGTCAAAATGTGATATTTTTTACAGTAGTCAAAATATTTAGTAAAACTAGCAAAAAGTAAGTAAAAATGATAAAACTTGACACTTTTATTACAAAAAATATTGTCAAAATTTTGTACCCAAAAATCTGTGAAACGTTTAAGATGCCATAAAAAATGGCAGCCTTGAGAGATTTTGCGATTTTTGCAAAGGATTTGCGACTTTGCTTGAGAAATAAGTCTTGGTCACTCTGCTCATGATTCTTGTGTAACCAGTCCACTGTTGGCATTTTTCAATGCCAGATTTCACAAAACTGGCATTTTTCAAAAGTGTTTGGCATTGAAAAATTTCAATCTTATTTACTGTTTGGCATTAAAATTTTATCTAATGTATTTACTAGTTGCCATTTAAATTTTCTGGAGACAGTGAATAAAACTTCAAATTTGGCATTTTTGGTAGAGAATTTGGCTTTTTAGTCACTGGAAAACCTGGCAACTCTGGTAACCACTGACTGACCAGTGACCCCTCCTGGCAGGAGAATTAGACTCAGAAGTGCATCAGTGCTACATAACAAAGTGAGGGCCGCAATATTAGTTTTTATTAGCCATATTTATTGAAAAGTTCAGAAAGCTCATTAGTGATTGCAAGCAGTTAAGAAAACGCCTTAAAGCAATGAAACTTCATTTTCCATTTAGCAAATTAAAATGAATAACGGTGGTGGTCGGGGGGGGGAGGGAGGAGAGGATGGCCTTTAAGATCGGTCATGGTTGGGATGCAGGTAGATCTCGATCCCGGGAATGAGGGCCGCCAAGAAGATGATGCCGTAGACCACCGGAGAGAGCTTCATCATGGTCGACAGGGCCTCGGAGACGCTGCCGCACTCCTTGTAGACCCGGGCGAAGAGGAGGGCGGCCAGTCCCCCGCCGGAGGCCAACAGGATCCAGATGCCCATGTAGTGGTTGGGACCCACGCCCGTCCCGTAGGAGTAGTGGTTCCACAGCTGGTACGAGACGGCACTGACGGACGCGCCCAGCAGCAGCATCACCCCCAGCGCGTAGAGGTTCTCCTCCGCGCTGGTGCCGGGCTCCAGCTGGTCCTCCACTGCCGCCTTTACGGCGTCTTCTGCATCATCCGCCACTTCTGCAGCTCTTGCCGTTATCTCCGCCATGGACACAATTTTTTTAGGGCTTTTTTAAAGGAAGATATCAGACAACAAGGACTTTCCCACAAAAAAGTTTGAATGGCATATTGGAGGGTGAAGGCAGGCAATTGTCAGACTGGAAGAGAAGCGAAAAAATAAACTGGATAGCTCAGGTTAAGACGTCACTAATGTGCGAGCTAGAAAAGTTTTTCTACGGTACATAACAAATTCTTAAAGATATTTAGAAGCCGTGCGTACAAGCAGGGACATTCTGGAGTAAGAAAGTCCCTGACTTAAGGTACAAAAATATTTGCACCAACTTATGATTCTAAAATTACTATTTAACAAACTTTTTAGAATGTATTTTTTAAGATATTCAGAGGTCATACAAGAACAGGCAGCTTTTCGTCTTTTTTTCCAGGACGGAGACTTCCGTGGTAAAAGATACGTTGATGCAGGTAGTACATTGTCGTCAGATCACTGCAGCTAAGTCAAGTTGAGTCTGGTTAGTACTTGGATGGGTAAGCATTCACGTCTGCTGGATGCTGTTGGTCCGCAAAGTATCCAGACCTGAAATACGTACTCGTAGGTAAGTGGGTCACGATTTGTGCTAAGCTTCTACCGTTGTGATCTCATGAATAGTGGTCTGGTAGGAAAAAAAAAACAATTGTCCCATGTTTAAATTTATGTGGTAGGCATGGGCTTAGGACCCTCTGGAACAATTTTCGAGAGTAAGTAAGTAGGTCCGCGGCGTGAACAACTAACCACCCAGGAATAAGAATCTAAGTAATGTATACCCAACCAATATTAATACCACTAGAGCCACACCAAACGGCCACGCCACTAGTGGTAATTAGTGATGAGGTCAAAATTTGGGTTGCTCTAGTTGCTCTAAGGGTATTTTTTTTCTTCACTATTCTGACACCTGCCCTGGAGTTAGGACAATCACGCTGGCGATATTGATCGGGTGTACGTACACTTGTTTACGTACAGTAAGCATTTCCAGAGTACTGTACGTACACAATGTACCGTATAACCCAGGTTGCTTACATTAAGAAGTGCAAGAACATTGAAATTACGTCCATAAGCCCCAGATTCTCACTTAAAAGAGAGGACGAAGCTATAAACCGCTTCTAAAGCCACCCACCCTCCAGTAAGGGTCAGGCTAAGAAGAAGAACCCATCCTTACTTGGCCCTTAAAACGGGTTTGGGTTATACGACTTTGTTTTGATATTGCCAGTTGGCGGGTTGTCCTCCTCCACTCTAGGGGAACGAGGATGGACGGCATAGCATACGTAGGCGACTAAAATGGGGCTCCTGCCGGGGTACCCCCCCCCCTTCCTGACCAAAACAATACCTCCACTCTTACCGAACCCGAAAACGGGCATGTTTACTCCAATAATGTTTGACATGCTCTGTGCCTCATTTTCATTTTCTAGGATATTTTTGAATTTTATTTCGAAAAAAAAAATTGGCACACAGTACGCCATTTTTGTACTTGGTGCGCTACATGCTACATGCTTCTCAGTTTGGTATACTACTATATAAGTATACAGATACAAATAAAATATGAATAATTAAGTACAACTGCCAATCTCTCGACAAACCAAGCGGATTGATAAAGGGCTGAAGCGTGAAAACATCCTTCGGGATACTGCGGACGCCTCACAAAAGAAAAAATGCCCCCTCACAACAGAAACCCCCACACCAATAGACTCATTATTTCTATAACTCGTGTTGTGCATTGCTCTTTTGTGGAAGAATAAAAACAAACAAACAAACTTGATATGTCTTATCCTAAAAATTTAAATGTTAAGTCTGTAAAGAAAAAAATCTCCATAATTTAACCGTTTTGCTTTGTTTGCACAAAATACGTCTTCATCATTTGCATGTAGTAAAAGGAGTCATTAGACAAGTTTTCTACATATAATTATAAAATCTTTATACGAGTACATAGGCGAATGTCTCTCTCTGTCCTCCTCTCTCTGTCTGTTGCAAGGTTGCAGGCCAGACCGTTGGACCAATTCTTCCGAAAATTTGCATGAGGTGCTCTTTTTCAATGGAAATGGTCATAGGGAGATCAAATCTTTTTTGGCATCCTCCCTTGGGGTGGTGGTGGTTAAACAGACCTCCAATAAAAAAGTTGCATAGAAGAAAAAGTTGTGCAGCGCCCCAAAAACATTCCATAAGGGTGTCCAAAAAGGTGCTCATTTTATGCAAAAAAAATGACTACCCTATTTCAGGCAAAATGAGGCCAGACAAAAACATTGCATAACAATTATGTTTTGGGCAGCGAACAAAGTGAGCTTAGACACGTTGAGCCACACCCGTGCCGATGTATGGAGGGAGGAGCTCCAAGCTCGATTCCAGCCCCCGCTTCATCAGTGAAATCTTTTTACCACCCTTGCTTAACAAACAAGAGCACTTGGAAAGCAACATACATGCTGGCACACAAAATGAGGTTTTTCCTGCGACAACCAACCTGCGTTTGTACGTATAGAAGTACCTAGATAGGTAGATACTGCGCATACTACTCGCACTGAGTATTGTCTCTAGAGCGAGCATCGACCCTAAAACCCTAAAAACAAGTTACATAAGTTCTCTCTTCTGATGGGCAAGGTCAAGGGCTGGACGTACTGTGCACTGTCGCTTTCAATGAACTAGCACTACCACATTAACTGTGTATAGAGTACACCATGAATCAGGGACACAGAAACAAAACCTATAGTAGCACAGATGGGCGCCTAACATCCACAAGTGTCACTACTATACCGTACTGTACTATCTACGTAGTATAGCACTTTTTTTTGTCGTACTTATTCATTTACACCATGTATGTAGGAGTGCTCCCGCCGCCCGCAGTCACATTCTCTCTCGACGACATTCCACTGGGTGATCGAGGCGAGGGAAGTTAAAGCTTTAAGGACCTCTCTCTCCTCCTCCTCCTCCTCCCCCTCCTCCCCCTCCTCCTCCCTCCCCTCCCCCCCCCCCTCCCCCGTCCCTTGGATCTCCTGGGCTGAAACTCGAGTCCACCACGGATGTAAGTTTGGCCGGCAAAAAGAAGTCAAGTCGCGAGAGGAGAAACATCTCCTCCTCCTCCTCACTTCCCCGCACAGTATTAGTAGTAGAGCTGCCACGTCCGCGCCAAGGATAAGGAGGGAGGCATTCACAGATATCCAGTCTTGTACCTAAGTACTTGTAGGTAAGTAAGTACAGTGCATACTACGGTAGTATACCAAAGCAAAGGGGGGGGGGACTGGAGCAGCATACGCTTTAACTTTCAAGCGGGGACTGTTTGGAGACAACGGCCATAGTGACAAAAGAACTGTAGTTGTAATTCGCTTTATGCGCCTACTTTAGCTTAAGTCTTCGATCATCGTCGCCTTTCCACACTCACACACACACCCATCCGTCCCATTCATTCATTCATTCATTCCACACTTCTTTCACTCAATTTATGTCTTCACACACCCCCACCCACCCCCACCCCCTCCCAGCCAGTCCAGTCCAACGTTGGAGATGAGTTGGCGCAAGGGCCGCTTCCGCGACTGGCCGGACGAGGACGAGGAGGCGGTGGCCGTGGAGTGCTCCTTCCTGCCAGTCTTCTTCAGCAACTCGGCCGCGGCGGCCGCGAGGTTCGGAGGAATATCGGCGGCGGCGGCGGCAAAACTGGACAGTGAAGGTGAGGAAGAGTGTGTGTGCACATTAAGAATTCAGCCGCCAAGTCGGTTATCTCATCAGGCAGGCCAATTCTGCATCGTCGTCTGACAGAAAATTAGTCATTCAAGTCTCAAGAGCTCTCCAAAACAATGGAAATGGAAGGAGGGTGGGGAGGATAGGTCCCTGCCACTCTTATCTTGAGAGTTTGAGACTAACTTCGTCTCAGTTCGGCTTAATAAGAAGATCTGCATAAAGTTTTTTATATAATTAATACAGATTTGGTATTTTTTTTCTCTTCATTCTTGGCTGCGAAAGTGGAGCAGGAATTGAAGGAAAGCAAGGAGAGAAAGTGCTGCTTCCTCCTTCTCTTCCAATTCCTCTTCCTCCTCCAAGATTTTGCCATCCTCTCGTCTCAGATCCGGCGTACTACGACAATAGTGTATCCTGTTGCTAACGTGGATGTCATTCATATGCCTCCAGCCAGTTTGGGCACCAGAGATCCCTCGCTCTCCAAGCAAGGAATTTTTGTACTAGTACTACTACCCGACCAATATTGCTAAGGTATGGTTGGCGTCTGATCCAGGTATCGATTACTACAATTGATCACGATCTGACGTTAACCATACCTCAGCGATATTGGTCGGGTAGTTCATTCTTCCTTTCCTCTTCTTCCTTTCTCTCTTTTGCCCCACCTACCCACCAAAACATCCTTCCATTTCAAGTTTTCCACCCTCCTTTCCCTGTCTCTCTCTCTCTCTAACGCGGTGTAAGAGGAGAGCACCAAGTGGAGATTGAAATCGGAGGGGCACAATCGGGCGCGGACCATCCAAATGAAAACCGTAGAGAGAGTAGCTACTCTCTCTACGTGAAAACTCCCAACGACGAGCCTACTGGTGTAGTGGTAGGGCCGGACGAG
>JAAUYM010146751.1_pt1 | contig 15123 bp, 14 predicted proteins | sample 7278001 | NCBI WGS metagenome assembly JAAUYM01 (sample SAMN14350224, study PRJNA611818) | marine sediment metagenome | isolation source: surface marine sediment (1.8m) | place: French Polynesia: Moorea | collected 2018-08
CCACGTCTCTGATCCTACCCTGAATCGTAAAAAAAAAATTGGAATTGAAGATCTGAGAGTTGAATTACGTCAAAAGGAGACAGAGGCAGTGCGAAAAGGTGAATATGAATTCCCTCCCATCTTCAATTCCCACCCACCACCCATCCAGGCAAAAAAAAAAGAGAAAAGATTTTCTTTTAAAAGTTTGTTGCTACTTAAGGAAAGCAAAAGTCAATTGTGTAGTAGACCACCGAAAACATAAATGAAAATTATACCTAGTTGCTTGTAACCTCCTCCTTTCTTCCAGCGAGACCTCTTTCCTCTTTTCAAGAGGGAGGAGGAGGAGGAGGAGGTGAAGGAAGGGGGGGGTATGAAAAAAAAAGTTATTACCATGAGGAAAAAAAAAACAAAGAAATATACAACCTAGAACGATGCAGGTATTCATTTCTTCTTCTCCTTCCAGGGCCAATTAACAAAAGATGGTAGGTGGAGAAGGTTGCCTCCAAAGGAAAACTACATACGTAGGCATCATTGGCATCATCAGTGGCACCATTGATCATCAATTCATCATCTTCAGTCTGAGGTCAAAAACCAAGTCTCTATAATTATTTCCAGTCTTCCAGTGCCGAACCGACGGACCAATTCACTATATGGAGGACCCACTGTAGGCATGCTATTCATGCCCTCCCCCTCCCCTAAAGCTCAGTCGTTCACTTCTCTCTCTCTCTCTCTTTCTCTCTCTGTCTTTTCCAACCGTAAGAAGAACCGCCATAGACCTTTTTTTCCACTCAACCACCTGTTACCCGGGTCTCTCCTCCTCCTACTCTTCCTCTTCTTCTCTCTCCTCCCTCTCCCCCCTCCCCTCCCCCGTCTCACGAGCGCGACCCCCTCCGAACGGAGAAAAACCGGGTGCCCCAAAAGAAAAATATGACGAGAGCTCCGGGGATCCTTCTGGCTCTGCCTTTAAATTATCTTCCGACTTTTTTCTTTGGGACGCCCTGTGCTGGTAGTAGTAGTGTATAGTACTAGATAGTAAGAGAGCGCAGCAGTGTGTGTGTGTGTGGAAATGTGCCGGCTCCGTCTATAGCGCCGCCGCCGCCGCCCGACAGGTGGAGGAAGAAGGAGGAGGAGGAAAGAGGATGGCTGGTGGCGGCCGTGGCGGCGGCGGCGGCGGCGGCGGCGGTGGCGGTGGTGGTGGTGGTGGTGGACTGACTGGTGCTCTCTCTCCACTCTTTGGAAGGAGGAGGGGGGGAGATTTCAGCCGCCGCCGATCCGCTACAGCTTCCATCCATCCAACGCCGTCGAGCAGTCGCAGCCGCGGCCGGCGACGGACGTACCAAAAAAAAGGAAGAAGAAGAAGGGGGGGGGAGGGAAAAATCCACTTTACATGTGACGATCCGATCCCTGCAAGTGCGTGCGTGTGTGAAAAGGAGGAGGAAGAAAGTAGTTCTTCAAGTCTGGAACATCCATCGGTAGGTGATTTTGACTATGTGGTACAGTTGTACACTTTAGTATGTGGTCCACCCGTGCCTGCAACTGCAACTCTTGGTCGGGTCGGGTCGGCTCGGGTCGGGTCGGGTCAGTACTGTGCACAAGTGCGGAGGTACACCATCATGCCACTTTTATGCATGCACATATGTACTGCTGCCTGTGAATGTGATGTCCCCTTCTTTTTTTTCTCTCTCTCTCTCTCTCCCTTTCCCCCGACCTCATGGAAGATTGATCACATGGAAAGAGAGAGAGAGAGAGAGAGAGGCATGCCTCCAACCAAAGCTGGCTCCGAATTGCTTTTTTTTCTTTTAGAAATGCACGTTAAAAAAATCGGAAATAGTAATGCAGTACCAAGTCAACTTTCCACAAATTGTGAAAAAAACTTTCGATATGGTGAAGATCTTCCCGGAAATAAAACCCACATTTTCTTTAGCATACGTATGCATACTATGCAAAGATCTCACTAGGTGCAAGATAGCCCGACGGGACTTTTAAGCTTACAAGCGCAACAAATCGGCGAAAGAACTTGTGACATTTATGTGGTATTCTAATGACATATGTTTCATGACATGTCCGAAGCTGAATTTGCAACGCTCCTAAGTTTAAAAGTCCCGTCGGGAGTAGATGGTATCGTTTTCATTGTCGGCATTTAATAGTGTTTAATAGCAGAGCCGGCAGGTTGCTTCAAGTATCACTTTTCCAATTTTGTTCCTTCCTCCTCCCCTCCCCTCCGCGCCATTTCCCAGGGGCGTTTCCCGCATACTTTAATTTCCCATTCGTTAACTTTCCGAGATCCTTATTCGATTTCTAATCTCTCCGTCTTGTTCCGGCTCATTTAGTGCGCAGTAACAGGTACAGTAAAATCTCGATATGTGTAAGTGATTCCTCCGCTTGTCACCTTGTTAAGATGCTACTGGAGCACAGCAAAGCTCTATACTACGTAGTATATTACTATGCTGGCATCTCATTTTAACGATATTTTTTTCCCTGTTGTATATCGAGATTCCACTGTAGTAGTGATACTAGTGCAATCTGCACCGTCGCCCCTATCTTCTCTTCATTACTTGTTTAAAGCTGAATTTGTTACACTTTTCAAACTTTTAAACTTACGAGCGTTAAAAGTCCGGTCGGAGTGGAGCAAAAAGTCTAATCCTGATTTTTCATCTCCTTCCCCCTCTACCTCCTCCCCCCCGCCCCCCCCCCCCCTGTAAACACGTCTTTCCCAACTTTTTTTTTTCTTTGCTGAAAGACAGATATGGTCGTAGTATGTGGTAAGATACCTTTGTACTCGTTCTAAGTCATACGCGAAGAAGAAAGGGGGAGGTCACAAAAGGTCAACTTGCTTATCCAGACGCGGGAGGATGGCCAAGAAATTTTTTTTAAAGGTACTAGTACAGTGTCTGCCCACTAGTTTCTTACCATCACGACACTTAAACCCCACTTTTAATTTTCTGTAAGACATCGTCTGCTGAGTAATACCTCGTAATTAGTGGATAGATAAAGAACCTTATTTTTTCTGACTATTTTCCCGCTCTCGACTGTACGTAGTAGGCAAAAAGATCTGATAACTTTTTCGCTCCTCCACCTCTTGCTTTTATCTTGTCTGTCTGACGCTTTTGCCTTGGGACGCCTTTTTTTTCAGCCTTCCCCCTCCTCCCTCCTTCCCTCTCTTGCGGAGTACAGTCAGATCTCACAAATTTAATAGACACTCGAAAAACAAAAGTTTGCAAAACAGACCTCGGAATAAAGTGGCAAAATCTGTCTTTACTACAATGTACCGTACATTGTAAAAGTAAAACAAAAAATTAGATCTTGATCGCTTTTGTATTTTGTTTCGTGAATCGACTGTAGACTTCTCCACCTTTTTTGGCATCTCCAGATTTCTGGGAATGTGCGAGCACTTTCACTAAAAATAAAAAAAGAGCCAGGGTTATAAGGAGAAGGAGGAGGAGGAGGCAGCTCCGCTTTAGGGCATGTTTGTAATTCACCCGACTTTCCTTTCTTTATAAAAAAAGCAAGGTTTTGTTGGTTAACATTTTTTTTTGGGGGGGGGGGGAGGGGAAGGGGAAAGAGGGTAGAGTGGAGGGGCAATAACTTTCAAGAATTTCATGCTCGTTTCCCACCCCCATAAAAACTTTTTTTTTTGGGGGGGGGGGGGACCGGATGCCTAAGATGGTTGTTCTGTCACCTTTTTTTTTTTTTCAGGGAGCAAAACACAAAATGTGTGGCAAATGTTCAACGCGCGTCGTGGGAGAGGAGGAGGGGGTTTTGGGATTCTGTGGATTCCCCCTGCTTAAAATGTTTTTTTCTTTCCATTTGGCGTTCCAGAGTCCTCCTTCCTTCTTCCTATCTCTATGTAAAATGCATTTTTTCCCCCTATTTGAAATAAAAAGGGCAATGGTGGTGCATGTGCACTGCTGCAAAAATTTGCAAAAGTATCTCCGCACTCGTAAATGAAACAAATCTCTTTCTTCTCTCTCCTCCTTTGTCTCCTCATGGAGGGGTGGTGGGGGGGGTTGCTTGGCACTGTCCCCCCCCCCACCATCGCCAAGCAAATAAGGAACTCGAGAAAGAAAGAAAGAAAGAAAAATATGGGTTGGTAACCCAAGACACCCATAAACAAGACACTTTTGCACTCGCCTGTATGGTATAGTAGTACCTACTACATTTACAGAACAAAGTTGCCTTTTGTTCGGTGTGAGGGAATTCTTTTGTCACAGGCATGGCGGCTTTGCCATATCAATGAAATATTGGACGTTGCTTTATAATTTGTCTTTGTCGATCCCTCCCCCCCCCTCCCCGCGCGCCCAGTGCGCATGCGCACGTGACATCAATCATCAGGGGAGACGTACGTACTGTACAGTAATTTGCAGACGTGTTGCTTTGCAACGGTCAAGTCTCCCCCTTCTCCAAACAAACAAATTGACATTATTTTTTTGTTTTGGTTTTTGTGGGAAACGACAAAGCGTATTTAAAAATATTGCAATTTGAATGCCCAAGTCATCGGTCGTCGCACTCACACTCACACTCACGTCACACAGCGTAATGTGTTGCTTTTGGCGTCTCTGTCTCCGCGCAGGCATCGTCGGCGCCAGCATGAGCGCGGTGACCGTCTCCGCCCCCGGCAAGGTCATCCTCCACGGGGAGCACTCCGTCGTCTACGGCAAGAAGGCCCTGGCCGTCAGCATCGGGCTGAGGACCAGGGTCAGGATCCGCAGGGCCGACGCGGGTCGCCAGGAAGGACTGAGGGTGGAGCTGCTGGACCTGGAGAGGTGCCACTCCCTGAGCAGGGAGGGCCTGCAGGCCCTCAGGGAGGAGCACCCCCTCGGCGGCGAGTCCGAGGGCCTGGAGCAGGACCTGGTGCAGGCCGTCAGGGACCTGCTCTTCCGCGAGCTGGAGCAGCCCGAGCAGCACGCGGACAACGGCCTGGTCGCCCTCGTCTACCTGTACGTCCTCCAGGCGAGGCGCCTCGAGGCGGCCGACCAGATCCCGGGGATGGTCGTCAGGGTGGAGTCCGACATCCCGGTGGGGGCCGGGCTGGGCAGCTCGGCGGCATTCTCCGTGGCGCTGGCCGGCGCGTTCATGAGGGCGATCGGCGGCGGCGGCGGCGGCGGCGCCTCCCCGGACGCCAGGCAGAGCAAGAGGAGGAGGAAGGACGTGGCGGCCACGAACAGCAGCATTAACAACAACAACAACAACGACAGCGTTGACAGGAGAAAGGCGACGAGCAGCAAGAACGGCGTCGTCCCCCACGCCGCCGCGAACGGCAACGGCGTCCACAACGGCGTTTCCAACGGCAACGCCTCCAACGGCGACTCCAACGGCGTCGGCGCCCACGAGCAGGAGGAGGAGGAGGAGGAGGCCTTCTCCGCAGAGGAGACGGACCTGATCTGCAAGAGGGCCTTCCTCGCGGAGAAGATCATCCACGGGAATCCGTCGGGTGAGTGTATTGAAGGAGGGGGGGGAAACCATTGTTGGAGACAGAAACATGGAAATCCCGATTTTTTTCCTCTTCCCCCTCCTTTTCATGTTTAAAAGGACTGGTGTTCTGTCCGGAGATGACAATCTCTGTGACACGTTTTATTATGCTGCTGTACTAGTATAGTGCTAGGTAGGCCAGCCTGCAAAATGGGAGAGAGAGAGAGAGAGAGATACCTGTCTTTGTTTCTACCCATCTTCTTCCAAAGTGGACACACAAGTTACTACTATATAGCTCTCGTTAATTTTTTTAATGGATTTGAACTTTTTTTTTGCACGGGACGAGAGTTACAAAAAAAAAATCGGTGCTGCTGCGTCTTTTGCACCTGTCTTGTGTTACAAGGAGTAAAGAAAAATTATGGGCTTGCAAGAAGAGGGGAGAAGGATATCGACGATTTGTTCGTAATTTTCGATGGCATTTCACACAAAAAGGGAGCCATTTTTTTGTTGCTAATTATGGTACAGCGGTTTCACGGAATCAGCCCCGAAAGCGATATTAAATTTGCTTCTGACATTTATGGGCAAAGGGCAGTGACAAAGAAAGGAGACAACAACTTTACACTTGGAAACGAGACAAAAAAAAACAAGACAGAAGTTAAAAATTTCAATGTTTGATTTTTTTTTTTTTGCTTCCATTAAAATTTGCAGGCATCGACAACACCGTGTGCAGCCACGGCGGCCTGCTCTCCTACCAGCACTCGCAGGGCGCCAGGCCGCTCGGGGCGCCGGGACAGCTCAGGATCCTGCTGATTCACACCGGTGTCGGCAGGAACACCAGGGAGCTGGTCGACAGAGTGCGGGCCAGGCTGTGCCTCATGCCCAAGGTCGTCTCCCGCATCCTCGACGCCATGGACCAGATCAGCGAGCAGTGCCTGGAAGCTCTGGAGAGGCTGAGGCGGTTCGAGGAGAGGGGGGACGAGGAAGGCGGAGTGAACGGGGACGACGGCGGCGAAGGTGGGGGAGGGCAAGAGGAGCTCTTCGAGACCCTCGAGTATCTGATAGACACCAACCAAGGCCTCCTCTCCTCCCTGGGCGTCTCCCACCCGTCCTTGGAGGCGGCGTGCTCCAGCGCCGCCGGCTCGGGGCTGCACGCCAAGCTGACCGGCGCGGGCGGCGGCGGGTGCGCCTTCGCCCTGATCAGGCCCGGCAACGCCGGCTCCGTCGAGCGGGTGCGGTCCGAGCTCGAGCAGTCCGGGTTCCGGTGCTGGGAGGCCCGGCTCGGCTGCCCCGGGGTCACCTTCTCCGTGCAACAAGAGTCCTGACTTGTGCCTTTCTTAATTGCAGTTTAAGTGCATATTTTTTGTATTCATACGAGTGTGTTATTTCTTCTTTAAACTTTATGACAAGTTATGATACTCCCGAAGTGGTACATACAACGTATGTACTGTATTACCAGGAGGGAAAAATGTCCTGAAATGGTTTTTTTTACATTATCTAATTTTTTACAGATCGGTTTATGAAGGCGACAAATACAGTTAACCGATTTGAGAGCTCAGCACCATCAACAACGTCATCCAAACTCGATTATAGTCACATTGGAACAACCACCTCTTTTTTTTTCTTTTTTTTTTTTTCGATTCGGTACAAACGGCGTGAGTCTTTACAAAAAAAAGGCAAAGACATCCGCATTCAGAGGGCGGCGGAGAGGACCTCGTTGTTGGACTGGCGGCGGCCCTCCTCCTGCTGCTCCCTCCTGACCTCCTCCACCTCCCGGTCGTAGTGGAAGGAGTCCGGCCTGAAGCCCTGGCAGTAGAGCCTCTCGCAGCGCGAGCGATCGGGCGAGCCCTCCGGCAGCCGCGGGCAGTCCGCGTGGCACTTCACGCGGCGGTCAAACGTCTTAAAAAAAAAAGATACTGTATGTTGGAAAGTTGGTATATGTACCCAACCAACAACGCACCCTTAATAAACTTCCGACTGAGCTCCGATGCAAAAAGTTTGTTAATAAGCACCATCTGAGCATACAAATTGGTGTCAAACGTGCCAAAACATGTGTTTGCAATGTGTACATCTTCCGACTAAGCTTCCATTTTGCATATCACCGTTGGTGGTTGGGTAGAAAGAAAATCTTGACTAAATTGATGTTTACTAAATTAAAGTCCCATGTTATCACGCATTTTTTTATCACCCTGAGGAAGTCCTCGGTGTTCTGTGCGAAGACGGTGCCGAACTGCTCGGCGAAGCCCTGGAACAGCTGGCTCATCCCGTCCAGTTCTCTCAGCCTCTGAAGAAGAAAAAAAGTGAGAAACTTGAGTGATTGAGTGATCATCACATCCTGGAGTGACTTGAATAACTGATTTAATCAGAATTTCTCTCTCTCTCTCTCTCTCTCTCTCTGACACCGCGACACCGAGATAATCGCCCGCAAAATGCATTTATGTTTGATGATAAGGCCGTCGTCAGTGATGATCCAAGTGACATCGGAGGAACAATTATCAAGAAAAAAAAAACAAAAAAACATGGATCGTTGCAATTTCCCACATTTCGTCCTCGTGGCAGCAACCCTCTTGGCCCTGTTCCCGGTACCCGGGTTGTCCGGGCGGGCGAGGATCGTCAATGGGGAGGTGGCCCCCGACGACAGGTTTAACTACCAGGTGGGGGGCGGCTTGCCATACAGCATGTCCATTAAAAAAAAACTGAATACCTCAACTGACCACTTTCCTGTGCCTAATAAAGTGTTTCTAGCCCCACAAAACATTTATTGTGCGAGGACCAAATTGGACTTGAAACTCATTTACTGTCTCGCCAGATTTGCAAAAAAAAGTTGGACAATTTTCACTTCCGGAACTGTCAACTCTGCGCATGCACCTCACAGATGTACGAAAAATGCGCAAAAAAATATATAATTTCCCTTTCTTATGCTAGGTGTCCGTCCAGAGCACAACCGATGACTATCACCTGTGCAGCGGGGTGGTCCTGGACGAGACCTACGTGCTGACCACGGCGGTCTGCTGTGAGCAGGAGGACACCTTCCTCATGAAGGTGTTGGCCGGCACGCACGATCTCGGGAAGGGAGGCCAGGAGGTGATCTCTCCACTCGCTGACATCCAGCTGTTCAGCGCATATGGGAGTTTTGTGGTCTTGCTTCTCCAACAGGTGCTGCTGGAGTCCGTCAACGTCCACGAGGACTACGACGCCTTCAACCTGTACGACAACATCTGCGTGATGACCCTGGATGGACAGCTCAACCTCGGAAGGTGCTGAGAGAAACCGCGCTGACCTAGCCAGATCCTTTGACCCTCAGCAACTCTCTCTCTCCTCTCTCTCTCTCTCTCTCTCTCTTCTCTCTCTTTCTTCTCTCTTTCTTCTCTCTCTCTCTCTCTATCTCTCCTCTCTCTCTCTCTCTCCAGCGACGTGGTGGAGGCGACGCTGCCCGTGCAGTTCGCGCAGTACAACGGGACTGCGGAGGTGAGCGGGTGGGGGGCCACGTCGGAGGCCGACACGGACGGGTCGGAACAGCTGCTCTACACCACAGTCACCATCGTCACCGACGAAGGCAAGTCGGACTGGGCCAAAAAGGGTGTGTTTTTTTGGAGAAGGAAGGGATTCCAATTTTGACATGAAGATATAAAGTATTTAGTGAAACAGTCAGATAATCATACGAGACATGTTGTTCATAAAAATCGAGATTTAACTGTTCTCAGATCGCAACAGTCTACCTATAACCGTGCGTCCAACAACAAAAAAAAGAAGTGGAATTAATTAAGCAAAAGCACAACACTTTTATATTCATGGACAAAGTACTTTCTTTTCTTGCAAAAGAATGTCAGTCCCTCTTCGGGGAGAGCGTCATCCAGACCAACATGATCTGCGCCGGCGGCCAGGAGGGCGACGGAGATGCATGCGACGTGCGTGAGCACAAAAAAATGGAAACCAATTCTACCAAAACTGAATTATCAGAATTAAAAAAAAAAACCCTTCCCCATCCTCTGCGATGTCAGAGGGACCAGGGAGGCCCGCTGACCTGCCAGAACAGCAACGGCGGAGACGTCGTCTGCGGGCTCGTCTCCTTCGGGCTCGGGGCCTGCGACACGCCCGGATACCCGGGGGTCTACACCGAGGTGGGAAATCGGGAGGCACATTCCGTTTTCCCGGATATTGTTCTCTTTTTATCTCTTTTTTTTTGGTACAGGTGAGCTATTATGCGGACTGGATCAGCGACGCGATACAGGCCGACAAGGGGAGGAGAAGATCTCCGACATGATTGGTTGGGCATAGTCAGTGTAAAAAAAAATACACACAGCGACGATATGTGCGGCAAACACGTCTGTACTACGTGCAGTGTGCAGTAAATGTCATTGACGACCACTCACTCACCTGGTCGACGAACGGCTTGGACTCCTGCTTGGCCTTGAGCACCCCGTCCACGAACTGTCCGGTCCTCTCAAGCACCTCCGGGGAGTTCTTCAGCACCTGTCCGGCCACCTTCCCGCCCAGTTCCAGGGCACCCTGGGCCAGGTCGCCCACGCCCTTCTGGACGCCCTGTCGAACAAAGACGGTGGAAAAAGTGGAAGTGTAAAGTGATGCTGCAAGGTTCGAGTCCCTCAAACAAGCACAGAAAGCACAAGAGGTGGAAATAGTACATATACAGTACATTTGTCTTAAACTGATGGTCACCCGACCATTTTAATTTAAGCACTTTTCCCCCCAGTTTTATGGGTTTAAAATAGTCAAAACCTGGGCAATTCCAGATATTTCCCAGGATGTGACAGTAACGTAGATACCCAAAATATGAAAGTAGGCGGAAATTCAAGAAACTCTACCATTTACGTACAAGACAACCTGGACGAAACGAGATGAAAAGACCTCAAAAGACGATGACCGTGTAGCCAAGACACTTAGTACAGGAAAAGAAGCGAAAGACTGCATGGGAGACACGCACACAGATCACAGCCAAGAAAAGGAAACCGCAGCTGAGATGAAAAAGATGGTGGACGAAGGTGGTAGCGTCGTTGGAAGAGGAACTTTTTTTTTATTAATATTGAACTGAAAGTCTTGCTCATAGGCAAACAAGGGGCAAGAAAGGGAAAAAAAAACTGGTTTTGGGTCCGAGTTTTTTCCAGCTCGATTATCGGACGACGCTGAGCGACGTCCTGGGCTTGACGACGGGCGAGGCCACCGGGAAGACCTCGGCGTCCTCCTCCCGCTGGCCGCCGGGTCCGGGTGCTCCCCCCTTGCTCCCGCCGAGGGCGCCCTTCAAGAAATCGAACGCGTCCGCCTTGGCCCGGAGGCCGAACTGGGACAGGCCCTGGGCGGCCTGGGTCACGATCTGGAAAGCGGGAGTTTAAGGAAAGAGGTGGTGGTGGTGGCGGTGGTGCGCTGAAGGCGTCCCGTCGGGTCTGCCGACGCGGTACCGTGTGTCTCAAAAAAAAATTCATTATGAGGTTATGTATCTAACCGTGTGAACATTAGTTGTTTCCATAGTAGATGAAAAAGTGGCAGATTTTTTTTTTAATGAGACACACGGCAAGTGAGCGCCCGACCGCGAACCGACTGGGTGGACCGACCTCTGCCTTGGCCTTCACCACCTTCGGCGCGGCCTTGATCGCCCCCTCGGCCACCTTCCCTCCGAAGTCCAGTGCGCCGGCGGCCACGTCCCGACCGAACCCGAGGGCGTCCCCGACGGCGGAGTGGACCCGCTGCTTCAGCGCCTGGAAAGAGCATGCCTCACGGTGCCTAAGGATGCCTGGCGTCAATCCCGCATGAAGTGGGACGAATCATCAAGATTTTTTGTTAGAATCTTATGATGTTGTTCCAATTATAGTAGTATAGTGCTACTAATGTGGGTCATTTGGCATTACTGGATCCATCCGGTTAGTGATTAACTCATGCTAAGGATGCGATTTTTATCCTCCTCCTCCTACCGGGTCTGAAGCGACTTTCTTGACTCCCTCGATGGCTCCGGAGACGAGCCCGAAGAAGCCCTGGAGGAGGCCCCCGATGCCGGACAGCAGGTCCGGAGAGTCGTCCTCCCTCTGCGGCTGGGAAGCCGCGGGGGTCCTGCGGGTGGCGGCGCGAAATTTCAGTTCGGATCGTCATCCTAATGAGAGGAGGGGGGGAGGGGGAAGTTTCGCTCGCCTTGGCTGCGCGTCGCCCACGTAGATGCCGCCGAAGTAGTCCCCGCTGTCGTCGTCCTCCACCTCCGTCGGCTTGTTCTCCCTGGCGTCGTCGTTCAGGTCGCCCACGTAGATGCCGCCGAAGTAGTCGTCGCCGTCGCCAGCGCTGGACCCGCTCTGCTGGGGGAGCGGGTTCCCGCGGACGACCACGACGGCCACGGCGCTCAGCGTCACGGCTGCGATTAACAACTGGACGGGACAGGAAGGGAAGAAGTAGCTTTAATCTAGCATACTACTAGCCTAAAGCTACTGGCTTTGCTCGGCAAGATTTGGCAACCTCTACCCAGCCAAGCGGGTACCTATTGAGCTAGTCCAATATGTTGCGCTCCTAAATCGAGTAACTTTTCTTATACACAACGGGGAAACTGTCAAGTATAAAAATTACGTAGATAAATTGCCTAAATCAATGTTTTCAAAACGTACTATGTAGAGCTTAATTTTTTTAAAATACCCTTTGCGTCATAAATTGCAATATTACTCGTCATTTCATGCTAATGTACGTACGTGCTTTCCCCAGAGCATGACGACATTATTCATGACACCCTGAACGGTGGTCATGCGGTGTGTAGCAAGTAGCAGACACCGCAAAAAGGGGGAGGGGGGGAGGAAGGGGGGAGGAAGACTCACCAAAGACTTCATTGTGCGGTTCCTCATGGACGGGAGGGAGGTGGAGCTACGACTGATCGACAATCGTGTGGGAGGAGGAGGAGGAGGAGGAGGAGGAACACAATTGGACGAACGCACTCTCTTTTACACGCAACAATGATCTTCGCACTCAAAAGGCCTCCGACGCCGACGCCTCCGACGCCGACAACGCCGTCGCCGTCGCCGTCGCCGACGCCGACGCCGTCACTGCCGCCCCCGCTGTTGCCGCTCCACCGGCGGCAAAATCCGACGATAATTGCCTATTGCACACACACACACGCGCGCGCTGCGAACTGGCGCAAGGAGCGAATGAAGCGAGCGAGCAACAGTGCGCCCTAACGAGCAGGCCGGGGGGAAGGGGGGGGGGGCCTCAACTGAGATCTGGTCTTCTTGATGTCACTAACATTGTGGCTCGCCTCCTTTCCTCTGTCGTCATTGTTGTTTGTTTTTGTCTTAATTTGGAAAGGGTGTGTGGGGGGGGGGGGAGCACCTGTTTGTGGAAATAAAAGTCTCCAACAACTGCCCTCATTATCTCTTTTCTTCCATCAAGAGTGGAATGTGCTTGTCGAGCTCTTCTGTTAGGTGTGGTGGTGTTGGTGCCATTCTCTGACATGGCGTACCGCGTGTTTCAATAAATATCCTCCGGAGGTATAAGGACCAGCAAACGTGATAGTAGATGCTGAAGCCCCTGGGACACCCTGTTCCAGACACTTGTCGGAATTCAGGTGTGTCCCAACCACCAACTGTGGTGTGCAAAATGAAAGCTCAGTTGGAATACATGCACATTGCATACACGTTTTTCCACGTTTGGCGCCAATTTGTATGCTCAGTCGGTGCTTATTAACAAAATTTTTGCATCGGAGCTCAGTCGGAAGGGTATTAAGAGTGCGTTGTTGGTTGGGGACGTTTGCCACGCTTGGAGGATCATATTGGGTTCTCCATTCATTTCATTTCTGCGCCTCCGCCCCCCGCCGACGTAGCCCCAGCTGTTGTTATCTCACTTCAAAATCCTCTGGTTCTATTCTAAGAAGCTGCGGAATGGCGATGGCAGAAAAAAAGTTTTATGCCGGTAGTAGTACTTGAAAAAACCCTCCACCCGTTGACATTCAGGCCATTCACGTGCTTGGAACCATGTATTTTCGGTAAAGTTGCGGTTGTTGCCTGTGTACGCAATAAAGTACAAAATACGCGTAACTGACGCAATCATTGTGCCATAAAAACAGTTTATTGTCCATACAAACCCTAAAAAATGTGATGATTATTTTAAGCTTTTGCACACAAAGTCTAAAAACTTGTGACTAATTGACAGACGCGACACAATTTGACAATTACGTACTGGCTCAAAGCTGGTTGACTTAGGCGGAATGATGTCAAAAAATTGTAAAAAAAATTTGCCTCTGTACTAAAAAATTGCAAAAAAGAATGGAGGGGGAAAAATCACAAAAACTTTCATTATTTGGCAAGATTAGACAAGAGGGCACTGCTCCCAAGTCCACTAAAATGACTGACGATTGAAGAATGACGGGGTTTGGAATGCTACAATATTATCTACAAAAAGGTGGCTTTCTTGAAAACAGGTGGGACTTGAGCAAAGACTAGAGTTAAGCGGAATATTTTTTTCGTTATCTTTTCTTTTCGCGCGTCCTTTGTGCGAGTAAAATATGGGAGATGACAATGCCCAGCCGAAAAAAAAAAATTAAATGCCACAGACTTCTCTCTCTTTTGTCTTTCGTATCTCCTTCTCCTCCTCCATCTCTTGTCCCTTCAAGTGAAAAGTTAGATGCTAGGTGGCTCTTCCGTCGTCTCCAAGCTCCTCCTGTGTCTGGTTCCTTTTCCGTCAATCTGTTCGAAAACAGTCCGATCAATCATCCTGAAATGTTGAGGGGAAAAGAATCGAATTCAGTGATGTGAGAGCGTTGCCTAAACGTACGCGAACAAAGTACAGGATTGGAAGACAAAAAAAAAGTCCATGCCATTGTTTCAGCAAATGGAAAGAGGAAGAGATTCAAATCTCCTTCCATTATGACACCACTTCACAAGGCCGACAAACGTTAAAATATCTCGCAAACAAACAGCAGGCCCTTTCCCCTTCTGGGGGAGGAGGAAAAAAAAAAAGAAGTCCAACTAATATGCGTATACTCACCCACTCCTCCTCCTCCACCCCCTCCATGTCGTCCTGCTCCAGGTTGCTGGAGACCCCGCCGACGGCGCTGCTCACGGCGCTCTCGATGTCGGCCTCCTTCCGCTTGGCGTCCTCCCTCGCGAGGGAGGAGGACGGGGGCGCCACCGGCACCGGCGCCGGCGTCGGCGTCGGCGTCGGCGCCGCCGGGACCGGGGCCAAGGTCGGGGCGGCGGAGACCCCGCGCCTGGCGTTGCCGGCGGCGCTGGCCGACAGCGCCTGCATGTCCTCCGGCTGCATGCTGACCCTGCGCGCCTCCCTGTCCTTCCCCGAGAACCACTCTCCCGCCGACGCGGCCGCCTCCCACAGCACGCGGGTGGGCGGGAAGAGGTCGTCCTGGAAGAGCGCCGTGCGGACCCGCGGGACGGAGAAGGCGACCGGCTCGATGGCCGAGTCGGTCAGCCGGAAGGCGCGGGCGAACTCCACGGCGCGGACGTCCACCACCTTCTTCGGCAGGAAGGCCAGGCCCTGGTGCAGCCCGCCGCCGGAAGGCTTGTACGGGGAGAGGGCGAACAGGTGCGGGGGGTCGGACGATACCTCGAACGTGGTCACCGTGCCCTCGCCCTGACACAGGAGGAGGTGAAAAGGAAACTTAGCACATAAAATCATCCTGACCATCTTTTCCCAATCATGTTGACGTGCAACTTTATGTAACTACAAGGACGACATGAACTTCAATTAAGAGAAACGTCCCCACCACCAACCCCCCCCACCCCCCGGGCGCCAAAAATGAGACGG
>JAAUYM010018128.1_pt1 | contig 15122 bp, 22 predicted proteins | sample 7278001 | NCBI WGS metagenome assembly JAAUYM01 (sample SAMN14350224, study PRJNA611818) | marine sediment metagenome | isolation source: surface marine sediment (1.8m) | place: French Polynesia: Moorea | collected 2018-08
ATAAGACAACCAAAAGAACTAGGTACTTCTCAAGACAGATGCTGGTGAGCTTCGATAAACCGACACCAGCATCTGTCTCAACGATACACTAAGTCGTTCTTTGCCTGCCCAGTCAATATTTCGTTGGGAATTTGCCCTATTGTCAATTTTTACCATTGGCGTTAATTTTGATTTGTTGTTCCCACAAAAAATCTCGTTCACACAGCATTTTTCTCCTTCCAGGTACGTGACTCCCGACTGGTCCAAGCTGAAGGACTCCGAGACGTGGATCGACAGCGCCACCCAGATCTTCTTCGCCTACAGTATCGGCACCGGGGCACTGCCGGCACTGGGATCATACAACAAGTTCCACCACAACTGCGTCAAGTAAGCAAGGCGGAAATAATGCAACGTTGATGAAGATGAAGAAGATTTTAGTACAACAATAAGTTTCTCCCTTTTCCCTCTTCAGAGATGCTATTATCACGTGCTTTGTCAACACCGGCACTTGCCTCTTCGCCGGGTTCGTCACTTTCTCCATCCTGGGCCACATGGCTCACAACCAAGTCAGTACACACAGTACAAGCTTGAATTCAATGTTCCACAGCGTTCGAATAATACGACTGCTTCCCTCCAGGGTGCTGAGATCGACGAGGTGGTTGACTCCGGCCCCGGCCTGGTGTTCATCACGTACCCGGAGGTAGTGCTGAAGTTGCCCGGCGGCCCCGCCTGGGCGGTCACCTTCTTCGTCATGCTGGTGGTGAGTCAGGATCACCATCCCCTGTGCGCATTAATCGGGCAAACACAAGTTTTTTTTCGCAAAGTTGACAACTTTTAATCCAACACAATTATTCTATACGGCGCGTGACTAGCAAATTCGGCGGAAGTAGCAAATTATGCGCTTTTACAAAACGAAATGAATCAAGAAGACTTTATGGCCTCGTCGCCGTCGACGCCGTTGGCACCGTTGGAAACGTTGTTCGGCACCCCCTCAGAAAGCGGGCAGACCATGTCGTCGAAGTCCAACTCGTCCGCCCTGAACCTGCCCCTCCTTCTCAGCGAGAATTGCCCGCCCGAACTGGCAACCTGACCTCCTCCCCCTCCTCCTCCGCCCCTCTTCTGTGGCTTAACTCTGGCCGTCGGGGTGAGCACCTATGTGGGGGGTATTTAGAGATGAATCTCTTGGCTTAAACCTTTTTAGGATGAGCTTTTGGTATTCACAAACGTATCTTAGATCAGTCCTGAATAACAAACTCTTGATACCGCACCTGGTGCCCGGGCTCCTCCGCCGCCTCCCTCTTGGTCCTCACGGCGTCGGCGCCCACCAGGTCGCGGAAGTGGAGCGACAGGTGGCGCCGCAGCAACGTCTTAGACGGAGGGATGGACAGAAGGGAAGCCAGTAGGTCAGGGGTGAACCTGTGGGTAGACACTGGTATAGTCGGAGGAGCTTTGCACTGGAGGCTGCAACCGAATTCTCGCTTGCTTGGCAATCAATCTGATAGTTTTGAATGAGAATAGTATCTGAAAACGGCATTTTCGTGATCCTCCCCAATTTTAAATCTCACCTTGGTTCCAAAACAAGGAGTGCGCCGTGCACGCCGGATCCGCGTAGGTTGGGCGCGTACTCGGCCAGGTCGACCTGCCTTAGCCAATCCATCACGCGGTGGTTTGTCCACAGGGACACCTCCGACGCCTCCGGGGAAGAGGAGGATCGTTCGCGCTCCTCCGGGCTGGCGGCCCGCCGTCGGCGCAGGAGGCAGGACGGCTCAAAGTTTCCCTTCCGGAGCACCTGGATGCCCCTCCTGATGGAGAGGTGGTGCAGCAGGTTGGTCACTTTCATTTGGAAGAGGTCCTCCACCGTCAGGAAGTTGAGGACCCTCCCGTCCACACGAGCCTCCAAGAAGGCGTCCTTGTACTGCGGCAGCCCGACGTCGTCCAGCCACCGCACCACCCACTGATGGTCCAGGCGACCCGGTAGGTCTGACGAGGACGGCGACGGCGACTGCTGTGTGGCCTGCAGTGCGAGCAGCACTTTCTTGCGGTGCAGCCCGCTCCTCATCCCGAGCTTGGACTCCAGGTCGTGGCTGCTGAGCGCTAGGAGCTGCTCGCCGTTCTTGACGTGCCTCCGCAACTCGGCGTTGTACATGTACAGCCCCAGGTGGTCCAGCCAAGAGCAGATCGTCTCCACCTTCCACTGGCGGAAGGGCAGATCGGAGTCGACGGCAGCGGACGGGTAAGGAGGGTTGCCAGAGAGAGACGGGGTGGAGACAGGGGCGGAGGCGGAGGTGGCAAAGACAGCAGAAGGGCCCGAGGGCGGCAGGCTGGAGCTCGGTCCCATCCAGGAAGCGAACCTGGACCCTGCGCTGGCCCTGAACCCTCCCCTCTTTAAATGGGTCTGAGGTCCCTCCCCTCCTCCTCCCTCCGACGCGTCCTTCTTCTCCTCGTGGATAGTGCCGGAGTTTGACCTCCTCATCCTCCCGAGGAACTTCTTCAGGCCCTTGGGCTTGGTAGCGATCGGTTGCTGTTGCTTCTGTTGCTGCTGCTGTTGCTTCTCCCTCCTCTGTCTGTCGCCTGCCGAGTAGTGCGACACCAGCGCCCGCTCCACGCTCTGGTGTCTTGCCGCACGCGGGACCGACCTGGACAGGGCTGCGTGTGGGGGCGCCACTGGCACGAACCCCAACTTGTCCTCCTGGCGATCGACCGCGGCTACCGCGACCACCAGGCTGGGGGCGGAGCCGCTGTGCGCGTTGGAGATCTTGCGGTTTGTGGTGGCGTTGGCGGAGCCGAAGAGCCACTCGTCGTCATCATCACAGCTCTGCTGGTGGGGCTGGTGGTCGAAGTGGGTCTCTAGTGGAGGGGGAGAGGAAGAAGACGAGTTGTTGTTGTTATTGCCGCTGCTGCTGCTGGTCCTGTTGGGGCCCCTGCCTCGCCTGGGCATGGTGCCGAAGGCGTGCAGGGTGTTGCTGCCGGAAGAGGACGAGACAGGAGAGGCGGCAAAGGCGGAGGGGGAATTGTTGCTGGGAGGGAGGTGGTGGCTGTTGCTACTGCTACTGCCCCTGCCTGACGGGGGCAACGTCATCACCGTGTCTACGACGGTGGCGCCTCTCATCTGGAGAAAAAAATATGAGTAGAACTCGGTTAATCGTGACTTTGTTAATCAAATCTCGGTTAATTGTGTAGAAACACGATTCATATTTTTGCTTTGAAATAACTCCCCTTCATTCATTAAATGAGAAGAAACTCGGGTAAAAAACCATCTTCCGACCTGCCTCAGTTCGACTTTAACACGTACTACTTTATGTAAAGTTATGTAGTACTTGATGCATAATTTGAAAGTTGTTATTACCCCTCTGCTGTCAGGTCCTCCATAACTCTTCCTTTGATGCGGCATCGTCATTATCGCTTGATCCCCCGTCGGCACCTGCTGCTGCTGCTGCACCTGCACGTGCAGGTGCCTCCTGAGTTCCAGGTTCTCCTTCTCCAGGGTGGCCTGCCTCAGCTTGAGCCCCGAGATCTCGGAGAGCAGCTCCAGCTTCCTCGTCTCCAGGGAGGATCTGGACAGCATCTCCCTCTGCAGCGAATCCTCTGTCCTCCTGAGCACGTCCTGCTTGTCCCCCAGCACCCGCTGGAGGTCGGAGATCTTCTCTGTCTGAGAGTCGATCTGGTCGGAAAGCAGGGCAACCTGACGGAGGGGAGAAGAGATAAAGAGACAGTTTCTTACTTTTTTTAAAAAAAAGAGAGCGGTGATTGAGACAGACGAAGGCCAACAATGGCCAGCTGCAAAGGAGACGATTTGTTTCGACTCTGTCTCCCGTGGCGGCGGCGGCCTTGAAGTCGTCCGCCTGTCGCCTTCAGTTTTGTCCTTCAGGATATATTGTATACTACATACTACTCCAACTAGATATTATCTCTGACCACCGGTGTCCTGTTACACAAGGGTCTCACTGCCTCTTCGTCTTTCTTCATCCCTCTTTTTTTTGTCCCAAAGCAAAAAAAAAAAAAAAATGTGATGGCTAAAGAAGTTGGGGAGGAGAGGAGGGATTATTTAACAAGCTAGAGCCACTGGCGACGGAAAGAAAGCATTTTTCCAGATCATGGCTATCCGGTCTGGGAGGAGAAAGGAAACGTAAACTGAGAGGAAAAATCGTGTGCGTCACTCTGTCGTAACTCATGCCCCAAGCCAGTCATGCGTATCACGGAAGAATGATTTTTTTTCCAGCCATAGCTATATAGTAGTCGCTTTATTGCTTGTTGCCGTTGTGCACACAGACAGTGCAGCAGAACAAATTAAAATACTCCGACTTTCTCGTGTTTTTTTGGATCTACTTTGGCGCTCTTTTTCCTCTCCACCCCAGCCTCAGGCGCTCCCGCAGCTTCTCCACCACCCGCGCGTACTCCGGGTCCTCCGCCACGTTGGACGTCCCGTCCGGGTCCGACACGTAGTCGTAGAGCTCGGTCGGCGCCTCCGGGGCGCCCCATTCGGGCCGGTGCGCCTCGAAGTCGAAGTCCACCCACTCGGTGTAGCGGTACCTCATGGTCCTCACGGAGAAGCCCATGCGACTGTACAGGTCGTAGGTGTCCTCCACCCCTTCGACGTAGGGGACGTCCGGGCGGACGAACTGGGAGAAGGTGGCGGTTTTCCAATCTTTCACTCCGCCGCCGCCTTCGATCAGCGGGAGGAGGTCAGAACCCTCGGTACAGAAGTCCTCGGTGAGCCCGGGGGAGGAAGAAATGGGACAGGGTGTCATTTCCGGCAGCCTGGCGGCGCTCACCACGGTGGGCGCCAGGTCCACGGTCTCCGCGAACTGGCGGCCGATCCTGATCCCGCTCTCTGTCCGCCCAGGAATCCTGATCATCATCGGGCAGTGTGTGCTGGCCTCGAAGTTGGTAGACTTTCCCCACTCGGCGTTTTCTCCCAGCTGAAATCCATGATCCCCTAAAAGAAATATGTAGTATCTTCTTATCCTCATTGTTGCCGATCAATGTTGTCCGTCCTGCATCCGTTTACCGAGAAAGCTGACCACCGTACTGTTCTTCAGCCCCAGCGAGTCCAGCTCGTCCATCACCCTCCCCAACTCCTGGTCCACGTGGCTGATGGCGGCGTAATATGCTCGCCTCAGGTCCAGGGTGTACCCGTCGGGAAAAGTAAAGTTGATTCTCCCCACTCCTTCGAAGTCGGACGTGTCGCTGTAGTCTCCCCAGTTCCCATAGAAGTTCCATGCCACCGGGGGCATCCCCACCGGCGCGTGGGGCCCGGACGGGAACTGCACCTTGTCGTAGTAGTCGAGGAACCTCTCAGGAAAGGTGAAGGAGATGTGCGGCTTCCAGAATCCGAGGCCTAGGAAGAACGAGTCTCCCGTCTCTGCGAGTTCGCGCATGATCTCGATCGCGTGGTCAGCGACTTGGGTGTCAATTAGTGGATGTAGCTCTTCCTCCTCCGGAGGAACAACTTGGATGAGCTCGTCCCAGTTTGCCCTGACAAATCCAACTTTTATCTACATTGTATATATGTATACATATAAATACTTTTAAAGTGGCTCTCACTGGTAGTAGTCATATCCCTCAAAGATCGGTTCTGTCCAAGACGGCGGATCTCTCATGTCGTCGTTGTTGTGAAAGACCTTCCCGACGGAGAAGGTCCTGTAGCCGTTCTCCTTGAAGTACTGCGGCAGGGATTTCATGTCCGGGTTCCCGGAGGCCTCCCTCCAGTGGTGGTGCTGGGACCAATGGCGTAAAGCTTCTTACGTCGACGTAGTTGCATTAAAATACGTTGGCAAAAAGTGCCTTTTTTCTCATCTGTTTGCTACAAAGGCTCTGCATTCTAATAGCGACCACGTCCTTTGTCACAAATCAGGGAAAATGGGTGGTTTCAGCCTGTTGGTAATTTTCTGTCGATGTAAGTGTTTGTGCTATGTCGTTCCTGGTCGTACACGCGTGTGGTCTCCGGCCTTCGCCCTGTGAGGAACGAGGTCCTGCTGGGCCCGCACACGGCGAAGTTAACGTAGCTCCTCTCGAAGAGCGCGCTCTCCGCCGCCAGCGCGTCCATGTTCGGGGTGTGGACGTCGTCCTTGGAGAGGTACGGCAGGTTAGACTCCTTGTAGGCCTGCAGGTCCGCCCTCATGTCGTCCACCACTGACTCGACGGTTAGGATTTTTTTAGCTCGTTATAAAATTATTACTTAAAGGAAGTTTTATCATTACCAATGAAAAGCACATTTAATGTGCAGTGTGCTTGGTGTAATAGAAGAGAGGTCGTGACAACGAGCAGAGAAAAATAGAGATGCATTTTTGTCATTTTTCGCTACTGGGACACTTTCGTAGTAGTAGCACATAAATAGCTAAACAGCTGCGAACGGTTGAACAATTCTTATCAGTCCTACCTGCATGTGCAGCGAGTCCTTGTCTCCCTCCAGTTGCAGCAATCTCTCCTCCACCCCCGGCATTACCTGCAGCGCGTTGTTGCTGCCGCCACCGCCGACGGTCGAGGGGGTGGGGCTGCTGCAGCACAAGTCCTGCTGGTGATGGTGGTGGTGGCAGCAGACGCCTCCTCCGTAGGGAACCAAGGCTCTGCCGGAGTAGTACATTAAAAAAAAAGGATGCTTTTGTTACCAGAACATTTGACAAATTTTGCGAACCTGCTGGTTTGCTGGATGCCCAGGTTGTGTCCGCAGTGGTGCCCGCAGTGGTGGCCGCAGGCGGCGGCGGAGGCGGCGACGGCGGCGGCCGCGCTGACGTTTCCGCCGCCGTTGTTGAGCTCGTTGCCGAGTGAGTCGGCGCCGGAGTCGTCGTCGTCGTCGAAGTAGGAGCCACGGGGAAGGCGCATGGGAGACCTGGATGCGGCATACAGGCGGATAGGCCAACCAAAATAAATTTTACGTGCCTTTCAGATGCAAAAGTCTCAAAATTAATCACCTGAAATCTCTCGGCTGCTGCGAGAAGTCCTTGAAGTCTCTCCTGTTGGGCGACTGCACCCTGCGGCGGAGGGAGACGTTGACGTTGTGATGGTGCGGGTGAGGGCGACTCTGGTGCTGCTGGTGGTGGATGGGGATGCCCATGGCTGGGGAAGGGGACTTGTACCTGTGGTTTATCCCTCCCCCTCCTCCTGACGTGGAAGGGGAGTGCAGTCTCGGCGGCAGCGGAGGCGGCACCGATTGCGCGGACTGGGCGGACGGCGGAGGAGGAGGTGGCGCCGGCGCCACCGGCGGCGCCACGGGCTTCCAGCCTTCCATCTGCGCCACCGGCGAGGTACTCATGAGGTGGTGGGACTGTGCGAATTGCTGCCTCACCGACGAGGACGGCGGGCGGTCGCTGCTGCTCTCGCGAGATCTGAAAGTGGAACAGGAACCACAAACTTGCCAAAATCGAATATCTTGCCAAAAACTGAATGTCGGCTCTATCTAGGTATACTAGGTACAGGTACACCAATCACATGAAATCTTGAAAAAAAAATTTAAGGAGACAAAGGCTACTATGGAAAAATGGTAGTCGTGTTTATGTTATCGTTGCCTGGCCTGGCCCATAGTGCCAAAAGAGAAATTCCCTCTCTGTCTCTTAATTGCCATACCTCGATTCCGCCGCCACTGCCGTCACTCCTCCTCCTCTCGGGCTGAGCATGAGTTCTCTGCTCCTCCGGTGGATCTTCTCCAGCTCCCGCTCGCGCTCACGGATCCTCTCCGGGTCGGACGGCCCGGAGAAGTTAAGCGGGCCCGGGTTGATGGGCGAGGAGAGCGCCGGAGGATTGCCGCAGCTAACCCCGCCGCCGCGCGGTCTCTCTCGGGAGCGACTCTTCCTGCCATAGCGACTGTAGGCGTGCCTGCCCTTGTCCCTCCTAGTGGCGCTGCTCCCAGGGGCGGCGGCGGCGGCGGCATCGCCACCGTTGTTCAGGTCTAGGGTCAGGTTGTTGGCGTCCTTCATGTTCACGTAGGCGGCAGGCTGCTCCTGCTGTTCCAGCTCCGGCTTCTGTAGCTGTTGGTGCAGCTGCTGGTAGTGCCTCGACCGCTGCGGCAGCAGCTGCTGCTGCTGCTGTTGTTGCGTCGGCGAGAGGAGGTGCTTGGCCTTCGGGTCTCTCTCGTCGATGGAGCTGTAGTCCTCGTCATCGATGTCGCTGGACATCTTGCCAGGCATCGGAAGCGGAAGGGGAGTGGAAGAACACGACAATTTCCCCAAATACAGTATACCTAGTAACTACGTAGAACGTTTGAGTACTGTATATCGCGCAGCAATCTTCTTCTTCCTTTCCACTGCAGCACTCACGCAAGATGAATCTTCCTCCTCCTCCTCACTGGCCAATAAACACACAGGCGGATTCTCGCTGAGGAAGAGAGAAAGGTGTGAAAATTGGACAGGCGAAAAGGAGGGAGAGGAGGAAGCTGCAGAGTGGAGAGAGAAAATAAATATGGGAGATGGGGGAAGGAAAGACTTGGTGGTCCAGACTATGGCCAGGGTAGGAGAGGGGAAAGTCAGCTTTTTATGATGTGTGTGATTCGCGCCCTTGCCCAAAAAAATGGATGATGATGGGGAGGTCCACTTGGCAGCACAGGTAAAGACTGACTGAGGAGGAAGAAGAAGGCGAGAAAGCCACTCTTTTCCTTCCCAGGCCATTACTTGCGAGGGGGGAAGGGGAGGAGAAAGAGAGGAAGAGGAGAAAGAAGCGAGGCTACACAGCGAGTTTCCCCTTTCTGTCGCGGTGCCAAAACACAGAAGCCGCTTCTTCTTCTTCCTCCTCCGACTTCGTATATACGTACTACATCGAGGGAGGGTCTGGCGAACTTTCAAGACCACGGGCCGCGTTTAGAAAAGCATACAGGGTGCGCCAAATTTAGTGGCCCCTAAAAATCGCGCATTTTGGTGGATAAATTGTGGGATAGACAGCTTTTTTTTAAATGTACCAGTTCATTACCCCCTATGTATACCAATTTAGCAAAAAAATCAACTTCAACATCAGCAACATGAGCAAGAGGACCAACTTTTTGAGCATGTTCGCTCACACCCAGAGCCGCCTCCAGGCCTTTCCTTTTGCGTGTAAGTTAAAGAAGCACTCCTGATTGATCAGAGCCATGTAGGACATGTTGATATTAATAAAAAATGTGGGGAAAGACTGTGGAAAATTGTAGAACAAATTATTTAAAAAAAAAATCAGGTTCAAAGCCAGCCACCCTGATGCCTTGCCCCAAAGACAAGGCCACTTGCCTCAAGGTCCTCGCCCTCATCCAGGCTGGCAGGACCACCAAGGAGATCATCATTCACATCATTGGGCAGTCCAGTAGAACCATTAAGAGGGTCAGGTCCAGAATGAGGTTGGCCCAAGTAAACTCAGAGGACGCCATGGCCAGGAAACCCGGGCAGGGTAGGAAGGCCACCAACGTCACCAAGGTCAATGTGGACAAAGTCCACAAGAGAGTGGTCAGGAGCCCCCACAAGTTCATGTGCAACGTGAGCAAGGATCTGAATGTGCTTGCTCAGGTCCACAGGAGGTTGGTGACAGTGGTGGGGTTCAAGTCGATGACGAGGTTGGTGGGCTCCAAGATCAACATCAACAACAACAACTAGTCAGACTAGTCAGAAATGTTAAACAGTATGTCTAGATACTAAAATAAAGGTTAAACATGTCCTACATCATCAGGTCCATGAAGGAGTACCACAGTTGGGGGGGTCACTAAATAGATAAACTTTATTTATGCAGACTGCATTATGAGACGCTTTTCTCATGGCTTCCAAATGTGACCTGTGGTGGCCACATCTGGCCCTGGGGAAAAGACGAACCTGCCCGCAGATTGGGAGGGTTCAATTTTACACACCTTTGGCCAGACTGTGAATGACTCTTCTTGTACTTCCTCCTCCCCCTCTTTCTCCTTCCCCTCTTCCTCTCTTTTGAATCCAAGCTCAGAGAGACTTCTTGCTCTTGCTCTTTCCCTCTCCCTCTCCCTTCCCCCCTTTTCCCTCTCCCTATTCTCTTCATCGCAAATGTTGCTGCTGTCTCTCTTCAGCATCATGCGGGTTTCAGATAGAAGAGAAGAGAGAAAGAGGAGGCAAAAGAAATGAGACGAGACATCAGGAGATGCTAGTGAGGGAGATCGAGAGATGCGGGCGGCCTTGAGACAATACATAGTAATAATAGAAAAAAAGATACATACTGCACAGGAAATCGGAAGCTGGCCAAACAAAATTTGCTCTTTGGAAAATTTGCACTGCTGCCGTTGTCCGCGACCCAGATTTTGTCGGTATTAATGGGGGAAAGAAGTCTGGCGAATTAGTAGAGTGGATCGATCTCCGCAACCCAAATCACGCTCGCAAAAGCCTTAGAGGTGCAGACGGAGTTTTTTTCCCCCTTCCCCTAAGATAAGGATGCTTAATTGAGATGAGTCCTAGAATTATTTTTGCCTTAACTCTGTCTAGCAAAGATGCCAACATAAGATGAGCAAACTTAAAACTATGGTATAGTAAGCATTTACTGTAGTTGCTGATCAGCAAGTACCGTAGACTGGTGTTCGTGGTGTGGAGTTGTATACCGTACAGTATTGCCGAACAGTTTAAAATTGGAATGATTCTTCCCATGTACTACTGCTGCTGTGCTCTGTGCGCGTGTGTTTGTGTGGAGGAGGATTTTCCCTTCCGGGTAGACTCATCCCCCCTCCCTTCCCCCACACACCTCTTCCTCTCGCTTCTCACACATAAGCATGTAACCGGACGACTTAGTCAGATGAATATCAGCGCTGCTGCCAAAAAAAAAGCTTTTTTCTTTCCTTTCACGTGAAAGGGAGGAGGGGGAGAAAAACTACAAAAGTTGTGAAGAAAGAGAAAAAGAGTTGAACGTGCAGCTGTACTACAAGAAGTCACTTTGTCTCAAAGAATTCAATGCCAGTTTAGTTTTTTTTTTCAAATGCTTTTTTTTTGCTTCTTCGAAGGTGAAAAGCAATCTTCGCCAGAGAATCTCCTCCTCCTCCTCTCAAATTTGCTTTCAAAACTTTGATGTTGCCTCCCCCTTCCGCAAACGGGGCAGCAAACGGAACTTGGGAAGGAGAACGAAAAAAAAATCATGACTGTTTATCTTGAGCATCCTCGAAAAACTCACCATAATACTCATATATTTCGCTTTTTTTTAAATTCTCTCTCCAGACGATCGGCATCGACAGCGAGTTCTGCATCGTGGAGAGCCTAGTGACCGGTCTGGTGGACATGTTCCCAGAGAAGCTGAGGCCCATCAGGAGGAAGTTCACCACCGCCGTCTGCGTCCTCCTCTTCCTTCTCGGGGTCCCCATGACGGCGCACGGTGGCGCATACATCTTCCAGCTGATGGACTTCTACAGCGCCAGCGGCATCACCATCCTGTGGTGCTGCTTTTTCCAGACCATCGCCATCGGGTGGGTGTTCGGCGCCAGGAGGTTTGCAGACTGCGTGGAGAAGATGACCGGATACAAGCCGAGCTACTACTGGATCATCACCTGGGCCGTCGTGGCGCCGGTTGTCATGGCGGTGAGAAAGAACAACATCAGCAGCAACATCAACATCATCATAATCACTATCACTATCACCGTCATAGTCATAGACTCATAATCATCATCATCATTTTAATGTCAGAAGCAAATAATTCCTTCCTGTCTATTTACTTCGCCATTTCCCAGACCATCTTCCTGTGCTACGTGATCTGGTGGACCCCGGTGAAGTACGGCAAGACGACCCCCTACCCTGCCTGGGCGCACACCCTTGGCTTCAGCATGTCGCTCGCCTCCATGATGTGGATCCCCGGGTACGCCGTGTACTTCATCGTCACGCAGCGGGGCAGCTTCAAGGACGTGAGTGGTACTCATGTGGACTTTTAGTACATGGGGTTTTTTTTACTGCATTATTTTACACGCCACTCATTTTGCGCACCCAAAAAAGAGACAAATTAAGAGCAAAACCTAAGAGCTGCCGGTGTAAGCCGATCCCTATGCCGTCACATGAAAGCCTGCGAGGACTTAAATTAGTAGAATATGTACAAAGCAGTGCCATCTGGCGACAAGAAGTTAAAAAAAAAGCCTCGCTTATTTTCTCGAACTTCCTTTTCAGCGCATCCTAAAGGGCATCACGGCGGACATCAAGTCTAAGCGCATGGACAGGGCCATGAGGGAGAAGGAGCTGCAGATGTCCGAGTCCTCGGCCAGGCTGCTCAAGAACGCGTCCTTTCTTACCAACAACACCAACTCCTTCAACGTGGCCAACCCGTAAAAGCTCTGTGGACCCTCCTCTTGTGACCCCCATATCTTTGATCGTTCAATCTCCTTCCATCTTTCCCCAATCTCTCGTGTGAGCGAGAGACCTGATACCCGCGAATTAATTTTAGGGCTTTCCTGAAGGACAGAAATGGCAACCCTTCCCCGCAACTTCCGTGCGAATGAGCAAGTTCTACTACTACATAGTATGTTATAGTATTTTTGTAGGTGAAGGAATCTTGAGACGCCTAATTTTGGTGCATTAAAATATCTTTTGGGTGTCTTTAATGGTCCTTTTTTCACATAATTTTCTTCCCGTTCAACAGTAGAGCAATGAAAAAAAAATCTTCTTGGCAAATAATTGTTATTGAGCTCATGAGAGCGACGGCTGTTGAAAGACAAAAACGTTAAGGCATTTTCCTGCTAGCAAAAACTGGAGTTATTTGGGCCAATCTCTTTGGATTATCCAAAAATTATCATATCCGTGTCAAAAAAAACTACAAATAGTTTTCAAATTATTAATTTTTCTTCTTGGGAAGCTATAAGTTCGCCGTGCCTTTTTTATCTTTTTGTTTGATCAGCAGTTTAAACCTGTACGACTTTATTACCTTGAAAGACTGGTTGTATGTACTGCTAGTATGTAGTAGTAGTTTACCGTATCTGCTGCTATAATTGATGAATGGTGCAAGTTTTTCGTCACGTCTCTCGCATTTGCGAAATATTCCACCGGCAGGGTGGCGCCAAAAAGCCAAAAAAAAGAGGGAAAGAGGAGCTTGCCCGAAAGTTGACATTTTTAGACCTCGCCAATCGTCGACCCAACCTAACATCCCGCAACGAGCCCAATTTGTTAGTATTATACTATAGCGCAACCATCCTTCCCAGTAGAATCTCTTGGAGAGTCACACAAGACAGGCAGAAGAATAAAAAAGGCAAGGAAAAACACACACATTCGTAGACCTCGAAGCTTGCCGAAAAAAAAGTTGACCATGCAAATATTAAGCTGCTTTCAAAAGTAAGAAAAGATGTGACTAAAGCACATTTATTGTAATTACCACATCCCCCCCCTCCCGTTTTCCATCACAAAATGAAAAAAAAGAATGAGTAGAATTTCAAGACCAAATTTCCCTACCCCCCTTCCCCAAGAGCCTAAAAGAGAATCGCGTGAAGAAAGCCGAAATAAATAAGACGAGTACTTGCTTTAACAACATTATTTATTCAGTTCGACTTGCTGCGTTTATTGTCACTACTATGTGCTAGTATTTGCCTTTAACGTCTGATGACAAGAGGTTAGAGGAGAAGATCTCATTCACCGGGATTCTTCTCTTCTTCACAAGACCTCCTGAGAGGAGGAAGGATGCTTCAGTGGCGGATGCGATCCTTGTGGCAGCAGAAGTCTGGCCAGCCTGAAAGAGAAGGATGGAGAAGGACTTCAATAGCAATGTTTGTCGTTACACTAGTATTACAGTAGATCTTCGATATAACAAAGTCAATCAGCAGCTATGAGTTAACTGTACCATAGCAGAGTTTTCTTTAACGATATTGAAGGTGGCTTTTGAAAAAACCCTCCAAGTTTGGCAATCAGAGCAACTTTACTATAGCAACTATTTTTTACTGTACTGGAGTTTACTGTACTAAGTACAGAAGGTTCACTGAAATACCTGTTCTCCTCATCGATTTGACAGCCCATTTTTTTTCCATCCTCTTCCTCTTTGTGAAACAACCTCCTGATGTCGGCCTCCGTCTTCCCCCTAGTCTCCGGCACCGCCCGCGCCACGAACGCCACCCCGCCGAGGCTGGCGGCGCCGAAGAGGCAGTACACCGGCGCCGCGCCGACGGCGGCCTCGGCCGCCGGCGCCGCCCTGGTCACGGCGAAGGCGCACAGCCAGTTGAAGGCGGCGGCGGCGGAGGAGGAAAGCGGGCGGGACTCGGGCGGGGACAGCTCGGCGGACAACGTCCAGGGGAGGCCGCCCAGACCTGCAGGGAGGAGGCAACATCGACTTTACTATTACTACCAGTTACAGTTCACAGAAGTTTTTCGTTTTACACAGAGTCCTCCTGCGTACCAAATATCAAAGAGGACGCATTCAATTACGCTTTTGATTTAACCAAAAGATGTTGGACATTGGAAAAAACATGAATATCAAGCCATCACTGTTATTTCTTGCAGTCATCGTCTCTCCTTTGGGAACACAGAGCGCTAGGTGGATAAAGAGGCTCCCAGTGGACCAGTGTGAGCAACCAAAAAATTCGGAGAAACCTCAATATTTTTGATGTTGACTCTACGAGCAATCCTGCAAGAAGTAGAATGAGGTTGTACCTCAGAAATTGGATAATGTGTTACTAATAAAAAGTTAACCTGCCACCATCCCTAAGCAACAGTATAATCATAAATTTTGTGGGAAATGAAGAAGTTCATGAAAACATTACTTTTAAAAAACTGTACAACTTTTCCCATTCACTCCCTTCCCCCACTCCAAACCAAGTCTTCCCCGACTGGTGCGTGGACGCCTCTCACGGCTACCGGGTGAGATCCGGCGAGTCTGCAAGCGACCACAGGAGGTGTGGAAGGGTCGCCTGCCACAGGGTCGTGGAGGAGAAAAAGGAGGAGAAAATAAAATTCTTGCTCGTCGGGGTCAGGTCAGAGGACTTCTTTTTAAGCAGTTTCTGGCTAGTAAACTGGGTTGTCCCAAAAAAGAATTGGAATAATTTGTCATGCTGCCCACTCAGTAAAACACGAATTAAAAGTTATTAAAAAAACTAAATTGACTAAATTTGATCTTCACTTCTTTTTTTTGGAAGTCACCCAGTACATACAGTACTGTCAGTAATGGCCTAGAATAAGTACAGTCAAGTCTCAATATAACGATATTGTCCGTCAGCAGCAAACCTATTGTTATATTGAGACTTATCGCTATATTGAGACTTTGAGGATACGGAGGATACGTACAAGGTG
>JAAUYM010054348.1_pt1 | contig 15109 bp, 14 predicted proteins | sample 7278001 | NCBI WGS metagenome assembly JAAUYM01 (sample SAMN14350224, study PRJNA611818) | marine sediment metagenome | isolation source: surface marine sediment (1.8m) | place: French Polynesia: Moorea | collected 2018-08
CCCTTTCCTCAGCCTCACTTCCTTCCACCCGAAGTCTACAATGTCAATGACACCCATGGTGGCAAAGATGGCCAAGTAGAGGTTGGTTGCGGCGCGGAAGTCGGAGGCATCCACGATGAAGCCACCAATTGTGGGGCCGAGAAAATTGCCAGCATAGAAGGAGAAGGTCCAGGCACCTGAAAGAGCAAGTGGATGCAAAAATAGCAACTCAGGTCGTGGACACTTGTGACTGCGAACGTGGACAATTGAGACTGTAAGCACCGTGTACAAGCGACTGTGGACAAAAATTGAGGCCGTGGGCAGTTGAGACTGGGGTCAGTTAGCACCATGGACAGTTGAGGCTGTGGTCAGTTGGCACCATGAACAAGTAAGACTGTGGCCAATTGAGAATGTTGACAAGTAGTAGGACTGTGCAAAATTGAGACTATGTAAATCGAGACTATGTATTATGTGCAATAACAGTGATCACAACTCAAACATGCACGAATACTAGTAGTACACGGTAATTGCTTCACCTGTCATCAAGAGGTAAGTGTTGATATTGTCCTTAAAGCCTGCTTCAGTAATGGCCACGTGGACTCGGGCAAAGGATGAAATCTGCAAAAGACCTTGATGACTATTCTATTGTCTTCAGACGGAAAGAAAAAGACGAGGAGCAATCTGGAGTACCTGCATCATGGCACTGCCCAGGCCATAAATAGCTAGGGCTGAGTAAATGAGACTAACTGATGGGTCAAGACCTAAGAATGAAAAAAAAGTGCGTTAAGAAAAACATGACGACACTTACAAGACATTGTGATTCTCACTTGAAATAAAAGTTGCTGGACCGAGAATGAGAAAGGACACAATTCCAAAAGCATTGCTTACAATCCCATAGATTGAAGGGTTGATGGATGGAAAGCGGTCACAGAGCTGGAACAGAGAAAAGGACAAGTGGATAACAAGCTTTTGCTACACGAAAAAAATGGGGGACCTTTTTGTGCTTTGCAGTGCAAAAACACGAATCTTTCCTTACTTACTTGACCTTGAATAGGAGCACAGACCATGTAAACCACTCCCAAAATGAGGAAGGCAAGGCCAACCTGATGAAAATTGCTTGTTTGAAACCTTGAAAAAACTTGACAGGACATGTACGTATCCTTTTCTGACCTGATCCTGAGAGGCACCAGCCTCATCCTTTGCAAAGGGTTCCAGCAGACCCTCGATGAAGCCATTGCCCCACTGGTAGGACATGACGTCCAGATAGGGCAGCCAAATCGAGGGGTACTAGATCAAATAATTGGGGTCTGCTTCTTCATCCGTTCTGCTATTTTTCTTTTAAACAAAAAAACTTTTTTCAACGCACCTTCAGCACAGATACCAGACTAAATTGCTTCCTGTTGCCGCTGGGACCATCGGAGCTACTTCCGGGAGTGGCGGCGTCAGTGTCAGCTCCGTCGTCGTCGTCCCGCATTGAGACTTTGACGCTGGGAACGAGGAAGGCCGTCACAAAGGCCAGCAAGACGCCGGCCGCGCCAAAAATGTAGAAGGGCAGGTCAAAGCCGCCAACGTCATACAGCAGGGATCCCACGTACGGGCCTGAAAAAAAAAGGATAAAAACTACACATGGACACCACGTCAACCCTCAGGTTAAGATCGCCGATTTTTAGTGGACTAAGGGAACATTGTCTTAAAAGATCAAAATTGCAAGATTTTGCTTTATTTATGTATACGTATAAGTCTAATTTTTTTAGGGGGAGGGGCACGAAATAACGAGAGCTTTGGGGTGGGGCGATGAGCCTTTCTTGCCCACGTTGCTTCTATCTTATACGTTGCATCTGTGTCGAAAAAAAGAGCTGTCTACAGCTCTTTTTTTAGGAACTTACCTACGGCGTATCCAAAGCCAAATGATGTCTCCACTGATGAAAACACCGTGGCAAAACTGTCTTGAAACAGTGTGATCAAAATTGCCAGACTAGAGCCGAAGGACGCAGAGTCTGCCATGCCAAAGAGGAACCTATAAAATTGGCACTTTGTATGAGAAACTTGCCATAAATATCACGACACAAGCATTCACACCTGAGGAGGTAACTGAGGCTGAGAAAGATTGCGCTGTCATTGATGTATGCCAACGTAGCAAAGAGGATTCCTCCTGCCAGAGATGCAGCAAAGCTTCCACTAACAAAGACCTTCTTGGCGCCAATCCTTTAAAAATATGATGATCAGTGAATTTGGCTGAAAAATGAAGTGCAGTTACCTCTGTCCCACCAAGGCAAAAACAATGGAGAATATAGCTGCAGCCAAGTTGGCAATCCCGAAGACGAACCCATACTGTGTAAAAACAAGAACAACAACGACACAACAACATTACTGTATTCTATGACCTGTAAACTTCTAGTATACATGTAGTACCCACAGTCGACTTAAAGTGGATAATCAGTAGCTAAAATGTTTACTACTATATGGCAGAGTTTTTACAATAGGGGAGTTGACGTAGTAGAAGAAAAAAATAGTAGAAATTAGATAATCAAAGCAATCTTTGTTATTAGATAACTTTTTTGACTGCTGTACGTACATGTACGTACTAGCACATCTGAAAAAGTGATGTACTACCTATAATTTGCAAAAAAAAACAAAGATATCAAAACCAATGTGCCTACTTGTGATGCTGTGATGCCCCTGTCCTCAGCTTCGGACGGGTAGAAGGCGGGTGGGATGGAGAAGGTGATGCCAACCACGGCAAAAGCTTTAAGAAACGGAGGGTGTCGAGGATAATGCTTGTAATGAATGAATGCATCGTACATTATGTCCTGTGACGGGTACGTTGTCATTCGTCGTCCCATCATCTCACCGACGCAGACAGAGGCCATCATTAACCTCATCCTGGCAGGTGACATCTTCTTGGCATCTTTGCCACCGCCCACTTCCTCTCCCGGCTTCGGACCGTCCTCTGTGGCACTGCCACTGTCCGTAACTCTTTCTTCCTCTTCCTCCATGTTATATTTCTACCCCCCCTCTTCTTGCTTTGCAGAGGAATCACCCGCCTGCTACTACTAGCATGCAATACATACGGTACTTTGACCTCCCTCCCCAGCAACGACAAGACAATGAGTTGATCTCCCCTCAAGTTTATCATTGTGAAATTGGCAGAGAAGTTCACAACACAATCAGGAGATGGCCATACATGTGCGTCTCAACGCTACCCATTTGTGTCTTCTACCTACCTACAGTAGGAAGGTAATGTTATAAAAGGCTTTAATGGCAATGGTCATAGAACATAGCTCATAGATCATGGATTATCTGACATCTATCATATCTTGTGCTAAATACAGTATTTCTGGGTAGTGACATGTGCGAGATTGCCTGTTCAAGTCAGTTGCTGACTGGGGTTCTTTAAAGTAAGAAAAGTAGTACCGTAGAGTAGATGAGCTCCTCCTTACTACCTAGTTGAGGAAGACTGGCTGCTCGTTTATCCAAGATAAGGGCGACAGCATCACAAAGATCACGACAGCATCACTTTGCTGCACAAAGACATCAAGGATGCTTTTAAAAATACTCCTATGTTTATCTATGGCAACAAAGAAAAATCCCAGAATAATAATGCGGTAAATATGCAGTGCACACAATGGTCGTGAATGTCACACTTTTTCAGCCAAGAGTCGAGCCTCCACAGCAAGACCACTAAGGAAATTTCCGGCATAGAGAGAGAGATGCTACTAGAATAACGGAGAATAATTTCTTTTACCACGTACATATCGACAATGCATTTTTTTTTTTCAAGAGATGCTTGATGGTACAGCAGCATCTTGCTATATCAACGTTGCTGGTCAGCACGCAAAAATATCGCGGACGGAGCTACAGTAGTTTTATTGTCACATAGCCACTTCAACAGGATGCTACTGCACTCCACAGCAACAAACAGACGTTCTATATTCGCTAGATCATGAATTTTACTGTACCGCACTACTGTTGGGGGCAAACTTGGGAGGAGGGAGAAGGGGAGAAGGAGAGATAAGGCGACATAGTCCATACCTACGTAGTAGTATGTATCAAGTCGGTATATGAGAAGGAGCTTGAGAGAATTTATGGCACATACCTACACTAACATGTGGGGTGTACTAGTGGTAAAATGTAACGTAGTGAATCGTAAATAAGCATCACAAAAATGAGACTAAACTACACATGGATGGAGCAACATTCGTTCAAGTCTTATAAGGACAATTTGATGCCCCACGTAGTTACATAGTTCCTCCTCCTCCTCCTCCTGCTCTCCTCCTCCTCCTCCTCCTCCTGCTCTCCTCCTCCTCCTCCTCCTCCTCCTCCTCCTCCTCCTCCTCCTTCTCCTCCTCCTCCTCCTCCTCCTCCTCCTCCTCCTCCTCCTCCTCCTCCCCCTTCTTCCCTTCCTCCTTCTTGAACAAACAATGGGTGTCATGCGTGTGTAACAAGCTGCGCTGGCTGTGCAACTACTGTACAGCAAACCCCAAAAATACCTAATTGAGTCCCGTCTCTAAAAGAGGACTTCTGATCAAGTTCGAGTCTGAACATAATCATGGCAGCGACTCCGGCCTCTCCTCCCACCATCGCCGAGGAGGACGAAGAGAAGGGGGAGAAGGAGGACTTGAGCAACCACTTCCTTGCAATCGGGTTCCAGGTACGGAAAGTCCAACAGTTTAATTTTCTGGACAGATAAGCAAGAAAAAGTGAATCTGTCCTCTCCGTCCAGGGCCCCGATCGCGTGGTGTTTTTCTCCAACGTGTACGACTCCATCCTGGGGAAGACGGTGGAGGCGCTTCAGAGGAGCAGGCTCCTTCAGCTGGAGGACGTGGAGCCAAAGGCAAACACCAACATAGCCAGGATCGCATTCAAGACTAGGAGGTGAGGAAAGGAGGGGAGGGGGGGCGGCATCGCGGACAAAGAGCCGTGTTGCTGTTGCTGTTACTGCTGTTATTACTGTTGCTGTTGCTGTTGTGGTTACTGTCGTCGATCTTGATGTTGGTTTTTCTGTTTTTGCTTTTTCTGTTGTTGTTGTTGTTGTTTTTGCTGCTGCTGCTGTTGTTCTTGTTACGCTGTTGTTATAGAGAGAACCCGTTCGGCGAGGGCAAGACCCTGGAGTCCCGCCTGGAGCACGTCTCTCGCGTCTGCCTCCTCCTCGACCTGCTGGCCACCATCGGGTGGAGGGTGGCCGCGTCCGGATCCTTCATGCAGGAGAGATTCAAGTCCACCGTTATATTCAGGCAAGTAGTCTAGGAAAAGCTTACTAAAAAAAAAATTCTTTCCTAATTTTTCTAAATTTAGTTAAAAGCTTTAAACATACACTGGAAAGTTAATAAGCATTAAAAAATATTTACTAAAGCAACGTTCTTTAATTAGAGTACAGGTCTGGTCCCAAGGAATAAGTGGAATCTTCTGTAACTTGCCTTTTCGCAGCCTGGGTCGTCCCGGTCAGTGCCACTTTGGCTGCTCGGTGGAGGACGGCGCCGCCCGCAGGTACATCATCGTGCCCAAGGCCTTCCACCTGGACAGGGCCTACGCCGGGATGGACAGGAGATCAAAGTGAGAGAGAGAGAGAGAGAGACAAGCCCATGTGGACGTGCCCTGTTGGCGTCGTGTTCTGACCGACCCTGACCCTGACCCTGACAACTGTCCGGCAGGCGCTTCCTGAGCCCCAGGGGCGTGACGGACCTGGAGTACGCCGAGCGGGGCAACTTCTACACCCTGCGATGCCTGAGCCACGGCCACAGGGAGACGAGGGACCTGGCTGCCTCCAACTACCTCGGGCTGATCTCCGCGCTGCGGCGGGCCGGACTGGAAGTCGTCGGGACCTTCAACCCGTTCGGGGACCGCGTGGACTCCGTCGTCTTCTGCCACCAGCCAGGGTGAGGAAAAAAAAACACAGAGGTTTCCAACCTGCCCAACCACCAACGGTTGAAACGGTGGTATGCAAAATGGAAGCTCAGTAGGAATATACCTATGTACTGTATGCACATTGCACATACAAGTTTTTGCACATTTGGCGCCAATTTGTATGCTCAGTCGGTGCTTATTAACAAAATTTTTGCATCGGAGCTCAGTCGGAAGTTTATTAAGAGTGCGTTGTTGGTTGGGTAGGGTTCAGTGCGACCCCAAAATGGGTCACACAGTTTCCGGAATGGGTAGCTTTGTCACAACCCACCCACCTCCAAAAAAATGTGGCTTGGATGGAATGTACTTCCTCTCCTCCCTTTTGCAACATTGTGCTGTAGTACACTTTACCAAAGTGGGTCATCAGATGCTCAGTGGGTCGAAAAGTGGGTCGCGGTCCAAAGGAGGATTGCGAGCCGATCCCTTAGTAGATTAATGAGCGACGGAATAGGTTTTTTTTTTCTTCTGTCTCTGGCAGACATGTCCCCGGAGGTCTGCCATCGGGGCAGCAGCCGCTGTTCTGGGGTCTGGGGCTCTCCGCCCCGAATCCGGCGCTCGTCTCAGAGTCTTCCTCGTCGGCCCCCGCCACCGCGGCCGCCTCTTCTCCTCAGGGGACCACCTCCTCTTCCTTCTCCTCCTCCGTGAGACGCCGCAGCAGCGGGTTCAAGCTGGACTTCTCCTCCTCTTCCTCCTCCTACGACGTCAACCCCGCCGCCGCCTCCGCCTCCGCCGACGTCGACGTGGTGGACTGCGCGTGCGCGGAAGACTCCCCCTCCTCCTTCTCCTCCTCCTCCATCCTCTCCCACGGCCCTCTCTTCGCCTGCGGAGGCCCCAGCGACCACCTGGACGACGCCGAAAACCCCTTCCGGTTCAGGTTCTTCGGAGACCCGCCAGGTGCGAAATGGCAACCCTGTGCTGACACACCAAATACATGTATACTTCAACTTGGTTGTACTGTACCATATCTTAGGAGGACTTTAAGCAGAGTCTGTTCTGGTTACCATTCAGGAGCCAGAGCTTTCGTCCTACGCTCTGCGCTGGAGCTGCTGGGCTGGGACCAGAACGGCCACCAAGGGCACTCCTCCTCCTCCTCCTCCTCCTCCTCCTTCTCGTCGCCGTCGTCGTGGTCTTCGTCTGGAGGAGCGGACGTCTGGCACCACAAGAGCGCGGCCGGGAAGATCGTGGCTGCCCACGTCGTCAAGTGAGGAGCATTGCGCTCCTTCACAGCGCGCACAAACTTGTCGTCATAGAATGCAATGTTCTTGTTTTGATTCATGTTCCGAAGGGAGTTGCTCAGCTGTGGGTGGCGCCTCCGCCTCAGCATCAACGGCATCTTCAACCACTCCCTCCTCGTCTTCGGACGCGACCTTGGATTCAACAACAACAGCAACGTCGATCTCCTCCACCTGTCCGTGCTGAGCAACAAGAAGCTCTGCGTCGGGATGGTGCCCGGATCGGAGACAAAAGGAAGGGAAGGTGAAAAAAAAAAAGTCACTGTTTTGCTTTTAAGATCAAATGATATGGGAAAAATGTGTCATCCCACGACCGCAGCGGCCCTGGTGCAGTCCAAGTTGGGACTGGACGTGCTGGACCTGGTGAGGCCGCTGTCGGGATCCATCTCCGGCCGCAAGGGCAGCATCAGGGGCGTCGGCAAGAAGGCCAGCATCAAGGGGAGGAAGAGGAGCGGCGGGGAGCTGTCGGCCGCAATGAAGGCGGCGGAGGCGGGGGCGTCGGCGGCCGCGGTGACGGAGGAGGGCGCGGACCCGACCGTGATCCGGTTTCCGCCCATGACCTTCAACAGCAACAGGCAGGGCGGCTTCGAGGTCATCTTCCGGGTGGTCAGCGGACTCTGGCACCACGGCTGGAGGCTGGAGGCGGCGACCAACGTCTCCGGGCTGAGGCCGCCCACCGGGGCCAGCGGGGACGGGGAGAGAAAGTGAATGGATGGACAAATTTAAATCGGATTTGCACTCCCAACCAATATCGCCAGCGTGAATTTAGTGATGGGTTGCTCTAAGGTTTTTTTTTCACTATTCTAACCCCTGCCCTGGTGTACTAACGCTATATAAGTGATATGTTAGTGATATGAAAACCTTAGAGCAACCCGAATGTCGACCCTATCTCTAACTACCACTAGTGTCGCCACCGAGAGTGTGCACCTAGCGATACCAATATTGGTCGGGCTATAGCGCAAAAAGCTAACCGGCCTCGTCGTCCTCCCGTGTTCCAGGCACTCCTGGACCCACACCCTGTTCATGAGGAGGGTCCAGACGGCCGGCCTGTCGCCGCCGCCCGCCGCGGGCGCCGTAGGGACAGCCAGGCAGCCCAGGATCTACCTCTACCCGACGGAGGAGGACGCGGACCACAAGAACCAGAACCATGCTTGAACCATGCATTTTTTTGTGGCCCAGGTTAGAATTAGCCGAGATTGCATGTTTGCATGCAAAAATGCACTCTTCCGCACTCTCCAAAAATGCAAAAATTCCAAAAAAAGTAGCAGTCAATTTAGAAAAAAAGAAATAAGAATCGAATGCTTTTATTAATTGCTCGTTTCAATCAGAGTGAATGACTTTCTTTTTTGCTTCTTAAATTTGGGGATGAAACCAAAACTCTTCTGCCGCAAGAGCAAAAATTTGGGGTGGTTATTGGTTCTTTTCTCAAACGCAGTGCTCAAAGTTAAAAAGAAGCGAAATTGTTTTGCAATCTTTTTTTTTTTTTTTTCGTCCTTTCCGTAGCTTTCCTGCTCAGAACCGTCCCCCGTAGATGGCGGCGACGAGGGCCATCCCGAGGGTGGCGGCGGCGGCTGCGGCGGATCCGCCGCCCAGGCCCACGGCGCCGTTGCACTCGTCGGACTTGCAGACGCAGAACTTGGCGTCGCTGATGCTGCCGAAGTCGAAGTCGGACTTGCACTTCCCGTCCGCCGGGGCGTTGCTCAGGTCCTCCAGCTTGCCGCTCCCGCAGCCGCTCATCTTCATCTCGTCGTCGTCGTCGGTCCACAGGGCGAAGTAGCAGTAGTCGACGTCGTCCTCGCACACCTTCAGCTCGGCGTCGTCCCCGTCCAGGTAGGTGTCCGGACAGGTGGTGGAGCTCGTGCCGCACTTGTGGCACTTGAGCGCGTCGGCGGAGGCGGCCACCAGGGCCACCAGCAGGGCGGCGGTCAGGAACAGGCGGTTCATCTTGGTGGGTTTTTTTTTTGTTTTGGGTGGGATGTGGTGTTGTGAAACACAAACTGGGTGATTGCGTTCTAGTACGTAGGTGCTACGAGGCCCAAAAATCGTTTGTTCTCCCCCCCCCCCCCTTCCCTTTGCTCCCTCTTGTTCCATGCATGCCCGGTATTCTCTTACCTGCCCCCTCCCCCCTCCCCACGCCCCCCCCCGCCTCACGCCCCCCACGCCCCACAATGCCCCCTCTCCCCTCTCCCTGCCTTCGCTCCACTCGACACAACCCACCCCCATCTGAAAAATTAATGAGCGGACGGACTTGGTTGGGGCGCATGAACAATACCGTCTGACACGACCGCGGAGAAGACGGGCATTTTCTGCTCTCCCACGCGCGCGTTCTTTGTGGTACAGGCTGCAGATATGCAGAGCGCGAAAACAAAATCAATGGTTCCTTGGCTACGGCAGAAAGAAAGGGTATGTGGGTAGGGTTGGGGGGTGGGGTGGGGTGGAGGGGAAGCAGGGACTCCCGCGACTGCATTGCTGCATGAGAGCGTGGCGGGGTGCTTTATTTCGCGAGGAGGAGAGGAGGACAGCTCTTTGACCGCTCCTCCTCCTCCTCCCGACCAATATTGGAGACCTCGGCAACACCTGGAAGGTATTGTTGAGGCATCTCCAGGTGAAGTTGTCACTGCCAGTCTCAATAATGGGGGAGGGCGGGGGGAGCAGAGGCCGTGGATGTTACCTCGTCGATACCTCGTCTATAATTGGTCGGGCTCCCGTCTGTTTTGACGGGGAGCGGGGGGGGGGAGGGGGCGTTTACAATCGAACCTGTCCCCAAGACAGAAAGGTGGAGTCAAATGATCCCACTCACCCAGAATTTTCTTTTTTAATTGTACAAGCAAACATGAGTAGGTACATAGGTATACCTTGGGACCCAACATGTTTCTTGGAAACGATATAACCTTGAGCAGGTTTGACTGTAGTGGGGGATATGCGGGTGGGGGGATCCACTTATTTTATTGCGCAGAGGGGGGAAACGCGCCTTTTACTAATGTGAGGAACAAAATTTGTCAAATGCTCTTCTCTTCTCTGTTTTGTCGCAATATTAAATAAAATAATAACAATTGATGGTGATAGTTGGAAAGCCAATGTGTTTGGTAATTTATTTTTTTTTTTTGCTGCCTTCGAATCCTGACAAGAAATATAGATAGCAGAAGGAGAAGAAAGTGATTTTTGTGTGCGCTTGGAAACAAAATTTTGGATGGGGAGTAATCTTTTTTTTTTTTCACACAGGGTGGTGCTTGCTTATTATTAATGAATAATATTGCTTGAATTCTCAAAGCTCTCCTGAGCTTTTGTGTGTGATCCGCTCTCTCTCTCTCTCTCTTTCTTAGCGCGCGGCTGCGGCGACGGCGACGGCGGCGGCGAGGGCCGCGGCCATCGGCGAGGCGGCGACGCCGCCGGGGGCGCCGTTGCACTCGTCCGAGCTGCAGGTGCACAGCTTGCCGGAGATGGAGGTGTTGGGGATGGAGTAGTCGTCCTCGCAGTCGTCCTCCGGGTGGTTGGGCATCTCGTCCGAGTTTACGCATCCGCTGATGGACTTGCCGCTCTCGTACTCGAACCACCCGCAGTACTCCTCGTCGTCGTTGCAGGTCTCGATGACGGCGTCGTCGCCGTCCAGGTAGGTGTCCGGGCAGGCCGTGAAGCCGCCGCTGGAGCCGTAGCTGCCGCACTTGTGGCACTTCAGGGCCTCGGCCGCGTCCGGGGCCGACAGTGCCAGGAGGAGGAGGAGGAGGAGGGACGCGCAGAGGAGCAGGCGGTTCATGGTGCGCTTTCTTCGCTGCTGCGAAATGGCGATGACTTACAGTTAGACCCGACTTACAGTTAGACCCGCCTAATTACAGCATAATTACAGTAATTACTAATTACAGTAGTAGGATGCGGACAAGTGGGAATCTTCACATAGATGGGTCGATTTCAGAGAAAGTTTCAGAAATGTTGGAGAAGCTCTCCAACATTTATGTTGTTTGACTGTCCGGACTATAGTGCAGTACAGTACAAGCAACGTTGTCTGACGACCATGAAAAAGTTGCCCACCAGGGGGGGGGGGGGCGGAAGAATGGGGCCTGTGTATTTACATACACGTTATGCTGGTCGTTAAGCCGAATGAGGGCCCTCTTTTTTTGCCATATTCAAGACCTCCATTCTTTCTTTCTTTCTTTCCTTTGTCGATATTCGATTATGTGTCAAGTTCAGTTGCGCATGGCAAGGCATGCTCTGTCATGGAACTTGTTTCTGACTCTGCACTTGTCTCTTTGGAATGTGGTAAAATAATTGCGGTACCCCGTTACTTGTGCAATCCCCCCTCCACCCCAGTTTGCTGAGAGAACAACTGTGACACCAAACAAGTCTTTTTGGCAACCCTTTGGCAATCTCACCTGACCAGGAGGTATGTGTTCGCTCGAGTGGCCTGGGAGATAGTGACCTCACCCTACTTCTCTCTGGGCTCACCGAGTGGGAGAATCTTCTCCCCCCCCCCCCTCTCTCCCCCGACCCCTGGTGTGGCTTCCCAACCAACAAGGGAGGGATGCCAGGTAGGTGGAAGCTCAGTAGGAGTATACACCTTGCATATATACTACAGTACGTAAATCTTTGTCCATGTTCAGCACCAAATTTGGCCTCAAGTTTGCTTCAAAAAGCTTACTTCTTAAAGCTTAGTTGGAATTTATTGACGGGGCTTTGTTGGTTGGGTTGCAACCGCAGTCAGCCAAACCTGGCTTGACAAAGTCGCCGCTCTTCCGAAAGATTCATACGTTGGTGACCACCCTCCACCGAAAGAGTCGACAGGGCACCAAGAAAGTTAACAGATGTAAAAACAGAAATTCGAGCTGCTTAGATAACTTGGAAAAGCGCATGGAGTCTTACGAATGTGTGACCACTTTGACCTCTGTCGCCCCCTTGCTGGTACACCCGGTAGTAAATTTGGACAGGTCAAAGTGATCGATTACTCCTCCTCCTCTTGCCAACCTAACGTACTACTAGTACATCCCTACCAATATTGGCGATCTGGATTCGATCCAAAATTGGATCTCAAATTTCGCCCGTCCGACTCGGATCATATTGGCGGAATAGGGCTTGTTTTTCCTCATATCCTACTTTAACCCTTTACCCTTACAGGAAAAAATGGGAGAGTCTCCGGAATACGACCCGGATTGGACCCGGATTCTACCGGGCCAATATTGGTCGGGATAAAGGAATCAATCTATCTTTAGTGTAGTAGTAGAGAAAGTGCCGCGTGTACTATTTGGTATCATAGCGATAAACGATTTTTTTTTTCGATCAAAAACACCTCCATTTTTTTTTCGTCTTCACGTGAAAGGTGCTACTAACTAGAAAGCAAGTCCGAAGAAACAGCTGCCCTTCGTCGTCGTTGTGGTTCCCTCTTGTTGACCGGTTGGGGGCATTTGGGGGGTGGGGGGAATGAAAACGGAATCAGCTGCCTTTCCTTATAGTTTTTATTTTTATTTTTACCAGAAAACCTTTCCTTTTTACGAGAGATGGAACTTGATCTCTTGATCACGCAGTCAACTTTTGACTGCATGGGATCGGCCATGTCAACAGCAGCAAAAGTCATAGCACGAGAGCAGCAGCTGCAGCAACAGCAAAGCCGTAAGAGCCCAACCAACAACGCACTCTTAACAAACTTTCGACTGAGCTCCAAAGTAAGAATTTTTTGTTAATGAGGACAGAGTGAGCAAACAAATTGGCGCCAAACGTGCAAAAATGTGTATGCAATGTGCATACCTACATTCCGACTGAGCTTCCATTTTTCATACCACCGTTGGTGGTTGGGTAGGTATGAAAGCAACGGCGAGGACGGCGGACACGTACGTGACTCAAATTCTATTTTTTTCACACACGCAAAACAAACATTTTTTTCTGGGCACTTGGTGGTTGTTACGGAATGGTGACTTCTCATGACTTGACGACCATCGACCGAGGGGGGGGTCCTTATTGATTGACGGACTGCTTTCCTCCCACCCTCTCTGTTCTCTGCCCAATTTTGTTATCAAAAAAAAAAAACAATGTGACCTGTTGATGACTCACAACAGTTAGAAAATTAGTTGGGTTATTGTGTATGAAACAGCTAGACTTAAACTTTGTCAAAAACTGCCACAATTGCCTTTTGATGCCTACATTTCTTTCATACAGTATTAATTTTGATGGAGCAACACAAACGACACCGATCCATCAGTTGAGTGCAAAAATGCTTGCAGACTCCTCCTTCCCCGTTCAGTGGTGGAGCGTCTGGTAGACTCCGCCGACGGCCACGGCGAGGCCGAGGGTGGCGACGACGGAGGCGGCGGCGGCGGCGGCCCCCTCGGCCCCGTTGCACTCGTCGGACTTGCAGACGCAGGCCCTGCCGGAGGGCGTCCCGGTGCCGGGCAGCTGGTAGTCGTCCTCGCACTCGCCGCCGGCTGGCAGGCCCTCCAGCAGGGACATCCCGCACCCGCTCATGGACTTCTTGTCGCCGTCGTCCTCCCACTGGAACCAGAAGCAGTAGTCGATGCCGTCGTCGCAGGTCTCCACGTTGGGATCGTCCAGGTAGTCGTCGGGGCAGCCCTCCCAGGAGGACGGCGGGTTGGAGGAGGTCATGGCCGGCACGGCGCACTCGTGGCACCTGATGGCCAGGAGGACGTCGGGCGCGCCGACCAGCAGGACGACGGCGGAGGAGAGGACGACGGCGAGGCTGTTCATGGTACGTTTTTTTGGTCGACCTTTCCAGGCGGTAAAAGCCGGGGAATGATTGCTGCCCCCAAAAATGTGATGAAATCCTTCTCCTTTTACCCTCCCTCCCTCTGTCTCCCTAAAAAATCGAACCCAAAGCGCCACTCACCCGGCGCGGGGCACGCCCGGGGCACCCCTGCATTCGTGTGCGAGGGCAATTTATGGGTACCGCAACGCGTGCACTAAACAAGAACAGACTCTTTTCAAAGACCTGTGTGCAACACAAGACTTGAAATACTAGTTAATTTAGCAAGCTGAAAAACATTGGCATGAGTTTAAAGTAGGGGAGATGATGCCCAACCCAAACCCAACCCAAAAGCAGTGTAGGATAGGTTGGGGACCCACCTCAATTGTACAGTTTAAGGGCAGAGGGTACCCACCTCAGGCAGAATTTGAAGAGGATACCCACACCCATACCCTGAAGTGGTTTTGTCAAGAACGAGAATTGCTTTGTCTCAAGATGAAGAGAAAAAAAAAAGCAACAGCAACAACTTGTTGCAGTCCGTGGACCTGGCAGCTTCGCCGCAGGTAAAAATACACGATGGCACCAAGCCAGAAATTATGACAGCTTTTTTTTCTCTCCTTTATGAGCCAGGCTGTACGTACTGTATGTACTAGGGTATTGACATTCCATGTGAGAGCATGCTGAAATTTGCTTTGTTACGCAGTATGTTGTCCCCTTAGTACCACTACCACTAAATGGTTGTTAATGTCTATTGTAGACCAAGCACGAAAATACACTTTATGCCACAGTAAATTAAAATGGCTACTATGAGGTTTCTGTTCTTTAGAATCTACCTTCACTGCAGTACTAGTAAACCCTATGATACGTAGTCAACTTTAAGTGACCTTGCGATATCAGAGTTTCACTGTACTTTAACATTGCCCAATTGTAGGACACATGAAAATGCAGTGCTGGTAAAAGCTGTGCTTTTTGGGGGGGGAAATGATGGGGAGGATTGTGGACTAGTATTTTTGTGTGCATGAAGGAGAGGGAGGCAGAGAGAGAACTCAACTTGGCATTTCCTGCCAGTGGAACGTTACAGGGTGGGTTGGACTCTTACGACAACAAACCATCTTACACATCTGCACATGAATTGACGATAATGTGGAGATAGAGGGTTTATTCCTTCCACTAAGGGAAGCGGGAAGGGGGGGGGGGCAGACCTAAATTGGGACTTGATCCATTGGGCGGCGCCAGTGACGAAACGCACCCTGGGACGTCAGGGGGACACGTGGCCCGGGATAGGGGGGGGGGGCGGGGGGGGGGGGGGGGGGCG
>JAAUYM010180534.1_pt1 | contig 15106 bp, 15 predicted proteins | sample 7278001 | NCBI WGS metagenome assembly JAAUYM01 (sample SAMN14350224, study PRJNA611818) | marine sediment metagenome | isolation source: surface marine sediment (1.8m) | place: French Polynesia: Moorea | collected 2018-08
CCTGTTCAAAGGTTTCACCCTCAGGCAACGACACATCCATGTAAGTTGGATGCACAAGTTCGTTTACGACCGGGCCGCTCGCGCCCATGTTCGTCATACCCGCGATAACCCTAACTTCGGTACCGTTATCTCTTTGTTCAACGCTAACCTGGTCCGCCGGGAATTCCTGGTAGGCTGGGACCTGCATCTTGTGGCTTGCAGGCAAGTTGACCCAAAGCTGGAAACCCTGCAGTAAACCGTTCTCCTGCTCCGGCATCTCGGAATGAATGATGCCTTTGCCCGCGGTCATCCACTGAACACCGCCAGGTTCGATCACGCCCTCATTGCCAACACTGTCACGATGGCGCATGCGCCCGGCTAGTAAATACGTAACGGTTTCAAAACCGCGATGTGGATGCGCCGGGAAGCCGCCAATGTAATCGTCGGGACGGTCAGATTCAAAAGCATCCAGTAATAAAAACGGATCCAGCATGTTTAATTCCGGCGTACCAATAACACGCGTCATGCGCACGCCATCGCCATCCATTGCAGGATGACCCTGTGTCACCGTGGTTAATTCTCTAACTTGTTCAGACATAGTAATCACCTGTTCGAATCGTTAAATATCAGATGACAGGCATTCTAGATGTTGACAAAATATGAATAAACAGGAGAATTTGAAAAACATTGTTCTAATTTGGAGAACTATAAATGGGGCAGTTCGAAGACATGAGTGTATTCATTCGCGTGGTTGAAGCTGGCGGTATCAGTAAGGCTGCAGAGCAGCTGGGCATGGCCAAATCGGCCGTTAGTCGACGCCTGGTTGAACTGGAGACCCGTCTCGGCGTGCGCCTGCTTAATCGCACCACTCGCTCTTCAAGCCTTACGGAAGCGGGCGAAAATTACTACGAACGCGCCACAAGGATCACAGATGACGTCGCTGAACTGAACGCGCTCACTATGGATGCCAATGTGGCCCTGGCGGGTTCGATAAGTCTGGCAGCGCCCTTATCATTTGGTGTCTCCCACCTCTCTTCAGCTATCGATCACTTTGTCAGTCAACATCCGGGCATCCATATCAATATTGATTTTTCAGATCGCAAGGTCGATTTGGTCGAGGAAGGACTGGACCTAGCGTTTCGCATTGCACGGCTAGAGGACTCAAGCCTGGTAGCACGCAAGATTTGTCCAATACGTATCCTGCTCTGTGCCAGCCCGGCCTATCTTGAAGAACATGGCACACCTGAATCGCTGGCTGAATTGCAGGAACATCAATTACTCCATTACAACATGACAGGGTTGCGTCACTGGCAGTTACTGGATAGTCAAGGTAAGCAACATCGCATTAAGGTCAATTCCGCTATCGAGGCAAATAACGGTGAGTTTTTACGGGATATGGCTATCGCCGGGCATGGTATTGTGGCGACGCCCACGTTTATCAGTTGGCAAGCGATTGAACAGCAGCAACTCATCCCGGTGATGACGGCCTTCCAACCAATGCCAGTAGATGCCTATGCGGTATATCCAAAAAATCGCTACCTGTCACAACGTTTACGCGCCTTTATCGACTTTTTGATTGCTCGCTTTGGCGATACACCTTACTGGGACAAGCACTGTCCGACATGAATTAACGCTTACGGTCAGTCTTCGGTAAGTGTCATCAGGATGTCTGCGTACCAGGAACAATTCAGAGCCAGCGCCTCATCCAGTTCGACATCGCGGGTACCAAGATCAAGCCGGGATGAATGAATGCCGAGCAGATAACACTGTAATTCACCCAGCTCTGGGCGCGGTTTGTCTGTTCTCATTACCACGGGCGCACCGCTGGTGCCGCGATGCGTTCTCGCATCAGTAAGAAAGAAACCACTGCCCTGAAAACGCAGCCCGTAAGAGGAAGACAAGCAACCTCCCCTGACCACTGGAATATGGTGTAGCGTATCGTGAAAACCGAGAGGATAGCCAACAACCAGCAGGCGAATGCCTATATTGATGGTTGCATCTGCTGGTAGCAGGTGCGCCGGAGTAAATGCAGCATAAGCCATGGTTGCAGGCAATTTGTTCTGTTCCAGTTCGATGACGGCCACATCGATGTCACCGGCCGCATCAACAGCATGGCGCCAGTTTCTTTGGCTACCATCATACAAAGGGATTGAATAGCCAATTGAACTGGCCATGTTATTTGCGTCGGTGTGTAACTCAATCTGTATTGAATCGGGTCGATGATCACTGGGCTCATCGAACATGACATGCCTGCTGGTAACCAGGTATAGACGCTGGTCTCGCGCAAAGAAAAAACCACTGGCGTTAGTAAGATGTTGCTCGCCGATAAAGGTTTGTATCCTGGTCGCCGTCAGTAACAGCGGTTCAACTATTGCCATACCTAGCCTGATTTGTTGTTTGTGTTAGTCTGACCAGGACAATCTGCCACCGTTTAAATAGTCATAACGGGTTACTGGACATCCACAAATGATTTTCTATATTTAAATAGCATATTTGGAATGCTGCCCACAGTCAAAAAACAGGGCAAAAACAAGGACTTAATAAACTATTGAAAATAAACGGAATTACTATCTGGACTACAATCTTATTGTAAACCGGTATGTTTTTTGCGTTCATAATTAATCATTTATTTCAGTTACAGCGAAGAAGCTAAAATGGACAAAACGGCAATATACGACAGCATTATTAATGGCATTAGTGACTATGTCGCTTTGGTTGATAATCAGTATCGTTATATTGCAATGAACAAGTCCTATGCCGAAGCGCTCGGTATAGATCCGGAAAGTGCGATTGGAAAATCGCCAGCTGATTTTTTCGGCGAAGATTTCATTGCGAAATACACCCGCCCCTGGTCTGACCAGTGCCTGCTTGGCGAAAAAGTGCAGTACCAACTCTGGTTCAAATTTCCGAACCAGAGTGAGCGCTACATGGATGTCATTCTGAACCCGGTTTTTGATGATCAAGGTAAAGTCGGCGGCTACATCTATCAGGGCACTGATATAACAGACCAGTATTTCCAGATAAAGCATACCGAGGATCTTGAACTTGCGCTAACCAACGCCATGCAAGGTGTTTCACGCCTTGATGAAAACGGTATTTTTGTCGTTGTACGTGACGAATATGCACGCATGCTTGGCTACACATCAGATGAACTGACTGGCCAATCCTGGAAAGTAACGGTACCCGAAGAAGACCATGAAGGTGGCTTCAAGGCCTTTGAGGTTATGTTGCGCGACGGCCGTGCTGAACATGAATCACTAGCAGTCAGGAAAGACGGTAGTATTTTCTATAAACAACTGTTACTGGTACAGATCAAAAATGACGATGGCGAACATGTTGGGCACTACTGTTTCATGCGTGATATCAGCGAGAACAAGAAAGCCGAACTCAAACTTCGTGAAAATGAACAGCGCTTACAGGAAATAATCAAGGCCACCAACGTTGGCACTTGGGAATGGAACATCAAGGACCATGTTGTAACGCTATCCGATCGCTGGAAAGAAATTTCTGGTTACGATCTTGATGAATTGAAGCTGGTATCCGATAACTGGTGGTGGGACTGGATACATCCTGATGACCGCGATGAATCGAGGCGCCTGATGGATGAACATTTCAACAAAGAATCTGAATTTTACGAATGCACCTGCCGCGTGTTCCATAAAACAGGCAAAACAACATGGGTTGTTGAACGTGGTCAGGTAGTTGAATGGGCGGAAGATGGCAAACCGCTGCGTATGTCAGGCACGCTGACAGATATTACGCATACCAAGCAATCTGAAGAAGAACTGAAAAAGTTATCCAAGGCAGTGGAAGCCAGTAGCGCCGCCGTCGTAATTATGGATCCTGTCGGGATAATTGAATACGTGAACCCCGGCTTCATACGAAATTATGGTTATGAACGCAAAGAGGTCATTGGCAAGCCTATCTCTATATTGCAGGCGCAAGAATTGTCGCCATCAAATTATGCTGACATGCTTAAGCGACTTGATAGAGGACAGGACTGGAAAGGAACCCTGCCGCACGTAAAGAGGAGTGGCGAAATCCAGCAGAACAATGTGATCATTTCATCGATAAAGAACCATCTCAATGAAGTCACCCACTACATCAGCATTCATCAAGACATCACGCATGAATACGAATTGTCACGAAAACTCAGTTTCCAGGCTTCTCATGATGCGCTGACCGGCCTATACAACAGACGCGAATTTGAACGACGCGCCAAGGCAATAATTAAAAGTACCGTTGCACAAAATACGCGACATGCGCTGTGTTTTCTCGACCTGGATCAGTTCAAAATTGTTAACGATACTTGCGGGCATATTGCCGGAGATGACCTGCTAAGACAGATAAGCTCATTGCTTCGCGATCAGACGCGAGAAGGCGACATGCTGGCGAGACTGGGTGGCGATGAATTCGCGCTGTTGATGGAACACTGCAGTATGGAACATGCGCAGCGAGTGGTGAAAAAAATACTTAATGCCTTACAGGAATACCAGTTTAGCTGGGGCGGTCATACTTTTCGCATTGGCGCCAGCATTGGCCTGGTCGCTATTGATGAATACGTGAGTGATTATACCGAGCTGATGAAACATGCTGATGCATCCTGTTACGCTGCCAAGGAGCTGGGGCGCAATCGTTATCATGTATTTAATCCCAGTGATGAAGTTCTCAGCCAACGCCACGGTGAAATGCAGTGGGTAACAGAAATTTACAACGCACTTGAAAAAGACCTTTTCTGCCTTTATGCACAGCGCATTACCCCGATCAGTAATCGAGAAACGCAAGACCACTATGAGTTGCTTATCAGAATGCGCGACGAAGACGGCAAGATTTTCCTTCCAGGCAGTTTCCTGCCCGCTGCTGAACGCTATAACCTGATTACCAAGATAGACCGCTGGGTCATTAACCATGCCTTTAATCAACTTAAAGAACAGCCTGACTTTCTTGCCAGGGTCCAGCATCTTTCAATTAACATCTCTGGGCCATCGCTCACCGATGAAACCTTTCTCGATTTTGTTAGAGGGTTGCTTAAAGACTCTTCAGAACTGGCGAACAAACTCTGTTTTGAGATTACAGAAACAGCGGCGATAGCCAATTTAACGCGTGCGCAGCAAACCATCGTTGAGCTGAAAAAAATGGGCTGTGCATTTTCACTTGACGACTTCGGCAGCGGCCTGTCTTCATTCGCCTATCTGAAAAACTTGCCTGTTGATTACATCAAGATTGATGGCATGTTTGTTAAAGACATCAAGGACGACCCTATCGATCGTGAAATGGTGCGTTCGATCAACCAGATTGCCCAGGTGATGGGCATGAAGACCATCGCTGAATTCGTCGAAAACGATGAAATCAAGGGTATGCTCAGACTGATAGGTGTTGACTATGCACAGGGCTATGGCATAGAAAAACCAAGGCCATTGGATGAACTGTTAGGCAACGCGCCTAACGTCAGTGACAACGTCGTCGCATTCAAATCCTAGACAGTCCACCTTATTTGTTTTCTGATGCTTGCCAGAACAGGCAGCCTTACCTAGTCTTCCCGATTTACCCGGTAATATTGACATGCCTGAAGGTCCCGAGATACGTAAAGCAGCGGATAAAATAGAGAAAGCCGTGCTTGCAGCACCTGTCGATGAAATCTATTTTGCCTTTCCAGAACTAAAAAAATTCGAGCGCCGCTTGCGCGACAAGCATATTCTCTCGGTGGAAACTCGTGGCAAAGCCCTGTTAATTCACTTTGAAAATAAGCTGAGTATTTACAGTCACAACCAGCTATATGGCCGCTGGTACATCCGTAAGGCACAGGATTATCCGCGCACTAACAGGCAACTACGCCTGGCCATACACAATAGTAAAAAATCTGCACTGCTGTATAGCGCGTCTGATATCGCTGTGTTAACACCTGCGCAGGTGCAGAAACACCCTTTCCTTTCAAAATTAGGCCCGGATGTCCTGGCGATTAAACCTGAAACGGTGATGGCTCAGCTTACCAGCGAGAAGTTCTGCCGCCGACAGCTGGTGTCACTGTTTCTGGACCAGCATTTTCTCGCTGGTATCGGCAATTATTTGCGTAGTGAAATTCTCTTTATTGCAGGGTTAAACCCACGATTGCGTCCGGTTGACTGTGACGAGGAGCAACTGTTGCGACTGGCCGATGCAGCTGTTTTTACATCGCGGCAGGCCTACCGCCATAATGGCATTACCAACGATCTTGAACTTGCCAGGCAACTTAAAGCAGAAGGCTGGAGAAAAGGCCAGTATCGACACCATGTATTCAGCCGGGCGGGGCAACCATGCTTTGCCTGTGACACACCCGTAATCAAAGACATGGCCGGCAGTCGACGCTACTATTATTGCGAAAACTGCCAACAGTGAACATGTATTCGTGTTGATTGTCAGATATCTTGAGAGGTGTTGATATGTCTATTCAATTTCGCATTCTGTTTGTTCTAGCCACAGTGTTTGTGGCAGGTTGTGCATCCAACATACCAATGGAAATAAGTACGCATCCTGAACCTGAGCTTACCTATGACGATTATTTGATGAATAATAGCGCGCTGTCCGATAGCGAGGTTCGTTGGGGCGGCGACATTATTGATGTTGAAAACAAGGACACCTATTCATTGATCGAAATACTCAGCCATGAACTCGGATATAACGGCAGGCCACAAGAAAATGATAAATACCAGGGACGTTTCATCGCGCGAATAAACGGTTTTCTGGATCCTGAATACTACACCAAAGGCAGGCAATTAACTGTCTTTGGTAACCTTGACGCATCAATGCAAAAATCAATTGATGACCACAGCTATACTTACCCGGTCATTGATGTAAAGCAGTTTTACCTTTGGCCTGAATATACAAACATAGATCGCAGGCGCATACCGCACTATGGCTTTTATCCTTATTATTACGGACGTTATCCCTACCCGTTTTACGGCAGTCCTTACTGGTACGGTTTTTACTAGCGAGCGAACTGTTATTTAGCAGTTTTGAAAGCTTCGCATGGATCAGACCTGGCTGTACTTTTTGTAAACCAGACGTAATCAAACGGAAAGTTGTCGCTATCCCAGAACTGTTGGTAAAAGTCCAACTTCGTGTCGTCTGCTTCCACCTCAACAAAAGCCAACGAAACAACAGATAGCTCAGGTGCTATTTCCTGCAAATAATAAGGAGCACCTCTATCAGTGCGCACGTGGCCGGTACCTGCAATCAAAAAACGTCTATCGGCAGTACTTTTAACAAGGCTAAGCGCCATAGCAATATCCCTGGCGCGCTGTACGGTAACCATGGGTGCGGCAGCGGCACTATCCAGCATGCCACAATGCGAGCTAACCATTTCCTCTGTTATCAGTGCTTGCTGTTCCGGATCAAGCTCAGTATTTTGTAACCAGTGTTCTATATCTGAACCCAGTGCTACAGGTTCTTGCATCATGAAGGCGCGCAGCCTTTGTAGTTCAATATTTGCCGGATATATTGCTAATTGATTATTCAATGCAGCTGCAAGCACAGGTTTATAATCTTTTTCGTAATTCCAGGCGTTTGAGGTTTTTGTCAGTTGTTTAATCAGTTCGTCTAATGACAGTCGCTGTAAATCGCCAATGATGCTCGCCTGTTCGTTATCAATCATCTCGAATGAAACACTACTATTTTGATAACTGGCGGCAATTTGAGTAATGAGGAGAGACTGTAACTCATGGTGATATTGATTATCGTGTCTTTCACCTAGCAGGATTATCTCCGACTGCTTCAGCTTCGAAATCAATTCATCCTGACTGACCAATGCCATGCGTTTTACATCGAGAATTTGACCGGCTACGACCGTTTCAGCTGTTGCAGACTGACTATCTGCTGAAAAATACTGGCAACCACTGAGTAGCAACGTAAGAACAGACGCAATGATAAGGCGGTGAGAAAGTACAAACATGGAAATCACAAAGAATGAAAAATTAAAAGATACAGCTATGGACAGGTCCGGGGTACAGAATGTTCAATCGACTTACAGATTAGCCTGTCTTCTATCTGGCACGATCCGTCTATCAGTTCCTGAACGACGGTCGGGAAAATAGGCAATATCCTGATGTCGACGACCGTCAGACAGACGCCGCCCGCCTTTCGGTTGATGAATACTACGATGTGTGATGATTCCCATGCTTTTAGTTTATTATTTTTATGTGCATGTAAAATAATGTAGCCATGTCTATTTATCAAGCTACCGGTTTTTTCACCAATGACATGATAAAGTCATGCTAATTGAATGTTTTTAAGATGATTAACAGGAATATCAGACCATTTTAAAAAATACTAAATCAAATTTTTTTCCTCACAAACGCCATGTATAGCTACGAGTATCCCCATCCTGCGGTCACTGTCGATGTCGCTGTATTTTGTCGCGAACAGCAAACCACTAAAATCCTCTTGATACAGCGTGCGCATTTCCCTGATGCAGGCAAATGGGCATTACCTGGCGGTTTTATCGAAATAGATGAAGAGCTGGAACAGGCCGCGCGGCGTGAATTACATGAGGAAACCGGACTAACTGTCGGAACACTGCAACAACTGCATACTTTTGGTCAGCCTGATCGCGATCCCCGTGAACGCGTGATTACCGTCGTATTCACCGCTGTAATCGATCCAGAAGCAATGAAAGTGACTGCTGCAAGCGACGCGGCTGCCGCGGCCTGGTTTGATATCGATGCATTACCCGAACTTGCGTTCGATCACCCTGAAGTCATCGCCATGGCATGCGAGCGCGTCGTACCTACGCTCGCTTTCTAACTCTATGATGATTGCGGTTTACTGGTTACGTACCCTTATCACAACGGCAGCAATTTCGTCTGTATTAATTACAGCATCGTAGAATTCCTTGCCTGACAACGCCATTAGATGGAGCGCATCGTCGCTGACACCGGCAACCTTGCCTGTCATTTCATATCCAGATTCAAATACAACAGTGACGGTTTTGTCCTTGTGCGCTGATAAAATAGACTCAATGTCGTCATCACCACCAAGAGAAATGGAATCCGCATGACTGTTGATACTTATCAATGTTCCAAGTAACAAGGCTATAACTGATTTTTTCATAATCTTCCCCGATTTTGTTTATTGTAAATACATAAACCATAGCAGAAATAATTGACGTGTTCTCTTGCTGTTTATTTCTATCCGGCAATTAACCTAAGCGTTACAATAATGCTGGAAACACCTATAATCTATATCAGGTAAATGCTTTTTTGCTCAATTATGAATCAATCTGATTACAAACGCTTTTTCACATACAGTTCTTTACTATTAGCAAGTTCGCTTTTCGTACTCAGCGCCTGCACCGTACAGCCTACAATTGAATCGTCCAGCGAAGAACGCGTTGTCATTAGTAGCAACCCATTAGATTTTCTATGGTCACTTGAACTTGCCAAACGAGAGTGTGACACGACCGATCGAATCGCTCGCTATGTATCCGGTAAGCACGATGCCATTAACAAGCTCGAATTTGAGTGTATTGATCCAAACTTGCTGCTTGCTGAAGAGGTAGAAGCCGATACAGCTGCTGATTCTGAGGCAGTAAGCGAATAACAAGCATTTACCAGCAGTAATTTTCCGAGATAAACAAGCCTGTATTCTCTACCATGAATTTCACTGATGAGTAGTCCAAAGCCCGTCTTGATCTTGCAGCTTAGGCCTGAAGATATCACGGCTGATAATGAATACGAGGCTTTCCTGAAATACGGCAAAGTGTCTGAACACGATACCAGGCGAATACGTATCGAACAGAATGGTATACCACCCGAACTATGCCTGACAGATTATAGCGCCGTCATCGTTGGTGGCAGTCCTTTTGATATCAGTACCCCGGCTGATGAAAAATCGGCAATACAACGCAAAATTGAAGACGATTTCCGACAATTGCTAACACAGATAATAGCCCTGGACTTCCCATTCCTCGGCGCATGTTCCGGCAATGGTCTGCTCGGTCATCACCTTGGCACATCTATATCGCGCCAGTATGGCGAGGCTGTCGGCTGCGTAACGCTGAAAATGACCAGTGCTGGAAGAGCGGATCCGCTACTGAAAGATTTTCCTGACAAGATTGATGTATTACTAGGCCATAAAGAAGCATGCGATTCGCTACCGCAAGGCGCAAGCCTGTTATTGCAGGGAGAAGACTGTCCTATTCAGATGTTCCGCGTTGGCAGTAATGTCTATGCTACACAGTTCCATCCCGAAGCCGATGCCCAGGGCTTCGAGGTTAGGATTAATGCTTACAAACATTTCGGTTATTTTGCGCCAGAACAAGCAGAAACGCTGATTACCACGATATCTCAATACCATACGCCCTATGCGCAACTTATCCTGGAACGCTTTGTTCAGCGCTATATGCATTAAGGATAATATACAAACACAGTTTCTTGACCTATATTTCTTTAAGAGTCACTTATTCGTTTGGAGTAAACACATGATTAACCGGATCGCATTTATCGGCCTGACAACACTAAGTTTAATAACCTATGCTGGTGGCAACCCAGAACATGTTGCGTTTCCGACCGCATATCAAGATCAGTTTACAAAGTACGATACCCGCAATAGGTCTAATGGCAAGCAGGTCGCCGTACTGTATGCGAACCAGGTAGCGATGGATTCAGTGCCGTCAGATATACTCGCAGCCGGTTCAACAATCGTCATGGAAGTCTATAAAACGGTACCTGGAGAAGATGATAAACCGATTACCGGCGAAGACGGCGTGTTCCAGAAAGGGCCGCTTGCAGCGGTAGCCGTCATGCAGAAAGGTGGTGATTGGCCGTCCGCATTTTCAAGTGATGACCGTGCCGGAGACTGGGGTTTTGCCATCTACAACACAGATGGCACACCTAAGAGTAATGACCTTGATTGTGCAACATGCCACAGTCCGTACGAGGCAAACAATTACATGTTTTCCTATTCCAGCCTGAAGGCTTTTCAGCAGCAATAAGTTTTTTATTGGATTAGTTCACCAGCCATTTCGCCAAAAAAGTGCGGATAATTTGATCTGGATCATTTAGCTGTAAGCCGTGTTAGTTACGCTATACGGGCAAACTTGTAATCTATTGGAGAAAGACAATGGAGCTTTGGCTTGACCTACTCTTTGGTAATCCCATAGGACTGGCTTCCATGATTGTGGTTATTACGACGACAATAATCGTATGCGCCCTCATGTATATGCTTTACTACAAATCGACACACGACGAATAAACCAGCCGGTAAATACAACTTAAATTTGGCATCTGCGGCACAGCAGATGCCTATCGTTATTGTGCGTATTGCTGTAAACGCAAACCGCCTGCCAAACTAAGTAATCCATTTATATTCAGTATGATATGGTTGTTCATATCAAAGCCATCATCATCACTTTGAGCAAAAGACAGTGTGCTTCTTGTGTTAATCGTATGTATATTGCATACCTACAATGAACAAAACTGTTTTTTATTTTAGTTTCTATAAAGTCACACTCATATCGTTGCTGTTCTTGTTTTCACAGCAGAGCTTCGCACAGTCTGCACAAGACACAATAGAACATGCAAAAACACTTTATGATACGGGACAGGTTAAAGAAGCATTTCAATTGATAGAACAGCTCGCCGATAGCGGTGATGCCACGGCCCAGTCCCTGCTTGGTATAGCCTACATCGAGGGCAACGAAGTTGAACAGAATTTTGATGAGGGTATCAGACTATTGCAACTGGCCGCCGACCAGGGGTTAGCTGATGCCATGTACAACCTGGCACAGGTTTATCGAATGGGATTGCTTGGCAAGGTTGATTATCCTAAAGCCGTCGAATGGTATACACGCGCGGCAGAACTAAACGACATTAAATCGATATACAACCTTGCATTAATCTATAGAGATGGTCGTGGTATTCAAAAAAATACCGCTAAAGCGATCGAGCTATTCAAAAAAGGTGCTGAGCTTGGTGATGGTAACGCCATGCATAATGTCGGCATGATGTACGTCACCGGCACCGGTGTAGAACAGGATTTTTCCGAAGCCATCGTATGGCTAAACCAGGCCGTTGCAGCCGGCGTGATGAATGCATACTGGGATCTGGGCAAAATGTATTTAAAAGGCTATGGCGTAGAAAAGGATATGCAACAGGCTTTTGTACATTTTAAACACGTTGCCGACAATGGTTTTGCTCCAGCTCAGAGCCAGGTAGGGCTGATGTATTATAATGGCACAGGCATTAACAAGAATGACAAGGAGGCATTCAAATGGATGAGCCTTGCTGCAGAAAATGGTATCGCAGAAGCACAATTCAACCTTGGTAAATTTTACCTCGAGGGAACCGGCACATTAAAAGCCGACACACTGGGTTATGGCTGGATGTATATCGCGTCACTGAATGAGGTTGAGCCAGCAGTAGATTACATCAAGCGCATTGACAAGGCAGTTGATGATGGAGAAGTAAACAATGACATTGTTTCCCAGGGGAAACAAACGGCACAAGACCTGATTGAAAAGCATAACTTTAAAGTCAAGGTACCTGAGCCATCGCTATTCGATAAATTTAAACAACTCTTTTAGGTATAGACATGAGCACTATTTTTATTACAGGTGCCAACCGTGGCATTGGGCTTGAATACTGTCGTCAATATAAAAACAGCGGCAATACCGTCATTGCTGTATGTCGGTCTCCATCCAGCGAATTACTGGAATTGGGTGTAGACATTATTGAAGGTATTGATGTATCAGATGCAAGCTCGGTAGAAAAACTTGCAGAGCAACTGCAGGGCAAACAAATAGATATTGCAATCAACAACGCCGGCGTCATGCTGAACGAAACACTGGATGACCTGGACCTTGACGGCATTCAACAGCAGTTTGCCGTGAATACCCTTGGGCCGTTGCTGGTTACGAAGGCACTGTTACCGGTCATGGCCAGCCCATCTAAACTGATCCTGATTACCAGTCGTATGGGTTCAATTGCAGACAATACATCTGGCGGTTATTACGGCTATCGTATGTCAAAGGCCGCTCTTAACATTGCTGGTAAATCCCTGGCCTGCGAATTGAAAGACAAAGGTATTGCCGTAGGCATCCTGCATCCCGGTTTCGTGAAAACCGATATGACGAATCATAGCGGCAACATCACACCTTCAGAGGCCGTGGAAGGACTGATCAAACGTACCGAAGAACTTACACTGGATAACTCTGGCACCTTCTGGCATTCAGATGGACAAGTATTGCCCTGGTAAAGACTGAACGAAGAGATCGGGCAAAAGGACTATTTTTAGGCAAAAAAAAGCCGGAGACTTTCATCCCCGGCTTCTTATCTTTCAATAATCTAGAAAGATTATCTGCCGTACTGGTCTATACCAGGCAACGGTCTGTGATACTTGGCAACACCACTGTAAGCCTCAAGCGCGGCTAACATACCTTTTTCAGCGTCACACGGTACGCCGGCTTCTTCACATGACTTCAGGAAGGCGATGGAAGCCATTAATGCATGATGCGGCTGAATACCACCGGTCGCGCATAAACGCCAACCCAGGTCAGGTGCACCAGGAATCGCGGCTGCTTCGACAGCATGCTTGAAGTACATGATATTGAGTACTTCCATGATTTTAGCCATACCAAAACCTTCTGGTGATTTAACCGCTGTTACTGCATTCGATGCGGTGTTAATGTCTTTAGCGACCAGTTCAAAACCTGCGGCATGTATTGCAGCACGGTAAATTTCAGAACAATCCTTGTGTCGATCACAAACACGATCAATACCCTCGATAGCAATCGTATCCAATGCCACGGCGAATTGAGCGTAGTTACTTGGTGTTTCCAGGTGCAGACCTGTGCTATCCATGGCATCAATCATTTTGGTCAGGTGTAGATAATGTTGACCTTTTTTGATGCCTGCATCAGCAAGCGCTTTATCAGCTTCGTAAACTCGCTCAACTGCTTTAGCACTCATTGTAAGCATACCGATACAGGGTGTACCCATGATACCTTTCTGGCTACAGCCGATGAGCATATCAATGCCCATTTCGGTCATATTAACCGGCATACTGCCTATTGAAGAAATACCGTCAATGACAACTAACGCAGGGTGATTTAATTCATCCAGCAAGTCGCGAATTTTTCTGGGGTCAGTAGTAACACCTGCACCTGTTTCATTCTGAGGAGCGACAACCATCTGGATGTTGTGCTCGGTGTCGTTTGCTAGCACTTCACGCGCCTGTTCCAATGGCAAGTCTTCACCGAGTTCGGTCTGCAATCGTTTGACATTTCTGCCAAGATTCTCAGCACAATTACCATCGGTCATGCTGAACCAACCAATTTCCATAGTCAGAATCGCTGGTTTATCTGATTCTTCTTCACCAGGAAAACGACATGAACCTATAGCTGCTTCGATTGCTGAAGTACCAGAGCCAGTAAAGAATAATGCTCTACCGCCTTCCTGCATACCGACCATTTTGCCGTACTCCTCGCGAACTGACGTAAAAAACTTCGCCACGGTTGGGCCACGCATACCTTTTGGCGAGTTCGATGAGAATTGCGTCACAAGGTCAGAACCAAAAGCAGGTCCCGGCGTGACATTGATGATCTTCGTATGTGGAGACCAGACATGATCATTACTCTTCAGTATCTCATGTTCTGAAGCGCCAACCTGGTCCGTTTCAATAAGACGTCTCAGTCCCGATAGTGGAGAGATTAATTCACTAGCCATTTTCAATTTCCTCTAAAAGTTTGAATATTTGTGATAATAATAAATAATCTTATTGGCCTATCCAACAATGTTGTCAGCCTGTCCAGCCTAATCCGGCAGAAATACAGTTAATTGATAAAAGTAACGGCACCAGGCTCTCCATAGGGTCCTCACCTTCATCGCGGTTTCGGAACTCATTCACCAGCGTCACTTGTTCCATACCAGACTGGTGCAGTATAGGCGCACGACGACTCAGCTTACGGCTAAAACGCTTAAATCGTTCGCACAGCACTTTTTCGCCGGTGATACGCATAATCATTTCCTTGGTACGCTCGTATTCATCAACGATCATGCCATAAACCTGGTTTCGGACTTTTTCATCAGCAACCAGCTTTGAATAAGATTCAGCAACCTCAAGATCAACAAGAGATAGTGTCTTTTCAGTTTCATCA
>JAAUYM010181330.1_pt1 | contig 15090 bp, 14 predicted proteins | sample 7278001 | NCBI WGS metagenome assembly JAAUYM01 (sample SAMN14350224, study PRJNA611818) | marine sediment metagenome | isolation source: surface marine sediment (1.8m) | place: French Polynesia: Moorea | collected 2018-08
CTCCTTCAAAGCCTATCCATAACTTTTTTTATAGTTTATCTTGTAAAATTAGGTAACCATAAACAAAAAATTGGGCTTTTTTTAAACAAGTGAAGTTTCACTAAAAATTAATATTAATCAATTACATACACAAAATTTTTGCACCTGGCACTGTAGAAAGAAAAAAAGGAGTGATATGGAAATACAAGCAGAAGTACACGGAGATGATCAACAGTGCTGCCACCCCGTTTTCCTCGTCGTACAAGAGTTAGATGTTCTTTGATTTAATTTTATTCTTCATATTTTCCAACCACTAATACGAGGTTCTCGTACATGCATATATACGTACATGCATGCGTAATATAGTAAGTAATAGTACGTATGTAATGAAGTGACACCTGAACAGAATCCCTCAAGGGTCGTGAAACTTTCTCTTCTTGATCTTTCTCTTGAGTTGGTTGGGCTTCTGCAGAAATGCCTCCATCCGTGCATCTGACATCCGGACTTCGGCATTCGGATCCTCCTTCGCTGGCTTCCTCCTCCTCTCCTGCCTGACCTTCTTTTGCGAGGGTGCACCTTTCTTCATCTTCTCAGTGAACGCTTCCTCACCTAGTCTTGCTTCAGTGTCCCTCCCTGTTGCCTTCCTCCTTTTGACAGTCAGGTCTGCACCGGCCTCAGGGTCAACCTTCAATTTCTGTTGCATGGCATTGGTAGACGTCGCGGTACTGCTCCTCTCTCCACCACCACTCACTACCGCGGTGGCCTTAGTCTTCTTTTTCTTTTTCGTCTTCTTCTTGGCCGGGGGCTCTTCCTTCTTCTCCTCTTCTTCCTCCTCTTTCTTCCTCTTCTTGCTCTTGGCAGCCCTTCGCTCCTTCTCCACCAGCAGCTCCTCCTCGGGATTCGCTGCAAACAATGACGGAAGCAATTTCTTCTTCAAGCCCATGTTCTTTCCCTTCTGGGTGAAAGAGCGGACATCAGATTTCTCTTCGTCTTCAGTCCTAAAAATAAGAAAATCGGATCTAAAAGGTTTCCAAATATATGTAGGTGTTAATTCCCTTGCATCACCTGTACTGGCAAGTCTTTCTCAGCGAGCACCAGGAATTGAGCTCCCGATCTGGGGCAGACAGGACCTCTTCCGTGCTGAGGCCAAAGTCGGCTGCCACCACGTTGCGGTACTTGAAGCGACAGGGCAAGTTGCCTCCGATGACGTCTTCGTGGTCCTAGGAAAGGATCGTGTTGGGAACAGGCAAAACAGCTTGTGAAGGAATATTAACTGTCAACTTGTGTTCAACTCATGCCCTACCAGTTTGTAGTATTCTTCAAGGTATTTCTCGTAGCTGGGATGATTCTTGGGATCAAACACTGGCTTCCTCTTCTCCATGGCCTGCGTGAACTTTGATTTCCTCTTTTTTTTCTTGGACCACGTGGACTCAATGATGGCTTGTTGGGCCGTTTCCTTATCGTCATCCTCTTCGTCTTCATATTCTAAAAATTGACACAGTACAGACACAGTGAGAGGAAAAAAGAGAAAAGTCATGAAATGATTCTTCCTCACCGTCTCTAGTATGAACTTACCTTGGTCGTCATTGCGTTCTTCCGCTTCGTGTTGCTCCTGCTGTGGGCCGTCCCATTCGTCCCAGTTTTCAACTTCCAAGGCTTCCTCAACATCCGAGCCAAGGTCAGAAAACTCTGGCCTCGCATCACCCTCCTCACCTTCCACCTCCACCTGGTCGTACTGGTCGAACACCTCTGCCATCCTGCGGTCGTGCTCCTCGGGATTAAAATCCTCGTCAACGTCTCCCTCGACGAAGCCCAGCTTGTCCGTCCCTGCCACTTTGGCCAGCCTGGCCAACTTTGCCTCAATCTCTTTCCGCTTCATGGCCTTCAGCTGCTTCAACTCCTCCATTCTCTTCCTCTTCTCTTCGTCCTTTCTCTTTCTCGCCTCCTCCCTCTTCTGTGCTCTGCGGTTGTCTTTCTGTCTCAGCGAGTCCATCGTGGTTCTTGGGTAGCGCTTGATGAAGTCCTGGTCAGGTTCCTCAAAGCGAAAGTTGAACTTGTGCTCAAACGTCTCCATCTGATCCAATGTCCGCTCGTCCTCAGACAGACCCTCATCCGAGTCGTGCAAACGACCCCCTGCCTTTTCATCATCATCATCATCAGAAGTTGCTTCATATTTCTTACTTAGAATATAGTCCCTTAAGAACTTTTCGTCCTTGTCCAATTGCTTGCTTGTCCAGAAGTCTCTGAGCCCCTTTAGCTCACTTTCTGTCTTCTCATCTTGGAGCTTCTCCCTTTTTCCCGCCAACCACTTTTTGCAGTCTTCCTCCTCCTCCCTAATCTGCTTTTCTGTCTTGACCTTTTCTCTGAGGAAACCTCCATCATCTTCGTCATCATCTTCCTCTAACTTCACCTTGAAAGATCTCCTCAGCTCCTCTTGCTCCTCAGCATAGGACTTTTTCCTACTCTTCTTGGCCAGCGTCTCATCCTCTACTTCCTCAAACTTTCCTTCCTTCTCAACCATTACTTTTCTCTCCAAATCTGCCAAGTACATTGGTTCTTCCTTCTTCATCTTCTTTGCTTTTTGGACCGCAACATTTTTGAAAAAGTGCGTGTTCTGGTCATAAATGCTCGGGTCTTTTCCCTTGAGACAGGAGAGCGTCCGAAAGAAATCCTTGTCCACCTGCTCCGTCCACTCCCTTCCGTCTTCATCTTCACTGGTAGAAGAGGACTCTTCGTCATATTCGTTCTCCGTCCTCCTCCTTGCCACCCCCTCTCCGTACTTGTCCTTCAGCCTCTGGAAGACCTCCTTTTCGCGAAAGCGATCGTAGCTCCTTGCGTAGCTCTCGTTGACGTTAAAGCCCGAGGGTCCGGAGGCGTCGTCGTCTTCAGAGTCCGAGGCCAACAGGGATGCCATTGTGGCGAGGAAGAGGGCCAGGCGATGGAACCTGGTGTGGCGAACGTGCGTGCCTTTTCTCAGGGTTGGTTTTTTTGTTTTGTTTTGTTTTGTTTTGTCGCAAACTGCTACGGCACGAGTAACGCAACCTCGTCGCCCGTCACCGTGCTGTTGCGGAAGCTGAGAAAAAGGAAGGTTCCAGAGCAATGTGACTATATGTGAGAATCCTGCAAGGCGTGTGCTGGATATTGTTGCCAGGTAGGGCGACCGCATCGACAGCGTGACGGAAGAGTAACAGCTATTTTTTTGTCATTAATCATTACGAGTGGCAAAAAGAAAGTTAGTGTGGTTCTCGCAAAGGATTTGGAGTCTGTGCCATTAAAAGCGTGTCTTTTTTTCCCCAAGGCTGCGTTGCAAGTACTGTAAGCAGTTGGGAGTTTTTGACTCAATCAGGTGGCATAAAACAAAACATTCCGGGAAAGGAACAAAAAAAAAAACTCACCCTGCTTTAAAAGGTGCAACTGTGCAGGTGTGCCGCTTCCGTCCGCCCGGTCGATCAGAGGTCATCCGCCAACCTTTGCTATCAGACTGGCATTCTCAACTGAGGTGAAACCGACCTCAAGATGCAGCCCCAGATCTTGGTGCTGAAGGAGGGGACGGAGAATGCCCAGGGTTCCCAGCAGGTGGTGTCCAACATCAACGCATGCCAAGCAATTGTGGAGGCCATCCGCACCACTCTCGGCCCCCGTGGGATGGACAAACTCATTGTCGACGGCAAGGGAAAGGCCACCGTTTCCAATGATGGGGCAACTATCATGAAGCTTCTTGATGTGGTTCATCCTGCGGCCAAGACTCTCGTGGATATAGCGAAGTCACAAGATGCTGAGGTAAGGCAAAATGTAGAAATTTGTGACGTTTACTCTGTTTTTACATGAAGTAATTGAAGCATATGAGCTGTTAGATTAACTACAGTAAATATTTAGTCTTTTAGTAGTAATAGAATTTGCAAGCAACCTATGGTTTTCAGGTTGGTGATGGGACCACTTCAGTCGTCATTCTGGCAGGCGAGTTTCTTCGGCAGTGCAAGCCCTTTGTGGAGGAAGGTGTTCATCCACGAGTGATCATCAAGGCCTTCCGCAAGGCCACTCAGCTGGCTGTTGAGAGAATCAAAGATCTGTCAGTACAGATCAGCAAAGAGAAGAAAGAAGAACATAGGTAAGACGGCAAAGTAGTAAAGGGAAATTATAAATGACTAATACTACTGTCCTATTGTAGAGAGCTCCTGGTGAAGTGTGCAGCCACTGCAATGAGCTCAAAGCTCATTCACCAGCAGAAAGACTTCTTTGCTCAGATGGTGGTGAATGCCGTGCTCTCACTGGATGAATTGATGCCACTCAACATGATCGGCATCAAAAAGGTGCAGGGAGGGAGCCTGGAGGATACCACCTTGGTAGAGGGAGTTGCTTTCAAGAAGACATTCTCCTATGCTGGCTTTGAGATGCAGCCCAAGTCCTATGACAAGCCCAGGATTGCCTTGCTGAACATTGAGCTTGAACTCAAGGCAGAGAAGGAAAATGCAGAAGTTCGTGTAAGCAATGTTGAGGAATACCAGAAGGTCAGTACAGCCACTGGTTTGCACAAAGCTACTTGTATATTTTTGTTATGAAAAAATGTTTCGTTGACTTAGGTGGTAGATGCAGAGTGGGACATTCTGTATGAGAAGCTCTCTTGCATACATGCAAGTGGTGCCAAGGTGGTGCTTTCCAAGCTGCCAATTGGCGATGTGGCCACACAGTACTTTGCTGATCGTGACATGTTCTGCGCTGGTCGTGTCCCTGAGGAGGATCTGGTGAGGACCATGAAGGCTTGTGGGGGAGCCATCCAGACCACAGTCCATGATCTCAAGGATGGCACACTTGGCTACTGCGAAAAATTTGAAGAAAAGCAGGTTTGACCATTTCATCTTTCTTTGTTTTTTGAACGTTGTTTATTCATTCAATGTTCTGTTACAGGTTGGAGGAGAACGCTTCAATTTCTTCACAGGTGTCCCCAAGAGCAAGACCTGCACCATCATTCTCCGTGGAGGTGCTGAGCAGTTTATGGAGGAGACTGAGCGCTCTCTCCATGATGCCATTATGATCGTCAGGCGTGCTGTTAAGAATGACGCAGTTGTTGCAGGAGGTGGAGCCATTGAAATGGAACTCTCACGGTAATTTTTTTTGTTCAGCCTAACTAGTGTAAGCTTCAACGTGCATTAATATCTGCATTCAGTTATCTTCGTGACCACTCACGCTCTATTGCCGGGAAAGAGCAGCTTATCATTGCGGCAATGGCCAAGGCACTGGAGGTCATTCCCAGGCAGCTCTGTGACAATGCAGGGTTTGATGCCACCAACATCCTCAACAAACTTCGACAGAAGCATGCCCAGGTGAGAATGAGTGCTGATGTCAATAATCTTTGTAAAAAAAAAAAATAAGAAATATGTTTTTTGCAGAACCATCGCTGGTACGGGGTGGACATCATGACTGAAGATGTTGCTGACAACTTTTCTGCTTGTGTCTGGGAGCCCGCAGTGGTCAAAATTAATGCAGTGACTGCTGCCTCGGAGGCCACTTGTCTCATCCTGTCTGTTGACGAGACTGTGAAGAACCCACGTTCAGGAGGGGGAGACCAGGGCATGCCTCCCATGGGGCGTGGCAGGGGCAGGCCAATGTAAAGGAAGAACTGCGCTCAGAAGTCTAGCAGCAGATTCACAACGTTTTGCTCTCACAGTGGATAGCCTGAAGCTACCCGCGTTGCCGGGCTTCGCTTACTGCCCATAAATCGCACCTATAAAACTGTAATATCTCTTAAACGAAATAAACTGTAAGGATATCCTTTTAACACAATGCTGATTATACTTGTTTCTGAACACACAGTGTGATTTGGAAAGCCAAAAGCTTTGTTTAGAGATACTAGTAATCTGAAGCTACCCGCGTTGCAGGATAACATTTTGCAATTGCAGAAGACCAAATGTATTGAGGTCGCTGTCCAAATTTTTTTATGCAACTTTTTGATCCGAGGCCCGAAATAGCTGTTTTTCATAGATGTCTTGCTTAGTGTTAAGTTTTGATAATTACCAGCCCCATGCCCCAAAGCATGTTAATCAGTCGTGAACTGCAGGAGGAATTCCTCCTCGCTGCTGTCCACGGTGAAGGGCAGTCTCATTCTTGCGAAGATGTTGTCCACCTTCTTCCATGCCTCCGGGCGTCGCACCCGCCCGTCCACCCGCGTCTCTCCGCTGGCAAAGGTGGCGCCCTGCGAGTCGAATCTCGTGGCCGCCAGGGCCGCAGGCAGGTGCTCCTCGGGCAGGTCCAGCTCGCGGAAGAGCCTCCTGAGGGAGCCCTCGGGGTCCTCCCTCAGGCGCTCGTACAGGATGACCTGGCTGTAGATGTCCCTGTTCTCCAGGTAGGTGGCGAAGGCGCCGGCGTAGTTTAGGGCCCCGAGCTCCTCGAAGGAGATCTCCTGCCTCTTTCTGTTCAGGCTTCCGTAGACGGCCTCGTACCTCTGGCCCCTGTCGTACGGGTAGGGGAACCTCTCTGCCAGGTAGCGCCAGTTCCAGCCGAGCCTGAAGTAGAGGCTAGACCTGAGGAAGGTGACTATCTTGAGGAAGGACTCTAGTGACGGCCTCGGGTGCCTTGTGTTGAAGAAGAGTCGCGCCTCCGGCATCTGGTCGGCTATGATCTCGGCCTGCGGGCTGCAGAAGGCCGGGAGCTTGACCAGGACGACGGAGGTGGCGCCGCCGTCGGCGTCGGCGGTCCTGCACAGCAGCCTCATGGCACTCCTGACCAGCCTGGCGTTCTCCTCCCTGCCAATCCGCCCCGTCCGGTACATGTGGTGGATGTCCAGCAGGGCGAAAGGCTCCGACATGGACCGGACCGAGGGCACCCGGTTGAAGAGCTGGCTGCAGAGGGTGGAGCCGCACCGGGCGGTCATGTTGATGACTGCCACCCTGGCCGACGGGTCCCCGGCCTCCTCGGCCAGGCGGTGCAGGAACCGCGCGGGCAGGAGGACCAGCCTGCGGGCCCTGGCGAACTGGGAGAGGAACATGAACGGGTACTTCCGGGTGTCGCAGACGTCGTCCTCCGGGTCGCTGACGCAGAAGATGGCCCACTCCCGGTCCAGGTCCATGAGGGTGACCCGGTCGCTGCGCAGGACGACCTCGGCAGGGTCGGCGTAGCGCTCGTGGACGTAGAGGAAGTTGCTCCTGTCGGCCGGCAGTGCTGGAATGTACTGCGCCCTCAGCAGGACGCGCACCACCTTGAGAGAAAGAAAAGGAAAGAAACAAGAACCAGCAGTTTGTGGCCGGGCATCCAAAAAAGACCAAAGTTTGTCTCGACCACAGCGCTTAATGTCTAGTGATTTTGGCACATGAATTGTGGAGCATAATTTTTTTTTCTCTTCCCAGAGAACTAGTTTTTGGAGGGGAAGCTGCGTATTGGCGAAAATGTACCTTGCATACTGTCAATTTTTTCCTCGTCTGATCTTTGCATATTGTCTAAAAAGGCCTTTTATTATGCTTGAAATAATGTCAGATTTGTACCGACGAGTCGAGGTGTTCACTGTTTGAACCATCGTAGTGCCATCGTCGGAAGCGCAGCACCCGAAAGAGGACCAATTAAGAGATGCTGCGCGAGGCGGGGAGGAAGGTTGGGGAGCTGGGGGCTGGAGGCTCAGAAGCAAGCTGGGACTCTGCAACAAGAAGCTGGAGGATGAGGCAGAGGATAAGGATAAAGCAACCACACTCTTTTCGTCTGGAGGACGAGGATCAAAAGAATCGGCAGGTCACAGGGGTGTTGTTACACCTGACTCAAGTCATCCTGGCACTTGCTTTCCTGTGGTACGTAATCACAAAGTGATTTTGAAAGTATTTATTTGTTGGTGTTTTTTTTTTCATATAATCTCTTAATTTGTTCTTGTACCTACTACTGCTACAACTGACATAACGTAACCGAAGAAAAATAACAGTCTTTGATGTCAGGTAAGGCCAAAAGCTCTGAGCTGGACGATAGCTCCGCGCTACGTGTGGACCACCACGTAAGCGTCCACCAACTTCTTCACTTTCTCCGGATAGACCCTGCTCTTCTCTCCCGCGCCTGCCGCCTCCTTGCACTTGCGGTAGGTCTTATCCACGGCCTTTCCCAGGATGGCCTTGTAGGTCTCTCGGTCAATGGCCCCGGACTGGAAGTGCGGCCTGAGGAACCGCTTCACCTCCGCCACGATCTCTCGGAGCATCTCCGCCAGAGCTGCCTGGCGAGCCTCCTTCAGCTTGTGCCGCAGCCTCCTCTCCTCGCTCTCCCTCCCGCTGTCGACATTACTGTCATCATCCCGCCGGGGATGCTTTGGAGTCGACTCTGAAGGGGGCCGGAAATCGACCTCACACTGCCTCTTCTTGCCGGGCCTTTCGGAGTCTCTCGCTACCAGATTTTTTAAAGTCTCTTGCTCTCTCGAACCACCGTCGTCTCTTCCTTTCACGTCGTCTGCACCACCACTTGAGCCAGCCTGGCTGCAGCTTGGAAAAGACGTCTGCACTTGACCCTCGTTCCGGTCTGAAGAAGACAAATCGATCTTGGCCTTCTTGGAAAGAACACCAGCGACGCCGACGTCGGTAGAAGACCTCTTGAAGCTAAACACCGCACTCTCGTGTTCACTGGGAGGCAGTGTGGACGCCCTGACTTCTAGTACGGAAGAACTGGAGCTGCTGCTTCCGCTGAGGGTTCTGACAAACAATGAGGTGCTCTGTCCCCTTTCAGCAGCCTCTGCCTTCTTCTGTTTCTTCAGGGCCTTCTTGATCTCCTCCTGCCTGTGCATGTATTTTGTGACGGACGTGGATATCATTCTCGGAGGCTTCCTCGCTTCCTCAGAGGCAGAACCCGTCTCCTCCGTCTTCTTGTAGAACTCCGGGAGCTTCTGGCTGCTCGACGAAGACGGCGCCGTGGGCTTGGGGGACAGGATCTTCTCCTGCGAATCCATGATGTCGCTCAACAGGTCGGACGAGGAGGCGGACGAAGTGGCAGTGGAGAGCAACTTGACCGGGGATGCCGCCGTCCACTTCATTGTTGGAGGGTGGCTCGGTCCCGGGGCAGGATTAGCGTACAGCATCTCATCGTCACCATAGAAGTCCAGGTCGTTCTTGTCGCCAAAAAGCGACAAAGACGGTCCCAGGTCTGTCCTCAGGCCCTTCTCTTCCTTTTCCTTCTGCTCTTTTACCTTGGCAGAGCTCTTGCCCTTTCCTTTTCCTTTTCCCTTTCCTTTTCCCTTTCCCTTGCGCTTCTTCCTAGACCCTTTCTTAGTCCTCCTCACCTTCCTCTTCCTTGTGGTCTTGGTTGTCTTTCGCACCTTCCTTGTCCCCTTCTTCGTGGTCTTCCTTTTGGTAGTTTTCTTCTTCACAGTCTTCTTCTTCACAGTCCTCTTCCTCGTGCTCTTCTTCTTAGAGGTCTCTTTCTTTGCAGGAGTCTTCTTCTTTGCCGCTTCGCTTCGTCTCCTGTTGGTAATCGTCCTCTCAATTCTGGAGGTCTGGAGAGTTCTTGGAACAGCCTCCACCTCTTCCTCATCGTTATCGCCGTCATCGTCGTCAAAGCAGTCTTCTACCGTCGAGTCGGGGACAATGAATCCTCCGAGCGTCTCGTCCTCCTCCTCGTCCTGTTCTTCCCGTGGCCTCCTCCTCCGGCTCTCTTGAGGCCGAGACCTTCTCCTTGCCACCTCTGCATTTCGTCTATAACATAGTAAATAATTTAGTGGACTCGAGAATCTCGAGGGAAATATTTCATCAATGCAACTTTGCTATACCTGGCAACTCCTACCCCCGCCGCCTCGCAGGTGGGGCAGTACCACCTCCCCCTCGGGATGGCCCTGAGTGGCGGCACCAGGCACTCCAGGTGGTGCCCCAGGTCGCACCCGTCGCACAGCAGCAGCCTGTCCTCGCGGTCTCCAGACCCGCACGCCTCGCAGAAGCAGTCCATGTTGAATGCCTCTCCCGGGTCCCGCTGCGCCAACTCCTCCTCCACCTCCTGCAGCCGCCTCCGCTTCACCCTGTAGCTCCGCAGCTCCTGCCCGTCCTTGGTGACCGAGATGCTCCTCATCGGCAGCCTGTCGATCGGGCACGTGGGCACGTTGCGGGACCACTCGATGATGCAGTCGGCGCAGAAGACGTGCGCGCAGACGTCCGGTCGCCCGAGCTCCTGACTGCCCATCTTCAGGAGACAGACGGTGCAGCTGTCCGCGACGCCTTCTCCCCCGCTACTGGTGGTGGCGTTCACGCCGTTCTCTTCCTCTTCCTCGCTCGTGGAGATCTTCCTGCGTCTGGCCTTCTTCTTGTTGGCCACCGAAGAAGACGGCTCCTCCTCCCCTTCTTCTTCCTCGTCCTCTGAAGAGGAAGAAGACATGGCCTTCCGTACTCGCCTTCTGGTAGGTCTGGCCACATCCTCTTCCTCTTCCTCGTCCCCCGTCTCATTTTCTTCTTGCTCTTCCGCCCAGTTCACGGATTCCTCCAGAACTTCCTCACCATCCTCATCTTCGGTTGTCTCCATATCTTCATCCGACACCTCTTCGGCCTGGGAATCCGAAAAGCCTCCCGAACTCTCCTCCTCGCTTTCAGAAGCATCCGACATTGCATTTTCAAAGTCACTCTCCATTTTCAGCAGAACCCAGTCCAACCGTCCAAACCTTTGCTTTACAGAAGACAGAAGTCTCAGTCCAACTCTGTTTTTGTTTTCATTTGGGATTTTCACCACGCAACTATAGACAAAAACTGTCCCCCAACTCCGTTCCTAACGTTACGTTCTCAATAAGCCCAACAAGGTTTTTCTAGCATTTAGAGGATTTTGCGCCTTCCTGACGAAATTTGGCAACACTGCCTACTAGTTACATGTACCCATCACCCTTACACCGTTACATCTCGCTCTTGGGGGCATTTCTTCCTCTTGTCCCTCTCGTACTGCCTGGAGTAGGCGGAGGTAAACTCTGCTAATAGTACCCATGCATGCATGCTCTCTAGCCGTTGCCTTCCTGTACCCAACTGGCTCTTCTAGCAGCCGCACCCTCGAAATCTTACTGAATCAGTCATCCAATGCGATGGTCATCCCATGCACCGTGATCTGGCCAAGTAAGACCATGTTTTTTTTTCTTCTTAAATCCTGCTCATTCTGCTTTCCCACATTTTCTTTTTATTTTATTCTATTCGTTTTGCTTTTCCACATTTTTTTCTTTTTCTTTTATTATACTCATTCTGCTTTCCCACAATATCATTTATTTTTATTTTATTCTACTCATTATGCTTTCCAACATTTCCTTTTCTTTAAGTGTACTCATTTTGCTTAACCACATTTCATTTCTTGTATTCTAGGTAATTCTAGGTACTCATGCTGCTTTCCGACACTTTAGCTCCAAAAATATCATTTGACTATTTTTGTATAAGCGGGAAGCGTTTTCGTTAACTCGTCAAAAAGGCTTGAGAAGCATTGTCCCAATTCTGTGTTGAGCAAACCTTTCATTTGTCATGTCATGTGTAAACCCCATCTGACAATCGTAGAGTAGTAAAGTTGTAGTTGTACAGTAGATTAATAGATTCACTGTACCATATTGTTCAATGCAGTGCGCGCTCATTTTTACTGCAGAGGTGATATTCGCCCTACTAAAAGAAAATGATGGCAATTTTTGGAGTAACCAAAGCTGTCACAATGCTGGACAGAAGATTGACGCCATGATTGTCAATGACGGCGAGGCCCGAAATGTGCTTCACGTCTGCCCCAGGCTCCTCCACAACGACCTTCGTCTTCCTGTCTAGACCCGAGTACTGGATGGTGGCCCCCAGGAGCGAGTCCAGCAGGCTGCCCAGCAGTCCCGCCAGGCCCCCCAGAAGGATCGCATACAGCTGGTTGGGACTCCTGTCAAGGGAGATCCTCGAGGCGGTGACCGCCACGCCCATGTAGTAGCCGGCTCCCACAGCCATCCCTCCCAGCAGGCTGACCACCACCCCGGCAGGGGAGACCCCACCGTTGGTGCCCCTAGGTACCTTGCGCCATGAGGTGATCAGCCTAGGGCTGTCCTCCGTCCACACCACGGAGCCGATCTCGCTGGCCCACGTGTCCCCGTTGCAGCAGGCCAGGGCGCCCAGCACCGCGCTGCCAAGCCACGAGCCCCGGTACTCGGCGCTGAAGTCCAGCGGGAGGTCGGCGCACCCGACGTCGATAAGGTAGAGCAGCGCCAGCTCGGTGGCCACCCCGCCGTTGCACAACACCTGCAACCAGTTGCGCCGGCCACCTTCTTTGAACGCTGGCCCCTCCAGGCGCTGCTTCTCCTCCTGCCTGAACTTGGTGGCCTTGGAGGAGGTGAGGAAGAAGACGAGGAGGGAGGCGAAGAAGGCCGAGTTGGCTAGGGTAAGCGTGGACCCCACCACCACAGCCGAGAGCGCCCCTGTGGCACTCAGGCTGCCCCTGCGGAAGCCGTAGAGTGCCAGGGCGGCAGGGGCGAAGGTGACGAATGCCCACCTGGAGGGAGAGATGCTGCTGGTGCCAGTCACCGCCAGCTGCAGCACAAAGGCCATGCCGGAAAAGGAGATGAGCACCACGAACAGGACGGAGGCCACCAGGGTGGCCAACCTGCCGGGAGACTGTGCCGGTGCTCCCATTTCTCAAGATGTCACGACTCGAGTCCAGTGTCTTGGATGGGCTTGCAGGATGGGAAGAAATAGAAGTGAAGTGGAAGTCCTGCTTTCCAGTCGCCACTAGCCTGCTGCTCTTTTGGCAAATTGGCACTTGTGTCACGTGTGGCCGGTACTCAATGGCAGTCAAGTGGCACCAACTCTCTCCTCGGTTCGCTTTGCGCATGCGCAACAAAAGTTTTGTTTACATTCAACCTCGCTGGGCACAGCAGACGGACAGAGGGAGGCAGGTGGGAACAACAGCAAAAAGGACTGAGTTCTCAGGTGCAGAGCGTGAACCAGAGCGTGAATGGAGCATTAGTACATTGCATCCATTGCATCTGGACGGAGGAGGTGACAGTGTGGGACCACTCAAGAAGGTTTCCCGTGGTGCTGGTGGTAGTGGTGTAGACGGTGAACAGGATTGGACTTCTCCTATCAACCATGGGGAAGAAGAAGGGTAAGTCAGGCTGAAGTCAGGCACTAATTAGTCGTGATTTCAACTTGTCTTCCTTGTCTTCCTCCTGCCACAGCGGCGCCCTCTTCTTCATCCTCACGTGAGGAGCGCCTGCTGGTCTGCGTGAACGAGATCGTCCGCGAGCTGATCTCTGCGTCTGAGGAGGACAGGGACGTCAACCTGAACGAGGTGAAGAAGCGGCTGTGCGCTAAGCACGGGCTGGACACCTCGCCCAGGCTGGTGGACATCATCGCGGCAGTGCCGGCCGAGCATAGGAAGGCCCTTCTGCCCAGGCTGAGGGCCAAGCCGGTCAGGACGGCCAGTGGGGTGAGCTGATTGACATGGACGGAAAGTCATTCTCTCTTTTTTTTCTAAGATAAAAAAGTGTGTTTTAGTATAGTGTAACCAAATGCTAGTGTATTGTTAACTGGCCTATCCCGGTATATAGCAAAAGCCACAATTCTGGCATACTACCTGCAATTTTTTTAAAACCTATTTAGTGTTTGGCACATATTTTTGTTACTGTTGCGAGCGTGCAGAGTTTTGTGCTACAGTAAATAAAAACCACAACTCTCTCTTTCTGTGGACTACTTGTAGATCGCGGTGGTGGCGGTGATGTGCAAGCCCCATCGGTGCCCGCACATCAACATGACAGGCAACATCTGCGTGTACTGCCCCGGAGGCCCAGACTCGGACTTTGAGTACTCCACCCAGTCCTACACCGGATACGAGCCGACCTCCATGAGGGCCATCAGGGCCAGGTACAACCCTTACCTGCAGACCAAGCACAGGGTGGATCAGGTAAGTACTACTAGTAGAGTCAAACTTGCATAAGTGGGATCACGAATGGTCGGGAGAGGGCAATTTTTTTTCACTTATCTGGGATTCCCATTTATGCAAGCAAAAATTACAGAACAATTTCTCCAGCTGTATCTCAAAACTTAGTCCCATTTAAGTTAGATTTCCACTAATATGATTTCCACTTATCTGATTGCCCAACGTGCCCAGCTGTGAAGTTGCCTTGCCTTGCTTGAAAACTTCTCTTTCTCTTTCTGCACAGCTCAAGCAGCTTGGGCACAGCGTGGACAAGGTGGAGTTTATCGTGATGGGCGGGACGTTCATGGCGCTGCCGGAGGACTACAGGGACTACTTCATCAGGAACCTTCACGACGCTCTCTCAGGACATTCCTCCACCAGTGTGGCGGAGGCCGTCCGGTAAGCGAACTGCAACGTGACAATGCAGTTGGTCAGCCTTTGCTGGATTTAGTCATTTAGTGGTAAGGTCAACTTTCCATGTAGTAATTCCCCCTAGAAGTTTTAATGTGTGAAGATTTTCCTGACAACCAACTTCTTTATTGTAAGAGTTAAAAAGGAAAGATTTTCTTGGCCAATTTCTTTATTATGTAGTAAAAGCTAACACACCCTCCATGTACGTATTAGTAAAATACTTCACTACGGTTAATTTTGCTGCCATATTAAGGACATGACTTATGTATTGAAAGTGTGTTCATGTTATTCTCAATCACACTGAAGGTACTCCGAGCGGAGTCGCACCAAGTGCGTGGGCATCACCATCGAGACCCGCCCCGACTACTGCCTGAAGCGCCACCTCGGCGACATGCTATCCTATGGGTGCACCCGGCTGGAGATCGGGGTGCAGTCCGTCTACGAGGACGTGGCCAGGGACACCAACAGGGGCCACACGGTGAGGGCGGCCTGCGAGAGCTTCCAGCAGTCCAAGGATGCCGGCTTCAAGGTCGTCTCCCACATGATGCCCGACCTGCCCAACGTTGACTTCGAGAGGGACGTGCAGCAGTTTGTTGTGAGTCAGCTTTTTTTCAGCCATTAAAGTCAAACCTACTTAAACGGGGATAAAAGCCAAGAGGGAATCCCACTTAAGTTGGTACTTTTTTTGTGGGGGAGGGGAGAAAAAAGTTGGAGAAACCCTGTGTATCTTGTGCGACTAAGTGGGAATCTATATATATATAGGCGAATGTCTGTCTCTCTCTCTCTCTGTCTGTCTGTCTGTCTGTAACGGGGTTGCGGGCCAGACGGTTGGACCGATCCTCACCAAAATTTGCA
>JAAUYM010050327.1_pt1 | contig 15080 bp, 23 predicted proteins | sample 7278001 | NCBI WGS metagenome assembly JAAUYM01 (sample SAMN14350224, study PRJNA611818) | marine sediment metagenome | isolation source: surface marine sediment (1.8m) | place: French Polynesia: Moorea | collected 2018-08
AAGAGCACCACATGCAAATTTTGGTGAGGATCGGTCCAACCGTCTGGCCCGCAACCCCGTTACAGACAGAGAGAGAGACAGACAGACATTCGCCTATATATATATAGATACGAGTAGTATCATGGTAGTAGCATTTTAGCCAAATGTGCAAAATTTGTACATGTACGGGTATACGAGCTTGTCTGCGAGCTTGTCTGCAAGTACTAGTATGTACTAGTATAGATGGGAAACTGTCTACATTGAGACCAATGTCGGTGTTGCCAGATTGCCAAATTTCGCCAAGCTGGCGAACCTCACAGCGATTTTAAAAGAGTTCTCTCTGCCACGTACAAGACTCAAGCGATGAATTTTGAAGAAGGAATGTGTAAAACTTTTTTTTCAACCTTTCCTTCCGTATTGGAAAAGTGTTTTCCTACTATACTTCTTTTTTTGTGGTGAAATTTTGACCAGTCACTGGCGATTTGAGGAACTAATCCTGTGTCAACACTGCACAGTTTGTAAAAAAAATTACGGGAGGACAGCAAGTTTCTTGACTTTTCTTTCTGCTCTCTTTTTGTCTTTCTCACCTGCGAAGCCCTTCATTAGCATGCCGTCGTCTCTCAAAAAATCGAACAACATTCACTCTCCTGCGGAAGCTAGCGTTCACAGGACCAGAAACACGACGAAGGTCAATCTGGTCAAGTCGGAGCACACTTGGGTCATTCAAGAGTTCTTGAAGATCATGGAGTTTGGGGACGGGCGAGGCCTGTGGTCCCCCGTGTTCAACGTGCCCTTCAGGGAGGGCGGGAAGAACCTCGACATGTCCTTCCGCCTGTTCGTCTCGTTCAACTCCAAGCGGCGCGAGAGGAAGGACAAGGAGTACGTGGCGCTGAACCTGAAGAGCGAGACCGAGAGGCCCGACGACCCGGGCCCGGGCGCGACGCGCGACAAGGTCTGCGTGGGGTACAAGGTCTACGTGCAGCAGAAGAACGGCGCCCCGTGGAAGAAGAGCGTGCTGGGAGGCGAACTGGAGGCAGCGAGGGCGAAGCACAGGTTCGTGAGGAAGAGCACCCTGGGGGCGAGAAGGGCCACGCTGCTGCCGGGGGGTGCCCTGACCATCGTCTGCTCCATGGAGATGTGCAGCCAGCACCCGCGGTCGAGGGCCTCCCGCAACCAGTCCCCGCTGAGGACCTTCAGCGTCGGCAAGCAGATCGAGAAGAACGGGAGGGAGTTCTCCGACGTCACCCTGATGTGCGAAGACCAGTCCCTGCCCTGCCACAAGGTAGTCCTGGCCTCCCAGTCCGACGTCTTCGCCGCCATGTTCTCGCACAAGGGGACCTACGAGACCAGGTCCAACAGGGTCGTGATAAAGGACCTGTCCTCGGACACGGTCAAGGCCTTCCTGAAGTTCCTCTACACCGGCTCCTGCAGCTACCTGACCGGGGGCACCCTGGAACAACTGGAGGCGCTTCTAGAGGCGGCGGAAAAGTACAACGTCAATGTCCTGAAGCAGGCCTGCGAGGAGGAGTTGAGCAAGCTCATAAGCAAGCACAACGTCGTCGACTTGGCAATCACGGCATGTATGTACAACGCCTCAAGGCTTGAAGAAGACGTGGTGTACTTCATTTCGAGCAACTTGGTGGCAGCGAGGAGAAGCAAGAACTGGTCCGAGATCCCATCTAGCCTGATTCATAAAATTCTCAGCGCAGTCAGAGAGCTGCAGTAAGGTCATCCTTACTGAAATAATTTGAAATAAACAACTGCCACTATTCCGCTATTGGTCCTCTCTCTTTTCTAGGCTTACCTCCTCTCCCTCGTTGGAAGTCATTCCGAGGATGTCACTGCCATCGTCGGAGAGGACGACGGAGGCGATGCCGGCGAACATCTTCTTGAAGTGTCTCTGGATCCGGGCGACGTTCTTGCTGTTGCCGATGATCTCCAGGAGGTCCTCGTCGCCGACGAAGTAGAACCTCGGGAAGGAGGCGCGCTCCCTCTCCAGGTACTCTCCCAGCGCCTTCTGCACCTTCGACAGGAGATCGGCCAGGCGCTCCAGGGAGCGCTGGATGCCCTGGATGTTGAGCACCTCCATCACCATGCGCGACTTCGTCACCTGCACACAAAAAAGGGGGGGAATGAAATCGACGGAATTGAACTCGGCCCGGTTAATTTTTTTTTCGCCACCTTTTTCATCAGGTTGAGGAACTCTGTGCTGATGCTGTTGAAGCGCGACGTCTCCACGGGGAGGAGGTTGCTGATGTCGTCGTTGCTGGTGAAGATTCCTTCGAGGTACACCCACCTGTGTACAGAGTAAACATAGTACAGTACAAGGTACACGTAGGTGCAATGCCGCACTTCCTACCGTACCCCGGTATATTGATACGAGTGCAACCGCCGGGAAGGATACAAAAAAAAGAGGGAGGCCTTTGGGAGGGCTGGCCCGGAAAAGAAACGCATCTAGTTTGGCCGGGGGAAGGGGGGGAGGTGCCATATGCCACTACTTCTCTCCGGGCGGAGGCGGCTGTGAAATCGGCAGGACGACCTTCCCCTTCATGGACTTTGGAGGTCTGACAATGTTTCCCGTGGACCTCCTGCAGGGGCTCTGTCCCCTGTCCAGTCTGCTCGGCCTCGTCCGCGGGACGTCGGGGAAGGGGGCGTCCGGGTCGATCCTGCCGGAGGTCGAGGCCGCGCTCCGGCCAAGGGGCGCAGCGGGATCCTCGTTCGCTGGTTCGGACTGCAAGAACTTCTTGGATCCCAGGATGCGCTTCACCTTCGGGCCGGTCGCGCCCTGGAGCGGCCCCGGCACTCCAACTCCTCCTCCTGCTAATCCTGCTTCTGCCTGGGCGGTGCCTTCCCCGCCGACGCTACCTCCGTTTCCTGAGCCCTGGCTGCCCGTCAGCATCTTCGTGTCTTTAGGTTTTTTCGTAGGTAGTGGACAACAATTCCCCATTTAACAGAGACATATCAACTGAAGTCGAGGGATTTCCCAAAAAAAAAAAAAAATGTATCATAAAAGTGCTGCCACATTTTGAGTGAACTAACTACGTGGCTACGGCGTTGCGCCTCACATTTTTTTTACATAGGTGTAGTTCAGACAAAAAGTGTACAAAATCATACGGAAACTTTTTTTTACAAAGCCATAATTAAAATTAAGATACACTAACATAGCATGCTGACCTGCGCTGTACGTCAATCCACACGTCAAAGAGATTGGAGATCCTGTTCAGCTTGTCTTCCCACGTGGCTGCCTCTTCCTCAAACACACGGTAGTAGGGGCTCAGCTTCATGGCGGTTACCTTGAGTTAGGAATATTCCGTGTAGAATGCTAAGCTTACATGCACTGTACTCAATTGTAGTAGGGAGCAAACATATCAGCCGTATGCTTAGAGCACCTTCCTACCTGATTGATGTTCTCCTTTAGCTTGCTGAAGAGATCGTCCCATCCCTTGATCAGCTTGCACTTGTTCTGGTAGTTGACAAGGTCGAGCTCGTAGAACTGCCAGGTCTCCCGGACCTGCTTGAGGAACTCCTCCAGCGCCATCTCGCCTTGGGCAACCAGCAGCACCTCCTTGATGACCTGCTCGTTCCGCACCAAGTCCACGTCCCAGACTTGCCCCAGCGTCAGGTCGGACAGCACCCAGTTCACGCGGAGCTCCTTGCAGATGGCCTTCCAGTGGCGCTCCTTCAGCGCGTCGGACTTGAGCTCCACAATAAGGACGTTCACCTTCGCGTAGTTCTGAAGAAGTTTGCGGACGTGCTCATACCCCGCGTACTGTCTTAGCCGAGACGGAAGATCCTTGAGCTGGGTGAGGAGTCCGTCGATCTGCTGCCTCAGCTTCCTGGTCTGGACTGACAGCCAGGGTTGCTCCTTCATCTCCTCGATCTGGTCCCAGATCTTTGACAGCTCCACCCACACCCCCTTCAGGTCCATGAGCTCCTCCCATCCCACGCTTAATTTCTCGCTGACTGTGGACGAGGTGGTGGTCTCCTCTAGCTCTAGGGCGTCCTTGGCCTTGGCCACGTTGTCGCGGTCCTCTTTCAGGCGGACAAATTTGCTCTCGAAGAGGGAGATCTTGCTGAGGGCGTCCTTGGGGTTTGTCTGGCCGTCTACCGGTTTTCCGCGCTCCCACTCGTTGATGTAATCGACAGAGCGCTGCTCGATCAGCTTGTCCTCCGCCACGATCTTCATCTGAAGCGTGGCCACTTGTGTCTGGATGGAGTTGTTCTTGCGACGGATGATCTCGTTGAAGGCGCTCCACTCCCCGTCAATGTTGTCCACGTGCAGCCAAGTGGAGGGGAACTGGAAGCGTTGGCGCTCCAGGATGCGTTGACCGTCCTTGAAGGAGCCGACCTGTTTCTCCCAGCTCTTCATCTTCCTTTTGAGCGCCTGGACCTCAGTGATGAAGTTCACGGCCTCGGAGGTCGACGCTGCCTCGATGGTCTGTTGCTCCATGTCGACTCTGCACACAAAAAATATGAAGTTAAATGCGGATATGACGTCTAGCACACTGTCTCATTCACCTGGCTTTGGAGATCTGAGTATGGAAGGTGGTCATCTCATTCGCCAGCATGTTGCCAAATTTGCTCAGGGCGTCCTTGTGCCAAGAGTCGTACTTCAGAGACACCTGTTGATCGGACATGAAGCGTCACTTTACACACATAACGTGCAGCAAGTACATTTCATTAAATAATAACTACCTTGCTCTGAACCTTCCCGTAATCAACGATGACGGGTCCGAATTCCTTCCTGATGTCGCTGGTGTCGAAGGTGGCCCTGGACTTGCGGATGTCAGTCAGCAGCTGCATCCAGAGAGCAATATCCTCCCCGAAGCGCTTGACGAGGCTGTCCGGCTGGAGGTCCCACAGCGCTTGGTAGCGCAGCCATTCGTCCACATAGGCAGTCACGTTGTCAAGGGTGTTTTCCACGCTCCCGTACGCCTTTTCGATAATGGCGTTGCCCCCAGGGAGTTTGATCAGCACGTCCTTGTACGTCTCGATCGACGGCCTGTCCAGTCCCACTTGATACCTGGTGGACTGTATGCGCTCCTGGCTGGTCACCACGGCCTGCCACGAGAAGAACTGCTGCAGGATGTTGTAACGGCAGTCCTCCAGGGAAGGGAACAGGTACATGATTTGGTTGGTGATCCTGATCTCGTGCATCATCTTCTTGATCTGCGGCTCCCCTCCCAGCTTGTGCGCCTGCGCCGGCTGCGCACGGTCGGTGTCCATGTCGTTGATGTCGTCGTCGGCCGAGTCGTCCTCGCCGCGCAGGTTCTTGGTCCACTCCTCTATGCCCGCCTGCAGCCGCACCGCCAGCTTCGCCTCCACCTCCTCGTCCAGCTTGGACACCCAGGCGTGCAAGTTGGAGTACTGGTGCAGGCTCAGGTTGTCCACAGCCTTCTGGATCTTGCCCAGGATGTCCGAGAAGGCGTTGGTGGCATAGGGGCAGGACTCGAGAGAGCGAACATCGATGTTGATCTCCTCATCGATGACCAAGAGGTCGTCGACCTACGAAGACGGGAAGGAGAAAATTGTAGTGTACATAGTATAAGGATACCAAGTCCAGACATCACCATTTTTGCACACGCACCTTTTCTTGGAAGGTGACGACCATTTCGGCCAGCCTCTGCACGTATGGGTCCAACTTGTACGACTCCCAGACAAGGCCAATGCCCTCGGCAATCAGGTTCTGAACCTCTTTGCGCAGACCTGCGTGTAATCACACTGTACAAAACAAAATCTACATACTACACATGTATGATGTGTTCACCTGCGACGAGCAGTACGATGTTCGGTCTCTGCTCCATCTTCTCCAGACTGCGCTCATAAGTGCGCACGCTCTCGATGAGCGAAATGGCGAAGGGGTACAGCTGGTTCGCCTGGTGAGCCTTGTTGACGATGGCCAGAGGGACCCTGAACCCCAAGTTCTTCAGGTTTCGGACCTCCTTGGACAGCTGGATGATCTCCGGGAGGAAGTTCACCTTTAACTTGAGGCTGCTTCCTTTCCCGCTGCGGTTTCGCTGGTTCTCGATGGCAAAGATCCGCCCGGAGACCCCGAGGTTGCGCTGCTGCACCTTACGGGCCCAGTCGTCAAAGATCTCCTGTGTGTTGAGCTTCATCCTGAAGCTGTCCCCGTCGGCCTTGAGCTTCTGCCCCTCGACGTGGTTCTCCCAGCCGCGGCCAAGCACGTCCTCCACCCTCCTCATGTAGGTGGTGAGCTGTCGGTCGATCTGCTTGGCCCAGATGATGGACCCGGCGATCGGGGGCAGGTCTCGCACCCCGGACATGCGGTAGGCCTGGCTCTGCGGGTACTGGATCTTGAACTTGGTGTGCAGCGCCTCGATGTCGTCCTTGACGCGCTGGATCAGCTGCGTCTGGTACTCGCGGATGGCGCCGCGGATGTGGGGGCGGACGAACAGGGCGTTGAACCTGAGAGGAAACGCATCCACTTTGAGAAACTTGACGTCTCAAGTACTGTAATTTAAAGGTGACACCGACCTGGAGAATATCCTGAACATCTCGTTGGCATTTTTCGCCGTGCCGAGTTGGTCGCGGAGGCGAGAGGTGATCCGGGTTTCCACGCGGTCAATTCGGTCATCATACCTATACGTAAAAAAAACTTTTAATATCTGCTATTACGCAAATGCAATATGTACAGTACAGTATAATTGGCTACAAAAGTTTTAGCTTGTGTACAGTATAAGCGTTTAATTTTTCCACTTCTTCATGAACTTTGTCCACTTAGCTCACCTCTTCATGGCCGCCTCCCATGAATCGGCCCCTTCCTTGGACACGTCGAGGCAGTCCACCACCTTGACGTTCTCGTAGGCCAGACTGACCTCTTCGATCGCGTTGAGATCGGCCGCCTCCGCCGACGCCATCCCGCCGACGCCGCTCTCGGCGCTGACCTCCGCAGAGGCGGACGATGACTGCCGCTCGAGCTGGTGGTCGCTTTCCATCGGGTGCACGCCAGACTGGGCCTGCAGAAATACCATATTTACTAAGTACAGTTTTATCTTTTTTTTGCCTAAAGAGGTTTGTTTCCTTTTATAAATTTTGCCTTGTCCGCACCTGCTGCTGTGGCCTGAGGACCCTGACAATGACAGTGCGGAGCTGCTCGTGCTGCCTGCGAAACTTCTTCATCTGCTCGATCCTTGCCTGCACCAACAAGAACAATCAGTTAGTAAGGACTGTGCAGGAAGAAGTAGTACTACATAGAAGAATACCTGGAGCCTCTTGTGGGAAAAATTGACCCTCCAGACCATCTTGAGGTGCTCGTCGCGTTTCCTCTTGACAATGTCCCTCATCAGGCCCTGCAGCTTGTCGTACTCGTCGTCCCAGGTGCCGAAGACCTCCGAGCACTGGTTGATAACCTTCTCGAACTCTTCGAACGATATGAACATGAGGCGACGAGTGTTGAGGACCTGGGCAGATCAAAAGGAAGAAAAAAAACATTCCTCTATGTATAATAATTAGATTGTATAAAAGCTGCGTTCTTGCCTTCAGGAGCTGATTTGACAGGTCCCTGGAGATGGCCTCGACCAGCCTGAGGGCCCTCTGGATCGGGTACTTGGTGTTGCGAATCTTGCGCAGGTGAGAGAAGATCGCCTGTACCGAGACACGGATCTTGTCAAGCTCCGTGGCGGAAAGGAGGTCGTTGATGGGAAAGTCCTTCATCAGTGGGTTGTAGTCGTTGACCAGTGAGATGGCCTGCTTGAGGCCGGTGTCGGTGTCGAAGCTGACGGTGGCGTGGAAACGCTTCCCGTGCTTCAGAATCTCCAAGGTGAGGGCCACCTCGCTGGACTCTCGCTTCTCCTGCAAGAACATATTTTAAAAAAAGAGAGTTTGACCAAAGCCTTTTTGTAATTTTTCAATTTTATTTTTCACCTGAATGCGCAGCAGGGCTCTCTCCAGATTCAGCCAAAAGCTGATTTCCTGCAGCGCAGTTCCGTTGGACGGGTCTCGGTCCAGCTTGGTCACCTTCTGGATCTCGCGGATCCACTTGCTAACCAGATGCTGCAGCTGGTTGAGAAAAGAGGAGTCCTCAACCTTCTCCTTCAGGTCCTCCACCCGAGGTTTCCTGTGCTCTGCCTCAGCAGTTTTGATGGCCTAAAGAAATAACCCCAATTAAAGCATCCATTATCTTTCCATCTGAACATGACATCAGATGAGGAAGGATTTTTTTAAAGAAAACAAAGATGTTTATCTGAAGCTAGAACAGGTTTCTGATGCACGCAGGCTTTCGAGATTTTCGAAAGAGAGCAAGCCAACACGTCCTAGAAGCATCATGTCCAAGCTACACAGCCTTGCTTTCCTATTATTTCTCATTAAGCATGCAACATGCCAAAGTCAGGAAGCAGAAAACCCTCCTCGTCCCAACATCGTGCTGATCTTGGCGGACGACCTGGGCTACGGCGACCTGGCCTCCGCGGGACACCCAACGTCCCTCACGCCCAACCTGGACAAGCTCGCCGCGAGCTCGCGGGTGTTCACCGACTTCTACACCGCCAGTCCCGTGTGCAGCCCATCAAGGTTGGCTTGCGGAGACTAAAATTAGGGAACTACAGTACATGTCACGCCTGCCTTTTTTCCCCCACGTATTTTCATCTGACCAGGGCTGCCCTCTTGACCGGTCTTTACCAAGTGAGCACAGGGATATGGCCTGGGGTGTTCTTTCCCGACGACGTTGGCGGCCTGGACCCCGGGCGATTCGACACCCTGGCCACCCTGCTGAAACAGCGGGCCGGCTACCGGACGGCCCACGTCGGCAAGTGGCATCTGGGCGTGGGGGAGGAGGGAGAATACCTGCCCACAAAGCAGGGCTTCGACTCGTACCTCGGGATACCGTACTCTCACGACATGTGTCCATGCCAAGTCTGCTTTCCAGGAGAAAAGTACCCATAACACGAAACCAAATTTTACACCTGAGCTGACTAACTCGAACTGTACTACTAGGTGTCAGATACCTTGCAACAGCAAGTACGTGAGCTGTCCTCTGTTGGACGGCACCAAGGTGGTGGAACAACCGGTCGGCCTCACCCGCCTGACCAAAAGGTACACCAGGCGAGCCGCCGCCGTCATCCGAGAGGGAGCCCGCAGCGGAGAGCCCTTCTTCCTCTACCTGGCCTACCACCACACCCACCACCCGCAGTTTGCCGGGAGGAAGTTCCGCAACTCCACCCTCCGCGGGGCCTTCGGTGACGCCCTGGCCGAGATGGACCACTCAATCGGGTCTGTCCTCTCCGCCCTCCACCGAACCGGACTCCAGAACAACACCCTCGTCTTCTTCGCTTCAGACAATGGGTAGGAGACAAACCTAACCTACTAGACTAATCTCCTATGAATAGGTAGTAGGCAACACTCTGCCTTGACACAGCCCTTCTCTAGGCCGGGGCGTGGAAGGCGGCTGCGCCGGCGCCCTCCGCTGCGGCAAGGGAACCACGTGGGAGGGCGGGGTGAGAGTCCCGGCCATGGCGCACTGGCCGGGGAGAGTCCGGCCGGGCAGGGCACACGGTCTCCTCGCCAGCATCGACCTCGTCCCCACCCTCATGGCCCTGCTGAACGTGTCCGTGACGGGCCTCCACGGGAGAGACCAGCTGAGCCTGCTCGTGGGCACGGAAGAGGTGAGGCTGATTGACCCCGAGGAAATTGACCAAATTCTGTGAAATTTGGGCAATTTCCCAATTTCAGTTGTCTGTTACTGAATATGCTTAAGATCCAACAGGCCGCGCGTGAAGACTATGTCTATTTCCCGGAGAATCCCCAGCGAGAAATTGGTCCCTATGCTGTGCGGTACAAAAATTACAAGGCTCATTTCTTCACAAAGGGTGAGTTATAATAGCAGCATAGAGATGGGAAGTAAGTAATGTTTCTCCTCAATTTCCATCCACTCCCCCCCCCCCCCAGGAGCTCATCTTTCCGACGACCTCAACCCGGACCACGCCTGCAGATCCTCCAGCAAGCTGACGAAGCAAGACCCCCCGGTCCTGTTCGACCTCGCTTCGGATCCCGGCGAGAGGCACCCGCTGGACCCGGAGATGCACGAGCAAGTCTTAGGAGAGGCTCTGAGGGTGAGGGAGGAGGCCGTCAGGGGGATCGCGTGGGCGGACAGCGAGGTCAACAGGGGGAAGAGCAAGTCCGGAGAGATATGCTGCAACAGGTCCGACACCTGCCAGCCCTTCCCTGAATGTTGCGACTGCCATAGAACGGGGAGGAGGAGACAGGAGGGGAGGAGGACACTCAACAACGTCGAAGAAATGTCTGCCGGTTGCACCAATAAATGACTGCCCAACCAATATTGGTACCACTAGAGCCACACCAACGGCTATGCTACTAGTAATTAGTGATGGGGTCAAAATTTGGATTGCTCTAGGTTGCTCTAAAGGTTCTATTTAAACACCTGCTCTGGCATTAGGAAAAACCTTTACTAAATGCACGCTACGCTAGCAATATTGGTTGGGTGAGGTCCACCCACTCACATTATTGCGATCCTACTACATACCTGTAAGATGAGCGGGTGCACGGTGAGCGAGATCTCCGGGATGTCGATGTTCTGCTGCAGGTGGAGCAGCCCCATCTCCAGCTCCGCGATCTTCTTCTCCATGGAGGTGGCCATCTTGTCCCCGTCGCGGTCGGCCTTGCCGGACTCCCGGACGAAGGACTTGAAGTATGGCGCCACCGCGGAGGACACGTAGGAGTGGAGCGTCTCGTAGGGGGACCCGTCGCTCAGGCTGATCACCCTCAGCTGGGCGCCGATCGACTTCTCGGCCTCCACGAGGGACGACTTCTTCACGAAGACCACGCTGGCCACGCGAGGGTTGGAGAAGTGCACGTTCACGCTCACGCTGAACAGGTGAGACTCCTGTCCGGCCGCCTGCGCCGTCGCCTGCGGGGCGCCGCCCGTGCCGCCCGCGCCGCCCGCGCCGGCGCTGTCCTCGTCGTCCTGGTCGTCTTTGGCCCCGGCAAACCTCTCCACCAGCAGCGTCTTGCAGTGCGGGTCTGAGCAGAACTTGGCCACCGTATCCAGGTTCTTCTTCTGCCCGAGGACCTGGAAGAGCGCGTTCTGTCCGCCGTCCTCGTCCTCCAGCACGACGCCGGCCACCCTGGCCAGGTGCGCCGCCACCTTCTCCGGCGCCGCCATCGACGGCGCACTCACCTCCCCCTCCTCGTAGGAGGGGTCCTCGGGGTCGCCCATCCCGCAGGGGGCACGAGGCAGGGGGAAAGAGAGGATTTGGAGGGGGAACCTCTCAGCCCCGGAAGAGACAAGGTTGCTCTCTCTCTGTGTGGCAAAAAATGTCTCGGGAGTTTTCAGAGTCAATCACTAATAAGTAATAACTTTTTTAAACCAAGCGAGCGATTAATAGGGCGGTGGCCCCTTTCTTCCTCTTCTTCAGCCGGCGGCAAAAGTGAAAGAGGCTCGACTGAATCCACCCGCTTCCTTCCTTTCTTCCTTCCTGCTTTCGCTGCTGCTGCTGCTGTCATAGCTGCCTTTTCCCACGTCGTCATTCGTGGCTGCATGGAAAGGTTGGGAGAGTCTCGCCGTCAAAAGTTGCGAAAACAAAACACACCATTTTATGCAGCTGTTGTGCAGTGGGGTTGTCTGCTGCTGCCTGGCCTAGGCCTGGCTGGATCTGGCACAAACAAGGAGAGCAGAGAGGAGAGGAGAGAAGAGAGACATTAACAGAAGGAAGCAGACTCCAGGGTTGAAGGCCAATGGCGGCGCTGAGAGCGCCAGTGGCCTTATCAAGGCTCTTCCTGTCCCCCAGGGCGGCGGTCGCGATCAGAAACGTGGATTCTAGGGGCATCTGCTGCTCGCCAATCAGCAGATCCGACGACCCCAGCATCGCCCTCAAGAGCAAGGTGAGGAAGCGAGCGAGTTTAGGTACTGCTGGACACGAAGAGACGAGGTCCACTTTTCAACTTGTTTCCTACTCATGCAGGAGAACCCCCGCCTTGACATCGAAGAGACGAAGCGCATCGACGTGGCCACCACCGGCACCATCGCCGTGGAGGGCCCCGTCGACATCTCTGGCATCTCGGGTGTCCCCGAGGAGCACATCAAGGAGCGCTACGTGCGGATCTTCAGGCCGGCCAAGAACGCCATGCAGTCTGGCACGGCCGGGGTCAGGAGGTGGAAGATCGAGTTCGAGACCAGGCAGAGGTGGGAGAACCCGCTCATGGGGTGGGCGTCGTCGGGGGACCCACTGTCAAACATGCAGGTGGGGCATCATTCCACTTTGGATGCGCTTTGTTTCATATTCTTGTGTTTTAAAAGTGTCCTATAACGGTTGTGCTTTCGGCTTTTGAAAGGTTGACTTTGGGTCCAAAGAAGAGGCCGTGGCCTTCGTGGAGAAGAACGGGTGGGACTACTTCGTGGAGGACCCCAAGGAGAGGGCGCCAAAGGCAAAGTCGTACGCTCTCAACTTTGCGTGGAACAAGAGGACGAGGAAGTCCACCAAGTAGCTGTTTGACTCATTGATGCAGGATGTGTGTGCGAGAACAATATATCTTCTGTAGCGTTACTCAAGTGTTGGTTGTCCTACCTACAACTGAGTCTGTCAAAGTTATAATTTATTTAAACAAAAAGTTGAAACATGCATTATGGATTTGGCATCACAGCAATTTCTGGAATGAGATAGTAATCAGGCGTAACATATAAATACTCTTACTTCTTCGAAGTACTGCTTTAAGTACTCTTTTACCAAGAACAACACTTAAAATAACTTTATTTAACCTTTTGCGTCCGCATTTGACTAGATTCGCTTCCTCTTCTGCCAAGCCAAAGAGATCCTCTTGCGTGCCCCCTTGACCATGAGAGAGAGCCAGTAGAGCTGTGGCGCCAGCACCAGTCCCACGGACAGCGTGCAGACGAGAGGGACTTCCTGGGTCACCGTCTCAAAGAAGGACTTGCCTGCCAAAAGAATTGCGTATAAAAAAAAAAAAAAAAGAAAAATCAGCACCAAAAATCGCGACGATCTCGCGGAGGAGGTTTCCCAGTTACCGAGTTGCTTGGCGTACATGAGGTAGATCACGGGGAAGATGACGATCCTGCACAGGAAGAAGACGGCGAGCATGACGACGCCATTGATCAGGTACAGCGTTGAATGTTGAAGATCTAGTAGTACCAGTAGGTGAGGGCAATTCAACTTCCGTGTCCTCAATTCAGGACTTTGTTCGTTATACCCAAGTTGGCCAAAATCGCCCTGAAGCTGACGAACGGGGTGGAGGCCTCCATGAAGAAGCCGCAGGAGAGGAGGCAGTCCCCGAGGCCGGGCTGGTACCACATCAGAATGGGAAACCTGCAAAGTGTACGTACAGTACATACGGAGTGGGATACTAAATAATGCAGTTCAACTTTCCAATCTTCCTGGCAACGCACCCAAAGAGTGGCAGGACGACGTGGTGGGCAACGAGGAGGGGTTTGGCCCTTATGAACTGCCCGACCATCCTGGAGGACGCCAAGGAGGGAAAGCCGCTCCTGCCGCCGCCGGAGCCATCCCGCTCCTCCTGGTCCGCCCTGGTCTTTCTGAAGACGACAAACATGGCCCAGATATCATAGAGAAAGTAGGTGAGGCCGAAGCACATGAAGTGTCGGACGAGGGGGCGCCGGGAGCGGATCAGGTCGCAGTTCTCCTCCAGGCAAGTGGACACCACTGAGCAGGAGAAGGAAAGGAAAAATTGAGGAGACTTTTTAGATGACAACATCAACGGGATCTTTACACATCCACCAGCTGACCTCCGATCCCGACGGCGACCGCGGCGACGGCGAAGGCGGCGGAGACCGCCTTGCAGGCGCAGTCGAGCGCCGCGCCGGGCTCCACCCGGAGGCGGTTGCCGCGCCACCAGCGCCCGCCGCCGAAGGAGGCGGCCATGAACAGCGCCGGGAAGAGGATGGCGCCGAGCGCCGCCTCCGCCGCCCCCAGCCAGAGTCCCGGCGAGGACTCCGTCAGGAAGTGCAGCATCCTTTCACGCGTGACGGATCCCCTGTTCGACCCTGACCCTGCCCCTGACCCTGACCCTGCCCCCCGGATCGGGCTGTCCTGCTTTCGGCTTCAAACCAGGGCTGATGCTGTGATTGTTTTGCAGAAGAGAATTCCGGAATGCAGGCCCCATGGCACTGGCAGGCAACAGGCAGAGACAAGAACAACAACAACAAGTAACGTCAACTGTCACTGTCACTAGGGTTTTTTTTTTAAAAGCGATGCGCGCTTCTTAAAAGGAAGGGTTTTTTTTCCACGTTGAGATGAGAGCACCAAGGCTCATCTCTCTGAAAAGATATTCCCAAAACAACTACCAAGCAGAAATGAGGAAAAATGTGTGCGTTCTGCGGCTATATTTTCAGCCTGCTGTGCTTCTTGTTGCCTGGGGTGGGTTGGCCTTGTCTTGTCAGCAGGCCGCCTACGCATACGTCGGGAGACGGCTGGAACCACGCAACCACCCCACCCCATCCGATCCCAGTAACGGTATTTTTTTATGAACAGGTAGTGCCAGGTGCGTTAATCGGCTTGAACAGGTGTTAAAGCAACATGCTATTGGTAAAAACACATTTGCGTGCTCTCTTGGGGTGCAATGAACTCTGTGTAGTATAACTAAAATTTGATGTTTTCAATTAATATTGTGATAGAAATCTAGAAAATTTACTTTTAAGACATTAAGTCGACCCTGTACGTAGAGTGAAGAAGCAACAATGACTTCTCCTTGCTTAAGCGAAATAAAGTAGCCCCACGCCCTTATTTCTACCAGGAACCAGGTACATGCAAAGAAAAATATAGTACAGGAAAAACACTGTTTTCTCCACCCCTGCAAATATCAATCGGCAATTTATATAAGCATTTTTTTATTGAAATAAGTCTGATTTGCAAGTCCCAACTGGAAATTAAATTTGCTCATTGACAGGGTTACTCTTCATTTGCACCAAAACAAGGCTTTTGCCTCCTCTGCAAACTAGTACTAGTATGTTATGTTCTACTGTATGTACATATGACGAGCCTAAAGCTACCCGCCTTGCTGGGTAAAATTTCGCAATGGCCAAAGACCAAATTACGACTCGCCACACTGGGAGGCCTTCGGCCTCCCAGTGTGGCTCGTCGTACCTGAGCTCGCTT